>Ga0209521_10001012_pt1 | contig 22609 bp, 21 predicted proteins | sample Rifsed19ft4_FD_184016 | JGI IMG/M metagenome (GOLD analysis project Ga0209521, IMG submission 184016) | Soil microbial communities from Rifle, Colorado, USA - sediment 19ft 4 (version 2) | ecosystem: Environmental > Terrestrial > Deep subsurface > Rock core/Sediment | place: Rifle, Colorado...
TCCCCTTTTGGGGGTTCGAACCACTTAAAAAAATAGACCTGGTTTCCCAGGTCTTAGTAGCGGGGAGTGGATTCGAACCACTGACCTCCGGGTTATGAGCCCGACGAGCTACCTCTGCTCTACCCCGCATCAATGTCCCATCAGTATACCACCCAAAACCCCTGTCCGTCAACCCTTCGCAAGTTTTCTGAGAAAACTCTAACGCCGTGCTTTGAACACCAGCCTTATGGGCGTGCCGGAGAATGGGTATGTCTTGCGAATTTGATTTTCCAGGTAGCGCACGTAAGTAAAATGCGCCAGCTTGGGATCGTTGCAGTAGATCAAGAACGTTGGCGGATCGCTGCGCACCTGCGTGCCGTAGTAAATTCGCAGTGAGCGCCCACTGCTGGAGGTAGCGTGGTGCGCGTCCTGAGCCTCCTGCAAAATCTTATTTAACACACCGGTGGTCAGGCGCGCCAGGCGTTCTTCCTGCACCTTGAGTGCCAGCGGCATCACCTGCTCCACCCGCTGACCGGATTTCGCCGAAATGAACAAAATGGGCACATAAGCGATGAAGTTCAAATCTTTGCGAATTTTATCGGTGTACAGCTGCATGGTCTCGTTGTCTTTTTCGACCGCGTCCCACTTGTTCACCAGCACCACGGTGCTCTTTTGCGCTTCAAGTACATATCCCGCGATGTGGGCATCCTGCGCGCTGATGCCTTCGACCGCGTCGATCATCAGCAGCGCCACGTCGGCGCGTTCAATGGCACGCATCGAGCGGATCACCGAGTATTTTTCTACCCCCGGTTCCACCTTGCCGCGCCGCCGAATGCCGGCGGTATCGATCAATGTCACCGCGATGCCGTCAAATTCCATTTTGGTGTCCACCGCGTCGCGGGTGGTACCGGCGATCGGCGAAACGATAGCCCGTTCCTCGCCCACGAGCCGGTTCAGCAGGCTGGATTTGCCAACATTGGGCTTGCCCACCAGCGCGATCTTGACTGAATCGTCTTCCTCTTCCGTTTCTTCCGGCGGAAATGCCTCCACTAACACGTCCAGCAGGTCGCCGGTGCCAGTGCCGTGCACTGCCGATATTGGGTACGGTTCGCCCAGCCCCAGCTCATAAAAATCCGCGGCGCCCATGCGGAAAGTCGCGTTATCTGCCTTGTTGACCACCAGCAGCACTGGCGGAAATGGATTCCCGTCTACAGTTTTTTGGTTGCGCCGCAGAATCTGCGCCACTTCTTTGTCAGCTGGCGTCACGCCGCTGGCGGCATCCGTCAGTAACAGCACCACATCAGCTTCGCGGATGGCGATCTCAGCACCGCGTCGAATCTGATCGATATAATCGGCCGACCCAACTGATAGCGGCTCTTTCCCGCCGATGGTATCAATGCCGCCGGTATCGATGATATGAAAAGGCCGCCCATTCCACTCAGCCTCCGCCAGCAGCCGGTCGCGGGTAGTGCCGGGCGTATCATCCACAATCGCCAGCGGCTCGCCTGCCAGGCGGTTAAATAACGTGCTTTTGCCAACATTGGGCCGCCCTACCAGGGCTACAAACGGTTTTTGCATGATACTCCAGAATTATGGGGTCGGCCGCGGCGTTGCCACAGACGTACCCCGGGAAATGGTCACTTCGATGGTTTCCGGCAGCACCGATTCGGCGCGCAGTTCGGGAATCAGGATTTCAATTTCCGGTTCGAGCTGATAAGTGCCGGAAATGAATTGTGTCAGGTCGATCACCACCCGCACATCCGAGGCTTGTAGACGGTCCAGCAAGGCAACTGGGCCGGAAATGATCACCGTCACGTTGGTCGGCGAGACCACGGAGCGCAATCCGGGTTGCAACCCGGTGACCTCAACCGGCACATTGGGCAGCGTCAGGCTGCTTTCGATGCCAGCAATACCCACCCGCACCAACACTTCCAACTGGTCGCCAACCACCGAAACGCCTTCTGGCAAATCCAGTGCCAGCGACACATCCAGATCATCATCAGCGCCAGTGATATCCAGCGGGAAGGTTTCCACAAACCCCGGCAAGTCGCTGACGATCTGTGGGTTGGCTGAGAAAACTGTTACAGCCGGCGGGAACACCGAGATATTCGTCAAACGGTAGCCATCTGCCACCTGCCCGGTTACCACCACCTTGACCACCACGTTGCGGTAGCCAAATCGCTGTGATATCTCCTGGGTGACTGCGACCTCTTGTGGAACGATCGTCACGCCTGTGACAGCCCCCTCGCTGGCGTTCAATGCCACCAGTCCGATGGTACGGTTGATGGTCTGATTGGCCTGATTGATATCCAGGGTGGCGCGCACATGGGTGACTCGCTCCACCAGCGGCGCCGGCCCGGTGACAGTGACGATTGCGGGGTTGATCACTGGATCGCCTGCCAGGTAGCCAATTGCCGGACTGCCGCGGGTCACCAGATCCACCGGCAGTTCTTTAACCGCCAGCCGTTCCAGCGTTACTGTGACAGTGAGGGGTGATTGTACCACCTTACGTACTGGGCGCGCCACAATCTGCACCTGAATCGGTAATGTGTAGGTGCCAGGTTCCAATCCAGACAGATCGACGACCGCCCGAACCGCGTCCACTTCGCTCAATGGCAGGTTCCAAATGGATTGCGGGGCGCTCAAAACCAGCGCGACGCTCGACGGGAGCGGGGAAGTGATGATCAGATTGGAATCCTGGCCGATCACCTCAACCGGTACGGTGGCCGGGTAATTCTTCTCGACGATCGGATCGTTGGCAGTAACCGCGGAAATCCACACCGCCAGCGCCAAAATAAAGGCAGTCAACAAGATCGGCAGCAGCCGCAACAATTTGCGCAGGGTGCTAAGCATCGCTGCCATCCTCCCGGCGCGGACGGGTCTCTTCATGAGTTTGGCCCGCCTTGCGGAACAATTCGAATGGCGTGCGCACCGGCGCAGCGGGTTGGTAGAACGCCAGTAAAATGTTTTCCAGCCGTTCGCTATCCAGGCGGCGGATCATTCTACCGCCATGCGCAATCGAAATTGAACCAGTCTCCTCGGAGACCACCACGGCGATGGCATCGGTGGCTTCGGAAGTACCCAGTGCCGCGCGGTGGCGCAGCCCCATCTGGCGTTCCGGTGAACGGTTGAGGATACCGCTGGAAGACAACGGCATTACACACGCGGCAGCCAGAACTTCCCGCCCGGCAATGATAGCAGCGCCATCATGCAGCGGAGTGTTGGGATAGAAAATTTGCAGCAGCAGTTCAGGCGTCACCTGGGCGTTCAATTGCACGCCGGTGCGGGTGTATTCGCGCAATCCCTCGGCACGCTGCAGGATGATCAACGCGCCGTGTTGGCGGGCGGAAAGCCGCGCGCAGGCGCTGACCACCGCTTGAATGGTCTGCTGCATGGTTTCTTTGGAGGTAAAGGTGCGCTGCCAGAAAACCGGTTGTCCGGACCCTGCCCTGCCAAGGCGTTCCAGCCCGCGCCGAATCTCCGGCGCGAAAATGACCGGGATCGCCAGTACCAGGGTCGGCACCATGGTTTGGATCAACCAGCCAAACGCCGGCAGATCCACCAGGCTGGTCAGCAGGCTGAGCAGCACCACCAGCAGCAGCACACCGCGCAGCAGCACCATTGCCTGCGTGTCGCGCAGCAGCAGTAAAATGCTAAAGAAAACCAATGCGACCAGAAATATATCCAGCGCGCTTTGCCATGTGAAGCGCTGGAAAATAAAGATCAGTTCATTGAAGAAATCGGCCACAGGTTTCTCAAATCAATATTGAAGACGTGCTCGGATCAAATTGGGCGTAACACCCGGTCCTCGCGTAATTTCTTGAATAACATTAAAGTGCCCGCCGGCATGGATTCTCGCGCGGCGTCCTGCCAGGCGCGAACACGTAAGGTTTCGGGCAGAATACGAACATACCCCATTTTCTGCCACAATGAATCCTGCCGTCCCAGTTTCGGTGCCGCGAAGATTAAGGAAGCTTCGCATTGCAGGATCTGTGAAGCGCGTTCCATCTCTTCAATAAGCACCGGAAGGACTTCTTCAGTGGGCAGGTCAGGGTCGATCACCATTTCCGTGGCACGGGAAACCAGGTTTTCCACTTGCCAGCCAACCGCGGCTTTCAAAGTGCCGTCCACTTTGAGCAGCAGGTAAGCTTTCTCGCCAAATTTTTCCATAATGTCCTGGGACGTGAGCGGCGTGGACGGCTTTTCCACTCCGTTGATCAACCCGGCAATTTCCGCGGAATGCCGCGGGGTGCCGCGGATGATGGTATACCCGCCGGTTTCGCTGGCGGTTTTTACCGTTTCTTCCCCAGCAATTTCGGTCCCTGGCATGGTAGTCTTCCAGGCAGCGACCACCTGGCGCCAGGTATCTTCGAAGCTGGCTACATTATTAATAACCACTTGCGCAGCTTCCGCTTTCATCTCCTGCGGCGGCTGTGCTTCGATGCGCTGGAATGCGTCTGCTTTGGTCATGCGCCGGCGTACGGTCAATCGCGCCAACTGCACATCCTTGGGGGCATAAGCCACCCAGATCGAATCGCATTTCTTGTCCAGCCCGGCTTCCAACAGCTTGATGGCTTCGATTACGATAACGTTCTGCGTTGAGCGCTTGACCAGGAAATCAATGGCCTGATCGACCAACGGATGAACGATCCCTTCCAGCACTGCCAGCGCCTGCGGATCAGAGAATACCAACCGGCCTAATCGGCTGCGGTCGATTTCACCGTCGTGATTAACAATCCATTTACCGAATTGATCGATGACTGGTTTATAGCCTGGAGCACCGCGGGCATACGTGCGCTGCGCCAGAGCATCGGCATCGATACCGTACGCGCCCAAATGCTCCAACATCCGGCGTACCACACTCTTGCCGGTGCCGATGTTGCCGGTTAAACCGATGACGTATTTGCCCTCCCACTTGCTCAATGTTGACTCCTCTCAAGGGTCGCGGACAGTTAATACGGGCCTTTATCATTTTAACTTTGGGCTGCAAGAATGTCAAAGGGTTCTACCCACGTCTACCTTGCACTTACCTTCCAGACTGCGCCTGCTTAAGCGGGTCTGCTCCGTCGCACGCAGAATTTTCAGCTATAATACTCCGCGCTGACTGGACAGGTTGGTTCGTTGTGTTTTTTCTAGAAATAATTCAGGAGTCGCGGCGCAAGCTCGTCCCGTGAAATAATTGTGGAGGTCCTTATGGCGGTTCAACCGTCCACTCATCATTCTATCCGAAATATTCTCGGTTCGCTATTTGGACCTCTCGATTTTTCCTGGAAAACCATTCAGGAATACATTTTCATCATCCTGGGCGCGCTGGTACAGGCACTCTCAATGCGCCTGTTCCTGATCCCCTCCCAGCTGGTGAGCGGCGGCATCAGCGGCATCTCACAAATCCTCAATCATTTCACCAACTGGCCCATCGGCTTGATGGTGTTCATCGGCAATGTGCCGCTGTTCATTCTGGGTTGGCGTTATCTGGGTGGGGCGCGTTTTGCCAAACGCACTGCCCTCTTCGTAGTTTTGTTTTCGCTGTTCACCGACCTGCTGGTGTTTTTCATACCAGCGCAGGGCATTACGGACGACCTGGTGCTCAACTGTCTTTACGGCGGAATCACTCTTGGCATCGGTCTTGGCATGGTATACCGCGGGCAGGGCACCTCTGGCGGCAGCGACATCTTAGGCCGCATCCTCAATCACCGGCTGGGAATTTCCATCTCGCAGGCTTATCTCATCACCGACACCGTGGTGGTGTTGGCTGGCGGATTCGCCTACGGTTGGGAGAACGCCCTCTACGGTTTGCTGGTCATTTACGTCAGCGGACTGGCAGCTGAAGCCATCTCCGAAGGCTCAGGCGTTTTCCGCACGGTCCTCATCATCACCAATGCGCCGGCTGCCGTGCAGAAAAGCATCCTCGAGGTGCTGGAACGCGGCGTGACTGTTCTGGAAGGCAAAGGCGCCTATACCGGCGCTGACCGCCCGGTGCTATACACGGTGATCACCCGCTCTGAGGTCAACCAGTTGAAGGAACTGGTGCGCGAGTCGGATCCGCGTGCGTTTGTCGTAATCGGCCAGGCGCATGAAGCGCTGGGCGAAGGATTTCAGCCGCTGGTGCGTTAAGGCTGTGCCAGGTGTGCCAGCACGCCGGCGGTAATGGCTAGCTGCGCCAGGTGATACGTGGCAATGACGATCACACGCCCAAATCGCACTGCCCCGCAAAAGCGGTTGAACGCCAGTAACATGTCTGAAACATAAAACAGCAAGGCTCCCACGCTGACCAGTGCGGCTGCATTGTACGACCAATCTGGCCGCAGCCATGTGAGCAGGCTGGAAAACAGCATCAGGCTGATCACCACCACATACGCCAGCATCGGGAAGCGAATCCAGCGGCCGGACGGCCGCGCCAAAACCGCACAGCGCAGGCGCCGGTAACCCAGAGAATCCAGCACAATCAGCCCCAGCAGCGGGAAGATAAAATTCCAGCCCGGCGTTATAAACGACTGGTTGAGGCCGACAATGTAGAATAGGTGGGCCAACAGAAAAGCCGTCAGACCCGCGGGGAACAGACCGGGCGGCAGCATCAGGAAAATGTCGCCTGCCAGCGACGCTACCAGGCCAAAGCCGAACCAGACTCCACCGCCCTGCCAGCCTGAGGCAGTCGTGAAGCCGGCAATTAATAGCAGCAGCGGCGCCGGCTTGGTCACCACCCGCCAGCGTGGACGGTTCAACCCGACCGCCAGCCAATCAGCGGCAGCCAGAACCAACACCCCCGCGTACCACCCCCACGGCATAGCTTAATCCTTATCGCGCGTATAACCCAGCCAGCGCAGCGCATCCGGCCGGTTGCGCCAGTTGGCGTTTACCTTAACCTTTAATTCCAGGAACACTTTTCGGTCGCTCATCGATTCAATTTCAGCGCGCGCGCTCGAGCCAATGCGTTTGAGCATGTCGCCATTGCGGCCAATGACGATGCCCTTGTGTGTTTCCCGTTCTACCAGCAAGGTAGCATGAATATAGGCGCCGCCAGTAGCCCTTTCGGTAAATTCATCTATACGCACTGCCATACCGTGCGGAATCTCATCCCGTAGGTGATTCAGCGCAGCTTCGCGGATCAGCTCCGCGGCGATATCCCGCTCGTAAAAATCTGTGACCTGATCCTCGCTGAAAAATGGCGCTCCCTGCGGTAAATGCGCCAGGATCTCCTGCAGTAAAATGTCGCAATTCTGCCCGGTGACGGCGGAAACGGCCACGGGTTTGACCTGCGGCAGCAAGGATTGAAATGCTTCACTGCGCTGTGCCAGGACGCCATCATTGACCACGTCAACCTTGTTCAAAACCATTAAGACCGGCGAGGCGTGTTTAAGTGCTTTCAAGCGTCCCGCCACCTGACGATCCTCATCCGTGGGAGGCGCGCTGGCATCCACCAGCCAACAAATCACATCGGCATCGCGCAGACTGTCCTCCGCCACCTGATTCATGTACTCGCCCAGCTTGTGCACCGGCAGGTGCAGTCCAGGCGTATCCATAAATACAACCTGGGCAGTCTCCGAGGTCAGGATTCCCAGTTGGCGCAGACGTGTGGTTTGTGGTCGCGGCGATACCGCCGCCACTTTTTGTCCGAGCAGTCTGTTCATCAGGGTCGATTTACCGACATTCGGCCGCCCTACCAATGCGGTGTATCCTGCACGAAAATCTCTAGGTTCCTCGTCACTCATAAACGGCTTGCCTTCTGCGGTTTTAAAACCAGCCTGATTTTAGAATTCACGATCGCCACCCCGGCGATGATCAGTGCGCCTCCAGCCAGCAGCCGCCAGCTCAAAGCTTCGTTCAAAATAAGCACACCGAGCAAAACGCCGACCAGCGGGAAAATATAAGTCGTGAGCGTTGTTCGCGTTGCACCAACAGTATTGATCAAGGAATAAAAGAAAAAGGTGCCGATGGCTGTTGCCATAATGCCAAGCCATAAAATTGAAACCCAGGTCATGGTTTGGACAGGCAATTGAATGGATCCCTCAAACAGCAAGGCGGTAGGCCACAATACCAGGTTGGCAAAAATGGATTGACCGAACGCCAGGGCTGCCGGTTCGACACCATAAGTCACTCTGCGGGCAAAAATGGCTGCCACGGCATAAGATACTGAAGCCAGCAGCACCAACAAGGCTCCCCACTGGAAACCACTCCCGCCATCGGCTGGATGATAAGCGAGAATCACCACGCCAGCAAACCCGACCACCAGACCGATCATTTTCGGTAAGGTCCAGGCTTCTTCCGGCACGAAAAACGGAATCAAAATCATGGTGAAAAACGGCACCGTCGAATTCAGAATGGAGGCCATCCCGCTGGTGATGTTGTGCTCGCTAATGGTGATTAACACGAAGGGCAATGCGATATTGAACACTCCCAGGAAAAAATAGGAGCGCCAGCGCTCTCGAAAGCGTAGTTTGGTTTTGGTCAAGCGAAGGATTATGAACAACGCGAGCATCGCTGCCACCAGACGCACTGCATTCAGAGAGATCGGCGGCATCTCGCGGATGCCAACCTTTAACCACAAAAACGTGGCCCCCCACACCAGGCCCATATACCAGAATTTTGCCCAGCTGCTAAGCGACAATGCGCTGCCCTTCCAGAGTCAACAGCCTGGCTTTGTCATCCACCCCGCCCGGGCTGCCATAGCCGTGCAATTTACCATCCGACCCCACTACCCTGTGACATGGAATCACAATCGGGATCGGGTTGCTGGCCATAATCCCACCGACTGCGCGCGCGCTGCCTGCGCTGCCCGTTTGACGCGCCAAGTCGCCATAGGTGCGAACCTGCCCGTAAGGCACCGCCAGACAGGCACGCAGCACCTTTTCCTGGTAAGCCTGCATGCCGCGCCAGTCGATTGCCAGTGAAAAATTACGCCGCCCGGCATAGAAATATTCAGTCAATTCCTGGACGGCCAAATCTGCCAGTTTTTCGAGTTGCGCATCGCCGGTATGGACCTCGACCAGCCGACCAAAGTCAATCCGAGCTAATCCGCCGTCCGATACGTAAACCGTCATTGGACCAATGGGGGTTTGTTCTAGGACGCGCACTTCGTAGATGATCGTTTCTTCTTCAGCCATTTTTCACCTTCACCTGTCGAATTTCGGCCGGTTAAATTATATCAGCACGACCTGTGCAGCACCGCCAGCCCCGATGGTGCATTTGTATCTATCCTATTTCCGCCAATAGCGACGAAATCGCTGTGCTAACCTTAGTGAATTGGAAAATTACATGAAATTGCCCATTATTACCCGGTTCGTTAGGATATTGTTCAGTGGGCGTAGGGTGAGCGTAGGTTTAGCGTCAAGTAATGGAACAACCTTTCTGCTATTATAAATGCAGAAAAGGGCGACTTCTCTTCTTCTCCTCCTTAAATAGCATGCCTGGGTCGGCGTCCCAGGCATGCTGTGATTCCCGGGCAAGTCGTCTTAAGTGGGGATACAAATATTTATTTCCTGATTTTGGTACGTGCATAAGCCAGATTATGTTAAGATAGTAAAATACTGGCATCCTGCCGTTCAAAATTTAGGAGATGATCCATGACATCAACCCGGGATGGAAAATTTTTCCTCGGCAAAGTCTTCGACATGCAAGCCGGCAAGCTGACTGACGAGCTGCTGGAATATGACCCTGCCGATCTGACCACCCACGCCGTAGTCACCGGAATGACCGGCTCCGGCAAAACCGGCATGTGCATCGGCCTGCTGGAAGAAGCCGCCATCGAGGGCATTCCCGCGGTCATCATTGATCCCAAAGGCGACCTGACCAACCTGCTGCTGCATTTCCCCAACCTGCTGCCAGCCGATTTCGAACCATGGATTGATCCGGAAGTCTCCCGCCGCGAGGGTAAAACACCCGCTCAGGCTGCACAGGACACCGCAGAAAATTGGAAAAAGGGGTTGGAAAGCTGGGGGCTTGGCGCAACTGAGCTCAACCTGCTCAAGGACTCGGTTGATTTTGGGGTGTATACGCCCGGTTCGTCTGCCGGGGTGCCGGTGAACATTCTGTCATCCTTTGCCGCCCCCGATTTGCCCTGGGAAGAACACCGCGAGATTTTACGCGAGAAAATTTCCACCATTGTAACTGCGCTACTCGGTCTGATCGGCCTGAACAACATCGATCCACTGCGTTCGCGCGAGCACATTCTACTCTGCAATATCCTGGAAAACGCCTGGAGTAAAAGTTCCTCGCTCGACCTGACCGAGTTGATTTTACAGACGCAAAACCCGCCTTTTGAACGCCTGGGGGCTTTCCCAGTCAATAATTTCTTCCCAGCCAAAGACCGCTTCGATTTGGCGATGTTGCTCAACAACTTCCTGGCATCGCCAAGTTTTGAGATCTGGCGGGAAGGCGTGCCGCTGGATATCGCCAAGCTGCTCTACTCTCCGGACGGCAAACCACGTCACAGCATCTTCTACCTGGCGCACCTCAGTGAGAGCGAGCGCATGTTCTTCGTAACCCTGCTATTTGCCGCCATTGAATCATGGATGCGCTCGCAACGCGGTACCGGCTCCCTGCGTGCCCTGGTATATTTCGACGAAATCCTGGGTTACCTGCCGCCGGTCGCCAATCCTCCCTCACGCCCCATCATGCTGCGCATGTTAAAACAGGCGCGCGCCTTTGGCGTCGGCCTGCTATTGGCCACCCAAAACCCGGTGGACGTGGATTACAAGGGGTTATCGAATGCCGGTACCTGGTTCGTCGGCCGGCTGCAAACCGATCAGGACAAGCAGCGCCTGCTGGACGGGTTGGACTCTGCTGGCGGCGGCCTGGACCGTGCCAGCACCGACAAATTGATCTCCAACCTGGGCAAGCGTACTTTCCTGCTGCACAACGTGCACGGCAAAGGTCCAAAGGTCTTCCAGACTCGCTGGGCGCTCAACTTTCTGGCCGGCCCTTTGACCCGGACGCAAATCCCGCAATTATTGAAACTGATCCCCAATGTACCTCAGCCATCAGGCGCAGAACCGTCTATTCCAGCAGGCGCTATGGCTGCGGCCCCCGTCTCGTCAGCTGCTGTCCGCCCGGTGGAGACACCACCCATCCCGTCAGCTGGTTCCACAACCCGACCGGTTATGCCGGCTGGCATCAACGAGTTTTTCATTCCCAATAATCTGGCTTTTTCCGAAGCGCTGACGGTAGCCCGTATTCCTTCCGACGCACAGATTAAGCAAGGCGGCTTTTTGTATCGCCCGGCATTATTTGCCCAGGCTGAAGTGGTTTACCTGGCGCGTAAATACAACCTGGAATTGAACCGTCAGGTATCGGCCCTGCCGCAGGAATCCCGCGGCCGAATGGTGAATTGGGACGATTTTGCCTGGCTGCCTTACAAGCGCGAGGAATTGACCGGCTCGGCATTGCCCGGCGCCCGATTCACCGCGCTGCCTGAATGGCTAACGGATACCCGCTCTCTAAACAACTTGCAGTCCGACTTCATCGACTGGGTGATTCGCAACGGCACCATCCGTGTACGCGCCAATGAGGCTCTTAAAGTTTACGCCGGACCTGAAGTCTCCACAGCCGAATTCCGCGAGATGTGCAGCAAAGCTGCCCGTGACGCCATGCAAGGTGAGATCGAAAAGGTCGAGGTCACCTACCGCAAAAAATTGGAAACACTGGAATCTAAAGTGAAACGGCAAACCATGGAGGTAGATTCCCAGGAGGATGAACTTGGGCAGCGCCGTATGGAAGAGCTGGGCAAAGGCGCAGAACTGATAATTGGCCTGTTTGGCGGCCGAAAACGCAGCGTTTCCAGCAACCTTACTAAGCGCCGCATGACTTCCTCTGCCAAAGCTGCGCTCAAGCAGGAAGAAGCTGAGTTGGAACTGTTGGAGAGGCAACTGGCTGAAACGGAGAACGAGAAAAAAGCCGCCTTGGAAGAGGTGAACGAACGCTGGGCTAAACAGGTGGACAATGAAGTTGAGGTGCCGGTGACTCCCTACAAAAAGGATGTTTACCTGGACTTCTTCGGCATCGCCTGGCTGCCTTACTACGTCGTCAGTGTGGATGGTCAAAACCGCGAAATTCCGGCTTTCAAACAGCTGGCTTGATAAACGTTAGTAAAACCGGGGCTGGCTGATATTTCTTACCGCCAGCCCCATTGTTTCATCATATAAAATCCCAAATCTATTCAGGAAAAATCCATGGACTCATACGTCGCCTGGGTGACGCAAAACCCGCTCTTATCGGCTGCCATTCAATTTGCCATTTTAGGTACACTGGGCGAAATGATCTCGTTCAGTCTGGTAAACAAACGCGTCGCCATGCCGTGCAGCGGCTGGCAGCTGATTGGCAAAGTGTTTGCCTGGGCTTTGCTTGGCGTGATCATCAAATACGGTTTTGCCGGCATGAAAGGCTTCACTCAGGCTTTGATCGATCACCGCCTGCTGCCTGGTTTCCTTTCGCAGGGATTTGGCTGGGCTTTTGCGGTCTCCGTGCTTACCAATGTCTTTTTTGGCCCGCAAATGATGGCTTTCCACCGGCTGGAAGACAATCTGATCCTCGGTCAAAAAGGGTTCGCCGGCATCACCCACGCCTGGTGGACGCTAATCTGGTTTTGGATTCCGGCGCACACCGTTACCTTTTCGCTGCCCACCGATTTCCAGATCGGGCTGGCAGCCCTGTGGGGGTTGGTACTGGGAATCATCATGGGCTACAGCAAAAACGCCAGCAAAAAGCTTGTTCCAGCGCCTGCGAATTAATAATGGTTCGAGGATTCAGGCCAGGCAAATATTGATTTACACCCTGAAGCAGGTATAATCACCGCAGGAGAATTCGATGCCGACAAATCCGACCCGAGATAGGGTAAATTCTGAAAAATTCGATACCACTCCGCTGCGCCGCCCAAGCTGGATCAAAGTACGCGCGCCCAGCGGCGAGACTTATGAGCAACTGCAGCAGTTGATGCGTAAAAAATCGCTGCATACGGTCTGTGAGGAAGCCGGCTGCCCCAATATGGGCGAATGCTGGGGTGCTGGCACTGCCACCTTCCTGATGATGGGCGATGTCTGCACCCGCACCTGCGGCTTCTGCGACATCAAGCACGGACGTCCGGAAGCGCTGGATTGGCTGGAACCCGAGCGGGTCGCTCAGGCTGTTAAAGCCATGGACTTGCGCCATGCGGTCATCACCTCGGTCAACCGCGACGACCGCAAAGACGGCGGCGCGCCGATTTTCGCCATGGTCATCCGCCGCATTCGTGAAATTCACCCCGGCTGCTCGATTGAAGTTCTCATCCCGGATTTCAAGGGCAGCAGCGAAGCCTTGCGCATCGTCATGGACGCCCGCCCGGAGATTCTCAACCACAATGTGGAAACCGTGCCGCGGTTGTTCAAAGTCGTGCAGCCTCAGGACCACTACGAGTGGGCTGCCGCCACGCTGACCAACGCGAAGAAAATCGAGCCAGATGTGCTCACCAAATCCGGCATAATGCTGGGCCTGGGCGAAACCATGGACGAGGTCAAAGCAGTGATGGACGATCAGCGTTCCTGGGGTGTGGACATCCTGACATTGGGCCAATACCTGCAGCCCAGCCGCCAGCACCTGCCGATTGCCCGCTATTACACCATGGAGGAATTCGCCGAACTCAAGGATTATGGCCTCGGCATCGGCTTCCAATGGGTTGAAAGCGGACCACTGGTGCGCTCGTCTTACCATGCCGCCGAACAGGTGCGCGCCCTTAGCCCGGTCCATCGCGCATTGTACGGATCCAATTAATGTCTGTACAGAGACTGCCAGGTGCAAATTTTTGCAAATAGTTACAAATTTGTTGCAAACCTGATTAATTGCCTGGAATCCCCTTGTAAATACCTCAAATTTCCATATAATAAATAGTGTCAATCGCCTGGGTGCCCCCCTCACCCCGGCGATTGACTATTATCGGTAAAATTTTACAGGTGATAAAACAGGGCTGCTTTGCAGCCCTGTTCTTGTTTAAGGTCGTTAAGTGCGGCGTCCGTCCGCCTAAATTTCCCAGACGTATTGCACAATCACCCGAATTTTAGGTGCGCCGTTGACCACGGTGAAGCCTACTGCCCATGTGCGCCAGTCCAGTTCGTTGTCCTGCGCTTCCGGGGCGCGGAACAGGGCAATATATGGCATATCCGCAAATTCTGCTGGCCAATCCACCAACGCCGTGGTCGGCCCGGTGCCAACGCCCGTCGTCAGGTCCTGGCAAGACTGGCTGAAGCTGCGGTCGAACACATCCAACAGACTCGGAAGGATCTCATCGCTGAAGGTGCTTTCCACTGGCAGCCCGCTGCCCGCCTGATCTCCCCAGGTATACGTAAAAGTGCTGGTGAATAATCCAACGATTTCATCCGGCGTCACATGCACCGCCGGGCTGGCGAGCCGATAATAAATATCCAGGCCATCAAGCGGATCAACCCCATTCGCCAGAGCAGCACCATCCTGGGCTTTCAATGCTGCACCAAACACATCAATTACTGCCTGCACCCGCGCATCAGCGCAGAAAGCCGGACCGGGGATTGCCTCAAGCGCTGGCTGCGCGACTCCGGGCGTGGGTGAAATTACGACTACTTTGGGCGGGGTGGAACTGGGTTGAACGGGCACAGATGTGGCAGGCGGCGGTGTGGTTGTAGCTGTCGGCGAACCACTGACCAGTGCACAGCCGCTGAGCAGGCTGAAAATAATCACAAGTGCTAATAGTTTTTGGAGGTGGAGCGGGGTTTTCTTGTTCATGAAATCAGCATAGCACGAATTTCGTGAAGAAAAAAGACTCTGCTGGCCTGGATTAGGCTCGCACGCAAATTACTCCGGCTGCACCCGGGCCAATGTGTGCCCCGATGGCTGGCGTGACCTCATGGGTGATGATTTTACCGCTGCGCGGAATAAATTCATGCATTATTTTCTGTAGTTCATCGACCTTGGACTGCGCCAGCGTGTGAACAAACGAAATACTCTCCAACGGCGCCAGGTTTGAGACCAGTTCATTAACGCGCTTAAATGCCTTCCTCGTGGTGACTGCCATTTCCATTTTTACAAGGCTGTCATGGATCGAAATGATGGGCTTGATCTTGACCATCGAGCCAAGGATTGCCCGATAACGCGCTACCCGCCCGCTGCGGCGCAGGTATTCCAGGGTGTCCACTACCGCATAGACGTAGGTACGCTTGCGGAAGTCCACCAGAGATTCGATGATTTCTTCAACCTGTTGTCCCTGAATCACTGATTTCGCCGCTTTTAGCGCCTGCAATCCTAAACCAAGTGAAGCCTGGCCTGAATCAATCACCCATACCGGAATCTTGGCTACCAGTTCTTTTGCTTGACGGGCTGCATTGATAGTGGCAGAAAGTGACTCCGCAACGTGGATCGAAATGACAGCCTCTGCACCTTCTTCCGCAGCTTTTTCATAGGCGTCAGCAAAAGCTGAAAGCCCCGGCGCCGCAGTCGTCGGTGATTGAGGGTAATCCGGTAAACGGGTATAAAACTCCTGTCGAGATAGATTTACCCCATCTAAAAAAGATTCATCATTGATATTAATATAGGCCGGTACGACAGTTATACCCATTTCCTCGGCAATTGCTACGGGTAGATCACACGCGCTGTCCGTGACGATTTTGATTTTCATGCAGCCTTGCTTACCTCCCCGAGTACGGTTTCGATAACATCCAAAGCCCGCCCGACCAGTTCCATATCAGCCTGCGAGCCCATGTGACCGATACGGAAAATTTTCCCGGCTAATGGTCCATAGGAGCCGCCGACTGCCAATCCGTATGCTCGCAGCCGGCTGTCAAAATCTTCCCAGCTGATTCCCTCCGGCATATACACCGCGGTCACCGTGGGTGCCGGCACGGCTTGCGGAACCGGGAACAAGCGCTGCCCCATCCGAACGATACGCTCGCGGCAAAGCGCTGCTGCTAGTTCGTGACGCTGGTAAACCTTATCCAACCCCTCATCCAGAATGAGCTGCGCCGCCGCATCCAGGGCTGCCAGACCATGCCAGTTGGGAGTGTAGGGAAAGTAGAAATTCTTTTGTGCATCGCGGAAAGGCAGCAGCGCGTCATAACCGCTGTAGTTGACTGCTTCCGCGATCTCCCAGGCGCGAGGACTGATGGTCAGGAAAGCTGCCAGGGGCGGCGCAGACAGCGCTTTTTGCGAAGCTCCCAGGCACAAATCGATCGTCCACGCATCGGTCAGCACCGGGCAGCCGCCGGCACTGGCGACGGCGTCCACATACAGCAGCGGCACTTCGTACTGACGCTTCAACCTGCCAAGACCATCCAGCGGGTTGAGCGTGCCGGATGGCGTTTCGCAATGCACCGCGGTGATCATCTTGGGTCGGAAGGCGATGATTTCCTGTTCAATTTCCTGTAAGTCGCCTAGCGTTTCGTCATAGCGCAGGCCGAAGGTATGCACATCCGCTCCCAGCGCCCGCGCCATGTCGCCAATGCCGTAACCAAATACACCAGTGCAGATTGCCAGCACCCGGTCGCCTGGGACAAGCACGCTCTTTAAACCAGCCCACAATGCCAGCATGCCTTCACCAGTCATAATCGCGATTGGGTTGTGTGTGCCGTAAATCGTCTGCAAGCTGGCTTCGGTATGGTTGTATAACTCGAGGAATTCGCGTTCGAGATCGGCTGAACCAAAATCAACATTCATCGCATCCAGCACCGGCTGCGGCACACGAACAGGTCCCGGAATCATCGGAATAGGATAAGTTTTCATCGTTACCTGCTCCGTGAGTTTCAAGCTAAAGTATGCTCAAATTATGCCACGAATATCGACTGTGGGAAGTCAAGTTTAGTCACAATGAAGCCGAAAATCCCGCTCACGGTATAATATACGGGTATTTTTTCGAATACCCATTATCAGGTAGGAGGCTGCTTTGAAAACCAGCGTCGTTGAGCGGTTTACCCGCTACGTAAAAATTTATACCCAATCCGATCATGATTCAACTACCTTCCCCACCACTGCCCGCCAATTCGACTTGGCGCGTTTGCTGGTTGAGGAATTGCAAGACCTTGGTCTGGTTGACGTCTTCATGGATTCGAGCGGCTACGTTTATGGCACCCTGCCAGCCAACACCACTGCCCCCGCTCCGGTTATCGGCTTCGTGGCGCACATGGATACCAGCCCCGACCTGACTGGTAAAGACGTCAAACCGCAGTTCGTTGAGTACAACGGCGGGGATATCGTCCTCAACCATGAGAAGAACATCATTCTTTCCCCGCGTGAATTCCCGGACTTGAATAAATATGTCGGCAAGACCCTCATTACCACCGACGGCACCACCCTGCTCGGCGCGGATGACAAAGCCGGTCTGGCTGAAATCATGGCAGCCCTGGAATATATGGCAGCCCATAGCGAGATCAAGCATGGCGTGATCAAAGTTGGCTTCACGCCGGATGAAGAAGTTGGCCACGGCGCGGACCGTTTCGATATCGCCGGTTTTGGCGCTGATTTTGCCTATACCATGGACGGCGGCGAGATCGGCGAGTTGCAGTATGAAAATTTCAATGCGGCAGCCGCAAAAATCAACATCCAGGGCCGCAGTGTGCACCCGGGTTCATCTAAAAATAAAATGATCAATGCCGCCCTGGTGGGGATCGAATTAAACAACCTGCTGCCCGCAGAAAAACGCCCGGACAGCACCGAAGGTTATGAGGGCTTTTTCCACCTGACTCATTTCAATGCAGATGTCGAAGAAGCGGAGTTGAAATATATTATCCGCGAGCACGACCGTGCAACTTTCGATGCCATGAAGGTTAACCTAATGGCTATTGTCGATCAGTTGAACGCAAAATACGGCGACCGAGTCGTGCTGGAATTAAACGACAGCTATTACAACATGAAGGAAAAAATCGAGCCGGTCATGCATGTCATTGACCTGGCACGCTCCGCCATGGAAGCCGTTGGCGTCGAGCCGCTGGTCATTCCTATTCGCGGCGGTACCGACGGCGCCCGCCTATCCTACGATGGATTGCCCTGCCCGAATATTTTCACCGGCGGACACAATTACCACGGGCGGTATGAATTCATCCCGGTGTTTGCCATGGAAAAAGCTGTCGAGGTGATTCTGCAGATCGCGCAGAAAGCGGTGAAATAGCTATTCCTTCACGGCTGACAAAATAACGCTGTAAATCTTAGCGCCGCTGACCTCGCCATGGCTGGCGCTGCGCCGCACTGCTCCGGCTTTAAAACCAGCCTGAGCTACCAGATCCAGCATCTCGTCCTCGATCAACGCGCCGGTGACGCAATCCGACCAGCCCACCGCCGCCGCGCGTGCCTCTTTGCCAACCGGTCCACTGAAGACCATATCGCTGATTTCCAAACGCCCGCCGGGTTTCAACACGCGGTACGCCTCGGCAAACACTTTGCCTTTATCTTCGGTGAGGTTGATCACGCAGTTGGAGATGATCACATCCACGCTGTCTGCCTCGACCGGCAGGTCAGCTGCGTCGCCGCGCCGGAACTCAACATTGGTGTAACCGTTCAACTTGGCGGAACGGCGCGACCGCTTGAGCATGGCGGGCGTCATATCGACTCCAATCACATGCCCGCTGGGACCTACTCTCTTGGCTGCCAGGAACGAATCCAATCCGCCGCCCGAACCGATATCCACCACCACCTCGCCCGGTTTCATATTCGCCATGGCAATTGGGTTGCCGCAGCCCAGCGAGAATGCCGCGGCTTCCGGCGGCACCTGTGACTGCTCTTCCGGACTGTAATCCTGGTCGAAATGTACCTCGCCCTCTTTTAGCCCTTCCAGGCTGATCACTGGCTGGCTGCAGCAAGCAGACCCGCCATCTGCGTCAGAGGATCCGCCGCAGCAGCTGTTCTTTTCCGCGATCGCGCCGTATTGTTCCTTTACTAAATCGCGCATACCGCTCACCCGCTGAGTGCCAGCTGCATAGAAAATGCTGACCACGGTCTGCTCGCTGCCTGCGGTTTGACTGCTGCTTTGGCAGGTCTGCTGCGTGTCTCCCACCAGCACGTTGACCAGCCCAGCTTCGGTCAACCAGGCATGCAGCCGAGCGCGATCGAAACCCAGCCAGATATCCGACATTTCAGTCCGCATCCATTCATGCGGATGCGCATCCATATCAGATATCAATAAACGACCCCCTGGACGCAGCACCCGCGCCATCTCGCGAATGGCTGCCAGCGGCTGCGGGCAATGGTGCAGGTACATATTGGCAACAACAGCGTCCAACGAGGCGTCATCGAATGGCAGCTGCATTCCGTCGGCTTCGTGATAGGTGATGTTGTTAAACTTAGCCAGGTTTTTTTGTGCCGTTGCCAGCATGGCTGCCGACCCATCCACCACGTGCACTTCCGCGACCTTATCTGTCAGTCCGGCAGACATGTAGCCGGTACCAGCGCCGATATCCGCCACAATCATATCCGGATGCAAATAGGCTTTACGAATAACGACATCCCGCACGGCGTCGGTGAAGTATGACGCACGGATACCATCCCACTGGTCAGCCACAGCTTCAAAATAGGGTTTCGACGGATTGGTCTCGGTCATGATATGCCTCTTTATCGGTTTTTTACGATTTATAAAGCCCTCAAAAAACACCGCGGAGGTGCTCGCATGATGGGTTAATTAACGATGTGTCGCGGGCGTACAGCAATCCGGCAGCCAACCCTCGATTTGCTCTTTGAGCCAACGGATCCCGTCAGGATCCAGACAGTAACAGGTTGCTGGGCCCTCGACCTCGCCGCGCACCAGACCCGCCTCGCGCAACACCTTCAGGTGCTGACTGACGGTGGATTGTGCCAGCGGAGTGGATTGCACGATTTCATACGTCAGGCAGGTCTGGCGGGCTGCCAGCATTTCCATGATCTCAAAGCGGATGGGGTTTCCCAGGGCTTTGAGCATTTTGGCCAGACGGATATCGGTGGAATCGAGTTTTTGTTCCTGCAGCATAATAAATATCCCTTATATCGTAATTTTACGATTTTAATGGATCCCTGTCAAGGAACAATGTCATGGAATTGGTATATAATCTTCCCAGATTTTTCCAATTATCAACTTCTGAATAGCACCCAGGAAGAAAATTAACTAACCGTTAAAGGATATCCTCAATGGCTAATCTCGATTCCGAAACTGTTTTAGTGATTACCCGCTATGGCATGGGGAATGCCGAACCCGACCTCATCCTCAAGCTTTTGAGCACCTATTTAAAGCTAATCGATGAAAATGGTATCCACCCCGGCGCCATCTGCTTCTACACCGACGGGGTAAAGCTGGCGGTCACCGGCTCGCCGGTTTTGGAAACTTTGAAATCGCTCGAAGCCAAAGGCGTTCACCTCATTCTCTGCAGCACCTGCCTGAACTATTTCAATTTGGTTGACCAGGTTCAGGTCGGTATTGTCGGCGGTATGCCGGACATCATCGAGGCTCAGCGTAAAGCTGCAAAAGTAATCACGCTGTAAATCTAGCCAGTATTTTCTTCTAGAATAAATTAAGTTTTCCCTGTTAAAATAGATAATATTGACAGTTTCAATATACAATCGAAAGACAGTTCTGATCTTTCTGGTTTAGTTTTGTTTGCTTTTACAGGTATTGGATGAAAACCACACAACTACACGACAATTTTCGAGCCAACAGCTTTTTCGTATTTCTGCTCATCCTGGCGGCAGCATTCGTCCTGACTGCCTGTGCCGGTCAAACCGCCACCCCCACCCAGGCTGTTTCCACCCTGCCTGCACCAGCCATATCCACCCATGCCGTTACGCAACCCGCCGCTGGTAGCTCTCCCACCAGTGAAGACATTGCACCGACGGCAGTATCAACTACTCAATCCACCCTGACCTGCACCGCACCGGCGACCCTCACCCCCGCCTCCACCGAAGGTCCGTATTTTACCGCCGGCTCACCGGAACGCGCGTCACTGCTCGAAGCGGGTATGCCTGGCACTGTCCTGGTGCTCAGCGGTTATGTATTGACCAGTGAATGCCAACCGTTAGCCAACGTCAAGCTGGATTTCTGGCAGGCGGACGCCAACGGCGTGTACGATAACCAGGGCTACACGCTTCGCGGACACCAATTCACCGATGAAAACGGATTCTATGAATTAACTACCGTCATCCCAGGCCAGTATCCCGGGCGCACCGAGCACATCCATTTCAAAGTGACATCACCCGGCGGCAATGAATTGACCAGTCAGCTGTATTTTCCTGAATCAACTGGCAATGCCGGTGATACGATTTTCAAATCCGAGTTGCTGATTGAGATCAAAGAAGAAGGCGACTCAGTCACCGGGGTCTTCAACTTTATCATTGCGCCATAGCTGCTGGTCCGGAAGTTTCCCCGAAGGGTCGCCCACAGATACGATCATTCACCCGAAGGATTTTAGATGTACAAATCTCTCCTGGCATACATCACATAGGCGCCCGTCATAGCCGCCACCACGATGCCGATGGACAAGAGGACGAATGTAATTTCAAACTGCGACTCATTCAATAATTTTGCCGCTTCAAAGTATTTGAACGGGGAAAAATATTTAAGAAACTCCAGATCTTTGCTCAATCCAGCCAGAATCGACGCGAAGTAGGTGCTCAGCAAGATGGTCATAGCGATGGCACCGGCACGTTTATACTTTTTTAGTGCGCAACCCAAAAAGATACCCAATGCCAAAAAAACCATTTGCAGGATGAAGAATGACAGCATGGTTAATGCAACGAAGCCGTAAAATTTGCTGTCCGGCGCGAATCGTTGGGCGCTCACGAGGGTCATTCCCCAGGTGATCAACAGCAAAATGACACAATTCACGGCTGCGGCGGCTGCTTTCCCGGTAACCAGTCTGCTGCGTGGTATCGGCAGTGTGAGTGAAAATTCGACCGTCCTGTCACGCTCTTCCTTCGAGATAATATCGGTACCCCACATGGCTGCCGCAATTGTCAGGATCAGGCTGAAATAAACATTCATTATCCCGAAGAAACCTGTTACGGTCGTCAGATTAAAGGCATTCATACTCAAAGCAGATAATAAGGCAGGCGGCATCGCGTCCAAAATACTGAGTAGTTCAGGATTACCGTAAAATGCCGAGAATTTGGAAAACCCAACGGCATTGAAAAGAATGACAATTACGCTCCATATGAGCAGGGATTTGAGATTCGCGCGCATTTCACGAAGGAAAATATTCACCGCATCTTCTCCTTATACCGCCGAAAGGATATTTCTGCGGGCATAGAGCACATAACTCGCAATAGTTGACACAATGATCAGCACCACGCTGATCATTACTAACGGCATATCCCAGGCGTTATGTTTGATGATATAGCTGGGAGCAAAATGTTTGAACGGCGAGATGATTTCCAGACTTTGTTCGCCGATCATGCCGCCGAACGCATTTAGTATATACAGGCCAAATACCAATCCCATAGAGATGGGCAATACATTCCTCACCCGCTTAACCATCAACGAGATAACCATCCCTACCATCAAGAAAAATAGCTGGAAGACGGTCATGCTGAGCAGGAGAAGTACCAGTGAATTGACCGGATATTCCTGGCCTTCACGGAAAACGTTGACAAACAGGAAACTGGCAGCCCACACAATTCCCTGGGTAATCGCCAGGCTGACGAGCGCCGCGAGCAGCTTTTCAGTCATGATCTTCGCTCGCGTCACCGGCTT
>Ga0209521_10001016_pt1 | contig 22597 bp, 15 predicted proteins | sample Rifsed19ft4_FD_184016 | JGI IMG/M metagenome (GOLD analysis project Ga0209521, IMG submission 184016) | Soil microbial communities from Rifle, Colorado, USA - sediment 19ft 4 (version 2) | ecosystem: Environmental > Terrestrial > Deep subsurface > Rock core/Sediment | place: Rifle, Colorado...
CTTTTAAAAAAGAAGAGGAGAAGACATCATCCGGCTATACGGGTCGGAAGATTTCTCTGGACTTCAAGGATGCCGATATCGGCAATATCCTAAGATTGATGGCCGAGGTTAGCAAATTAAACATTATTGCCGGCGAGGATGTCAAAGGCAAGGTATCATTAAGATTGATAGAGGTTCCATGGGATCAGGCATTTGATATAATATTGAAAACAAACGGTCTAGGAATGGTGCAGGAAGGAAATGTGGTCAGGATTTTGCCAGTTGCAAAGATAAAGCAGGAGAGCGATGAGGCGCTTGCATCAAAGAAGGCAAAGGAAAAACTGGAGGACCTTGATATAAAACTGATGCCGATAAATTATGCAACAGCAAGCGCATTGGAATCTCAGGTCAAGTCATTATTAAGCGACAGAGGAACTATTACCGTAGAAGCCAGAACAAATACCCTTATTATCAGAGACATTCCTGCGAATATAGCAAAGGCGGCGGATTTGATAAAGAAATTGGATACGCAAACACCTCAAGTGTTGATAGAGGCAAGGATTATAGAGGCTAATAGCAACTTTGCAAGGGACCTTGGTGTGCAGTGGGGTGCAGCGACACTTACTCGGGGTCCAGATTCATTTAATAGCACATTTGGCAGTTTAGGCACCTCGCCTTCGGCTACATTGACTCCAACGGGTTTTATCGGTTCGACGGCGGGAGTGTCAAGGTTTTCTGCACAGCCGGGTTTTGCAGTAAGCCTTCCTGCGGCAGGCGCAGCTGGGACATTAGGCGCAGTTGGGTTATCATTTGGAACATTGACAGGCGACCCCTGGCTTTTGGACCTTCGTATATCTGCTGGGGAGAAACAAGGGTTGACCAAGACAATATCAAGGCCGAGGATTACGACGCTGGATAATAAAGAGGCCAAGATATCACAGGGCGACTCCGTGCCATTTGAAACAACATCTTCGGCAGGCACCCAGACATCATTTATTGACGCAACATTGGAATTGACTGTTACGCCGCATATAACCCCTGACGGCAGTGTCAGCATGAAAATAACTGCCAAGAGGAATTCAATCGGTTCCTTCAGGAGCGCTGCCGGAACGCCGAGTATCAGCAAGAAAGAGGCTACAACAGAGATAATTGTAAAGGATGGAGAGACAGCGGTTATTGGTGGTATTGTTGTGGCGGATAAATCAGACACTAATAGCGGTATACCTTTTTTTAAGGATATCCCTATTCTTGGCTGGTTGTTTAAAAATAAATCAATATCAGATTCCCAGACTGAGCTTTTGATATTTATTACGCCGAACATTGTAAAGGGTAAGGTGGAATTATCGTAAAGGATAAAGTGGAATTATAAGGTTAGGATATGTATTGACCCTCTACTGTTAAACGCACCCTTTGGGTGCGTTTTTTTTGAAAGCACATGGTGAGCAAACCAAATTTCCCATTAATCAAATTAGGAGTATATGTATGCTCAGATATTTAACAGCAGGCGAATCTCACGGTAAATGTCTTACTAGCATTATAGAGGGATTGCCTGCAAATCTTAATTTATCCGAAAAGGATATAAATAGGGAGTTGAGCCGCAGGCAGATTGGTTATGGCCGCGGAGGCAGAATGGCAATTGAAAAGGATGAGGTGGAGATTACCGCTGGGATAAGGTTTGGCAAAACCATAGGTTCGCCTCTTGCAATGATTGTAAGAAACAGAGATTGGGAAAATTGGAAGGAAGTCATGAGTTCGGAGTTGGGAGTTGGGAGTTGGGAGTTAAAGATAGTGACACGGCCAAGGCCTGGTCATGCGGATTTGGCAGGTGTGCTGAAATACGCCAGCCAAGATATACGGAATATCCTTGAACGTTCCAGTGCAAGAGAGACTGCTGCAAGGGTTGCTGTTGGAGCGATATGTAAAAGGTTTCTTGATGAATTTGGAATTAAGGTGATGAGTTGGGTGAAGGAAATAGGCGGGGTCAAGGGTCAAGGGTCAAGAGTCAAGAATGAAAAAGATATAGAAACTTTTTTTGAAATGGCAGAATCATCCGATGTCCGTTGTCCTGATAAAAAGATTTCAGAAGAGATGCGAAAGACAATCGACAGGGCCAGAAAAAATGGTGATAGCCTTGGCGGGATTTTCGAGGTGGTTGTAACTGGTATTCCGCCGGGTTTGGGAAGCCATGTCCAGTGGGACAGAAAGCTGGATGGTAACCTTGCTAGAGCGTTGATGAGCATACAGGCCATCAAAGGGGTTGAAGTGGGTACGGGATTTAAAGCGGCTGAAAGGTTTGGATCAGAGGTACATGATGAGATATTTTATAGAAGCCAGAAGTCAGAAGCTAGAAGCCAGAAGGAAAAGTTTTGGCCAATAATCCCTAGATTTTATAGAAAAACAAATAATGCCGGTGGCATAGAAGGTGGTATGAGTAATGGTGAACCAATTGTCGTGCTGGCTGCAATGAAGCCAATCCCAACACTGTATAAGCCGCTTAAGTCAGTGGATATAAAAACAAAAAAGCCTTTCACGGCAAGCGTAGAAAGGTCTGATATATGCGCTGTGCCTGCTGCCTCTGTAATTGGTGAAGCAGTAGTTGCATTTGAGATAGCAAATGCATTTGTCGATAAGTTCAGTGGTGATTCTCTTGGTGAGATAAAAAGAAATTATAAAGGATATCTGGAGTATTTGAGAAGATTTTAAATGAAACTTTTATGCCACACCCTCCCCTTAATTCCCTCCCATCAAGGTAGGGGAAACAACAGTTCCCTCTCCCCTTGTGGGAGAGGGCAAGGGTGAGGGGGATTTTCAGATGAAAAACATTGTCCTTACAGGCTTTATGGGAACTGGCAAGACATCAGTCGGAAAATGTCTTGCCAAAGAATTAAACCTCAGATTCATTGATACGGATGATTTGATAGAAAAAGAGGCAGGAACAAATATAAAGGAGATATTTGCAAAATTTGGCGAAGGGTACTTTAGACGGTTGGAATCAAAGGTAATACATGAAATATCTTCTTATACAGATAGGATAATTAGCACCGGTGGCGGGGCTGTTGTTAGTATGCTGAATCTTGAGGCATTAAAGAAGAACAGCATTGTAATATCTCTGGTGGCATCAATAGACACCATCCTCTTACGCATAGGCAACAGGGATGAAAGGCCGCTAATTTCAGAAGGTGATAAAAAAGAGGCAATATCTAATCTTCTTAAAGTCAGAGAGCCATTTTATAGAAAGGCAGATTTTATTATTGATACAACCGGAAAAACTATTAGCGAGGTAGCGGAGGAGATTTTAAAAATAGTAAGGTAGGATGGTAAAACTGACGGAAATGGAGAATCGGAGAAACGGGGAAACGGAGAGGTTTTTTCTCCCATTCTTTGGTTCTCCCATTCACCGATTCTTTACTATTTTTACTGAGTCATGGAACACATTACTGTAAATTTGAAGGATCGAAGCTATCCAATTTATATCGGGAGAAATAATCTTGATTTAGTTGGAGAAATGATGAAGAGCAAAGGCCTTGAAGGTAAGGCGGTGTGTATCACAAATCCGACAGTCGGCAAGCTTTATGCTCATAGAATTATTTCCAGCCTCAATAGTGCTGGTTTTGAAACATCCAGAATCGATATCCCTGACGGTGAAGAGTATAAAGGCCTTGAATGGCTTTCACATATATATGATAAACTTATTGAGTATAAGATGGAAAGGCAGTCGCCCATTGTTGCACTTGGCGGAGGAGTTATAGGGGATATTGCAGGATTTGCAGCTGCGACATACTTGAGAGGCGTTCCCTATATTCAGGTTCCAACAACACTGTTGGCACAGGTCGACAGCTCTGTGGGCGGTAAAACTGCAGTGAATCATCCAGAGGGTAAAAACCTGATAGGTGCATTCTACCAGCCAAAGATGGTACTTATAGATGTGGATGTGCTCAAGACTCTAGGAGACAGGGATGTAAAGGCGGGTTTGGCTGAGGTAATTAAGTACGGTATTATACGGGACAGCAATTTCTTTTCGTTTTTAGAACTCAACTATGCTGACGTGTCTGGTCTGGGAAATGGTTTAATTCATGCCGTAAGAATGTCGTGCGGGATTAAGGCAAGCATAGTTGAGGAGGATGAAACAGAGACCGGTGTAAGGGCAATACTTAACTTTGGACATACCTTTGGTCATGCAATAGAAGCTGCGACTCACTATAAAGAGTTGAGGCATGGAGAGGCAGTGGCTATTGGTATGGTTGCAGCTGCAAGATTATCTCTTAAGCTCGGTTTGTGCAGTAAGAATGTTTGTGAAAGAATAGAAGGGTTAATAGCGAATATCGGCCTTCCCATAAAGCTATCAGCTATCAGCTATCAGCTATCAGCTAGCGATCTATTCAAGGCCATGGAGATAGACAAGAAGGTGGTTGGAGGAAAGATAAAGTTTGTCATGGTAGAGGATATTGGCAAGGTAACGTTTAGGCAGATTGGGAGTGCAGATTTTCCTCTTGACTTGCTAGGGATTCTAAACTAAATATAAGTATTGATTGTATTTACCTTGAGGAGCAAAGCGACGACTGAATGAGGGCAAGGTATGAAGCATAAAGAGGAATCGGTTGTAGAGGAGGTGAGCCCCGGAGCGGATAACCCATCCGAAGAATGGTTACCGGATGATAAATTCTATACATCGACAATGGCAGAGATTTTGGAGAGGCAGGGTCTTAAAAAAGGCGCTAAGAAAATCCACGAAACTCTGCGTATGAAGGGGGGGCAAAAAATGGGATTTCTGGAGATATTGAAAGAAATGGTCGATAATGTAAAAGGGGGGATAGCTGCTACTATCATGGCCAAAGACGGCATTGCAATTCAAAATTATGTAAAAGATAAGGCTGCCTATGATATGGATTCTTTAGGTGTGGAATATACCAGAATACTGGAAGAGACAAAGAATGCATCTTCTATGCTCAAACTGGGAGAAGTGGAAGAGATGACGGTGTCTGCCGAAGGGTCTACTATAATCATGAGGCTTATCAATAAGGATTATTTCATAGCGATAGTGCTGGGTTCTGGAGGAAACTTTGGAAAGGCAAGATATTACTTGAAAAGGGCAATGGTTAGCGCTAAAAAGGAGCTTTAGACAGTAGGTGAAACGTATAGGCCATAGTCGATTGCCTTATATATATGAATCTCCGATTGAAAAAGCTTCATGAGAGATGGTCATCATGGAAAGTAGATGCCTTACTTATAACCACGTTAGAAAATATCCGCTATCTAAGCGGTTTTACTGGCAGTAGCGGGGTAATAATTATAACTTCGGATCGAGCTTTTTTTTTAACTGATTCACGATATGATAGCCAATCAAGGGATGAGGTAGACGGATTAAAAATTAAGATATATAAGAAGCAGATTGAAGAAGTTGCATCTTTCATAAATAAGCTCAAGGCAAAAAATATAGGATTTGAAGCAAAAGGGCTTAGCTACGATACATATCGCAGGCTGAAAGGCCTACTGCATACCAAGAAATTTACCCCTCTTCCTGAAGGTATTGATAGAATTCGAGCTATAAAAGATACATCTGAGTTAAAACTTATAAGAAAGGCTGTTAACCTGGCATCAATCGGTTTTAAGGCGGCAATTAATTGTATAGAACCAGGGGTGGCGGAATGCAATGTGGCATTTGATGCAGAGGTGGCAATGAAAAAGAATAGGGCGCATGGCCTTTCTTTTGATATAATCGTTGCTTCTGGTAAAAGGTCGGCCCTGCCCCATGGCAAGGCATCTGCTAAAAAAATAAGAAAATCTGAAATGGTTATTGTAGACCTTGGTGCAAGATACCAGGGTTATCATTCGGATGAAACGTGTACATTTATAGTGGGCAAGCCGAATAAGGAGCAAAAAAAAATATACCAGGTGGTTAAGGATGCACATGATAAGGCTACAGAGGCTGTGAGACCAGGGGTTAAGGCATCCTCTATAGATTGTGTGGCAAGAGACTTTATTAAAAAAGCTGGATATGGTAAATATTTTGGTCATGGCACAGGTCATGGTGTTGGGCTTGCGGTCCATGAATGGCCAAATATATCGCCTTACAATGATAATACTGTAGAAGAAGACATGGTTTTCACCATAGAGCCAGGGATATATATACCGGGTTGGGGCGGCATAAGAATTGAAGATATGATTCTGGTTACAAAGAATGGCCATGAGGTTTTGACTGAGATGCCAAAGAAGATGACGATATTAGATTGATTGGTAAATTGGTGAATTGGCGAATTAGAAAAACTAATTCTCTAATCTCTAATTTTCTAATGTCTAATTTGGAGGCTAAAATGGATTTTAAAGAGATTGAGGATATTGTAAAATTTATAAGTGGTACTGATATTGTTGAATTTGAACTTGAAAGGCCAAATGGTAAGGTAAAGATAAAAAGAGGCGTTAGCAGGTCTGATATCACCGAGATAAGACCTGATGTTGGCATTCCACCTGGTGTCGCAGTATCGGAACAGAAGATAGAAGAACAAAGAGGAGAAAAAGAAGCTGCCAAGAGTGAAAAGATCAAACAGATTACATCTCCAATGGTTGGCACGTTTTACCGGGCCCCTTCTCCTGATGCCCAATCGTTTGTAGAAGTTGGTGGTACGGTCAAAAAGGGGCAGATTGTGTGTATTGTAGAGGCAATGAAGCTTATGAATGAGATTGAGTCTGAATTCAATGGAAAGGTTGTCTCTATCTTAATAGAAAACGGGCAGCCCGTGGAGTATGGAGAGCCGCTGCTTGTTATAGAAACGGCATGATGTAACGAAATCATGAATAAAAGAGTTGGCTATCCAAATTACAAATAAGAAGCATCAAATAACAAATAAATTTCAATAAACAAAATCCCAAACAGTTTAGTCGTTCATGCATTGTAATTTGGAATTTGTTTGGGATTTGTTATTTGAAATTTGTAATTTTATATGACCTATGTTTCATAAAATACTCATTGCAAATCGTGGCGAAATAGCTGTAAGGATTATACGGGCCTGTAAAGAGCTTGGAATAAAGACCGTTGCTGTATATTCCGAGGCAGACAAGGGCAGCCTGCACACAAAGCTTGCTGATGAAGCTATATGCATAGGCCCTGCAAGGAGCAAGGACAGCTATCTGAATGTATCTTCAATTATCAGCGCTGCAGAAGTAACTGATGCAGAGGCAATTCACCCTGGCTATGGTTTCCTTGCAGAGAATGCTGAGTTTGCAGAGATATGCGAAAACTGTGGCATTAAATTCATAGGTCCCAGTTCCCACAGCATGCGCCTTATGGGGAATAAGATTCAGGCTAAGAAAGAGGTGGAAAAGTTAAGGGTGTTGGTGCTTCCTTGGAGCAGTTCAGGAATCAAAGATGAGAAGGATGCCATGGACATTGCGCGGAGAATTGGCTTCCCTGTGATTATCAAGGCTGCTGCCGGTGGAGGCGGCAGGGGCATGAAACTTGTTCATACACCGGCGAGTTTCGGCAATGCCTTTCATACTGCAAGAAATGAAGCACAAGCCGCATTTGGAAATGGAGATGTATATATTGAAAAATTTTGCGAGGCGCCCAGGCATATAGAGATTCAGATTATGGGTGATAAATATGGGAATCTTGTTTACCTGGGAGAAAGGGATTGTTCCATCCAGCGCCGCCACCAGAAGATATTGGAAGAGGCGCCATCTCCTGTTCTGGATGAAAAATTACGAAGAAGTATGGGTGATGCCGCCATGAGGATAGCAAAGGCAATAGGGTATGCTAATGTTGGAACAGTGGAATTTCTGCTTGATAAAAATATGCGATATTATTTTATGGAAATGAATACGAGGGTTCAGGTTGAGCATCCGGTGACAGAGATGGTAACAGGAATAGATATAATTAAGGAGCAGATAAAGCTTGCAGCGGGTGAGAGGCTCAGGTTTAAGCAAAAACATATACGGATTAAAGGGCATTCGATAGAATGCAGAATAAATGCAGAAGACCCCGATACTTTTGTGCCATGCCCTGGCAAGATTACAAGTCTTCATATGCCGGGTGGCCCCGGTGTGAGATTGGATTCAGCAATATCTTGCAGCTATATTGTTCCTCCATATTATGACTCGCTTCTCGCCAAACTTATTGTGCATGGGGACAGCAGGGCAGAGGCCATCAGCAGAATGGCAATGGCATTGGATGAAATGGAAATAGAAGGGGTTAAGACCAATATCCCACTACATAGGAAGATAATGAACGACTACGACTTTATTGCAGGAAATATTGATATAAATTTTTTGAATAGGTTTGCATAATAAAACCGTGAATTGTGACCGTGTACCGTATGCATAATGTTTACGGTCACGGATGAAGGCCACGGACAACAGTATTTTGTTATGAGTACATGGAGATTGCTGATAGACCCGCCGAAAAGCGGTTTGGAGAACATGGCGATAGATGAGGCTGTTCTTCATAGCTGTAACCAAGGACTATCCCAATCTAGCTTCAGGTTGTACGAATGGAGTAACCCCACCCTTTCTATCGGTTGTTTTCAAAGAGATGATAAAATCATTGAACGTTCCTTTAAAACAGGCATTTCCTATGTTAGGCGGATTACTGGCGGAAGAGCTGTCCTGCATATCGATGAAATTACCTACTCAATAGTTTGCAGTGAAAATGAACGGTTATTTGAAGAGGGCATATCTGGGGCATACAGAATAATAAGCAGATGCCTGCTTGAGGCATTAAGGGAGGTTGGAGTCAATGCTGAGATGCAAAATGTACGCTGCGAGACGCAAGGTGCAGGCGACTCTCAAAAGATTTCTTGCTTTCATTCTCCCTCCAAATATGAGATTATAATAGAACGGAAAAAACTTGTCGGCAGTGCACAGAGGCGATTTAAAAGGGCATTTTTGCAACACGGCTCAATCCTATTTGGAATAGACAAAGAATTGATTATACAGCTATTTGGGGAACAGGCTTTGCAAAGGATGGCATGGCTCGAACTTTATAGTAATGTAAAAAAAGACGAGTTCAGGGCTATATTGATCAATAAGATAAGAGAAGGGTTGGATATAGACTTGATTGCCGGCCATATGAATGATCATGAGAAATATTTGAAAGATAAACTTATACTAAAAAAAATATGAATTATGAGTTACAAATTATGAATTCCTAATTCTCAATTTCTCCACGTGAGTTTATATGGATGAGAAGAACAAGATAATAGATAAGGCGCAAAAATTGCTGCAGAAGGGCTATCTTGACAAGGCCATTGCCGAGTATCAAAAGATAGTAGACCAAGACGCAAAAGATGCCACTATCCGATTGAGGATTGGAGACCTTTATGTAAAGGCTGGCAAGAAAGATGAGGCCGTAAAGGAATACGGGGCGGTAGCAAAACTATACACCCAAAAGGGTTTTTATCTCAAAGCCATTGCTGTTTATAAACAGATTCTTAAATTAGATGAAAGCCAACTGGATATTTATTACAAGCTGGCAGACCTTTATACCAAGCAGAAGCTTATAGCAGATGCTGTATCGTCACTAAGTGTATTAGTTGCATTTTATGAGAAAAATGGAAAAAATGATGATGCAATCGATACTTTAAAAAAGATGACAGCAGTTGACCCTCAGAATATTGGGGTGAGACTTAAACTGGCTGAACATTATCAAAAGAAGGGGTTTACGAACGATGCGTTTGCAGAATACAGAATAGCACTGGATAGCCTTCTTAAGGATGGCAAACTGGATAATGCTGAAAAGCTGTGTCAGGAGTTGTATGCTGCTAATAAACGAGATGTAAATATACTCGAAGGGCTTACTGAGATATACAAGAAAAAAGGCAATGATACCCAGCTGATACGATATTATAAAGAGCTTGCAAATCTGTATAAGGAAAAAGGTGAAGCTGAAAAGAGAAAAGAGATATACGAGAACATACTTAAGATATTTCCGGATGATAATGATGCCTTGAATGCATTGGGCAGGAAGCCGTCTGGATCTGATAAAAAAGCTGAGCCGGCAGCAACCTTGCCAGAAGAGGAGGTTGCAAGAGAACCTCTCGTTGTATGGCCGGAAGTTACTAAAGACATTTCTGAAAAGCCTCAGGTAGAAGCGCAAGAACCAACAACCCCTGCCTTCTTAGAGGAAGAGCCACTGATATCATGGAATGAGATGATAGAGATTAATCACGAAGTTAAGCCTGCCGAAGCTAAAGAAACTGTGGCCAAGGAAGAACCGCTGGAAGAGGCGCCCCTTATAGAGATGCCAGATGTTAAGGTTGCTGAAGTGAGGGAAGAGAAAGAAGCCCCCCTTATAGATATTAAAGAACTTGCGCCCTCTGAAGAGGAGGTTACCGTTCAAGAGGTTACAAAGGAAGTTTCTCCGGAAAATATCAAACCCGTTGAGGAACTTCCTCTAGCAGAAGAGACTAAAGCCACTATGATAACTGAGCAACCGGCACCAGAACAGAATCTGGAGGAATTGGGATTAGAAGCATTTATGCCTGAGAGTACAGGTATAACGGAGGATAGAGAATCTCAGCCGGAAGAAGGATATGTTGATCTTTCTTCGGAGCTCAGATTGGAAGGGGCCATGGATTCTCTTACCGAGTCCTGGACGCCTGATGCAAAAGGAGAAGGGACATTTACAGAATTTAAGCAAGGTGTGAAAAAGCAGTTAAACAAAGAAGATACCGAGACTCATTATAACCTTGCTATTGCATATATGGAGATGGAACTTTACGACGATGCTATTAGGGAATTCAATCTTGCAATAAAAGACCCGATGTTTGAGTTTGATTGTTATACCCGTCTTGGTTTGAGTCTTATGGCTAAAGGAGATTATGATGAGGCTATCAGCAATTTTTTAGAAGGACTTAAGATAAGCGGAATGACCGGCGACGAGAGAAAAGGGCTCCTGTATGAACTTGGTTTAGCCTACGAGGCTTCTGGAAACATTCAGGAAGCATTGGAGGTTTTCAAATCCACATATGACATGGATAAAGGATTTAGAGATGTTTCTTCTAAGGTTAAAGAACTGACAAAGAAATCCAGAAAAAAGGGTAAGCTTGATGTTATTCCAGCGATGGATGATATGATAGAGGTTGAGATTTTGTGATTAACCCTTTAGGGTTGATATGTTAAGGTTAATCAAGGCTAAAGCCTTGAGTTACAAAGGCCGACTTAGTCGGCCTTTGTTTTTTTGGGGATGCTTAAAGGATGAAGGCTGAAGTAATTTCAAAACTAAGAAATGAACCAATACTTAAGGTTATATTTGATGTGCTTAATACCGAGGGTGTACATGCATACCTTGTAGGAGGTGTATTGCGCAATCTTGTTTTATCCCAACCATTGGGTTTTGATTACGATATTGTATTAGAAGGGAATATTGGAGATACCGCTAATCTTCTTGCTCGCAGGCTTAAAGGAAGTCATTTTTTACTAGATAAGGAGTCTGGGTCTTATAGGGTAGTGACAAAAGATATTGCGGATTTGGGATTGCGAATTTCGGATTTAACATCCCAATTCCCAAATCTGAAATCCGAAGTCCATATTGACCTTTCCCCGTACAAAGGCAAGGATATATTTGAAGACCTCAGGAATAGAGATTTTACTATAAACGCAATGGCCGTGCCTACCAACGCGCTTTTTGAGAAAAAAAAGATTGAGTTAATAGATATCTTCAACGGGCAGATAGATGCAAAAAATAAAACAATCAAAATGCTTAACCCAGACATATTTGATAATGACCCCGTGAGGCTCTTACGAGCTGTGAGGCTTTCTGCACAATACAGCCTTAGTATAGACAGGGAGACGGAGAGACTCATAAAAATTAAGGCAAACCTTCTGCCTACATCTTCATGGGAAAGGATACGGGATGAATTCTTCTCTATACTTGTTTGTACCGACTCAGTTAATTATATAAAAAAGCTCTATGAGCTTTCTCTGATGCAGGAGATTTTTCCAGAGGTTAGAGATTGGGAGGATTTGATAGACTACGATCTTATAGCTCATGCATTCAAAACATTGGAACAGGGAGAAAAACTTTTTAACAACCTAAAGGCTTTTGTTGCGGAATTTTCTGACAGCGTTCATAATGACTTTCAAATATCCCTTGGTAATATATCCAGAATGGGGTTATTTAAGCTGAGCCTTTTTATCCACGACGCAGGTAAACCAACAACAATGAAGAAAGAGGAAGATAGGATAAGATTTATAGGTCATGAGGTAGAAGGGGAGGCTATCTGCAAACGAATAGGAAGGAGATTAAAATTGAGTAGAGGAGCCAGTACGTTTATTTCAAGGCTTGTCAGAAACCATCACAGGGTTTTTAATCTGGCATCCCTTAAAAAACTACAGGAGCAGGAAGGCTCTGCCTTCCTGCTGGCGCAGGCGAAGCCGAAGAATTTAACTAAACGTTCTTGGTCGCACATGTTCAGAGCTGTAGGAGGAGAGGACGGAATTCCCCTTGTTTTACTTTCCCTTGCAGATGCAAGGGCTACCAGAAATGGAGACGATCCGGAACTTGCATCTTTTGTGAGAGACCTTATTGGTTTTTATTACAAGGTTTATGCCGTAAGCAAGCCTAAGCCTATATTAAATGGGAATGAGGTGATGGAGATTTTTGGTGTTTCGGAGGGAGTGATAGTGGGAAGGATATTGAGAAGATTAGCAGAGGCTGAAGGGGAGGGGGTTGTAAAAAATAAAAGAGATGGTGTTAAATTTCTAAAGAGTTGGCTGAAAGAATCAAAAGAGGAATAATAGCTGTTGTTTTTAATTTGGTAGTGCAGAAACAGCAAAGGTTTGACTTTTATAATCTGGTGTAGTATAAGAAAGAACAGTTTTTGGTTGCAGAGAAATAATTTTGGGTACAGAAAAAATCAAGATAAACCAAATCTTTCAAATAGTTAGAGATTTGACACTGCGGGCGTGATTCAATGGTAGAATGGAAGCTTCCCAAGCTTCATACGAGGGTTCGATTCCCTTCGCCCGCTCCAAAAAATGAATAAGCCAGTCTGTAACTTATTTTTGTTAATTTCTGAGTTATAGACTGGTTTTTTAATATTACTCTGAAATAATGTAATGCAGATTAAAAATGGCAAACCTCACCAGCGTATAAAAAAGGCATAATTATGATTGAAATGTATGTCGTATACGGCCTATTTGCTGGCATTGTCACACTTATTGCTGGATTGCTTCCGCTCTATATAGATTTCAAGGGCATCCGCTACATTATTGCCTTTGCTGCAGGGGTTGTTATTGCTACGGTTTTTCTGGATCTCCTTCCTGAGGCAAACCTTAAAAAAGATGCATGGATACTTGTCCTCGGTTTTCTCTGTTTTTATTTAATCGGAAAACTGACTGTGCTTCATTCATGCGGAGAGATGGAGTGTGAGCAGCACAATATCAATATGGTTTCCATATTTGGCATGTCCCTGGATAACATTGTTGACGGTATTGCTATAACCATAGGATACTTAACTGACCCGCATATAGGGCTTGTAATTACGGTTGCTGTTGTTATACACGAAATACCGCAGGATGTTACGGCAACTATTCTTATGAAAGGTCTTGGCTACAATACCCCCAAAATGCTTTTGCCCATTGTAGTTGCAGCAATCTCTTATCCTGTCGGTGCCTATACAGCAGTTTATATTCCTCCGGCACTTCATGAACCTATTATTGCATTTATTTCAGGTGCATTTATTTATATAGGTGTAGGCGATTTATTGCTTGAGGCGCATAAAAGATTTAATATAAATGTGATATTGTCTGTTTTACTCGGTTTTGTGTTAGTATTTAGCATTGAAACCATTATAGGTCACTGAGAAAGGGTGTTGGTATGATTGAGAGATATTCAAGAAAAGAGATGTCAAGGATATGGGAGCCAGAGAATAGATTCAGGAAATGGCTTGAAATAGAGATTCTGGCATGCGAGGCATGGGCAAAGCTTGGTAAGATTCCGCAAAAGGCGCTTGATACTATCAAGGCAAGGGCTGATTTTGATATGCAGAGTATTGATGAGATTGAGAAGACGGTCAAGCACGATGTGATAGCCTTTCTTACCTCTGTTGCAGAATTTGTCGGGTCCGATTCCAGATATATCCATCGGGGGCTTACATCGTCTGATATTCTTGATACATCCCTTGCCCTTCTCTTGAGAGAGGCCGCGGATTTGGTTGTTGCGGATATAAAGGGAGTGATGGGGGTTATAAAAGATCGGGCATTTGAGCATAAACATACCGTAATGATTGGCCGCTCCCATGGCATCCATGCAGAGCCCATAACCTTTGGCCTGAAAATGGCGCTCTGGTACGAAGAGATGAAGAGGAATCTTGCGCGCATGGAGAGGGCGAAAGAGATCATTTCCTACGGCAAGCTTTCCGGAGCGGTAGGCACTTATGCCAATGTCCCGCCGTTTGTTGAGGAGTATGCATGCAAGAAACTCGGGCTCAAACCAGCGCCTGTTTCAACCCAGATTATCCAGAGGGATAGGCACGCGGAGTATTTTACAACACTCGCCATTATTGCCACATCCGTTGAAAAATTTGCAGTGGAGATACGACATCTTCAAAGGACAGAAGTTCTGGAAGCTGAGGAACCATTTACACAAGGGCAGAAAGGTTCATCTGCTATGCCGCACAAGAGAAACCCTGTTTTATCCGAGAACCTTACCGGTTTGGCAAGACTTGTGCGAGGATATGCAAATGCATCAATGGAAAATATACCTCTGTGGCATGAAAGAGACATAAGCCATTCTTCTGTTGAAAGGGTCATAGCGCCGGATGCCACAATCCTTGTTGATTTTATGCTAGCAAGGCTGACAGGACTTATCAGGGATTTGGTTGTCTATCCTGATAATATGAAAGAGAATATGAATAAGCTTAAAGGCCTTCTTTTTTCTCAGGCGGTTCTTATTGCCCTGACAGAAAAGGGTGTTCCAAGAGAAGATGCCTATCAAATAGTTCAGCGCAATGCCATGAGGGTATGGAAAGAAAAGAAAGATTTTAGGGCATTGCTGTTGAAAGATAAAGCTGTAGCAGCCAAGCTCTCTAAAAAAGAGGTTGAGACATGCTTTGACATCTCAAAGCATGTCAAAAGTGTGGATTATATATTTAAGAGAGTCTTTAAGTAGTTGCCGATTTACCCCGTTAGAAGTTTTTCAATTGAATATTTTGATGAAACTTTATTAACATTAACTTCCTTAAAATGAACTTCTAACGGGGTAAATCGGCTTATTTGAAATGCGCCCATAAATGGGTAAACTACAAAAAGCCTAAAGGGATGATTGGTATGTCATTATCTAAAAATAAAAAAGCAATCCTTGCCCTCGCAGATGGCACTGTATTTGAAGGGTGTTCATTTGGTGCAGAAGGAGAGGCAATTGGTGAGGTGGTTTTCAATACCTCTATGTGCGGGTATCAGGAAGTTCTTACTGACCCTTCGTATAAGGGGCAGATGGTTGCAATGACCTATACGCAAATAGGAAACTATGGTGTGGATGAGGAGGATATAGAATCCAATAAGCTCTGGCTTGAAGGTTTTATCGTAAAGGAATACTGCGATTATCCGAGCAACTGGCGGTCAAAAGAAACTTTAAATAGCTATCTAAAAAAGAATAAAATTGTTGGCATAAGAAGTATAGATACAAGGGCGCTTACCAAGCATTTAAGGGATAACGGTGCAATGAATGGGGTTATATCAACCGTTGATTTAAACCCAGCAAACCTTGTTAAAAAGGCAAATAAATTTCCTTCCATGGAAGGGCTTGACCTGGCAAAAGAGGTAACCTGCAAAGAACAATATAGTTGGAATCAAGGCTTGTGGGATTTAGGAAAGGGCTATTCACTCCGAACTCCGAACTCCGAACTCCGAACTTATCGTGTTGCTGCCTATGATTTTGGCATGAAATTCAACATATTACGGAATCTTGTTAATGTTGGTTGTGATGTGACGGTTGTGCCGGCTAATACAACTGCTGAAGATGTGTTGAAAATGAACCCGGATGGTATATTCCTCTCTAACGGTCCCGGAGACCCTGATGCTGTAACATATGCCATAGAAAATGTAAGAAGGCTGATTGGAAAAAAGCCGATATTCGGCATTTGCCTTGGACATCAGATACTCGGGCTTGCACTTGGCGGCAAGACATATAAATTAAAGTTTGGCCATCACGGCGGAAACCAGCCGGTTATGGATCTGACTACCAACAAGGTTGAAATAACGGCACAAAATCATGGCTTTGCCGTTGATGTGGATTCTTTAAAAGGTATTGCGGAGCTAACGCACATAAACCTAAATGATAAGACAGTAGAAGGGCTTGCACATACAAAACTTCCGCTTTTTTCCGTTCAGTACCACCCCGAGGCATCTCCGGGACCACATGATTCTTCTTATCTCTTTAAGCGGTTTGTAGATATGATGGAGGGTAAGTGGAATTTCAAGGGTATATAGAAAAACTTAGAGATGACTTTATTTCTCATGAATATGCCGATGAGATAAAAATGGCAAAGCAAGAGTTTATTGTTCACGGGGGAGAGCTTGGTAATGAGATAGAGGGATATGAGGAAGCGCTGGATATTTTTTTTGATTGGTATCTATTTGAAAGACCGCAACTGCGGGAAGGGCTTACCCCTTTAATATTATTATCGAGAAACACGAATATTTCAGAGGAAGCCAGAAAGATATATTTAGATTTTACAAATTACGTTCATTCTATATTTACCATAAAAAAGAGCGCCTCTCATATCAAGGTAATGGATATATTTACAAAGAACAAATATTTAGTAACAGAACCACCTTTGGCAATACTGGAAAAGGGAGATATGGTAGAGGCCAGACTTCTGCTATTCAGAGGGGAGTACCGGTTTTCAGGCGCATTTTGTTTTTACCCAAAAAGCATCTATCCTATTATGAAGACAAAGGCAGCAGAAGCAAGAAAAGGAGGGGCAGAAAATTTTGTTCCCTTGATCAGACAATTAAGAAAACTTAAAACTGTTTGGAGCAGATGTTCAAGAATGGATATACATAAGATTCATACCTTAATGGAGGAAGGACGGCTTGCCTAAGAGAAATGACATAAAAAAGATATTAATCATCGGCGCCGGACCTATTGTAATAGGGCAGGCTTGCGAGTTTGATTATTCTGGTACGCAGGCGTGCAAGGCTTTGAAAGAAGAAGGGTACAAGGTCATACTTATAAACTCGAACCCTGCGACAATTATGACGGACCCTGGTCTTGCAGACAGGACATATATTGAGCCTGTTATACCCGAGATAGTTGAGAAGATAATTGAGAGGGAAATGCCCGATGCACTTTTGCCGACCATGGGTGGGCAGACAGCGCTGAATATAGCTGTATCCCTTGCCGAGTCAGGTGTTTTGAAAAAATATAATGTCGAGCTCATAGGCGCGAAACTTCCAGCAATAAAAATGGCTGAAGACAGAGAGCTTTTCAAGGAAGCCATGAAAAGGATCGGGCTTGAAGTTCCAAGAAGCGGCTATGCAAAGACGGTTACGGATGCTTTGAGCATAGTAGAGGAGATGAATTACCCTGTAATCATCAGACCCTCTTTCACCCTCGGCGGTACAGGCGGCGGTATTGCATATAACAGCGAGGAATTCCAAGAGATGGTTCAATATGGCCTGGATGCAAGTCCTTACAGCGAGCTACTTATTGAAGAATCTGTCATAGGATGGAAGGAATACGAACTTGAGGTGATGAGGGATAGTAAAGACAATGTGGTGATTATATGCTCCATTGAGAATTTTGATCCTATGGGTGTTCATACGGGTGATTCCATAACAGTTGCGCCTGCCCAGACCCTGACCGACAAGGAATATCAGATAATGAGGGATGCAGCATTAAAGATTATAAGGGAGATTGGCGTTGATACAGGCGGTTCTAATATTCAGTTTTCTTTAAACCCTGACAACGGCAAGATGTATGTGATTGAGATGAATCCGAGGGTTTCCAGATCTTCTGCCCTTGCCAGCAAGGCAACCGGCTTTCCCATTGCCAAGATTGCTGCAAAACTTGCTGTTGGCTACACCCTTGACGAGATCCCCAACGACATTACTAAAAAAACACCTGCATCCTTTGAACCGACCATTGATTATGTTGTCACAAAAATTCCCAGATTTACCTTTGAAAAATTCCTGCAGGCGGATGCAACACTGACAACGCAGATGAAATCAGTTGGCGAGGTCATGGCAATAGGAAGGACATTTAAAGAATCTCTGCAAAAGGCGATAAGGTCGCTCGAGATTGGGAGTTGCGGATTTGAAATAAAGAAGTCAGTTAGATATGAAAAATCGGATGAATACATAGATATAATTAAAAACAAACTAAGGGTGCCGAACTGGGAAAGACTCTGGTATATAGGAGATGCGTTGAGATGCGGCATGACGGTTGATACGATATTTGAGCATTCAAAGATAGACAGATGGTTTTTGCATAATATAAGGGAAATTATAGAATTTGAAGAAGAAATCAGAAACCAGGGAGAACTTTTACCTGATTTATTACGACAGGCAAAGGAACTTGGATTTTCTGACAGACGCATAGCACAGCTTCTATCAACAGGAAAGAAGTCAGGCGGCAAAAGGTGTGATGTTCCTTCCGGCAAAGATTTAGAAGCAAAAGAGCATGAAATCAGGAAAAAAAGGATTGAGGCAGGCATTGTGCCGGTTTATAAAACAGTTGATACCTGCGGTGCAGAGTTTGAGGCATATACGCCGTATCTGTATTCAAGCTATGAGAAACCATGCTACAAGTTAGAAGTCAGAAGTCAGAAGTCAGAAGTCAGAAGTGAATGCGAAGCAAGTCCCACCAATCGCAAAAAGGTTGTGATACTCGGAAGCGGGCCAAACAGAATCGGGCAGGGCATTGAGTTTGACTACTGCTGCGTGCATGCATCGTTTGCATTAAAGGAGGAAGGTATTGAGACAATCATGGTCAACTGCAACCCTGAAACAGTGTCAACGGACTATGATACATCGGACAGGTTGTATTTTGAGCCTCTTACATTTGAAGATGTGATGAATATAATTGAAAAGGAAAAACCCTACGGTGTTATTGTCCAATTTGGCGGCCAGACACCTTTAAAACTTGCGGTGCCTCTTGAAAATGCAGGGGTTAAGATACTCGGCACATCGCCTGATTCAATTGACATTGCAGAGGACAGAGAAAGGTTTGACAAACTCCTTACAAAATTAGATCTCAAGAGGCCGGAAAGCGGTATTGCCCGTTCAACAGACGAGGCCATTAAAGTAGCAGGTAAAGTCGGCTATCCCGTAATGGTAAGACCTTCTTATGTTCTCGGCGGCAGGGCAATGGAGATAGTTTATACAGAGGATAATTTAAAGAATTATATGGCAAAGGCTGTTGAGGCATCTCCGGAGCATCCTGTTCTTATTGATAAATTCTTAAATAATGCAACTGAGGTTGATGTTGATTGCATAAGCGACGGCGAAGATGTTGTGATTGGCGGTATTATGGAACACATTGAAGAAGCAGGTATCCATTCAGGCGATTCAGCGTGCTCATTACCTCCATATTCACTTGATGCGAAGGTGATTGAAGATATAAGAAGCCAGGCAATTTCGTTGGCAAAAGAATTAAATGTTGTTGGTCTGATGAATGTGCAGTTTGCAGTAAAAGGTAATGATGTTTATATCCTCGAGGTAAATCCAAGGGCGTCAAGAACTGTGCCGTTTGTAAGCAAGGCAATCGGTAGGCCTCTGGCAAAATTGGCTTCCAAGATAATGCTTGGCAGAACATTAAAGGAGCTTGAATTTACAACAGAGGTTATACCGCAGCACATATCCGTAAAAGAATCAGTATTTCCCTTTATTAAATTTCCTGGCGTTGATACAATCCTTGGCCCCGAAATGAAATCAACCGGTGAGGTTATGGGCATCGACGAAAATTTCGGTAAGGCATTTGCAAAGGCACAGATTGCAGCGGGGACGAAGTTGCCGCTTAAAGGTAAGGTGTTTATCAGCGTAAGGGATGAAGATAAAAGGGATATAGTTCCGGTAGCAAAACAATTAAAAGACAGAGGTTTTGAAATAGTAGCAACCAGCGGGACTGCAAAGTACTTGAAAGAAAATGACATAGATGCAGAATTTATCTATAAAGTAGGAGAGGGGAGGCCTCACATAGTTGATAGGGTAAAGAGTGGTGAGATCGCTATGGTTATTAATACATCGTTTGGAGCCAAGACTGTAGCAGACTCTTATTCAATCAGACGTTCTGCCTTGGTCTATAATGTGCCGTATTTCACAACAGTTTCAGGTGCAAAGGCTGCTACTCAGGGAATAATCTCACTGATAAAAGAGGGATTGCAGGTAAGGCCGATACAGGAGTATATAAAGCAGGTGATAGGCGAGAGGCAGAAAGCCATGGGGTACAGCAAAAGATAAAGAATGATTCTATACAGAGCGGCATAACTTCACATACCTGAGTCTGATTTTAAGAACCAATCTTCTTCACTATTTCTCATTTTATGGAAACAAATACCAATGCTTCACTTTCTCAGATCATCTCTACTCTTTTAAAACCTCTTAAATTTGCATCTAAAGATAATTTTATTCATCTCGCTGCCCTAAAAAAGGTTGAAGGTCTTGTGCAAGGTCTTTGCCGGAAGGCCTTGGCGCTTCCTCTCTCAGATAAAGAAGCAATAAAAATAAAAGAACTTCAAAGTGTATTTGAAAATTTTGATAGCTTGATAATAGGAGAGAAAAAAGAAAAGATAATGAAGGCATTTGATGTAATAAAGGCTATCAGCAATCAGCAGCCAGCAGTCAGAGTATTAGGTGAAAGCCGAAAGCTGAATGCTGAATGCTCCTCTTTAGATGAGATAAAAACCAGATTAGCCAAACTGTCAACACCTCTTAAAGATATTAAAGGTATTGGGCCTAAACTTGCCGAGGTGTTCAAGAAAAAAGGCCTGGAGACCGTGGAAGATATTTTATATTTTTTACCTATTCGATATGAGGACAGACGGCAGATAAAAAAGATAGCTCAATTGAGGCTGGGAACACGGGAGGTTGCATCTGGTGAAATAATGGCCCTCGGAGAGGTTTTTTATGGCAGGCGAAAGGTTTTTGAAATGACCATCGGCGACGGTAGCGGATATTTGAGGTTAAAGTGGTTTCACTATCGGCTTCCGCTTATGAAAAAGAGATATGCGGTTGGCCGGAGATTAGTGGTTTACGGCGAGATAAACACCTTTGGCGGATACAAGGAGATAATCCATCCTGATGTGGAAATTCTTGAGCAGGAAGATGTACTTGATTCCATCAATTTTAAGACCATTGCGCCGGTCTATTCACAGGTTGGCAATCTCCACCAGAAGACGCTGCGGAAGATAATAAGAAAGATAGTTGAAGAATATGTGTGTTGCGCAACCGGCGCTGTGCCTTCATATATGTTGAAACGCTACGGGCTCATGGAATTGCCAAATGCTGTGACAGAGATACATAAACCCAACTCCGAACTCCCAACTCCTAACTCCGAACTATCTAAAGACTGGCTGCCGCGAAAGAGCCTTGTCTTTGATGAATTATTTTGCCTTGAAATGGGGCTTGCATTAAAAAAGGGAAGCATGGGAAAGGAAAGTGGCATTGCGTTCAAAGTGGGGGCAGATTTAAAATCTGTCCCTATGGTTGAAAATCTTAGAAAAATGCTGCCTTTTAAATTGACACTGGCCCAGGAGAGGGTAATCTCTGAAATAAAAAAAGATATGGCAATGCCCCATCCCATGAATCGTTTGATACAGGGCGATGTGGGATCAGGTAAGACGGTTGTTGCATTTATTGCCACTCTCATTGCTATTGAAAATAAGTATCAATCCGCAATCATGGCTCCAACAGAAATTCTTGCAGAACAGCATTACCTTAATATCCGTAAATATGCAGATGGCCTTGGAATCAGGATTGCCCTTTTAACCAGCGCCCTTTCTAAATCCGAAAGAAAGCTAATCTTAGACGACATAAAAAATGGAGTGATAAATCTTGCTATTGGCACCCATGCCCTTATTCAGGAGGATGTGGATTTTAAAAGGCTTGGTTTAGCAATTATAGATGAACAGCACAGGTTCGGTGTTGTTCAAAGGGCTATGTTAAAGAAAAAGGGGACAAACCTAGATATATTAGTAATGACAGCAACACCGATACCAAGGACTCTGGCCATGACAGTTTTTGGAGATCTTGCTATTTCCGTTATTGACGAACTTCCTCCTGGGAGGAGGCCTATTATAACAAAGGTTTTCAGGGAAAAGGATAGGGAACAGGTTTATAAGATTATTAAAACAGAGTTAGCAAAGGGGAGGCAGGCATATATTGTCTATCCACTCATAGAGGAATCTGAGGAGCTCGAATTAAAAAATGCTACGCACATGGCTGGCCACTTGCAAAAAGACATATTCCCTGAATATAAGATTGAACTTTTGCATGGAAGGATGAAGGCAGAGGAAAAAGAAAAGATTATGAAAAAATTTAAAGAGCAAGAGATATATATTCTGGTGTCCACTACTGTTATAGAGGTAGGAATTGATGTGTCAAATGCAACGGTTATGGTAATAGAGCACGCGGAGCGGTTTGGTCTCTCGCAGCTTCATCAATTAAGGGGGAGGGTAGGGAGGGG
>Ga0209521_10001018_pt1 | contig 22576 bp, 28 predicted proteins | sample Rifsed19ft4_FD_184016 | JGI IMG/M metagenome (GOLD analysis project Ga0209521, IMG submission 184016) | Soil microbial communities from Rifle, Colorado, USA - sediment 19ft 4 (version 2) | ecosystem: Environmental > Terrestrial > Deep subsurface > Rock core/Sediment | place: Rifle, Colorado...
CAGGCTGGCGCCTGCCTTGGCCGGGCCACGTGCCTGCTTGTCCTGATGTGTTTCCAGGGCACCCGCAGGGTGTCCTTGGGACCTTATCAGGCCCACCCCGCACAGAACCCCAGACTCTCTCCGTTACGCTCTGGGAACCCCGGAAGTGCTCCGGGACGGGCAGGCACGCCGCTCCCCACTAGGTTCGTAGGGCATCATCCGCTTCGCTGATGGGGCGGGCAGGCGAGGCCGTTGGGCGGCTTCGCTCAGGTTGGCGGTTCTGCCTATACACGGCGGCCCCATGCAACCAAGGAAGGTGCGGCTTTCCGTAATTGAAGTCGTCGCAGGCGTTCAGATGGAAACAAGCGGTAAATCGAGGCCACCTTGCACTGTTCGGTGTGGACTTTTCCGTCTATGATTCCGCCCTGAGGACGGATTCTTCCATCCACTCGATGTTGGGCGGATCAGAGTGTTCCCTCATATCACGAAGGGAGAACATGAGCGCTGATCAAACTGCACCCAAGAACATCGATGAATACATTGCGGGCTTCCCGGCTGATGTCCGGGAGATTCTCGAGAAGATAAGGATGACGATTGGAAGAGCGGCACCGGACGCGGAAGAGAAGATTAGTTATCGAATGCCGGCCTTCACTCTGAGAGGCAATTTGGTTCATTTTGCTGCCTATAAGAATCACATCGGGCTCTATCCTGCGCCAACAGGAACTGAGGAATTCAATAAGGAGCTATCCGTTTATAGAGCAGCAAAGAACTCGGTAAGATTTCCATTGGATAGACCGATTCCTTTCGACTTGATAAGCCAGATCGTGAAGCTTAGGGTGAAGGAAGACTTGGACAGAGCCGAAGCAAGCCGGAAGAAGAAATAGAGAACATTGCCTGCCTGTTGCTGCATAGTCTGCGTCAAAGAATCACCGCCCACCCACAGCGTGCAGGCGACTTTGCTTCGCTGCTCGCCCCCAGGCGCCTGACGCGGAACGTTCGGCGGCTTGCCTGAGGTTGGCTCTTGTCTAGGGGCATGTGTAGATTCTTGATGGGGCAAGGCAAAGTGAGTCTAGAAACGGTCAATGTCAGGAGGTCTCGATGAATCATGGTATCCGAACGTTCATCCATCCCGTCAGAGACATTGCTCGGGCAAAGACGCTATACAGCTAGCTTCTGGGAATAGAGCCCTATGCTGACGGAGCTTACTATGTTGGCTTTAGAGTTGGGGATCAAGAAATAGGTTTAGATCCCAATGGCCGCAACGCAGGAATGACGGGACCCGTCGGCTACTGGCACGTCAGCGACATTGAGGAAGGTCTGCGATCACTCCTAGACGCAGGCGCACAAATGCAGCAAGAGGTCAAAGATGTCGGTGGGGGCAAGCTGACTGCAACTGTAAGAGACGAGGACAATAACGTCGTCGGGCTCGTTCAGTCAGCTTGATCGCACACGGGACGATTCCGTCTCTCCGTCAATAAATGACCTCCGCCCCGCCAAGAAAGGGCGCCAAAGCGGTGCCCAAGATGTCGATGGGGCCCAAGAATATAGACGCGGGAGAGGACACATGGCGGAGGCTGGCAGACAAACGCTCCGGCTGGACTCGCTCGGCCAGCTCGAATTGCGGTATGTCCTTGCGGAGATGGTCACCTACCGGGGCCGGCGAGCTGTGCGCCTAGTCGAGTCCGACGAAAACCCTGCGGACGATCAGGCCGTTGCCGTCATCTCAGGCTCCGAATTCAAGGACGGGACAATCGAGATCGACGTTGTGGGCATCCCGCGGCCCGATGCACCTGATTACGCCCGTGGATTTGTCGGTGTCGCCTTTCGCCTCCACTCAGCCGCGCGTCACTTCGAGTGCTTCTTTCTGCGTCCGACGAACAGCCGCGCTGAGGACCAACTCCGCCGCAATCATTCCACCCAGTATATGTCTCAACCCGACTATCCCTGGTTTCGCCTCAGGGATGAAAGCCCTGGTGTGTACGAATCCTACGCGGACCTTGAGCCGGGTGCTTGGACGTCCGTCAAGATTGTCGTCTCCGGGATCCAGGCGTCTTTGCATGTTAACGCAGCTGCACACCCGTGCCTCGTCGTGAACGACCTAAAGCTTGGGGACTCCCACGGCCAAATCGCCCTCTGGATTGGCGGTGGCACAGAGGCCTACTTCTCGACCAGGATCGACGTAGCGCATTCAACTCGGGCTGCCTAACAACCCGACCTTGAGAGGCACAAGGGCAGCCTGCCTTGGCAGCTCGAGGTCGTCCGGCAGCGCGTCCGATCCTCCACCAGAACGGGGTGACCAGATGGAAGCAAGCCCATGCAAAGTGCATAAACTCGTCGCGGATGTTTGCCTTATTGAGGCTGGAAGAGTCCTGTTCGCAAGTTACATGAACACCGACGCCTATGACGGCGAAGCGGGTTGGTTCCTCCCCGATGACTTCCTCCGCCACACGGAGCATCCGCAAGACGCCGCCAAGCGAATCCTGGAAGATCAGGCTGGTGTCTCCGCCGCCTCGCTCCGGCTCAGCCATATCGAATCGTTTGAGGGGCACGGGTACTGGCACCTGATCTTTCACTATGCGGCCTCGGCCACCGGCCATCGAAGCCTCACCCCCGGCCGGAATGTCAGGGAGTTGAACTGGTTCCCTCTCGACCAATTACCTCCGGCCGAGCAGGTCGCCCATCATGGCTGGGCGCTCGAGACGCTAAAGCAGATTGTAGAGACCGGCACGTAGGATTCGGAGCGCTTCTTGAGAACACGATAGAGCCCTGGAAGAGCAACAGCATCCCGGTAGCGGCATTCATGACAGGCGGTGCTTCGCGACACCATCCGCTCCTAGGCCCCGGAAGAATACCGGGATAAGCAAGCGGCGCAGGCCAGCGCGATTTAGGGTCGAGAGTAGGATTGTCGGTCGCCCCCCGCTCTGGCTCTCTGCGAGCCTGCCATCCAATGTCCTTGAAACAAGCGGCTGGATGGGAGCCAGGACCCTCTACGCTTCGCTACTTGGGTAGGCTAGCATGCGGGGCGAAGCAATCGAGGCGCCATCCTGACAAAGGAACACCCATGATCACCAGGACAAGGAAGATCCCCCGGATGACTCGGCGACAGATTCCCCCCTCAATGACCCCCAAAATGCCCACACTGAACGCGGTCGAACAAACGAAACTGTCTTGGGCCCAGTTCATTGGATCCTACGCCGCCGTGCCAAAGGCCTTCCAAGGCTTCTTTGAACCCCTCCTTGCCGAGGGACGGGCATTCCCCTATGCGGTTCTCACCCCAACCTATGCAGGGTTTCTTCACAGGGCAACCGAGAAACTCATCTGCGATCTTGGCCACGAGATCCATATCCTGGAGAGACTCGGTCAAGGATTTGAACTGCAAAGTTATCCACTCGAGCGGATCAGTTGCGTCGAGGTCACAGCCATCTTGCTGGACACCCGGGTCAAGATAAGCGGGGTCACGCAGCAGGGTGTTCCCTCTTCCTCCACCTTCAAGTTCAATTCAGTGACTGACTATCTGTTCACGCCGATCCTGGAGAACATACGGCTTGCCACAGTCGATTCCAGGGACGAGGTCCTGAGTTCGGAGCTGGAGAAGTTCGACCATTGGGCAGAGGTGAACTACAAATTCATGAACTACGCGAAGCACAGCCTGGTGAGGGGAGAAAAGGTCATCCAGGCCGTCCTGCAAGCTGAAATCCGGGCGGGTGAGTTCACACTCATGGGCAGGACGTTCTATCGGAGAATCTCGCCCGCCCACATGACGATCCTGACCGATCGAGAGTTGATCGTTGTCCGTGAAGAGGGGAGTAGGGGCGGGGGTGGACAGGTATGGCGGAACGTGGCACTACATCCCGCTGAAAGAGGTCGTAGCTCTTTCGATAAGCAGCAAGGGGACGCTGCTGGCGCTATCCATCCAGCTGCCTCAGGACGCTCGAATCGAGCGTCTGTTTCACCCTTCGACCAAGCGAGAAGTCGACCAACTGCTCGACCGGTTTCGGGAGTTGACCGGAGCGTAACAGACTGACGCCGCGGAACACGAAGCGCGAGTTTGAATCCAGTGACCCCACAAGCTGGATTCGCAGCAACGAAAGAATCCCCTCAACCGCAACGAGTGGAAGCATGAAGCCCTTCAGCCGACGATCTCTGCCCTCGTCCGGCAGATCTGGGCCGCCGACAGGTGACCATCGGCGTCCCGCCCAGCGCGTGGATGAGCATGATCGAAGCGTTACGTACCGGCGGACTTAGCTCGAGGCTAACATGCCTTCTTCTCACCATTAACAAGCCATTCCGTCTTCCAGAGGCGGGCGACAATGTATACTGGAAGCCATCAGGTTACTTGGGGGTTCTTTAGCACATGGGCTTCGGGGGGCGCTCAATCCTGGAGTCATCTATGGAGCCTGCTCGAATTCGCCATCCACACAGAGGTGCAGGAACGAAGCTGCTCAGTCTCCCGATTCATCCAATCTTCTGGGGCATCAGCCCAATCCTGTACTTATACGCGCGGAATGCCATGTTCATCCCGTTCGTCGACACGCTCCGAAGCCTGGCGTTCTCTGTTGGGCTTGTCGTTCTCTTCCTGTGTGGTTTTCGCCTGATTCTGAGAGGATGGGAAAAGGCAGGTGTCCTATCTTCGTTGCTGACAATCCTGTTCTATTCCTTCGGCCATGTCGCCAATTCCCTTGAACGATGGTCCCACACACAAGGACTGGAGTTCGATGTCGCGATCCTGGCGGGAATCTGGCTGTTTGCCTTCTTCGTGCTTTCACTGATCATTGTCCGCTCCAGAATGCCGGGACAAATCGCGCAGTTCTTGAACATGACCAGTGCGATCTTTGTGATCTTTCCTCTGGTCTCAATCATCTCGACCTTGGCTATCACGAGCGGGGACAATCGCTCCGAAACCGCGGTCCTTTCGAAGGTCCGCGGCGAAGCGCAAGCCGAACCATCCATTCTTGAAGTGCCGAGGTCCGAGCTGCCTGACATTTACTACATTGTCTTAGATGGATACTCGAGGTCCGACATCCTCGATGAGTTCTATGACTACAACAATTCCTCGTTCATTGAAGGACTGGAGCAACGCGGGTTCTTTGTTGCCTCCTCCAGCCGCTCAAACTTCCTCAACACCACATATTCCCTGAACACGTCGCTGAATCTGATGTACTTCAGCGACTTCCCAAGTCGCATTGCCAGAACGGCAAGATACAACTTGAGGACCAACTACGCGAACGACTTCCTTCGGGAACAAGGGTATCAAGTCGTGGTCTTCGATTCCGGTACCGGAGATACGAACAATCAGTATGCGGACGTGTTCATATCCCCTCCTTCAAGCCGGGCCGAGGGAAAACCGCAAATCAATGCGTTTGAACAGCTCCTGGTGCGAACCACAATGGGGCTGCCGCTACTCAATGTAGACTCACAGCCGGACGACCCCGAGCTTTCCAGTAACGTGGTCACTGCTGCCGTTGATCGGGAGCTCTCCGAGCGCAGAGAACGAATCAATCATGCGTTTGCTCATCTTCCGGACTATGCCTCGAAACAGGGTGCTTACTTCCTCTTTGCACACGTCTACCTTCCTCATGAACCTTTCTTATATGGACCGGGCGGCGAAGAACTCAAATACCGGCGCGAGACCAACCTGTACTGGTACGAGTTTCCACCGGAGGACTACGTCGAATTCTACGCATATCAAGTCGACTACATCAACCAGAAGGTGTTGCATACGATCGACGCGATACTGGCCGAGTCGGATAACCCGGTTGTTATCGTTCTGCAGGCAGATCACGGGGATGGACACTACCTGGACTGGAATGTGCCGACCACCGAGGGGGTGGATATCCGATCCGCCATTCTCAACGCGATCTATTTCTCAGATCGATCCTATCAGAATCTCTACCCGACCGTGACGCCGGTCAACACGTTCAGGATCGTCTTCAACCACTGGTTTGGGACGCAATTCCCTCTGCTGCCGGATAGGGTGTTCTTTCACGAACATCCGGTGATGACGCCGTTCAATGAAACGCCTGAGTTCATTGATGCATGCGTCCGATTCGGCATCTGTCTGCCCTCCCCCGGGAGTTGACTGACGTGGATTGCACAGGCCGTGAGAGTGATTAGAATTGGGAGCTGCTTGGTAGAGTTTCCGGTCGATCACGGTAAAGGGGTCACACGCCGCCACGGCGGCGGTCGCACTTAAGTCTATATGCGCAGCCTCCGTTCCTTACTTGCGGTCCCATGTGCCCTGGCTTGCGCCGGGCTGGCTTGTGGAGGCGTCGCCAGCACCACGCTGGCTCCGCCGGCCACCGCTCCGCCCGCACCTACGGTCACCTCATCACCCTGGCCGGCAACAAACGAATTCGGCGTGCGCTACTGCCTCTACGACCCGGTAGCGCCTCAAGCCGGGCCCCCGATTCCGTTCGCCGGCCCTCCAGGCACGCCCACCCCATATCCCACCTCGACCCTGCCCGGCGGAGCTCCGGTGGACTCCGAGGGGAGGGCCCGCCAGCTCGAAGTGTTCCAAGGACTCTGGAATGCGGTGAACGACAACTATGTCGATCCGGGGTTCAACGGACAGGACTGGGAGGCCATCAGGAACCGCTACGAGGCGCTCGTTGAGGGTGAGCTTTCCGACGAAGCCTTCTATGCTGTCCTTCAGGCGATGGTCAAGGAACTCGGGGACGAGCATTCCTACTATCAGAGCCCAGCCGAAGTGGAGGACGAGGCACGCGCCGTTGCCGGTCGACTGGACTTTGTCGGGATCGGAATGCTGGCGACGAACGCCGCCAATGGCGGCGCGGTGGTCATCATTGTGTTCCCCAATGGGCCGGCGGCCGAGTCCGGCCTGCTGCCCCACGATACCATCCTTACGGTTGACGGGGGCCCGCCTCGGGATGAGGCCGGCATAAGCCGGACGCTGGGTCCGGAAGGCACCCCGGTCACGCTCACGGTTCGGACCCCCGGCGGGACGCCTCGCGAAATCACAGTGACCCGGCGCCGTGTCACCGGCGGGCTGCCGGTCGACTCGTGCCTCGTCCCTGGCACGCGCCTCGGCTATGTCATGTTGCCAACATTCCTGGATGAAACGATCGACGACCAGCTGCGGGAGGCTCTCATGGCGATGACGGCCGGCGGTCCGCTCGACGGCTTGATCCTGGACAACCGTATGAACGGCGGCGGGTTAGGCAGCGTGGCCGAGGCGAGTCTGGGGATGTTTGTCGGGGGGGAGCAGGGCGCCTTCGTAACCCGGGGGACTCGGGAGGAGCTGGTCGTCGAGGCCGAGGACATCGGCGGGTCGCAGACGGTGCCGCTGGTCGTCCTCGTCGGCCCAGACACCGTCTCCTACGGCGAGATCTTCAGCGGGATCATGCAGCGTTCCGGACGAGCGACGGTTGTTGGGCAGGCGACCCTTGGGAATGTCGAGCAGCTCAGGCGATTCGATTTCACCGATGGCTCACGCGCCTGGATCGCAAGTGCGACATACGAGCCGTCTGGCCTGCCGGCCGGGATATGGGAGGATTCCGGGATCGTCCCGGAGACACTCGTCTCCGGGAATTGGGACGAGTTCCGCGAGGCCAACGATCCGGGTCTGGCAGCGGCCGTGAAGATTCTCCTGGCGCGCTGACGGCTGGCCGGAATCCGGGACAGGAACGCGGGACTTCTTATGCCGCGCTTCCCAGACCACCGTCCGTCCTCCCGAAGGACGTCGGAGCGACGATCTAGACTGGATCTTGACAAGGTGGGCGGCCGAGAGCGCCGTGCCCACCGGGGAGCCAGGCTCCCACTTTGGGTTCTGGCTACCCAACTTGCGCTTGCATTCAGCCTCATCGCCGCGACCGGCATCCATCCGGCACTCCCAGAGACGGGTTTCGGCCGATGGGTGATGGGCGTATTGGCGCTACTGAATGCCTTCGTTTTCGTAGGCCTGGTCGTCTTCCTGAGAAGGCACAGCCGGATTGCGTATTGGCTGGCATTGGTGCTGCTTACAACCATATCCGTCTTGACCTATGCAGATGAATTCGGACCGGCAGATCTCATCGTTCTTATGATCAACATCCTCATGCTTCTTCTGCTGGTCAGGGACCGAGGCTGGTACCTCTCGCCCGCCCCGTCCGATCTGCAGCGGAGTTGAGACGCCGGGACCGGTTCATGCTCGATGCGTAGCGGAGTGATGGTCGATAGTCGTCAGCCAGGCCGGCCGGGCGGGGGAGACACTTCGGCGTTCCGGGTGACCGAAGGATCGTGGATCCCCCCCACCGAGAGGCAGACATGACTCAGACCCCCCCGACTCCTTACATGTCACAGGTCGACAGACCGTCTATGCCTCCGGGCTACGGCCTCAAACCTCCGTCGGAAGGCCACGGTCTTCTCTCGTGGGACTTCCTCCGCACGAGGATGGAGGAAGCGCACAACTATTGGCTCGTAACTACCTCGGCGAACGGCCTGCCCCATGCCGCGCCCGTTTGGGGCCTCTGGCATAGGGACGCTTTCTACTTCAGCACCGACCCAAGCTCACGCAAGGGACGGAACATTGCACTGGGCCGCCAGGTTGTGGTCCACCTGGAAAGTGGCGATGAGGTCGCGATCGTCGAGGGACGTCCGGAGCGCGTGCAAGAGAATGAGCTCCTCGATCAACTGGATGCGCTCTACTTCCGCAAGTACGCTTTTCACCTAAAGGGCACGCCGACATATCGGGTGCTGCCCGCCAAGGCGTTTGCGTGGTTGGAGGCGGACTTCACCGGCAGTGCAACAAGATGGCGCCTCAGGGCCTGAACCCGCTGGCAAGTAGTTGACCGTCGGCGGCTTGAACCGGATCAGCCTGCCCGAACTCTGCTTCAAGGCCACCTGGAGAAGCCAGATTCATGTCGAAACAAGACACCTCCTGGCTGGCCCATCCCATCCGTTTCGCCTCGGGTCGCCTCAGGTCAGTCAATATCTGGTCTCAGTTGTGTGGCTCTGCGGGCAGGGGAGTCGGGCATGGACAGGCGCCCGGCCCGGATAGCGCTGGCAGCCATCACCAAGCTTGCCGGTTCACATAGACAGTCATCGATGTCGCTCCCGAAGCCACTCGGTGTTATCCTGTCCACGAGGAACCTGGGATGGCCAAAGATAGGCTCGGCACGCCTAAGAAGACCGATGTTCATATCGCTCTGCTGCGCGGCATCAATCTCACAACGCACAACCGGCTGCCGATGGCAGGTCTGGTCACGACATTCGAACAAGCTGGCTGCCGGCATGTGCAGACCTACATCCAGAGCGGCAACGTCATATTCGAGGCACAGCCTGAACTAGCCCGCCAGATTCCGGGAATCATCAGCAAGGCGATCACCCGGCAGTTCGGGCTGGAGATTCCCCTCGTAACGCGCACCGCCGCTGAGCTCCGCACGATCGTCCGGGCCAATCCGTTCCAACGATCCGGCGCAGATGAGCGCCTCCTCCACGTGGCGTTTCTGGCGGATTCTCCCGCCGCCGACAGGGTTGCTGGGCTTGATCCAGACCGCTCCCCACCGGATGAGTATGTCGTGCGGGGCCAGGAGATCTACCTTCGATGTCCGAACGGGGTCGCGCGTAGCAAGCTCACCAACGCGTACTTTGATTCCAAGCTCGCCACGATCTGCACGATCCGAAACTGGAAGACGACTCTCAAGCTTCTCGCGCTAGCCGGCGGTTGAGAGGGCTTGCACACGAGGTCGCCGCGGTCGAGACGTGTCTCAGAAGACGGGTGATTCACCTGACCGCTTGCTCTTCACAGGCGCTGGGGTACCCTTCCGGCGCCGGCGCACCTTCTAGTTTTACTGACGGCCTTTCCGTGCATCACACCGGGGTGCAAGCTCAATCGGTAGCCCATGACGAAGGCCGTTCCCAGGTGAGCGGCAGCCTCCGCAGCAGCTCAATCAAGTTCAAGGATCGACACTATCCGCCAAGGAGGAAGACTATGAGCGCCCGAGGGATCCCAATCGTCAAATTGAGTATTCTGATTGCAGCCCTGACCCTGGCGAGCTGCACTCTGCCGGCATCCCCCGTACCGTGCATGTTCACGGCGAATGACAGCCTGACTGCTTATCGCTTACCGGATATAACCTCAGATGTCTTCGGGACCATGCCGGCGGGAGACACACACGAAGCGCTGGTGCAGACCGCGGACGGTTGGGTGGGCTTCGATCCCGGAGTCGCCCAGGCAGCCAATGTCGGGCTCGCCCGGCATCGCTGGATCCTGCTCAATGCGACGGTCGCGCCCTCATGCCTGAGCGGGGTTGATGTCGTGACCCTCGCCGACGTCGAGGCTGACGTGGCAGCGTCGGGCTGACGCTCGCCGCGGCAATTGCCGTGGCGGTCATCGCCGGTCCGGCCAGTTTGTCACGAACGGAGCCGAGGCAGGTCCAGCCAAGATGATCAGCCTCGAGAATCACAACGAACGCGGCATGGATCGACACTCAACTTGCGCGGCCGCGGCCGAGATGGTCTGCCGCTGAGGGCAACCCAAACCCAAAGGAGTGGATGCCGCTATGGCCCATGTGATCGTCCGTCTCAAGGTGGGAGATTGTGGTGTGTGGAAGAAGGTCTTCGAAGAAGCCGGTCAGCTTCGGAAGACGTATGGCTCTAAGGGAGTGCGATTCTTCCGCAATCTCGAAGATGCGAATGAAGTTGTCATTCTGGGTGAATACAGCTCCTCCGATAGAGCTCGTGAGCTGTTCCAATCTGAGGAGTTCCGCGAGGCCACCAAGCGGGCGGGAGTATCCGGGCCGCCTCAAGTGACGTTTCTCGACGAAGCCGGCCAACTGCCGGCGTAGTCGGGGCACTCGCGGAATGGGGACCGGACCGCGGCTCACGCCCGAGAAATCAGAATCGGCTCTCCGAGACAAGCCAGCATGGGCCAACTCGCTGGCCGAGCCTGCCGCTGCCCTTCGGTCCTACCACTCGGCGCTCGCGCTCGGAAACACGGCCGCATTGCCCGAGCTGTTCAAGGCCGCCGGGACCAAGTTCGAATTCGACGTGGAGGCCCTGCGCGAGGCGACGGCACTCATCGAACGGACGATCGCCGAGTTGCAGGCCGGCTAGAGACCCCCGCTGGGTCAAGAGACACCTGTCGATCGATCCCGTTGCAAGCTGGCAGCCCGAACAACTCTCACATGAGAGCGAGTAGCCTGGCGTAAATCATGAGAGAAAGCCACTTCCTGGCATCGGCTGAGGTCGATCGATACCTCGCCTTTGCTCCGGGGCCCTTGAAGGAGATCGCGCTTGAACTACGGAATATGGTCGCCTCGGTCTGCCCGGAGGCAACCGAGCGGATCCTCTGGGGCGGGCTGTCCTACCACAATAGCCGGCATGGCGGTCCGGTCAAAGGCGCGATCTGCCAGATCGAACTCCGCCGGGATCACGTCCGGCTTTCGTTCATCCACGGTGTCAGACTTATGGATCGTACGTCACTCCTTGGCGGAGACCGACTCAGCAAGCGGTTTCTGGTGCTCAAGTCCATTGAAGCCGCTCCGTGGGGAGAGATCCGCCAGCTCATCGAAGAGGCAGCGCGGCTTGACCCATCCACGCTCACTCCGCTCTTTCACGGCAAAGGTTAGAGGCGATCGACCTCAGCGCCATCAGACTGTTTCTCAGGATCCCCAGGACACCCTTCCGGACAGTGGCTGCCCAGATCCTCAGACAGCCATCGAAGGGAATTCGGCTCGAGTGAAATGGTTTCCCGGGCCGCGTCCGGGATCCTCATGAGCCGTCCCATGGTGCGGGTCAGCGTCATCTCCCCTTATGATTCTCTGCCGGACGGACCCGCGCGTAAAATGACCGGGCGACAAACCCTGGCTGGTGGGCGTGGCTTCTCCACGCTGGCAGGTCGCACCTGAATTGAGCCCGAGAACCACCGGCCGACTGTCGGACCTAGACCCCCTGCCTGGTCGCGCTTGCTAGCGAGCCAGCTTTGACGAGGCTGAAGGCAGGCAACGGTCCTTGGCTTTGAGCGGCCCGTGGTATCCTCCGTGCTTGTCACCGAGAAACATGCCGCATCGAGCAACGCCCAGATCGGTTCTGAGTGGAAGGAGACTATTCCATGCTCAAGGAGTTCCGAGTCTTCATCCTGCGAGGCAACGTGTTGGATCTCGCCGTCGCCGTCATCATCGGGGCCTCATTCGGCAAGATCGTGACGTCCCTGGTAAACGACATCATCATGCCGCCGATTGGGCTGATCCTGGGGAAGGTGGATTTCGCCAACCTGTACGTCGACCTTTCAGGGACGCCCTACCCCTCCCTGGCAGACGCTCAGGCGGCCGGTGCGGCAACGCTGAACTATGGCGCCTTCATCAATACCGTCGTCGATTTCGTCCTGGTGGCGGCGGTCATCTTCGTGCTTATCAAGGTGTTCCAGCGAGCGCAAGCGGCCAGGGCCGAGCAGCCGGCCCCGGCGACGGCGAAGGACTGCCCATTCTGCCTCTCCAGCATTCCAATCAAGGCCACGCGCTGCGCCTTTTGCACCTCTCAGCTCTAAAGGGTTGACGTTCGGCGGATCAAGGAGCCCCGGAGGAATGCATTGAGCAAAGGCAGACTCGAAGCATTCAGCGACGGCGTGTTGGCAATCGTAATCACGATCATGGTGCTCGGGCTAAGGGTGCCGGAAGGCGCCAGTTTCGCCGCCCTTGGCCTCGTCATCCCCAACCTGCTCGGCTAAATCCTCAGGTTCGTCTTCCTCGGGATCTATTGGAACAACCACCATCACCTCTTTCAGGCCTTTCAGCGGGTCAACGGCGGCGTGTTGTGGGCCAATCTCCTTCTCTTGTTCTGGTTGTCCCTGGTGCTCTTCGTCACGGCGTGGATGGGTGAGAATGGCCTTGCCCCGCTTCCGGTGGCGCTTTATGGCGTTGTCCTGATCTTCGCCGCGATGGCGTATTCGATCTTAGTGCGAGTCCTCGTGTCCCTCCACGGGAAGGAGTCCGCGCTGGCCATCGCCGTCGGTAGCGATGTCAAAGGGAAAGTCTCGCTGGCAGTCTATGCCGCCGCCATCCCCTTGTCCCTCGTAAGCTCGCACATCGCTTGGGCTCTGTGCCTTGCCGTAGCCATCATCTGGCTCGTCCCCGATCGTCGCATTGAGCGGACGATCCTCCGCTGAACCAGCGGCAAGACAAACCACCGACGGCGGTGAATTCGCCGGACGGCCCGGGCGGCGAATGGCGGCGAGGTCGCCGGCATCGGTTGCGTTCCCCACGCGACTGTAGATGTAGCGGTAAATGGACTAGATGTAGCGATCGTCTAGAGCGGCGAAGGCGGCCGGATCCCGCCTGGCCGCCTTGACATCCTGTCCGTCGAAGTCTTGGGGCGTGGGCATGAAGGCTCCTCACGTCAGTCTTCGGAGGGTTAACGCCCAGATCTACACAAAGTGACACACTGACAAAGTCCCTCAAAAATGTTATATTTGTGCCCGGTGTGGATCGTGGTGAGGGATCTCCGTCACCTGCCAGGCCTAAACCAAGCCGGAAGTGGACTGCCCTTCCTCGTGCGCAGGATAGAGGATGGACGAACCATCCCCTTCACATTCCGAACAATGGCGGCCGCGCATCCTGCGTTTGAGAATGCGCGCCAGAAAGGCAGCCCCATTCGCATCCGGAGTGCTGGCGGCACTCCTGGCGGTCCTGCTCTACTCCCGGCTGGTGCCGGCCCCACGCCCGCTTACCCCGCAAGAGGTAAATGAGGCCGTCGCACAGGCCCTGGCCTCGGCCACGCCTCCGCCCACTTTCTCGGCCCGCGTGTATCAGGCGATCCGCCCCTCGCTGATCTTGATCCAGACCGAGGCCCCCGGTACCGACGGTGAGATCAGCTACGGTCTTGGCACCGGCGTCGTCATCTCTCAAATGGGCGATATCCTCACCAGCCTGCACGTCGTCGCCGGCGCCTCCGACATCCAGCTCAGCTTCGCCGATGGAACGCAGTCCCAGGCCCAGATCGTCGCCGAACAACCGCAAAACGACATCGCTGTCCTACGCGCCCTCCAGCCTCCGGCGCTAGTGATCCCGGCGATCCTTGGGAACCCGAAGGCTGCCCATGTCGGGGACGAGGCGTTCGCCGTGGGCAATCCTTTTGGGCTTTACAGTTCGATGAGCGCCGGGGTCATCTCCGGTTTCGATCGTACCTTTGAGCTCGAAAGCGGCGATCAGACATTGCACGGACTGATCCAATTCGATGCCGCCGTTAATCCGGGCAACTCAGGCGGACCGTTGCTCAACCGCAACGGCCAGGTCATCGGTATCGTCACCGGGATCCTCAACCCGGTCGAACAAGAGGTTTTCATCGGTATCGGGTTTGCCGTACCGATTACCGTCGCCGGCCAGGCGGCCGGACTGCCAGCCTATTGAGCCTCTCGCTCCCGCCCCGCGTGCGATCCCCGAACGGGAGACAGCGAGGTGGTGCCAAGCCCACTATTGCAGAAGCCGTTGGAGGAGCAAGTGATGGACCATGGGACTGGAACTGGGAACGAGAGAGCGACTGAGCGCGTTCTCTACGAGGTCAAGAAAGTCATCGTCGGCCAGGACCACCTGCTGGAACGGCTGATCGTGGCGCTGCTGTCGCGCGGCCACATCCTGGTCGAAGGCGTGCCGGGATTGGCCAAGACGATGGCGATCAAGACCCTGGCCGAGGCGACCGGATGCGAGTTCAAGCGCATCCAGTTCACGCCCGACCTCGTGCCCGCCGACCTGGTCGGCACCCGCATCTACAACCAGAAGACAGGCGAATTCAGCACCTCGCTCGGCCCGGTGTTCACTAACCTGCTGCTGGCCGATGAAATCAACCGCGCCCCGGCCAAGGTGCAAAGCGCCCTGCTCGAAGTCATGCAGGAGCACCAGGTCACGATCGGCCGCGAGACCTTCCCGGTTCCAAATCCGTTCCTGGTGCTCGCCACCCAGAACCCGATCGAAACCGAAGGGACCTACCCTCTGCCCGAGGCACAGGTTGACCGTTTCATGCTCAAGGTCCTCGTCGGTTATCCGAGTGCGATGGAGGAATTCGTAATCGTCGAACGGATGACCGGCGCTCTGCAAGCGATCCAGGGGGTGCTGACTACAGAGGAATTGCTCGGGTTGCAGCGAGTGACAGACGGCGTGTACGTGGACCCGGCCTTGATCGAGTACGCGGTCCGGATCGTGACTGCCACACGCACGCCGAAAGAGGTCGGTCACGAGGAGTTGGCGCACTACATCCTGTATGGGGCGAGCCCGCGGGCTTCGATCAACTTGATCCTGACCGCCCGCGCCCTGGCCCTGCTTCGAGGCCGAGATTATGCGCTACCCCAGGACGTCCTCGACATGGCGTTCGACGTCTTGCGCCATCGACTTGTGTTGTCGTACGAAGCGCTCTCCGACAATGTGACCGGAGACGATTTGCTGGAACAGATCCTTCAACGCATCCCCTTGCCTGTGGTGCCACTGCATGAGCATGCCAGCCTCAGCTTCAACTCCTGAGCGGATCCTGCTGCGCCTCGACTGGCAGGTCATCCGGCGGCTCGACGGCCTGCTGCAGGGAGACTACCGCAGTCTGCTCTACGGCTACGGGCTGGATTTCGCTGACTTGCGCGAGTACCAGCCCGAGGACGACATCCGCTATATCGACTGGAATGTCACGGCCCGCATGAACACTCCGTACGTCCGCCAGTACATCGAGGACCGAGAGATATCGGCGTGGTTCCTGCTCGATCTCAGCCCGTCCGTGGATTTCGGCTCGGTTGGGCGACTGAAGCGATCGGTGCTGATCGACTTCGTGACGACCCTGGCTCGGTTGCTGACCCGGAACGGGAACCGCGTCGGGGCGATGTTCTATAACACGCGCCTCGAGCGGGCCCTGCCGGCCCGCGGCGGGCGGATCCACGTGTTGCGCCTGGTCAACGACTTGCTCGCCTACCCTCTCTTCCGTCAGGCGGGCTTCACGGATCTGGCGCCGCTGCTTGAATCAGGTTTACGAACCATCAAGAAGCGCTCGCTGGTATTCATCATCTCCGATTTTATATGCGCTCCGGGTTGGGATCGACCGCTCACTCTGCTCAATCACCGGCACGAGGTTCTCGCCATCCGCTTGTGGGATCGCCGTGAAACCGAGCTCCCGGATGTCGGTCCGATCTTCATGGAAGACGCGGAGACGGGTGAACAACTCTACGTCGACACCGGTGACGTCCGCTTCCGCCGCCGGTTCCTCGAGGCAGCCGAGCGGAGGGAGGCGGAGATCAACGCCGCCTTCAAGCGAGCCGGCGTCGAGGCGTTGTCGCTCTCGACTGAAGAAGACCTGGTGAGCGCAATCGTGCGTTTCGCGGCGCTGCGACGAGAGCGCCGGCGGTGAGAACCGCCTGACTTATGTCTTTCGCCTGGCCTGCAAGCCTGATTTCTCTGGCGTCGATACCGCTCTTGATCCTGCTCTACAGGCGCTTGCTGCAGCGCCGTCGCCGGATTGTCGCCAGCTACGCCGAGCTCGGGCTTGTAGACCAGGCCGGTTCGGGCATGTCCGGGATCCGTCGTCACGTCCCCCCGGCATTCTTCCTGCTCGGCCTGACGGTCCTGATGATCGGAACAGCGCGACCGCAGATGACGGTGCAGCTGCCGAGGCAGGTCGGCACGATCGTACTGGCGTTCGACGTATCCGGCAGCATGGCGGCCGAGGATGTGGAGCCGACACGGATGGAGGCCGCCAAGGTGGCCGCACGCGAGTTCGTGGCCCAACAGCCGCCCTCGGTGCAGATCGGGGTCGTCGCATTCAGCGACAGCGGCTTTGCCGTGCAGGTGCCGACCGGAGACCAGGAGGCGGTCCTCGGCGCGATCAACCGTCTGATCCCCCAGCTGGGCACATCGTTGGCGAATGGCATTAACGCTTCACTCAACGCGATTGAGGTCGGCCAGGGCAACCCGCCGCTTGAATACAGCAACCTGACGCCGGTACCGACCCTCCCCCCCACCCCTGTCCCGGAGGGGTTTCTCGCTCCGGCGGCAATCGTCCTGCTCAGCGATGGAGAAAACAACGAGGATCCGAACCCCTTGGCCGCGGCCCAACTGGCCGCCGACCGGGGCATCCGGATCTACACCGTTGGGCTTGGGAGCACAGCCGGGACGACGCTAGAGATGGAGGGCTTTGCCGTGCACACGCAGCTCGATGAGGAGACTTTGAAGCGCATTGCCTCAATGACTGGCGGAGCTTACTACAGCGCCGATGACCAAGAGCAATTGAAGAATGTGTATGGCGACCTTGGTTCCAGACTCATCATCAAGCCCGAACGAACTGAAGCTACCTCGATCTTCGCTGTGGCCGGCGTTCTCATTTTGTTCATGGGTGGTGCCCTGTCGCTCGTTTGGTTCAGTCGCGTACCTTGAATCAACCGGGGGACAGGTAGGCGCGGATTGGAGGTTGGCCGTGGACTTGCTCTGGCCTGGTTTCCTTGTCGTGCTTGGTTTCATCCCCATAGCCATCGCGGCGTATGTGTGGCGACTGCGGCGTAAGCAACCGTCTACGCTACGCTTCTCGAGCCTCACTCTCATCCATCAGGCTCTGCCTCCATCATCCCGCTGGCGACGCCACCTCCCGTTCGCTCTCTTTCTGAGCGCGCTGGCATCTCTTATCGTTGCTGCGGCCCGCCCGGTAACGGTGGTGAGCGTGCCCGGAGGGCAGGCCACCATCATCCTTGCGCTCGATGTCTCGAGGAGCATGTGTTCGACGGACATCCCGCCGAACCGGCTGGAGGCCGCCAAGGCTTCCGCTCTGTCTTTCATCCAGCGCCAACGATCCAGTACACAGATCGGGATCGTGGCCTTCGCCCGCACGGCGGAGTTGATCCAGGCCCCGACCTCGGATGTGGAATTGCTGCAAGATGCCATCGAGAGCCTTGTTGTCGGCCGCCGGACGGCCATCGGAAGCGCGATCCTGCGAGGGCTGGACGCAATCGCCGAGCTCGATCCAAACGTCGCACCGAGCTTCCGCGAGGGATCGGCCACGCTGGCGCCGACGCCGGTTCCCGAGGGAGCCTATGCGCCCGCCGTTATCGTCCTGCTAACTGATGGTGCGAACAACGATGGGGCATGGCCGCCGGACGCGGCTCAGCAAGCCGCCGACCGAGGCATCCGAGTGTATACAATCGGGTTCGGGACCGAATCCGGGAGCGAGTTCCTGCCTTTCTGTGGCGAGCGCTTTGCAGAGAATGATCCCTTCTCCGGCGGGCAATTCTTCGGAGGTGGGGGTGGCGGAGGAGGGGGCGGCGGGTTCAGACGCGGGATCGACGAGGAGACGCTGAAGCTGATCGCCGACAAGACCGGAGGCGAATACTACGCGCCGACGAGCGCCGACGAACTTAACCAGGTTTTTCGCGACCTTCCGACATACTTGATCACGAAGCACGAGACGACCGAGGTGAGCGTGGTCTTCGCCGCGGCCGGGGCCATTCTGACCGCCCTGGCGGTCGTCCTCGCATTGAGGTGGCAACCCCTGCCCTGAAGCAGATCCATCGCCTGACCGCTCAGATGCCCGTTGTCGAATGTCCTGCCACCCCTGGTCGGCGGCGGAATCCGGACTCGACAATCCTGCCGAGGCGCCCCCAGCTTTGCCTCATGCTATCCGCTCCGACGCGCACTACACCGATCTGATCTTCGAGAAGGTTGAGCTCGCCCGGACGCGGCTGACCGCCTGTCATTTCTCACATTGCTCGTTTCGCCGATGCTCTTTCATGGAATCAGCCCTAGACAACTGCCGATTCTTGGACTGCACCTTTGACGGGTGCGACTTGAGCTTAGCCGAACTGAATGGATCCACTTTCTCCCACGTTCAGCTCAACGACACGAAAGCGGTGGGGATCGACTGGACAAGGGCAAGTTGGCCGGCGAAAGGGATCGGGAAGCCGATCGGCTTCCTCGAATCCGCGATCAGCCACTCTACTTTCATCGGCTTGAGCCTCAGGGAAATCCAGATCCGAGACTGTATCGCCGCGGATGTCGACTTCCGAGAAGCGGATCTGTCCCCGGCGGATTTCTCCGGCACGGATCTGACCGATAGCCTGTTCCTTCTCACGGATCTCAGGCAAGCCGACCTCAGCCGAGCGCGCAACTATCGGATCGATCCCGGCCAGAACAAGATCTCCCGGGCGGAGTTTTCGCTGCCCGAAGCGATTTCGCTCCTCTACAGCATGGACATCGAGATGATCAAAGACCGGGACCGGCCCTACTAGTTGGCGCAGACATCGGTTGACGGGGATCTCCCCTCTCAACTCATCGGGCCCTTCCGTTTCGACTCGGCCAATACCCAGCAGTGCTCATGCGCACCCCTAAGGCGTATGGGGCAACAGGGCGATGTGCAAATCTAACCCCATAGTCACGACGGGTTCGCAAGAATTGCGGATGCGGATTGATCTTCTGCTCGCGGCCGCCGCCGGATGTTCTTCACCTTCCCGGGATTCGATGCCAATGGGCACAGGCATGCCCGCGAGTCGCGCAAACAGCTAGTTGCCATGGGGCTACTCCCGAAGTTACAATCCGAATTCACCGCACTCGATTGCACCATCGACGACCGGCGCTCGACCGAGAAGGGCTACTACGTCGAGCTGTGTTTCCGGATCGTCGCCATGACCGAATCCGGGAAGAGGCCCGAACTCGTCGATAGCGGGTCCGTGGCCTGGACTCGGCAATTGTTGAGCAACATAAAAGAGCGTCTGGTGATCAGCGGCATCGGAAGCGAGGGGTTGTGTAACGACTTCCAGTTGGTGAACACCACCTGAGCGTCCCGCCCATATGGCGCACGCCGGATCTGAAAGGACCCAGCCTTCGTGAAACCCGTTTCCCCTGATGCCCTCCTCCGGGCGGGCGAGATCGAGCTCGAGTTCTTCCGGTCTCCCGGACCTGGAGGACAGAATGTCAACAAGGTCTCCACCGGCGTCCGGCTCCGCTGGGACCTTGACAGGTCGGAAGCAGTGCCCGATGCGGTCAAGGCGCGCCTCGCGCGCAAGGCCGGAAAGAGGTACAACCGGCGCGGCATACTCGTGATCGAGGCCAGGCGATTCCGCACGCAAGAAAGGAATCGCGAGGATGCTCTTCACCGCCTTGGAGTGCTCATCCTAAAAGCCTGGGATGAGCCAAAGCCCCGCCGGCCGACAATGCCGACGGCGGCGGCGAAGCGCCGGCGCCTGGAAGACAAGAAGCGGCGGGCCATCCTGAAAGAGCGCCGCGCCCATGCCGATGAATCGGTCGATTAGACTGAGGAGAAACCGCTATATGGGCGACAATTCCCCGCTCGTGAGCAACGCGTCCCAGGCTTTCGCCCAAGAGGCGCCAGACCATGCGAAAGCCTGGGCCGAGATGGTCCAGGCCATAGCGAAGGCCAGTGCCCTCGAGCCCAGGACGCGAGACCTGTGCTACCTGGCGGTGCTTGCCGCACTCGGTCTGGAGTCCGGCATCCCCTTCCACGTGAAGTCGGCAGTTACTTCGGGAGCCTCCCGCCAAGAGATCATCAGTGCAATCTTGGTCGGCCTTCCCGCCGCCGGCGATCGGGTCACGCAGGCGCTGCCAGAGGCGATCGCGACCCTTGGGGCCGAATAACCGGCTGCGGACATGTCGGCGAAAGAAGTAGCATTCACTCCGGCAGCATCCAATTGGTTTGGGACCCCTGGATGAAGAGCGAGCTGGTCCGCATCTCCCCCATCAACCGGACCGACTACCGTGAGCTGATCTCGACCGTCAGCGAGAGAGTCTGGCCCGAGTTCATGTATCACGATCCGGTGGCCGCCGACCACTGGGACGGGCTGTTCGAGGATTTCGCCGACTACCAGTTCGCTTTCCTTGGCCAAGGCACGGCCGAGGTCGTCGGCATCGCCAACAGCGTCCCACTGGCATGGGACGGACCGGTCGAAGCCCTGCCGGATGAAGGCTGGGACTGGGCCCTGCGGCAAAGCGCCGGGGATCTTGGAGAAGAGCTTGAGCCGAATACACTGTGTGCCATTCAGATCTCCGTGCATCCGGATCATCAACGCCAAGGCTTGAGCACGATACTGCTGGAAGAGATGCTTCGCCTGGCAAAAGAAAAGGGGATGACTCGGCTCGTCGCGCCTGTTCGTCCAAGCTTGAAGCACCGTTATCCGCTTGCCCCGATGGAGAGGTATGTTCAGTGGAGAAACGACGACGGAAGCCCGTTTGACCCCTGGTTGAAAGTGCACTTGCGCAGAGGGGGACGGATCGTGAAAGTCTGCCACCAGGCGATGAAGATCACCGGCTCGATTCAGGAGTGGGAGAGCTGGACGGGAATGCGTTTCCCCGAGAGCGGGAACCACGTCGTCCCCGGGGCACTGACCCCGGTAGAGATGGACCTGAAGAACGATCTGGGCGTATACCTCGAACCGAATGTATGGATGCTTCACGAGTTGCCCGCCGGATGACGGCCGCCCGAGGCCGAAACGCGACGGGGATCCCATTCAGCCCGAGTGCTCGCCAAGTTGGCGATGGACCGGGCTCACCCGAGACAGCTAGGAATCCCGAGACCAACCCTTGAGGAATGGGCCATGACACATCCGCTTGTGTTACAACTCCGCTTCACCCGGAAGGAGTTCATGCGCGGCCTCGAGGGTCTCGGCGAGGCCGATGCCCAGAAACGCATCTTGCCGATGAATTGCATCAGCTGGAACGTCGGACACCTGGCCTGGCAGGAGCAGCGGTACTTCCTGTGCTACGCGCAGAATCAACTCCCCTTTCCGCAGATCAACGAAGCCTTCGCTTACGGTGCGCCGGCGAGCACGCCAACTCTGGGTGAGGTGCGGGCCGCCTGGGCCGAGATCACCGAGGCGGCTGAGCCGTGGTTGGACTCACGCACAAGCAGCGATCTCGTGGCGAAGGTCGTCCGGAACGGGAAGCCCAGCCGCTATATTTACGGTTCTCTGATTCTGCGGATGATCTACCACTACTGGTACCACACCGGCGAGAACATGGCCATCCGCCAGTCTCTGGGCCACGTCGAGCTGCCGGAATTTGTGGGGGATATCGACGGCGAGGCGCCGTACCTGCCCGAATAGCCGTCCCAGGCCTCGCCGGGATCGGCAGAATGGATATTCGCCGGCATTACGGACCGGACTGCCCGCACCCGGCCGGGCCGCAGGCTCAGGGAGTCACATCCTTGGAAACTGACACAATCCTCATCCGCCAGGGCTCCCTGCTCGACAGTGTCTTGCTCGCCGAACTGGGCGCCCGCACGTTTCAGGAGACGTTCGGCCCGGCAAATACGCCCGAGGACATGGCAGACTACTTATCGAGGTCGTTCAGCCCCTCACAGCAGCAGACGGAGTTGAACGATCCGTCCACGGTGAGCCGCACAAACTTTGAGAAACCGTCCTCGTAGTCGTAGGCGTTCCAGGAGATGAATTTGCCCGGCTCCATGAGGTTCGTCAGCGGATTCACCGCCACCGAGACGGGCGTCGCGGGACCGCTCCAGGCCCCTCAACGGGCTGCGCTCAGATGGAGGAGCCATGAAAGGATTCGTGAAGCCTTCCGACGAAGAGCTCAAGAAGCGGCTGACGCCAATACAATACCGAGTGACCCAGCAGGACGGGACCGAGCCGGCCTTCAAGAATGAGTACTGGGACACCAAGAAGCACGGCATCTACGTTGAC
>Ga0209521_10001022_pt1 | contig 22558 bp, 23 predicted proteins | sample Rifsed19ft4_FD_184016 | JGI IMG/M metagenome (GOLD analysis project Ga0209521, IMG submission 184016) | Soil microbial communities from Rifle, Colorado, USA - sediment 19ft 4 (version 2) | ecosystem: Environmental > Terrestrial > Deep subsurface > Rock core/Sediment | place: Rifle, Colorado...
TTCGATCCGGCGCGCGTCCCCCCGCAGCAGCTCCAGCACCGGGTGCCGGCCGTAGCGGATCCCGCGCCCTCCCACGCTCACGGCTTCCACTTCCAGGTCGTGCCCTCCGGCCCGTCCTCCACGGTCACGCCGAGCCGAGCGAGCTCGTCTCGGAGGCGATCGGCGCCGGCCCAGTCCCGCCGCTGCCGCGCTTCAGCTCGGGCGTTGACGAGAGCCTCGATCTTTCCCCGGAGCTCGGGATCCACGGCCTGGGACGGCCGCGAGGGTTCCTCGAAGAGCCCGAGCACCCGGCCGAGGCTCATCAGCTCCCCGACGCCGAGCAGGAACGCCCCGGCGGCCGCCTCCCGCTGGGTCACCTTGCTCTTGAACGACTGGAGACGGTGGGCGAGATCGAAGAGCACGGCGACAGCCTGCGCCGTGTTGAAGTCGTCATCCATCACCTCTTCGAAGCGGCGGCGCGCCTCGGCCACTTCCTCCAGGAGCCCTTGATCCCGTCCCGGCGCCGGCGTCCCCTTGGCCGCCAGGCGGTCGGCCTCCTCGAACAGATTCCTGAAGCGCTCGAGCGCCCGCGCCGCCTCGGCCACCCGCTCGTTCGAGAAGTCGAGCGGGTTCCGGTAGTGGGTGCCGAGCAGGTAGAGACGGAGCGCTTCGGGCTCGTGGTGCCGCAGGAGCTCCTTGAGCGTGAGCACGTTCCCCAGGGATTTCGACATCTTCTCGGCGCCGAGGTTCACGAACCCGTTGTGGATCCAGTAGCGGACGAAGGGGCGCCCCGTGGCTGCCTCCGACTGGGCGATCTCGTTCTCGTGGTGGGGGAACACGAGGTCTTCCCCGCCGGCGTGGATGTCAAAGCTCTCCCCCAGGTACTGCATGGACATGGCCGAGCACTCGATGTGCCAGCCGGGGCGGCCGGGCCCCCACGGGCTCGGCCAGGCCGGCTCCCCCTCCTTGGAGGCCTTCCAGAGCGCGAAGTCCAGCGGGTCCCGCTTCCGCTCGTCCACCTCCACCCGCGCCCCCGCCTGGAGCTCGTCCAGATTCTTCCCCGAGAGCCGGCCGTAGCGGGGAAAGCGCTTCACCTCGAAGTACACGTCGCCGTCCAGGGGGTAGGCGACCCCCTTCGCCACGAGCCGCTCGATCAGCTTGATCATCTGGGGAATGTGATCGGTGGCCTTGGGCTCGACGTCCGCCGGGAGGATCGCCAGCGCCGCCATGTCCTTCCGGTACTCCTCGATGTAGCGCTCGGCGAGTTCCCCCGGGGGCACGCCTTCCTCGTGGGCGCGCTTGATGATCTTGTCGTCCACGTCGGTGAAGTTCCGGATGAAGCGCACCTCGTACCCGCGGTACCTGAGGTAGCGCCGGATCACGTCGAAGGCCAGGGCGCTTCGCCCGTGGCCGATGTGCGAGAGGTCGTACACGGTGACCCCGCAGACGTACATCCGGATCTCGCCCGGCCGGAGCGGAACCAGCTCCTCCTTCTTCCGCGTCAGCGTGTTGAAGACCTTGATCACGAGGCCCCCCGGGCGGCCGGCAGCGCGCCAATCGCCCGCTCGAGACGGCGCCGTGTCTCCTCGCCACCGAGGATGTAAAGGATGGACGCGACGGGCAGCCCGTGCTCCCGCCCGGTCAGGGCCCCGCGGAGCGCGTGCATGATCGCGCGCTTGGGCAGACCCAGCTGGCGGCCCAGTTCGTCCAAGAGGGATCCGGCCTCGGCCTCGGTGGCCGGCTCCTCCGCGAGCGCGCGGCGTGCCGCCACGAGCACGGCGTAGTCCGGTCCCCCGACCGGCGATGCCGGTTCCTCCATGAGGGCCGAAACGGACTCCCGGATGGCCGCCAGGCCCGAGGCGTCCCGGCGAAGCACCTCCACGGCGCGCCGGGTGAGCGGGGTCGCTACCACCCCGAGTTGTTCGATCAGGCGCTCGACGGACGCCCGGCGGAGGTGCTGGCGGTTGAACCAGGCCAGGCGCTCGGCGTCGAACCTGGCGGGCGACCGCGAGACACGGTCCAGGGCGAAGTGGCGGCTGAGGGTCGGGAGGTCCATCACCTCATTCGTGCCGGGCGGGGGCGACCAGCCCAGCAGGGCCAGGTAATTGGCTAGCCCCTCCGGCAGGATCCCCGCCGCGCGATGCTCGGCCACCGTCACGGCGCCGTGGCGCTTGGACAGCGGCCCGCCGTCCGCCCCGTGAATGAGAGGGACGTGGGCGAAGCGCGGCGGCTCCCACCCCAGCGCGCGCGCCACGGCCATCTGGCGGGGAGTGTTCGCCAGGTGATCGTCGCCCCGGATCACCAGGGTCACCCCCATCCGGCAGTCGTCCATTGCCGCCGCGAAGTTGTACGAGGGAGTCCCGTCGGCCCGGAGGATGACGAAGTCGTCGAGGTCGCTCCCGAGGAACTGGACGTCTCCCTTCACAAGGTCGAGGACCTGGATCCGGTCTGGAGGCATCACGAACCTGACGGCCGCCGCCGCCCCCGCCCGGCGCCGGTGCGAGACCTCCTCGGACGGGAGGGCCCGGCAGCGGCGGTCGTACCGCGGCGGGAAACCCCGCGCCAGGAGTTCCCGCCGCTGGGCCTCAAGAGCCTCGGGAGTGCAGAAGCAGTGATAGGCCTTGCCCTCATCGAGGAGCCGATCCACGGCAGCGCGGTAGGCGGAAAGCCGCTCGGACTGCCGGTACGGCCCCGCTTCCCCTCCCGCATCGGGCCCCTCGTCCCAGCGGAGGCCGAGCCATCGCAGATCTTGGAGGATCGCCGCTTCGAACTCCGGCTTCGACCGCTCCCGATCGGTGTCCTCGATCCTGAGGATGAAGCGCCCGTCGTGCCTCCGGGCGAAGAGCCAGTTGAAGAGCGCGGTGCGGGCGTTCCCGATGTGGAGGGAACCGGTCGGGCTCGGCGCGAACCTTACCCGAACCGTCACTCGGCGACCTCGACGCTCACGACCGCCATGGCGGCAATCCCTTCCTGCCGGCCCAGCAGACCGAGCCCTTCCGGGCTCTTGGCCTTCACGCTCACCCGCTCCGGATCCACCCGCAGGGTCTCGGCCAGGCGCTTGGCCATCTCGGGGAGCCAGGGACCGAGGCGCGGCGACTGGGCGATGACCGTGGCGTCCACGTTGATCAGCCGGGCGCCCCGCGCCGTCACGAGCGCGAGGACCTCGCCGAGCAGCCGAAGGCTCGACACGCCTCGATAGCGGGGGTCGGAGTCCGGGAAATGGCGCCCCAGGTCGCCGAGGGCCAGCGCCCCCAGCAGCGCCTCGGCCACGGCGTGGCTCAGGACGTCGGCGTCCGAGTGGCCGGCCAACCCGCGCTCCGCAGGGACGGCGACCCCGCCGAGGATCAGCGGGCGCTCCGGCGTGGTGGGGTGGAGATCGAAGCCCAGCCCCACGCGGTTCACCGGTGTCCCCGTGCGCTCGCGAAGACCCGCGCCCGCGCCAGGTCGTCCGGCGTCGTGATCTTGAGGTTCTCCTGGAGGCCGGCGACCATCCTCACCGGCACGCCGAGCCGCTCGACGAGCACGGCGTCGTCGGTCCCGAGGAACCCGTCCCGCCGGGCCTTGTCGTGAGCCTCCCACAAGAGGGTACGGCGAAAGGCCTGGGGGGTCTGGATGAGCCAGAGCCCGCCCCGGTCAACGGTCGCCTCGACGAATCCCTCCCGGTGCCGCTTGACCGTCTCGCGCACCGGGATCCCGCAGATAGCCGCCCCGAAACGCCCCGCGGCCTCCACCACGTCCCGCACCAGCGTCCCCGTGATGAACGGCCTCACCCCGTCGTGCACGACCACCAGGTCCGCCGCGGCCGGGACCGCCTGGAGACCGAGCCACACCGACTCCTGGCGCTCCGCTCCGCCCGGGACAACGGCCAGCACCCGGGGCACCCGATGGCGGGCGAGGAGCCGGCGCGTCCGCTCCACGGCTGGAGGAGGCGCGACGAGGACGATTCCCCCGACGACGCGGCTCCCGGCGAGGATCCGGAGCGTCCGAACCAGCACCGGGACGCCCCCGAGGCGCAGGAACTGCTTGGGCGACGCGACGCCCATGCGGCTCCCGCTCCCCGCCGCCGGGACTATCGCCACGACGCTCAAGGACGGCGTGCTCACCCGCGGCCTCCGGGCATCGTTTCCTCCTCCCGGAGCCGGGTGAAGATCATTCGCCCCGCGGTGGTCTGGAGCACGCTCGTCACGGTCACTTCCACGCTCTGGCCCAGGTACTTCTTCCCGTGGTCCACCACGACCATGGTGCCGTCGTCCAGGTAGGCCACCCCCTGCCCGGACTCCTTGCCCTCCTTGAGCACATGCACGTGCATGAGCTCGCCGGGCAGGACGACGGGCTTCAGCGAGTTGGCCAGCTCGTTGATGTTGAGGACCGACACGCCCGAGAGCTCGGCCACCTTGTTCAGGTTGTAATCGTTGGTGATGACCTTGCCGCCCAGGGCCTTGGCCACCTCGATGAGCTTCCGGTCCACCTCGCGCACGTGGGGAAAGTCCAGGTCGTGGATCTGGACCTTCACCTTGGGGATGCGCTGGATCTTCTGAAGGACGTCGAACCCGCGCTTGCCGCGGTTGCGCTTCAGGCTGTCGGAGGAGTCGGCGATCTGCTGGAGCTCGCGGAGCACGAACTGGGGGACGATCAGCGTCCCCTCGAGGAAGCCGGTCTCCGAGATGTCGGCGATCCGCCCGTCGATGATGACGGAGGTATCCAGGATCTTGTAGAGATCCCGCCGCGCCGCCACCTTCGGAAACAGGACCGACGAGAGCCCTTCGAGCTCCTCGCCTTTCCGGAGCGCGACGGCGCCCCCCAGGTAGCCGAGCAGCAGCGCCAGGAGCCCACGGCCGGGACCCCGGGCGCCCGGGACAAATGCCTCCAGCGCCGCCCCCAGCACCAGGCCCAGCACCAGGCCGAAGAGCGCGCCGAGGCCTCCCCAGACGATCCGCTCGATGGGTACCCGCTGAAACCCCCGCTCCGCGAGCAGGACGCCCAGCCCGACGGCCGACCCCGCCAGGGCCAGAAAGGGCCAGGGCGAGGCGAGGCCGAGCGCATGTCCCACGGCGACACCACCGCCCGCGGCAAGAAGAAGAATGACGAGTCGCGCGATGATGATCGTCATAGCAGCGAAATCCCCTCAAGATGGATTCGAAAATCCCAGCAGCGTTTGAATCGCCTCGTCGATGGAGGCCACTCCGCGCGCGTCCAGCGGGAGCGGCGTGTCGGCCAACAGGTTGTTTCGAGGAACCACCGCGCCGGCAAACCCGAGCGCCGCGGCCTCCCGCAGGCGCACATCGAGGCCGGTGACGGCGCGAACCTCCCCGGCGAGCCCCACCTCGCCGAAGACGACGAGGTCCTCCTTGACCGGGCGATCCGTGTAGCTCGACGCCGCGGCCACGATGAGCCCCAGGTCGGCCGCGGGCTCCACCACCCGAGCCCCCCCGGCCACGTTCACGAACACGTCCTGGGTCTGGAAGGGAAACCCCAGGCGCTTTTCGAGCACCGCCAGGAGCAGGCAGACGCGGTTATAGTCCATGCCCAGCACCGTGCGGCGGGGCGTCCCGAAGCTGGCGGGGCTCACCAGCACCTGGAGCTCCAGGAGGAGCGGGCGGCTTCCCTCCAGGCTCGAGACGACCACCGACCCCGGCGCGCCCTTAGGGCGCTCGGAGAGGAAGAACCCCGAGGGATTTTTCACCTCGGCCAGGCCGCGCTCGGTCATCTCGAAAACCCCGATCTCGTTGGTGGAGCCGAAGCGATTCTTCACCGCCCGCAGCACCCGGTAGGAATGGTGATGCTCTCCCTCGAAGTAGAGGACCGTGTCCACCAGGTGCTCCAGCACCCGCGGACCGGCCAGCGCCCCCTCTTTGGTGACGTGACCCACCAGGAAGGTGGCCATTCCCGTCCGCTTGGCCAGGAGCATGAGGCGGCCCCCGCACTCGCGCACCTGGCTCACGCTCCCCGGCGCCGATTCGAGGTCGGGGAGGTACACGGTCTGGATGGAGTCCACGACGAGCACCCGGGGCCTCAGGGACGTCGCATGGGCCTCGATGGCCTCGAGATTGGTCTCGGCCAGGAAGTAGAGCCCCTGTGGCGAGATGCCCAGCCGGTCGGCCCGCAGCTTGACCTGGGCCGCCGACTCCTCGCCCGAGACGTAAAGGACTGGCGCGCCGAGGTCGGCCAGCGCGCGGGAGGTCTGGAACAGCAATGTGCTCTTCCCGATCCCCGGATCCCCGCCGATCAGGACCAGCGAGCCCCTGACAACCCCGCCCCCCAGGACGCGGTCGAGCTCGCCCACCCCGGTCGGCATCCGCTCCCCGGCCTCGATCCTGACGTCCGTCAGCCTGACGGGCACGCTCGCGACGGGGGCCGCTGGGGCACGCCGACCCTTCGCCGGCGCCGTGCGCTCCTCCACGAGCTGAACGTAATGCTCCTGGCGCGCGCAGTCCGGGCAGGTGCCGGGCTTGGTGGCGGCGAAGCCGCACTCCTGGCAACGGTACACCGATCCTTCGCGAGCCACTATTTCTTCTCCTGACCGGCGCCGATCGTCGACCGGATCAAGTAGCGCAGGAGGACGCTCCGCTGGGCCCCCTCGAGGAACGCGGCCAGGTTCTCGTACACGGTCGGGTCCTCCAGGAGGCCCCCGATCGTGCCCTCTCCGGCGGCCAGGCGGTCGGTGATGGCCCTCAGGTTGGCCACCGCGATTCTGAAATCCTGCGCAGCCTGCCCCATGGGGCCGCCACCTTCGTCCTGGAGGAGGCTCCCCGCGATGCCCTTCCCCTGCGCGAGGCCTTCGGACACCGTACGGAAGTTCCGGGCGACGACCTGGAGGTCCTCGGCCACGGACTTGTAGCGGGGATCGAAGAGGAGCGCGGCCGCGAGCCCCTCGTCGGCTTTTCCCTTCTCGGCCAGCCTGCCCACGGCGTCCATCGCCTGGAGGAGCTGGCGCGCCGCCCGGCCGCTCTCGGCGGAGAGCAGCACCCCGACGGCGCTCTCGCCCGGCTTGCGGGCCAGCAGCTCCTGAGTGGCGGCGAGCACCTGGTTGAGCCGCTTCAGGGCCTCGGGCTCCTCGTAGATCAGGACGTGCAGCCACCCCGATCCCTTCTCCACCTGTTCCGTCATGCGGCGGGTCGAGCGGAGCACCGCGGAAAGGTCCTCCAGGGCCCGGGTCTCGTTGAATTTCTCCACCGTCGTCCGAAGGCTCCCCGAGAGCGCCGCGACGTTCTTCAAGATCTCGACGCCTTCCCCTGCGAGCCGGCTCACCTCCACGGGATCGCGCGAGGCGATGACCTCGCCGGGCTTGAGCGCCGGCGCCTCGGGGCTGCCCAGGCTGATCTCCACGATCTTGTCTCCCAGCAGGCCCTGGGTCTCGATCCGGGCGACCGAGTTCCTGCGAATCCGGTCTCCGAAGCGCCGGGCGATGGAGAGCGACACCCGCACCTTGGCGCCGGGCTTCTCGGGGAGCGAGACCCGCGCGACGCGGCCGATCTGCACGCCCGCCAGCCGGACCGTGGCGCCGGGCGTGAGCCCGCCGACCTCCGTGAACTCGGCGACGAGCTCGTACCGCGGCTCGAAGTAGCGCGCCTGCGCGCCCAACAGATAAATGAGGCCCATGAGGACGACCAGCGACCCCAGGACGAAGAGGCCGATGCGGATCTGGAGCGCCAGCTGTTTTCGGTCTTCGGGCATGTCTCAGTTCCCCCGGAGCTCCCCGGCCAGGAACGCCTGGACCGCCGGCACCGCGGAGCCGTGGATCTCCGCCGGCGTCCCCATCGCCGCGAACCGGCCGTCGTGGAGGATCGCCATCTGGTCGGCCACCATGCCGGCGAACTCGACGTCGTGGGTGACCACGATGGCGGTGTCGCACACCCCGCTCCGGAGCTCGGCGATCAGCTCCCCCACCACGCGGGCGTTGGTGGGATCGAGGCCCGCGGTGGGCTCGTCGAAGAAGACCACCTCGGGCTCGAGCACCAGGGCCCGGGCGATCCCGACGCGCTTCTTCATCCCCCCCGACAGCTCCGCCGGCATGAGGGAATCGGTGCCGGGCAGCCCCACCAGCGACAGGAACCGGTGGACCCGGTCCGTGACCTCCCCCTCGCTCCAGGAGGTGTGCTCACGGAGGGGGTAGGCCACGTTCTCGAACACCGAGAGCGAGTCGAAGAGCGCGGCCCCCTGAAAGACGAAGCCCGTCCGGCGTCTCAATGGCAGCATCGCCTCCTCCCGGAGGCGCTCGATGTTCTGCCCGAACAGCCGGATCTCGCCCGCATCCGGGTAGATGAGGCCCGCGCAGAGCCGCAGGAGGACGGTCTTGCCCGCGCCGCTGCCCCCCATCACGGCCAGCGTGGTCCCCTTGGAGAGGCCGAGGCTCACGCCGCGGAGGACCTCGTTGCGGTCGAAGGCCTTCCTCACCCCCCGCAGCTCGACGACCGGCTGGTCCGCCATTCCGCTCGGCCTCACCAGAAGAGGAAGAGAAACAGCTTCGTCAGGAAATAATCCGCGATGATCACGCCCATCGCCACCTGCACCACCGTGGCGGTGGTGGAGCGGCCCAGCCCCTCCGTGCCGCCCTCGGTGCTGAGGCCGTTGTAGCAGCCGATCAGCGTGACGATGGCGGCGAAGAAGAAGCTCTTCCCGACGCCCGTGAAGAAGTCGCGCAGCGTCACCCAGTAGAAGATGTTGTTCCAGTACACGTACACGTCCACCTGCCGCTCGAACACAGCGACCGCCATCCCTCCCACGAGACCGACGAAGTCGGCGAGGATGGTCAGGAGGGGAAAGATCACGAGCGCCGCCAGCAGCCGGGGAACGATGAGCTTCTTGATGTGGTTGACGCCGATGGCCCGGAGCGCGTCGATCTGCTCGGTGACCTTCATCGACCCCAGCTCGGCGGTGATCCCCGAGGCCACCTTCCCGCCCACCAGGATGGCGGTGAGCACCGGGCCCAGCTCCCGGAGGATGGAGAGCGCCACCACCGGCCCCACGTAGTTCTCCGCCCCGAAGCGGGCCATGTTGACCGCGCTCTGGAGCGCCAGAACCATCCCCGTGAAGACGGCGGCGGTCAGGGCGACGGCCACGGAGCGGACGCCCATGGCGTCCACCTCCAGGAGGACCAGCCGCCAGTAGGAGGGGGGGAGGCTGAGGTTCCGCACCACCTGGGTGGTGAGCAGGCCGAGCCCCCCGTACCAGATGATCGCCTGCCGCCCCTGCTGTCTCAGATAGGTCCCGGCAGTCATGAAATGTCTCGCGTCATGGGCCGTTAAAGCTTGAAAGGGACGCTTCGAAATCGGCTTTGCCGGCGGCGAACTCGCCGGGAGACGCCACGTAGACGAGGTCGTAGACGCAGCGCTCTCCCTTCACCACGTACGCCTCCACCTCCACCGGGGCGCCGTCCAGGCGTCCCGTGAGGAGCACCTTGATGGCCGGATGCCCGGCGACCGTGAGCTCCGACTGCTCTCGCACCTCCTTGCCCTGAATGCCGAAGGTCAGGTGACGCGCCAGGACGGCCAGCGGGCGCGTCGGCGCCAGCCCCTCGCACGTCGCGTTGACCAGGATCCCCGACCGGGAGGCCGGCCGGCGCAGTTCCAGATCCGCGCGCCCGTCGGCAGCGACCTGCCACTCCCGGGCCGCGGGGAGCGCGATCCGGTAGCCCTTCGCGGAGTAAAACACGCCCCCCTCGATCCGGCTTCCCGCGCACGCCGCGCCCCCCAGGAGGAGCAGGATTCCCCCCGCGACCAGCGACGCGCGCAGTCGGCGACTCGGCGTCAGGGCGCGCTCCCCTCGGGCCCGGCCATCCTCTTCGCGTGGCGCCGCCCGAGCTCCTCGAACACCCGGCGGAGGGAGATCCCGCGCCCACCCAGGAGGACCATGGTGTGGAACCAGAGGTCGGCCACCTCTTCCACGAGGCGGGCATCCCCCTCGCCCTTCGTTGCCGCCCTGATCACCTCTTGCGCTTCCTCCCCGATCTTCAGGCAGATCTGCGCCTCCCCTTTCTGGAACAGGCTTGCGACGTACGACCCCGGCGGCGGCTCCGCCTTCCGGGACTGGATCACGCGCTCGACGAGGTCGAGGATCCCCGGGCCCTGGAACGACCGGGCTCCTTGCGATCCATCGCGGACCGTGTTGAAAAAGCACGTCCGGCTCCCCGTGTGGCACGCCACACCCTCCTGGTGCACCAGGAGCAGCAGCGCGTCCCGGTCGCAGTCGGCGTAGATCGCCTCCACGTGCTGGCGGTGGCCGGACGTCTCGCCCTTCTGCCAGAGCGCTTGGCGGGAGCGCGACCAGTAATGCGCGAGCCCGGTTTCCAGGGTCCGGGTGAGCGCCTGGCGGTCCATCCAGGCCAGCATCAGGAGCTCGCCGGTCTCGGCCTCCTGGGCCAGTGCCGGGATCAGCCCCTGGGAATCCCACTGGAGGTCGTCGATCGCCGTCACGTGCGGCTCACGGCTCACTCTTCGAGCCTCACCGGGACGCCCCGGTCGCGCAGGTACGCCTTGGCGTCCCTGACCGTGTGAGTTCCGAAGTGAAAGATGGACGCGGCCAGCGCGGCATCGGCCTTCCCCTCGACGAGCCCCTCCCTGAGGTGCTCGAGAGTTCCCACCCCGCCCGAGGCGATGACCGGGACCGACACGGCCTCGGCCACCTCGCGCGTCAGCTCCAGGTCATAGCCGTCCTGGGTCCCGTCCCGGTCCATGCTGGTCAGCAGAATCTCCCCCGCCCCCAGGCCTTCGGCCTCCCGCGCCCAGGCCACGGCTTCGCGGTTCGCCGGACGGCGCCCCCCGTGGCTGTACACCGTCCACCCGCCGTTCGACCGCTTGGCGTCGATCGCCACCACGATGCACTGGCTCCCGAAGCGCTCGGCCGCCTCGCGGATCACCTGCGGGTGCTCAAGGGCGGCGGTATTCAGCGACACCTTATCCGCGCCCGCGCGGAGCAGCGTCCGGATATCGTCCACACCGCGAATCCCGCCGCCGACCGTCAGCGGCATGTAGATCCCTTCGGCCGTGCGCCGCACCACGTCCAGCATGATGGCGCGCCCCTCGTGGGAGGCGGTGATGTCGAGGAACACGAGTTCATCCGCGCCCTGAGCATCGTACGCCTGGGCCGCGGCCACGGGATCGCCGGCGTCGCGGAGGTCCAGGAACTGGACGCCCTTGACCACTCGCCCGTCCTTGACGTCCAGGCACGGGATGACGCGCTTGGCTAGCACCCGGCCAGCTCCACGAGCGCCTGTTTCAGGTCGACGGCCCCCGTGTACAGCGCCCGCCCGACGACGGCGCCGATCACCCCCGGGATCCCCGCGAGCCGTCTCAGATCCTCCAGGCTCCCGACACCCCCCGAGGCGAGCAGCGGGAGACCTGCCGCTGCCGCCACGGCTGCCGTGCCGCTGAGATTGGGGCCCGTCTCGGTTCCATCGCGGGCGATGTCGGTGTAGAGGATCTCCGCGGCTCCCGCCTGGGCGGCGCGCCGGGCCAGATCCACGGCCGGGATGTCCAGCCGCTGGGTCCAACCGTCCACGGCGACCCTGCCGTCCGAGGCATCGACCGCCACGATGATCCGGCCGGCAAAGCGTCGGCAGGCCTCCTCCAGAAACGAGGGATCCAGGGCGGCGCGCGTCCCCAGTATCGCCCACCGGGCTCCGGAGGCCAGCAGCGTCTCGACCGCCTCGAGGCTCCGGAGGCCGCCGCCGGCCTCCACGGGCACGGGGATGCCGCGGGCGATCTCCTCGATCAGCCCGAGCTGCTTGGGCGTTCCGGCGAAGGCGCCGTCCAGGTCCACGACGTGGAGCCGCGGGGCGCCCTGCTGGGCCCACGCGCGGGCCACCGCCAGGGGATCGTCCGAGAAGACGGTCTCGGCCTCGGGCCGCCCCTGCCTCAGACGGACGCACCGTCCACCCCTCAGGTCCACGGCAGGGATCACCATCATCACCGCGCCCCTCGGACGAAGGCGGCGAAGTTCTCGATCAGCCGCAACCCCCAGCGCTGGCTCTTCTCCGGATGGAACTGGGTGGCGAAGAGGTTGCCCTTCCCGATCGCCGCGGGGAACGTCACGCCGTAGGTGCAGGTCGCCACCCGGAGCGTCCCGTCCAGCGCCTCGGGGTAGTAGGAGTGGACGAAGTAGAAGTAGGCGCCGCTCGGAATGCCGTCGAAGATGGCGAGGTCGCCGGCGTGCTCGACCTGGTTCCACCCCATGTGCGGGACCTTGAGCCCCTTCGGGAAGCGGCGGACCACCCCGGGGATCAGGTCGAGGCCCTTGCCCTGGCCGAACTCCTCGCTCTCGGAGAACAGCAGCTGGTAGCCGAGGCAGATCCCGAGGAACGGCCGGCCGCTCTCGAGCGCCCGGCGGAGGGGCCCCAGCAGGCCCAGGCCCTCGAGGCTCAGCATGGCGTCGTGGAAGGCGCCGTCCCCCGGCAGCACCACCGCCTCCGAGTCCGCGACGAGGCGCGGGTCCTGGGTCACCACGGCGTCCATCCCGACGCGGACGAAGGCCTTCTCGACGCTCCCCAGATTCCCCCGCCCGTAATCCACAATCGCAATCATCTGCCACACCCGCGCCATGGCGAGAAGCGAGCAGCCCAAGGCCCGAGGGAGGAGGCCACCGGAGGCGTACGCAGTTGTACGGTGAGGACGGCCGACGACCGAGAACGCCGGGATGCGACGGTTATCGGCATGGCGCTACAGGTCCCCTTTCGTCGAGAGGACGCCCTCGATGCGCGGGTTGAGCCGCGTGGCGAGGGCCAAGGCGCGCCCCACGGCCTTGAAGACCGCTTCCGAGATGTGGTGGAGGTTCTCCCCGTAATGGAGGTTGACGTGCAGCGTGACCTCGGAATTGAAGGCGAAGGCCCTGAAGAAATCCTTGAGGAGATCCAGGTCGAAGTTCGCCACCCGGGTCCGCATCAGCGGCACGTTGAACACCAGGAAGGGGCGCCCGGAGATGTCCAGGGAGGACGAGACCAGGGCTTCGTCCATGGGGATGGACGCCACGCCGAACCGGACGATCCCTTTCTTGTCCCCCACGGCCTCCTTCAGCGCCTTGCCGAGGCAGATCCCCACGTCCTCCACCGTGTGGTGCAGGTCCACCTCGGTGTCGCCCCGGGCGTCCACGGTCAGGTCCATGAGGCCGTGCTTGGCCCACGCCTCCAGCATGTGGTTGAAGAACGGGATCGTGGTCTCCACCTTGGCGGCCCCGCTGCCGTCCAGGTTGAGCTGGAGCAGGACCTCCGTCTCCCGGGTCTTCCGCTCGATCCGGGCCTGGCGCGGCACCAGCGACCCTCCTCCTCGCGTCGGTTGGCTCATGATGGGTGCCCTCGCTCGCTGAGGCGGACCTCCGCCGCTGCGCCGTGCCCCTGAAGCCCTTCCACGCGGGCCAGAGCATCGACGTGCGGCCGGGCCTCCCTCAGCCCCTTGGCAGAGTAGTGAATGAGGCTGGAGCGCTTCACGAAGTCCTCGACGCCCAGCGCCGAGGAGAACCGGGCCGTGCCGCCGGTGGGCAGGACGTGATTCGGTCCCGCTACGTAGTCGCCGATCACCTCGGGGGTGTGGCGCCCGAGGAAGATCGCCCCCGCGTGGCGGACGCGCGAGAGCAGCGCGAACGGGTCGCCGACCTGAAGCTCGAGGTGCTCGGGCGCCAGGGCGTTGGCGATGGCGACGGCCTCGTCGAGGTCCCGCGTCAGGACCAGCGCGCCGTTGTTCTCGAGCGCCTTGGCCGCGACGGCGCCGCGCTCGAGCCCGACCAGGCGCTTGTCCAGCGCGGCGGCCACCCCCTCGAGGAGCCCGGCCACCGGCGTCAGCAGCACCGCGCGCGCCATCGGGTCGTGCTCCGCCTGGGCGAGGAGATCGGCGGCGACCCACTGGGGATCGGCCGTCTCGTCGGCCACGACCAGCACCTCGCTGGGGCCGGCCACCATATCGATCCCCACCTGGCCGAACACCTTGCTCTTGGCCAGGGCCACGTAGATGTTGCCGGGTCCCACGATCTTGTCCACCCGCCGGATGGTGTCGGTCCCGTAAGCCAGGGCGGCGATGGCCTGGGCCCCGCCGACGCGGTAGGCCTCCGTGACCCCCGCGACCCGGGCGGCCGCCAGGACGGCGGCATTGAGCGACTTGTCCTGAGACGGCGGCGAGACGAGGACGATCTCGGGCACCCCCGCCACGTGCGCCGGGACGCCGGTCATCAGAACTGTGGAGGGATAGGCCGCGCGGCCGCCTGGCACGTAGATCCCGACGCGGTCGAGCGGGCGCACCTGCTGCCCGAGCAGTGAGCCGTTGGCGTCCTCCACCCACCAGGAGCGGGGGAGCCCGTGCCGGTGAAACTCTTCGATTCGACCCGCCGCATACTGGAGGGCTCCGAGCGTGTTTGCTCCCACCGCCCGCTCGGCCGCGTCGTACTCGGCAGCCGTGACGGCCAGCTCTGGCGCCTGGAGCCGCACACGGTCGAAGCGCTCGGTGAACTCCAGGAGGGCCGCATCCCCCCGCACCCTGACGGCGGAGAGGATCGCCTCCACCTGGCCATGGATGTCGGGATCGACGTCCACGGGCGACCGCTCGAGCGCTCGGACCACGCCGGGGACTCCCAAAGCCCGAGTGTCCAGCCTTCGGCAGGTCATACTTCGGAGGGGGGCTCCGCCCCCCTTCCGACACCTCCCCCCAGGGGTTGCGCCGGCGAAGCCGTCGCTCGAAACTGCGGAACCGTCATGACCGGGCCACCTGCTTCTTCAGCCGCTCGATCAGCTGGCTGACCGGCGAGTACTCGGTCTTGAGGGAGGCGCGGTTGACGATCAGCCGCGCCGTCGAGCGCGTGATCTCGGCGACCTCGACCAGGCCGTTCGCGCGGAGCGTTTCCCCCGACTGAACGAGGTCCACGATCCGGTCGGCGAGGCCGACCAGCGGCGCGAGCTCGATGGAGCCGTCCAACCGGACCATCTCCACCTGGATCCCCCGCTCGGAGAAGTACCGCTCGGTCAGCACCGGGTACTTCGTCGCCACGCGCACCCACGACCACTTGGACGGATCGTCCCGCTCCCAGAGGGCCAGGGGCTCCGCCACGACCAGCCGGCAGAAGCCGAACCCCAGGTCGAGAGGCTCGTAGACATCCGGCTCCTGCTCCAGGAGGATGTCCTTGCCCACGATGCCCAGGTCCGCCGCCCCGTACTCCACGTAGGTCGGGACGTCGGCGGGCTTCAGGATCAGGAACCTGAGGCCGTGCTTCTCGTCGGAAAAGATGAGCTTGCGCGAATCGGCCTCCACGCCGGCCAGCCCCATGCTCCGGAGGATCTCGAGCGCGGGCCGGAGCAGCCGGCCCTTCGGGAGCGCCAGCGTGAGCAGCTTCTTCATGCCAGCCGCCCAACCCGGGCCCCGAGACTCTGGAGCTTGGCCTCCAGGCGCTCGTAGCCGCGGTCCAGGTGATAGACGCGCGAGACTTCCGTCCTACCGCGCGCGGCGAGGCCGGCGAGGACCAGGGAAGCGGACGCGCGCAGATCCGTCGCCATCACCGGCGCGCCCTGGTAGTGCGGGACACCCCGCACCAGGGCCATCGCCCCGTCGATTTCGATCCGCGCCCCCATCCGGTTCAGTTCGGCTGCGTGCATAAATCGATTTTCGAAAATCGTCTCCGTGATGCGCGACAGCCCCTCCGCCAGCCCGAGCAGGGTCATCAGCTGCGCCTGCATGTCCGTGGGGAAGCCGGGGAAGGGGCTGGTGACCACGTCCGTCGGGCGCGGCCGCTCGGGTCCGCGGCAGCGGATCCGGTTCTCACCGACGTCGAGGACCGCCCCGGCCTCCTCGAGCTTGGCGAGGAGGGCTCCCAGGTGGCGGGGCACGGCGTTCGTGACGGTCACGTCGCCCCCGGTGATGGCGCCGGCCACGAGCAGGGTCCCGGTCTCGATGCGATCCGGGATGATCCGGTGGCGGCACCCGCCGAGCTCGGCGGCCCCGACGATCTCGATCCGCTCGGTCCCTGCCCCCTCGATGGTGGCCCCCATGGCCTGAAGGAGCCGCGCCAGATCCACGACCTCGGGCTCGCGGGCGGCGTTCTCGATAACGGTGGTCCCCTCGGCGAGGGCCGCGGCCATCATCAAATTCTCCGTGCCGGTGACTGTTACCAGGTCCAGACTGATCCGGCAGCCCTTGAGCCGGCTTGCCCGCGCCTCCACGTACCCGTTCTCGATCCCGATGTCGGCGCCCAGGCGCCGGAGCCCCTTGAGGTGCAGGTCGATCGGTCTGAGCCCGATCGCGCAGCCGCCCGGCAGCGCGACGCGGGCCACGCCCGTCCTCGCGAGGAGCGGCCCGAGCACGAGCACCGAGGCCCGCATGGTCGAGACCAGCTCGTAGGGCGCCTCATGGCTCTTGACGCGGGCCACGCGGACCCGGGTCGCTCCATCGCGCTCAACGGCGAATTCCGCCCCCAGCTGCTCGATCAGCTGGCTGATCGTGGTGACGTCTGCCAGCGCCGGCAGGTTCTCCAGCACCACCGGCTCCGCCGTGAGCAGCGTGGCGGCCAGGGCCGGGAGCGCGGCGTTCTTGGCCGAGCTGGCCGACACCGCGCCCCTGAGCGGAACTCCCCCCTCGATCACGAGCCGGGCCGCCATCAGCGCACCCACGCCTCCGGCGCGGGTACCCGCCCCGCGATCATCCGCTCCACGCCCCTCAGGTCCCGGCGCACCTCGACCCGCTCAAATCCGTTCGCCTCCATGGAGGCCCGGAGCGGCTCAGCCTGTCGCTCTCCCATCTCCATGAGGAGCCAGCCTGCGGGCCTGAGGATACGGGGAGACTCGGCCACGAGCCTCCGATGAACCGCCATGCCGTCCGGCCCCCCGTCCAGCGCCTCGCGCGGCTCCCAGTCTCTGACCTCCGGCGGAAGGCCCTCGATGTCACCGCTCGCGATGTACGGCGGATTGGAGACCACGAGATCGACGGCGGCCTGGAGGCCGCCCAGCGGGTCGAAAAGGTCGCCCGCCACCAGCCGCACCCGCCGCCCCAGCCCCAGGGCCTCGACGTTGGCCGCCGCGAGCACCAGCGCCCCCGTCGAGCGTTCCACCGCCACGACCTCGAGGCGTGGAGCCGCCGCGGCCAGGGCGCATGCGATGGCCCCCGTCCCGGCGCCGACGTCCGCGGCCAGCCGCCAGGGACCCTCCGCCCGTTCCAGCTCCACCGCCCACTCCACCAGCAGCTCCGTCTCGGGGCGGGGGATCAGCGCGGCGGGCGCCGTCTTCAGACGGAGCCCTCTCCATTCCTCGTAGCCCAGGATGTACTGGAGCGGCTCGTGAGCCATCCGCCGCGCGATCCGCTCCCTGAAGCGCCCGGCGAGCTCCGCAGGGACGACGCGGTCGAGCCCCAGGACGAGCCTGAGCCGGTCGGTCCCGAGCGCGTCGGCCAGCAGCCACTCGGCATCCCGGCGCGGCGACGGCAGTCCCGCCTCGTCCAGCAAGGCAGCACCCGCGGCCAGCAGCCCGCCCACCGTGGGCTCTACGGTCAATGCCTTCACGGGGTGACCTGAGCCATGCGCTCGGCCTGGTCGGCAGCCGCTAGCGCCTCGATCAACTCGTCCAGCTCCCCCTCGAGGACCTGGGGCAGCTTGTGGAGCGTCATTCCGATCCGGTGGTCGGTGACCCGCGCCTGGGGAAAGTTGTACGTGCGGATCCGCTCGCTGCGCTCCCCGGTTCCCACCTGGCTCCGCCGGTCGGCGGCGATCTGAGCCCGCTGCTCCTCCTGGGCCCGCTCGAGGAGCCGCGCCTTGAGCACCCGCATGGCCTTGGCCCGGTTCTTGATCTGGGAGCGCTCGTCCTGGCAGGTCACGACGAGCCCCGTCCGGATGTGGGTGATCCTCACGGCGGAATCGGTCGTGTTGACCCCCTGGCCGCCGGGGCCCGAGGAACGATACACGTCCACCCGGATGTCCTGATCGCTCACCTTGACCTCGACGTCCTCGGCCTCGGGCAGGACCGCCACGGTCACCGTCGAGGTGTGGATCCGGCCCGCCGACTCGGTGACTGGCACGCGCTGGACGCGGTGGACCCCCCGTTCGAACTTAAGGCGGCTCCAGGCCCCCTTCCCCTGGACGAACAGGATCACTTCCTTGAACCCGCCGACGCCCGTCGGGTGGCGTTCAACGGTTTCCACCTTCCACCCCTGGCGCTCGGCGTACTTCACGTACATGCGGGCCAGGTCGGCGGCGAACAGCCCCGCCTCGTCGCCCCCGGCGCCGGCCCGGACCTCGACGAAGACGTTCCGCTCGTCGTTGGGATCGCGAGGCGTCAGGAGGCGCCGGAGCTCCTCCTCCAGCGCCGTCTGGCGCGCGGTGAGTTCGTCCAGCTCCGACTGGGCCAACTCGCGCAGCTCGCGGTCGGGCTCCTCGGCCAGGATGTGGCGCGCCTCGGTGATCCGCGCGAGCACGGCCTTGTACTCGGTGAAGCGCTCGACGACGAGGCTGAGGTCGCTCGCGGCCTTGGCGTGGCGGGCATACTGCGCGGGCTGCCCGATCACCTGCGGGTCGGCGAGCAGGCGGGAGAGCTCCTGATACCGCTCCTCGATCTGGCGAAGCCGCTCAAACACGCTGGAACCTCATCGTCGGCGGACGCACCACGGGGCCGAAGGACCGCGGGCGGGGGACGCGAAAGGCGAGAAGGAGGCACGCGTGGGGGACAAACACCGAGGGACGCAGCCCCAGGACCGACACCCTCCCCGACCCGGCGAGCCCGGGGCCGCCGGACCGGACCTTACCCTTCTGTAATCGGTTTCCTCTTGTACTTCCGCTGGAAGCGCTCGATCCGGCCGGCCGTGTCCACCAGCTTTTGCTTCCCGGTGAAGAAGGGATGGCACTTCGAGCACACCTCCACCCGGATCTGGGGATGGGTGGAGCGGGTGTGGATGACCTCCCCACACGCGCAGGTGATCGTCGTCTCGACGTACTCAGGATGAATGCCCGCCTTCACGGCGCACCTCCTTGTGAATGGCAAAGCATACCAGTCAGGCGGGAAAAACTCAAGGAATTTGCGCTTCTGGCAGGATCCCGCCTCCAGCCTACCCGAGCTGGTTCATCGCGGCCAGGAACTCCTTGTTGGTCTTCGTCAGCTTGAGCTTGTCCAGCAGGAGCTCCATGCCCTCCACGGGATTCAGCTGCGAGAGGACTTTCCGGAGGAGCCAGACCTTCGAGAGCTCGTCCTTCTCCAGCAGGAGCTCTTCCTTCCGGGTCCCGGACTGCTCGATGTTGATCGATGGGAAGACGCGCTTGTCCATCAGGCGCCGGTCCAGGTGCACCTCCATGTTGCCGGTGCCCTTGAACTCCTCGAAGATCACGTCGTCCATCCGGCTGCCGGTGTCCACGATGGCCGTGGCCATGATCGTCAGCGAGCCGCCCTCCTCGATGTTCCGCGCCTGCGCGAAGAAACGGCGCGGGCGCTGGAGGGCGTTGGCGTCCAGGCCGCCGGAGAGCACCTTGCCGGACGAGGGGATGATGGCGTTGTGGGCCCGGGCGAATCGCGTGATGGAGTCCAGGAGGATCACCACGTCCTTCTTGTGCTCCACCAGCCGCTTGGCCTTCTCGATGACCATGTCGGCCACCTGGACGTGCCGTTGCGGCGGCTCGTCGAAGGTGGAGGAGATGACCTCCCCCTTGACCGAGCGCTGCATGTCGGTGACCTCTTCCGGCCTCTCGTCGATCAGGAGGACGATCAGATACACCTCGGGGTGATTCTTCGCGATGGCGTGCGCCAGGTTCTGGAGCATCATCGTCTTGCCCGTGCGGGGCGCCGCCACGATGAGCCCGCGCTGGCCCTTGCCGATCGGGGTGAGCAGATCCATGACCCGGGTCGTCAGCTCGTCCCCATCGTGCTCCAGCCGGATCCGCTCCATGGGATAGAGCGGCGTCAGGTTGTCGAAGAAGATCTTTTCCCGGGCGGCGTCCGGCGTCTCGAAGTTGATCGCCTCCACCTTGAGGAGGGCGAAGTAGCGCTCGGTGTCCTTGGGCGGGCGGACCTGGCCGGAGATGGTGTCGCCGGTCCGCAGGTCGAACCGGCGGATCTGAGAGGGGGAGACGTAGATGTCGTCGGGGCCCGGCAGGTAGTTGTAGTCGGGCGCCCGCAGGAAGCCGAAGCCGTCGGGGAGCACCTCCAGCACCCCCTCGGCGAAGATCAGCCCGTCCTTTTCGGCCTGGCCCTGGAGGATCTTGAAGATCAGCTCCTGCTTTCTGAGGCCGCTGAACCCCTGGACGTTGAGGTCCTTGGCGATGGCGTTGAGTTCCGTGATGGTCTTTTCCTTGAGCTCGGAGAGGTTCATCCCTTTACCTCCTGGTTACCTCCTGGCCTGCGGGCATCGCCCTCGGGCGGCGTGGCCTGATCGAAACGAACGGCTGGCATCCCATGACGTACAATCACGGCTCGCTCAAGGAAGCTCTGCGAGATTATTTCCACCGGTGGGTTCTGATCTTTACGCGGGCGCTACGAACCTTACACCCCATGCTCCCACAGGGCCCGCGCGCTTGTCAACTAATTTCCCTCACAGGCGGATGTCGATGATGGCCCGCTTCCTGATCTCCGCGAGCCAGGCCTCCAGCCGGGTGGCGTATTTCTGCCGGATGAGGATGTCCCGGATCTGCTGCTTGGCCTGGGCCAGCGTCTCACCGGCGAGCCCCTCCTTCCACTCGAGCTTGAAGATGTGGAAGCCCAGCGGGGAACGGAAGGGAGCCGAGGCTTCGCCGGGGCGCAGCCGGAGAATCTGCCGCTCCACCTCGGGAGCCAGCTCTCCCTGCTTGAGGACCCCGAGATCGCCTCCATCCTTGGCCGTCGAATCCTCCGAGTGCCGCTTGGCCAGCTCGACGAAATCCTCGCCGGCGCGGACCTTGGCCCACACCTCCTCGGCCCGGCCGCGCGCTGCGTCCAATGCCGCCTCGCTTCCCGGCGGGGTCGCGGCGAACAGAATGTGGCGCGCGTGATAGGAGAGGCCCGTCTCCAGCTTCTCCCGATTTTCGACGAGGTACTGCTCGATCTCATGCTCGGTCACGGTGATCCGGAACGCCACCTTGCGCCGGATCACCTTTTGGATCAGGACCTGATCCCTGGCGCGCTTCCTGATCCCCTCCAGGGTGACCCCCTGGGCCTTGACGATCTGCTCGAACTCCTCCTGCGTCCTGGCGTTGACCTGCTTCCTTACCTCGGCCAGCTGCTCGTCGACCTCCGCGTCCTCCACGGTGAGCTGCTCGCGGCTCGCCTCCTGGAGCTGGAGCCGGTTCTCGATCATCCGGTTGAGCAGCCGCTGCTTGAGCGCTTCCTCCTCCCCGGGTTTCACCGCCTCCCTCGTCCCGGAAAGGTAGAACGCCAGACTATCCTGGAGCTCGCTCAGCGTGATGACATCGTTGTTCACCACGGCGATCACCCGGTCCAGGACATCCGGGGCATCGCGCCGGGGGAGGGGAGCCGGGGCCGCCACCGGCTGCGGCGGGGTCGGGGTCGGCCGGCGTTTCGGCTCGGCATCCCGGGCGGCCTCCGAGGTGGAGAGCGTGGGCCCGGGGGGAATGGCCTTCGACCGGGAGAACCACCCGCATCCCCCCCAGAAGAGAGAGAGGAACAGGAGCAGGACCGAGAGGCAGCGGAGGCCCGGACGAGGCAGGCTCATCGGAGGGTTCCCAGAAACTCGGCGAGGGCCCCTCGCACCGCCGACCACGGCCCGCGCGGGATCGGGGCCTCGACGACGAACTCCTTCCTGAGGCGCAGCCGGCCGGGCTCGGCGCTGGCGGCGCGCACCAGCCGCTCCGCTGACACCGGCGTGGACGGCGCGAACGTGACGACCGCCCTCCCCCCGACCGCCTCCAGCCGCTCGATGCCCAGGGCACGCGCCGCGATCCGGATCTCCACGACCTCCAGGAGGTGGACGACCGGGGGCGGGAGAGGCCCGAAGCGATCCCGGAGCTCGGAGCGGATCTCGGCGACCTCCTCCACGCGCGTCATCCCGGCGAGCCGCTTGTACAGCGCCAGCCGCTGGGCCACCTCCGGCACGTAACTCTCGGGCAGCAGCGCTTCGACCTCCACGGTCACCACGGGCTCGGGCGCCTCCGGGGGCACGTCCCCGGTCAATTCTCTCACGGCCTCGGCCAGGAGCTTCGAATACAAATCGAACCCGACGGCCGCGATGTGCCCGTGCTGCTGGGAGCCCAGCAGATTGCCCGCCCCGCGGATTTCGAGGTCCCGGAGCGCCAGCCGGAAGCCCGAGCCGAGCTCCGTGAGCTCCTGGATCACGCGGAGCCGCTTCTGGGCCGTGTCGTCGATCCGGCCGTCGGCGGGGATCAACAGATAGGCGTACGCCTGCTGGCGCTCCCGGCCCACGCGTCCCCGCAGCTGGTAGAGCTGGGCGAGGCCGAAGCGGTCCGCCCGGTTCAGGATGATGGTGTTGGAGGCCGGGATGTCGAGGCCGGACTCGACGATGGCCGTGGAGACCAGCACGTCGGCCTGGCCGCCGACGAAGCGCAGCATGGCGTTCTCCAGGTCCTTTTCCCGCATCTGGCCGTGGGCCATCACCACGCGAGCCCGCGGGTGGAGCCGCTGGATGAACGCCGTCATGGAGGGCAGGGACTGCACGCGGTTGTGGACGAAGAAGACCTGGCCGCCCCGGGC
>Ga0209521_10001026_pt1 | contig 22499 bp, 21 predicted proteins | sample Rifsed19ft4_FD_184016 | JGI IMG/M metagenome (GOLD analysis project Ga0209521, IMG submission 184016) | Soil microbial communities from Rifle, Colorado, USA - sediment 19ft 4 (version 2) | ecosystem: Environmental > Terrestrial > Deep subsurface > Rock core/Sediment | place: Rifle, Colorado...
CGCATCTGCGCGCCCGCCAGGTGCGAGACGACGCTGATCACGCCGTAGCCACCGATCCCGAGGATGGGCAACGTCATCTGGTCGTCCCCACTCCAAACGCAGAAGCCCTCTCGAGACTTCTCGATGATCTGCGCGATTTGGACGAGGTCGCCGGACGATTCCTTGACGCCTGCGATATTCTCGATATCGGAGAGCCGCACCTGCGTCTCGGCCGTCATGTTCACACTGGTCCGGCCCGGAATGTTGTACATGATGCAGGGTATTGTCACCGCCCGCGCGATTGTCTCAAAGTGGCGGTAGAGGCCCTCTTGCGACGGCTTGCTGTAGTAGGGGCACGTCAGCAGGACCGCGTCCACGCCCAACCGCTCCGCCTCGCGCGACAGCTCCACGCTCTCCGCGGTGTTGTATGTCCCCGTTCCGGCGACCACGGTCCCTCGCGAGCCGATGGCTTCCTTCACCTCTGAGAATAGCCGCATCTTCTCCTCATGAGAGAGCGTCGGCGACTCGCCCGTGGTACCCGCCAGCACAACGCCGTCGCTACCGGATTCGAGGAGTGCGAGGGCCAGGCGCTTGGCCTGAGCGTAGTCCACCGCCCCGTTCGCGTCGAACGGGGTCACCATCGCGGTAAGCAGGCGTCCTATCTCCATGGCCCATTCCTCCGAACTTGTGTGGAGAGATGATAGCATATGTGCCCGCGCTGCCGGTGCCGTATACTGGGGCACCCAAAGAGGCGAGAGGTGAGGAGGCCCGAGGAGATCCCAAGCGGTTGATTTGAGGATATACGCTGATTCAGAATGAGCCGGACGATCCGAAGCCGCTTCCGCCTTCGGCGACGCCGGCCCTGGAGCACCTGAATAAGCTGACCAGACTGTCTGGCCGGCTGGAACACGCGCTGGCGTCATATCCCCGCATGGTTGCCCTGGTGATTGTTGCTGCGTACCTCGTGAGCCGGCCCGGTTCGGACACCCCTGCTGCCAACGGCGCGAATACTGCTCCGGAGTTTGCCGCAATCGAGAGCTTCGTTAAGGACGAAATGGCGGCGCAGCGGATCCCCGGACTCGCCCTTGGCATCGTCCAAGACGACCGGGTTGTGTATCTCCGAGGCTTTGGGGAAGCGGACGATTCCGGGGCTGTTACGCCCCAGACCCCATTCATCATCGGCTCGCTAAGCAAGTCCTTTACCGCCACGGCCATCATGCAGCTGGTCGAGGCCGGGAAGGTTGACCTCGACGCTCCTGTACAGCGGTACCTTTCCTGGTTTCGTGTCGCGAACGAGGAGGCATCGGCTCGGATCACCGTGCGTCACCTCCTGAACCACACGAGTGGTCTGTCCACCAAGACCGGAAGGTCGTTCCAGGGCAACGGTGATACCAGTGACAGCGCACTCGAAGACGCGGTTCGGAAGTTAAGTAGCGCCTCGCTGGCGAAACCAGTGGGAGAGACCTTTCAGTACAGCACGATTAACTACTCGGTTCTGGGGTGATCGTGCAATCGGTTGCTGAACGCTCCTACGAGAGCTATATCCAAACGCAGATATTTGACCCACTACAAATGCGGAACTCGTTTACCTCTCAGGAGGCGGCCGAGCAACACGGCCTGGCATCCGGGCATAACTATTGGTTCAATAGGCCGAGGGCGGCAGCTTTGCCGTATAACCGCGGCCTTGCGCCGGCGGGTTACTTGATCGCCACGGCCGAGGATATGACGCACTATCTGATCGCCCAGCTGAATGGAGGGCGGTACGGGGGCGACTCGGTGCTCTCGGCTGCCGGAGTCGATAAACTCCATGAGCCCGGCCCTGTGACGCCCGATGCTGATACGTCCTATGGCATGGGCTGGTTCGTCGGACCCGTCAACCGGTATCCCGGCGATCCACCATCAGGGCGAGACGTTCAACTTCCACGCCAACGCGGTTCTCATCCCCGGGAGCCGGAGGGGGGTGATCGTCCTGATGAACGCAGAGAACTCCGTCGACCTCTTTTTGACTGGTCGGATGGGAACCATCGCCGAGGGCGTCACGAGTCTTATCGAGGGAAACGAACCGCCCTCACCGCCATCAAATCTCGCCACCTTCGTCGCGTATGCCGCCCTATTCAGCATAATCCTTTTCCAGGCGCAGGCTGTCACCCGCTCATCGTTGGCGCTGTGGCGGGTGCGCCGCGAAGGTGGCCCAGGCCAATCGCGAGTGCGGATTGCTCTCTCACTAGTGTTGAGCCTGGGATGGGGGCTCCTCATTCTTGTACTCGTGCCGAGGCAGCTCGGCTTACCGCTCTTGGTTGCTGCTCAAGGGTTTCCGGACTTTGCTTACATCCTGCTAGGCAGCGCCGTGGTCGCTCGCGGCTGGGGCATCTTCAAGACAATTCGGGTTATCTCGATGCTTCGGAGACCGGGCGCAAGCAAAGTAAAGGCGTAGGTCGTAACGATCTGCATTGGTCGGTGAGCCGATCCGCCCAAACGTGGGGCCGCGAACATGAGGCAAGGGAGAGCGCTGGGAACCGCATCTACTCTTGGGTTCGCCGCAACGTGTTACTCAGCTTTTCCGCGTTGACTTAGAGCCTAAACCAAACCCCGAGCTACGAGCTCTTCCGCGATCTGGATCGCGTTTAGCGCAGCCCCCTTGCGCAGGTTGTCGCTGACGAGCCAGAAGGCGATGCCCATCTGGCCCAGCGAAGCGTCTTGCCGGATGCGACCGACGTACGTGTCGTCGCGGCCGGCGACGGACCAGGGCGTGGGGTATAGGTTGACGGACGGCTCGTCCTGCACGGTGATGCCCGGCGCTTCGTGTACGATCTCTGTGAATCGCTCCGGCGTGATCGCCTTCGTGAACTCCGCGTGGACCGCCTCCGAGTGGCCAACGTATACGGGTACGCGAACGCACGTCGCCGAGACAGGCAGGTCGGGCTCATGCATGATCTTTCGCGTCTCGTTGATGATCTTCCATTCTTCCTTCGTGTAGCCGCTGCCCAGGAAGACGTCTACCTGAGGCAGCAGGTTGAAGGCGATCTGGTGCGGGTAGACGTGCGACTGGGCAGCGTTGCCCTCCATCACCTGCCGCGTCTGTTCCGTTAGCTCCTCGACCGCCGCGCCGCCCGTACCGGACACCGACTGATATGTATCGACGACGATTCGTTTCAGCGGGTTGACCTTGTGTACCGGCCACAGCGTCTGGCAGAGCGGAGTCGTTGGGCAGTTGGGGATCGAGATGATTCCGCGATGGCTGTTCAGATCGCCCGCGTTCACTTCCGGCACGACAAGCGGCACATCCGGCTCCATCCGCCAGGCGGCACTGTCGTCGATACAGATCGCGCCCGCCTTGACGGCTGCTGGAATCAGCTCGCGCGAGACTTCCGCCGTCGCGGAGAAAAACGCCAGGTCCACACCGAGGAACGATTTTGACGTGGCCTCCTCGACCTCGACCGCCCACTCGCCGATCGTGAGCTTCTTGCCCGCTGACCGGTGGGACGCGAGCAGACGCAACCCCTTGATGGGGAAGCGCCGCTGCGCGGCGATCTTCAGGAACTCCTGGCCGACAAGCCCTGTCGCGCCGACTACCGCTACGTTATACGTGGACACCCTCTCTTGACCCAAACTTCTTCTGCGTGTGTAGCGCATATGGTAGCGGATTCGGCCCCGCGCTTTCAACGTCATGCCCACGCCGTGGCTTCTTGAAGACAAAGTCTTAGCGGATTTGTTACCTAACCCGCATCGCCATTGTGGATAACTTAAGTTATAATGCGCGAGCCTCATAGTAATGACGATGCCCCCTCAGAGGAATCCAGAGCATGAAATCACGCCCCGGGTGGACGCGCGGCCTTTCGGTCGGCGTCCTTATAGTCCTAGGCTTCGCGCCGATGTTTGTCCGGTCCGATCCTGACTCTATGGCATCGGAAGCGCCTGCGGCGCCGGCAGCGGCGCTTCAGCCGTCGCTCGTTAATGGATTCACATTCGCCGCTGCGGGCGATCATGCTGCGGGATCGAGGACGAACGCGAGCCTTGCCGCCTTGAACCAGTCCGGCGCCTCGTTCTACCTCGCGCTGGGCGACATGGACTACGACGCGACACCTTCTGACGCCGCATGGTGCGACCACGTCTTGCAGCGCCTGCCGACGCTCGGCCCAACATTTCCTTTCCAGCTTGTATCCGGCAACCACGAGCAGCAAGGCGGTTCTGATGGCTACATCATGAACCATGCTGCCTGCCTGCCCGACCGGCTCAACTCCACCGGAACGTACGCAGCGCAGTACTACTTCGACTACCCGCCGCAATCGCCCCTGATCCGCGTCATCATGATCGCGCCCGATCTCCTCGTAGAGAATTTGGATTACGTCTACGCCGCTGGTGACCCTCAATACAACTGGCTGGCGTCCTCTATCGACGGCGCCAGAATCGCCGGCATTCCGTGGGTTGCCGTCGGCATGCACAAGGTCTGCATAACGGCGGGTGCGAAAGCGTGCGAAATCGGGACTGCCCTGATGAACCTGCTGGTGAGCAAGCGTGTCGATCTCGTCCTTCAGGGGCACGACCACAACTACCAGCGCAGCAAGCAACTTATGCACGGCACGGGGTGCGCCGCCGTCCCCGCTGGCTCCTTTGATCCCGATTGTGTGAAAGACGACGGCGCCGATGCGCAGTACGCCAAGGGCTCCGGCAGCGTGTTTGTGATCAGTGGTGTTTTCGGCCAGTGCTGCTACAGCGTTAACGCCGGTGACTCCGAAGCCCCTTATTTCGCGCGCTCTAGCAGCGCGTCCAGCGGTTTCACGAAGTTCACCGTCGGCCCTGCTCGCATCGACGCTCAGTTCTTGCCCTCCACCGGCAGCTTCACTGATGCCTTTTCGATCATCGATGGAGATACTGATGGGGATGGCTTCGCCGATAGCGTCGAGTCGTACGCCGGGACAGCCCCGGCGGACAACTGCGGGCCGCCTGCCACGCTCGGCCCGCCGAGCCCAGCGTGGACCGCCGACTTGAGTACAGCAGGCGGCAGCGTGAACAAGATCGACCTTCAGGACCTAGGCACGTACGTTGCGCCTGTGAGCAGGCTCAACGTCACGGCAGGTTCTCCGGACTACAGCCCGAGGTGGGACCTGAACGCCGACGGCGTCCTCAACGTCGGCGATATGGCCGAGATCTCGATCCTCCACCCGCTCATGTTCAACGGCCAGCGGGCGTACGGGGGGCCCGCGTGCGTTCCGTAGCCGTCTAGAACCAGCGCCAGAGCCAAACACGCTCGAACCCAAGCTTAGCCCAGTGCCAGCGGCGGTTCGGCCCGCGCAGCTTTACGTCCGGCGCTGGTTCTGTGAAGTAGTTCCCGGCTATGTAGGCGGCCTTCCCCGCCTCCGTGCTCATGAAGCAGCCGTCCTGCCCACCGAACGCCCAGATCGGCTCCCCGCCCGCGATCTCGGCCGCGATGTTGCGCGCAACGACCTCGGCTTGGCCGTGCGCGAAGACGCCCGCCTTTGGCAGCGCCTGGCCGTCGCCGAGCGGGGTGACCGTCGAATCGCCAATTGCGTAAACGTCCTCAAAGGAAGTAGCGAGCGTCTCCCGGTCGACCTCGACCCACCCGTCTTCCGCCGCAAGCCCGCTTTGCCGCAGCACCAGCGGGCAGTGGTGCAATGGCGTCGCGATCAGCAGGTCGAACGGTGTGGTCTTTCCGTCTTCGAACCGTGCCTCACGCGAGCGGTGGTCCACTTCCGCCACCTTCGCCTGCGGTGCAAAATCGATCCCTCGCTGCTCGAGCAGCTCGACGATTCGCGGACCGATGCGCCCTTTCGCCGCGCCCAGCGGCAACGCCTCGGGAGTGAAGACGCTGATCTCCACCTCATCCCGTATCTTCCGCTGGCGGAAGCGTCCGTCCAGCAGCAGCGCGGCCTCGTAGACCGCAGCCGGACACTTGTATGGCAGCGCGCTCACAACGATCGCGATGCGTCCGGACGCGAACATCTCCAAACGCTCGCACAGCCCCTCTGCACCATCCAGGTGGTAGAAAGTCCACGACTGACCGAGGCCGGGGATCTCATCAGAGGAGTACTGTGCGCCCAGAGCAACAATAAGGTAGTCGTACGCTACCTCTTGGCCGGCGACGATGACGCGCTTATTCGGCGCATCAATTCTCTCCACCTCGCCCAGCACGAACTCGATGCCCTTCTTGGCCAGCGAGCGGAGGTCGCGCGAGATCCGCCGCGCGTCCCGCTTCCCAAGCATCACCCAAGTGTACGAGGGTGCGAACGAATACTGCGGCGTTCGATCGACGAGCACGACGCGGTGCGCCCGGTCAAGCATCCGGCGCAGCCGATGTGCGGCGACGAGGCCGCCGGTACCGCCGCCGAGGATGAGGACGGTTTTGCCCGCCACGGGCGCTCCTACTTGAGCCCGATGAGCCGTTCCAGCCCCACGACGAGGCCGGGGTGCTCGATCACGTGACGGACGGCGAGGAGAACCCCAGGCATGAACGACTCGCGGCCCAGCGTGTCGTGCCGGATCGTGAGCACCTCGCCCGGACTGCCGAAGATCACCTCCTGGTGCGCGACGAGGCCAGGAAGGCGCACGCTATGGATCGTCACGCCAGAGACTTCATTGCCGCGGGTCCCAGAAAGGTTCTCCCGCTGCGTCTCAGCGCGGGAGAACGGCTTACCGCGCGCCTCGGCCATGCCTTTCGCCGTAGCGATGGCCGTTCCGGACGGCGCGTCTACTTTTCGGTCGTGGTGCAACTCGATGATCTCCGCACTTCCGTAGAACCGCGCCGCCGTCTTTGCCATATGCTGCATGAGAATCGCGCCGAGCGCGAAGTTCGGCGCGATTACGGCGCCGAGTTGGCGCCTATCGCACTCGTTCGCGAGTTGCCGGACGAAGTCGTCGCTGAGACCGCTTGTGCCGATCACCAGCCGTACGCCGCCCGCAAGAGTCGCTTCCGCGAGGCGGGGTGTCCACTCCGCGTTAGTGAAATCGACCGCGACATCGGGTCGCGTCTCCTTGATCACTGCCGCCACGTCGGCGCTGAACGGGACTGCGGCCGACCCGTCGGGTAGCGGGATCGAATCAGCGTCGGCGTAGAGATCGACCACGCCGGCCGTTGCAAAGCCCTCCTCGCGACAGATAGCAGCCAGCACTTCGTGGCCCATCTTGCCGCTGCCGCTGACCAGGACGCGGATCGTCATGCGCCAATCATACGGTAGGGGCTAGCCCCAAGAGACCCGCCCCTGATCGCTTCGCGCTGTGCTACCAGCGCTTCATGGGCGCTGGGGGTGGGGGTGGGGGTGGACTGCCGGGGTCCCGCCGGAAGCCTGCGCCGCCGCCTGAGGTGCCACCTGATCCGCCGCCACCTCCGCCGCCGCGCGGGCGGCCCCCGCCGTAGCCGCCACCACCGCGCCCACCGCCTCCGCCTCCGCCGTAGCCACCACCACCGCCTCGGCCACCGCCACCGTAGCCGCCGCCACCGCCGCCGCGCGGCCGGCCGTTACCGCCGCCGCGCCCACCGCGGTCACGCCCGCGGTCGTAGTCGCGCCGAGGCGGTCCGCCGCCGCGGGCCTCTCGACCCGCTTGCTGGTCGCGCTGTGACGCGGCGAGCGCCTCCTCTGGATTAAGCCCTTCGAGGACCGCGCGCCGCGAAAGGTTGACGCGCCCCATGCCGTCAACCTCAATCACCATCACCATTACCTCGTCGCCCACTTTGACGACGTCCTCGGGCCGTCGCGCCGGGAAGTCTGCCAGGTCCTCCAGGCGCACGAGGCCGTCCTTTCCGGGCAGGATCTCGACAAATGCGCCGAAGTTGGTCAGGCGCGTCACCGTGCCGGTGTACGTCTCGCCCACTTCGACGTCCTTCGTCAGACTCTCGATGATGCTGATCGCCTTCTGCGCCATCTCCTCGCTCGACGAGCCAACGAAAACGGTGCCGTCGTCCTCGATGTCGATTGAGCAACGCGTCTCCTCGATGATCGACCGGATGACACGGCCGCCGGGACCGATGACGAGCCCGATCTTCTCCTGAGGGATCGAGATGCGGTACATCCGGGGCGCGTACGGTGAAAGTTCCGTCCGCGGCGTTGGGATCGCCTCCAGCATCTTGTCGAGGATGAACAGCCGCGCCTCCCGCGCCTGCGCCATCGCCTTCTCCATGATCTCGTAGCTCAGTCCCCTGATCTTGATGTCCATCTGGAGGGCGGTGATGCCCTCTGCCGTCCCCGCTACCTTGAAGTCCATGTCGCCGTAATGGTCTTCCATTCCCGCTATGTCTGTGAGGACCTTGTAGTCCTCGTCCTGTTTAATCAGCCCCATCGCTATCCCGGCAACAGGCGATTTGATGGGCACGCCCGCGTCCATCAGAGCCAACGTGCTGCCACAAGTGCTGGCCATGGACGTGCTGCCGTTGCTGGAAAGGACCTCGGACACCAGGCGGATGGTGTATGGGAACGTGTCCTCGTCCGGGATCATTGGCGACAACCCCCGCTCGGCGAGAGCGCCGTGGCCAATATCGCGGCGGCTGGGCCCGCGTAGCGGTCGTGTCTCACCCACCGAGAACGGCGGGAAGTTGTAATGATGGATGAAGCGCCGCGTCTCTTCCGGCTCCAGCCCGTCAAGCTTCTGCTGGTCGCCCATGGAGCCAAGCGTCGCAATCGTCAGGACTTGTGTTTCGCCTCTGGTGAAAAGCCCGGAACCATGCGTGCGGGGCAGCAAACCGACTTCGGCGCTTATGCCGCGGATCTCGTCGGGCTTTCGGCCGTCCGGCCGCACACCGTCCTCCACGATGCGTCGGCGAACGAGGTCCTTGAGATGACCGTCCAGAGCCGCCTTCAAGAACTCCGGTGGGTAGTGCTCGCTGAGCTCCTTGAGCAACTCGGCTCGAGCCTGTTGCATCAATTCAGCGCGCTCGTCCTTGGCGGCCGCGAAAAGGTCCCAGTCGCGCGAGTTCGCGAACTCGATGACCGCCGCGCTCACCTCATCCGGCACCCCTGAGGGCTCGAAGGCGAACTTGGGCTTGCCTACGCGTTTCGCCATCTCCTCCTGGAGCTCGATGATCTGTCGGTTTACCTCCTGCGCGAGTTGAATCGCGTCCAGGATCACGGCCTCGGAGACCTCGTTGGCGCCGGCTTCCACCATGACCACGGCGTCATTTGTGCCGGCGACGACGATCTCCAGCGCGCTGTCCTTCAGCTGCGCGAACGTGGGATTGACGACGAACGCGCCTTCAATATATGCCACGCGCGTGCCGGAGACCGGACCGCCGAACGGGATGTCCGAGATCGTGAGCGCCGTGGAGGCGCCGATGATCGAGAGGATATCCGGGTCGTTCTCCTGGTCCGCCGAGAGCGTCGTCACTGTGATCTGCACGTCGTTCCGCATTCCCTTGGGGAAGAGCGGGCGCAGCGGACGGTCCGTCAGGCGGGCGGTGAGGATGCCCGCGGCGCTGGGCCTCCCCTCGCGGCGGAACCAGCCGCCGGGGATCTTGCCAGCGGCGTACAGACGCTCCTCATAGTCCACCGTTAGCGGGAAGAAATCGATGCCTTCCCGTGGCTCGGCGCTCATGCAGGCGGTGACCAGTATTACGGTATCGCCGTAACGCATCGTCACCGCTCCGTTCGCCAGACCGGCGACTTTGCCGACTTCGAGGCTGAGAGTGCGCCCTCCAACCTCGCGTTCGAAGATTTCTGCGCTCAAGAGTAGGCCTCCAACTCTATGAATGGTCCCATGGGATACTCGTTCTCAGGCATCACAGGGGGCATGCTTTCCGATTTCAATGCGTATTCGATTGGGCCTCGCCGTTGGCTGGCTTGCATGGGCTCCCGCCCTTATAGTGCCCCGCCACAGGCGGGGGCGCCGGTGCTATTCCGGCGGCATCGGGCCTAAAACGGCGCCCGGCTCTCCTCTAAGAACGAGAAAGGCCCCCGCTTCTATTTGCGGAGGCCAAGTCGTGCGATTAGCGCTTGGTAGCGCGCCGGCTCTGTCCGGCTGAGGTAGCGCAGCAGCCCGCGCCGCTGTCCCACGAGTTTCATGAGACCGCGCTGGGAGTGGTGGTCCTTCCGGTGCTCGCGCAGGTGGTCAGTCACGTCACGGATCCGCTCCGTAAGCAACGCAACCTGGACGTCTGAGGAACCAGTGTCTCCGGGATGCAATTGGTTGGCGGAGGCAAGACCCGCCTTCTGTTCTGTCGTCAGCATCCTCTACGCGTTTAGCCTATCGCCTTCTTCGTTCTTGTGGCGCAGTATAGCACGCCGCCCTCGCATCCGGCAACGAAACGTTATACTGGCCGCAGTTATGCTGATGCTGTCGGCGCGCGACTGCAATGCTCGGGATCGCGATCGTAACTGATAGTTCCGCCTGCATTCCGGCTGAGCTGGTTCGGCAGAACCGCATCAGCGTCGTCCCCCTGGCGATCTTGTTTGGCGGTGCCGTCTTTCGCGATGGCGAACTGCCCAGCGGCGAGTTCTATAGTCGCCTCCGGGACACGCAGGAGCGAGCCACCACGGCCGCGCCCGCACCGGGTGAATTCTTGGAGGCGTTCCGCCGGTCGCGCGACGAGGGGGCGAGCGCCGTCCTCTGTCTGACGCTTTCCTCCCACTTCAGCGGCACCCACAGCTCCGCGGTCAACGCTCGGGATCTCGCGGCCAGCGAGCTCGCGGACTTTCCGATACTCGTCGTCGATACTGGCGGAATCGCCATGGAGCATGGCTTCGCCGTGCTTGCCGCCGCTCGCGCCGCTGCTTCCGGCGCCACCCTCACGGAGGCCGCTGGCGCGGCCGAAAGGGCCACCGCGCGCGCCAATCTTGTCGGTCTTCTGGACACCACGCTTTACCTGGCAAGGAGCGGGCGCGTGCCGTGGATCTTGCACTGGGCGGCGTCGCTCCTGCGCGTCAAGCCGGTCATCGCTCATACTGGAGGTAGAATCGGCGCTATCGGGAGGGTTCGTACAACTGAGAGGGGTATCGAGCGAATGGTCTCGTACGTCGAAAAGTGTGCCGGACCCGGCGCATCGCTTGCCATCGCGTTAATGCATGCGGGCGCGCCGGAGCGGGCGCAGGAACTCGCCGAGTGCGTGCGGCAGCGGCTTGCGCCGCGAGAGTTACTCGTGACGGAGTTCACCAACGCCATGGCAGTTCACGCCGGGCCGGGCTTCCTCGGACTCGCCTGGCAGACCGCCGCGCCCGCACCTCAGGTGGCTCCGGTGGAAGCTCGCCGTTCGTCTCTGCTTCAGCGAGACGTAGAGAGTCTCGCCGACTCGCTCGGGCCACTGCCGGTACCCGTGGAGCGCCCTGCTCTGGTCGTTCTCAGCGGCCTTCCAGGCAGTGGCAAGTCACATCTCGCTCGCGAACTCTCGCGTCGATATTCGTTCGCCGTTCTCGAGAGTGACTCCCTGCGCAAGGCGCTCGTGAAGCGCCCAACGTATTCGCAGAAGGAAAGCGGCAGATTGTTCGCGACCTGCCATGCTCTCCTGGAAGACCTGCTGAGCGCCGGAGTCCCGGCCCTTCTGGACGCAACAAACCTCAAGGAGGCCCACCGGCGCCCGCTCTACCGCATCGCCGAGCGGACCGGCGCCCGTCTCCTGCTCGTCGAAGTGCGCGCTGACCAGGACGTGGTACGGGAGCGGCTTGCACGCAGGGCCACCAGCGACAACCACGGGGACCGCTCCGACGCCACTCTCGACGTCTACGAATCGATGCGGCGTGAGGCAGAGCCGATCGAGCGTCCACATCTGACTGTCGACACTTCAGTGGACATTGGACCGGTGATGGACAGGATCGTCGGCGAATTGGTGCACGCCCGCGCATGAGCAGAAGGCCCGGGAGAGCGGCTCGGGGGTCGGCGGCGCAACGCCGGGCGAGACGGCGGTCGTTTCTCGCGCTGTTCGCTGTCGTCGTTGCCGCCCTCTTGGTCGGCGGCGCCTTATTCGCGCTGATCACTGGAGGGCGTGACCTAGACTCGGAGGCGGCTCTGGTCGAGAACTATCCGTATCCAGTCCAGATGTTCCCGCCCGACCCCGGTGGCCGCAGGCACTTCGCGCAGGGCGAGACGTATGACAGCTACAACAGCAACCCGCCCACCTCCGGCCCGCACACTAGTGTCGCAGTCGGCCCCGGCGTCTATGACGAGCCGGTCCCCAAAGAGACAGCCGTGCACAACATGGAGCACGGGCATGTCGTCGTCTGGTACAACTGTGGGGGCGGGTCGCAGCCGCTGGAGGAGGCTACCTGCGGCATCCTGCGCCAGCAGCTCGCAGCGATTGTCAACGAGGCGATTCAGGACGGAGAGAGGGTTCTAATGACGCCGTATGGAGAGATGGACCACCGAATCGCCCTCACCGCCTGGCAGTTCCTCGATACGTTCGACGAATTCGACGACCAACGCGTCCGTACATTCATCGACACGTTCTACTGCCACACGGACCTCGAGGGTTTCTGCTGATGGCAAAACCGTATCTCGTAGTCCGCGCCAGCATTGAACCTTCCGTCATGGATGAGTTCGTGCAATGGTACGAGAGCGAGCATCTTCCACGCGTCATGGAGATCCCTGGCATAGTCCGCGCCTTCCGCTCCAACTGCGGCCGCCGCGGCGTCAACTGGACTGCACTCTACGAGCTCGCGGACGACGCTTCGGTTCAGACAGCCTTCACCAGCTCCGAGGCGAACCGCGCGCGCCAAGACTGGGAGCGCTGGCTTCCGCACGTCAGTGAGCTGAGCGTGGAAGTATACGCGTCCCTTGGGCCCCTTCCCAGCTACCACCACTGGAATTAAGGCGGGGCTGCGGACGACCACAAAGACACGAAGGCACTAAGAACCTGTAAATGAGTCGAAGACTTAGCGTCTTGGGCCTTCCTGGTTGAAACCTCAGTGCCAGGGCGCAACTTTGGCGCGCTCCGCTACAGCCTCGTCGGGCGGCGCACGCCTGTCGGTGCCCGGCAGCGGCAGCCAGCTGAGCCAGCCCGCGAGCGCAGGGTAACCCCACAGCTGGAGCCCCAGAGCCACGCCGATGCCGAGCAGCGCAACGACTCCGCCCGCGGCGGCGTCCAGGAGAAAATGGTTCGCCGTCGTCGTGATCGAGAACAGCTGGAGCACGGGTAGTGCGATCCCGATCAGCGCGGTCAGCCGGAACCACCGTCGCGTAGATGCGTCCCGCTGGGACGCATTCGTCCCGGATGCGCGCTTCGGTGGCCAAAACGCCCAGATGATCCCCAACCCCAAGAGTAGGTCCCAACCGAAATGCAGGCTCGGCATCGCGGCGTACGGGTTCACGAAGGCGCGCGTTGACTGCGTGTCGTAGGCGTACCCCAGGTGCACCTGGAGCGTGTCCAGAAACCCGTGCACATACGACGGCGCGTTCGGGTCGAACCGCTGGGCCAGCTCCGGCAGCTCCCGCGGCGGCGCGACCGGATAGAGCCAGTAGATGACGAGCGCGATCGCGCCGGACGCCAGGAAGGCGTCGCGCGTCAGCGTGTACTTCTCCCGGCGGAAGTAGTAGAGCCAGATGCCGAACACTATGATCAGGGGGAAATGCAGGTAGAAGTAGACGAGGTTCATCGCCTGCGCCACGAAGAGCTTGTCCTTAACCCAGCTATTGAGGTCGTCTTCCCAGAAGAACCCAAGCGCCCGCTGGGCGTCGATGATGTCGAGCGCGTGCCGGTAAGCCGTCTCCGGCCGGTCGATCACTGCCCCACGCACGCCGAAGTAAAGGAGAAAGGCGACCGCCACGATCGCCGCCTCCAGTAGGTCGCGCCTGCTGCACCGTGATCGAAAGCCCTTCCATGCTCGACTAAGAGCGCCTGCCAGAAGATCAGCCATCGCAGCCCATTATGCCTTACCAACGTGCACCGCCCAACAGCAGGCGAAGGACTAGGCGCAGCCGCCAGCGGAACCACGAAGCCACGAAGGCGGTAAGCTTGGTTGCAGGCCAATTCTCGAATTTCTTCGTGCCGTCATGATTTTGCAGGCGATTTGCGTTCACGAAACTTGCCGCATTACAGCCTCTCCGCTATACTCCGTGAGGATTTCCACTTAGCTCGCCGGAGGGGGCGGGCAGGAAAGGAGGGGCCGCAGGACGGCCCTTTATCTATGCCGGCGATAGTGGTTGTGGGCGGCCAGTGGGGGGACGAGGGCAAGGGTAGGATCGTAGACCTCCTGGCACAGAAAGCGCATATCGTAGCTAGGTACTCAGCGGGAAACAACGCCGGCCATACCATCATCAACGAGCTCGGCGAGTTCAAGCTTCATCTCGTCCCCGCCGGCATCTTCTATCCCGATAAGCTCTGCCTCATCGGCAACGGGGTCGTCGTCGACCCGCCCGGCCTCCTTAGCGAGATCAGCGATCTTGAGGACCGCGGCGTCAGCGTTCGTGGGCGGCTTTTCCTGAGCGACCGCGCACACGTTATCATGCCCTGGCACCGCGTCATCGATGAGCTGGACGAGAAGTTGCGCGGCGAGGGCGCTATCGGCACCACTGGCCGCGGTGTCGGCCCCGCTTTCGTCGATAAGGTTGGGCGTGCCGGCGTGCGCATGGCCGACATCGTCGATCGTGAGGCGCTGCTCGGTCTTCTCTCCTTTCTCGTTCCGTACAAGAACGCCGTCCTCGAGAAGCTATACGGCGCCGACCCATTGGATCTCAACACCATAGCCGCCGAGTACCGCGACTACGGCGTTAGACTCGCCCCGTTCGTCGCTGACACGTCGGCCCTCGTGCACAAGGCCCTGAAAGCCGGCGACACAGTCCTCCTGGAGGGTGCCCAGGGTTCCCTCCTCGACCTCGACTCGGGAACGTACGAGTACGTAACATCGTCCGTCCCTTCATCTTTGGCCGCCGGCGCCGCCATCGGCATGGGCATCGGCCCCACGCAGATCGGCACTGTGCTCGGCGTCTACAAGGCGTATAACACACGTGTCGGCAACGGCCCGATGCCGACTGAGCTGCACGACGAGACCGGCCGCATGCTGCGCGAGGGCGGCCCGAGGCCTGAATACGGCTCCACTACCGGTCGGCCACGCCGCTGCGGCTGGTTCGACGCCGTCGCCGCCCGCTACAGCGCCCGTATCAACGGTCTTTCTTCCGCCGCTCTCACGCGTCTGGATGTGCTTGACCCGTTTCCGGCGATCAACGTCTGCACCGCCTACCGCGTTCACGGCCGGGAATACGACACAATGCCCGCCTCCGGCGCCGCTCTGGCCGCCGCTGAGCCTGTCTACGAGGAACTTCCCGGCTGGCGGCAGGACACCGTCGGCGCGCGCCGGTTCGAAGAACTACCTGCGGAGGCGCAGTCCTACGTCCGGTACATCCAGGATGTGCTCGGCGTACCCATCTGCCTCGTATCCGTGGGCCCGGAACGCGAGCAGGCGATCTCCCTGGACCGTATAATCTGACCGATGTCGGAAGCAGTAACCCCCTGGCTGCACATCCTGGCCGTCGCTATCTGGGTGGGGCCCCAGTTCTTTCTGTTTATCGCCGCCATCCCCGCCGTACGTACTATCGAGGACCGCGCCGTCCGCGCGAAAGTCATGCGTGTCATCGTGACGCGCTCCGGCTGGATGGCGTGGGCCGCCATGCTTGTCATCGTCCTCACGGGCATCTCTAACCTCTTCCAGGTCGGAGGTGACACCCCACTCAACTGGGCGAGCGCCAACGATTTTCGCTTCGGGCGCATCTTTGTGGAGAAGATGGTGTTCGTGGGTTTGGCTGTGGGCCTCACCGCCGTCCACACGTTTGTCGTGGGCCCCCGTCAGCTTGCTCTCAACGAGCAGATGGATGCAGATCCTGAAGAGGCCTCCCGGCTGCGGCGTCTTTCAATTGTAATGAGCGCCGTCGCTCTCCTCGCGAGCGTCCTCGCCATCTTTATGGGCGCGCTGCTGGCGAACCGCTCATACTCGTTCGAGCCCGCTTGAGCGCACCGCGCATCGAGATCACTTACTGCACTCGCTGCAAGTTCTTGCTGCGGGCTGCCTGGCTGGCGCAGGAACTGCTGACTACCTTCGAATCAGAGCTGTCTGAAGTCGCCCTCCACCCCGGGTCCGGCGGCATATTCGAGGTGCGTGTTGACGGTGAGGTCGTCGCCTCAAATAAGGATGACCGCAAAATGCCGGAGCCCGGTGAGGTCAAGCGGCTTCTCCGCGACCGCCTCGCGCCCGGCCGCAGGGTCGGCCACGACTAGCTCGCCGCCTCGCGTCTATCGGGGGCTAGAACCGGCCTGGCGGGGACTTGAACCCGTCGAACGGGCTCTCACGCCTCGCCCAGCGCCGCTTCTGCAGGATCTTGCCCACCTCGTCCGCAATCTCCATGGCTTCCTCATCGTGCTCCGCAGGGTCGGGCACCGGAGGGGCGTCCAGAGGCTCCTTGGCGTACTCGTTCGGCACACGCACCCGCCATTCCGCTTCTCGTATCAGCTCCTCTATCGGATTCCCTATTGGAGGTCGTGTGACTCGATCGGCCTCCCCCTTGTCGCTCGGCGGAGAATCGTCCGCGGCGGCGATCGCATCTTGCGCGTTCCGGTCAAAGATCGCCCTTCGCTCGGCCTCGAACCTGAGCCGCTCAGCTTCGGCTGCTATCCCCACCTGGTCTTCCGCTTCTTCCGCTATCCGGCGCTGCTCCGCCTCCATCGCCTCTCGCAACCGCTGCATCTCCGTCTCGGCCTCGATCCGGCGCTGCTCCTCGGCTTCCGCCTCCAGACGCCACCGTTCCGCGTCTTCCCCTAGGCGCTGCTGCTCTCTCTCCGCCTCGGCCTCGATGCGCTGCCGCTCCTCCGCCTCGGCCTCGATGCGCCGCCGCTCCTCCGCCTCGGCCTCGATGCGCCGCTGCTCGACTGCCTCAGCCTCGATCCGGTGCCGCTCCTCCGTCTGAGCCTCGATGCGCCGCTGCTCGACTGCCTCAGCCTCGATGCGCTGCTGCTCCTCCGCCTCGTCGTCTAGTCGCTGCTCGTTCGCCTCCGCTACAACGGGCGGCTGCTCAACAGCCTCGACATCCGGACGTCGCCGCTCCAGCAGCTCTGCCTGACGCTGCTCAATCTCCTGGAGTTCGGCTTCCAGCCTCCTCTTCTCCTCTGCGGCGGCGGCCAATCTCTTCTGCGCCGCGGCCTCAGCCTCAAGCCGGTTCTTCTCCTCCTCCTCCGCGCGGCGCCGGTCATCCCCGTCTTGCTCAATCTGTCGTTCGCGTTTCTCTGCTGCCTCCGTACCGAGACGCCTTAGCTCCCCGAGTTCAGCCTGGAGGCGATTCATCTCTCTTGTTTCAGCCTGTAGCCTGCGTTTCTCTGCCACGTCCGCCTGGAGCTGCCTCATCTCTTGCTCGACCCCACGAGACTGCTCCTCGGCCTCTGCCTCAAGCTGTTTCCGCTTCGCCTCCGCCTCGGCCCGCAGCCGCTTGATTTCGTCCAGTTCAGCTTTGAGGACTCTGCGCCTCTCCTCCGCCTCGGCCTGAAGCCGCTTCTTCTCAGCTGCCTCTGCCTGCAGCCTTCGCAACTCCTCGGCCTCGGCCTGAAGCTTCTCCATCTCGTCCAGTTCTGCCCTTAGCCTCTTCTTCTCCTCCTCCGCCTCGGCCTGCAGCCGGCGGACTTCAGAACCGGTTCGCGTTTCCCGTCGTGCTTTGCGCGCCTCCACCGCAACGTGTTTCCGGCCATTCCTGTTGACACTAGGCGGCAACTCTGGAATCAACTGGACGCCATCGTCGTTGAGCACGACGTTCACCATGCTCGCCCAGTAGACGAGGATGAGGCCTAGGTGCATGCCTCGCTTGACTTCGAAGCGCGCAAACGATTGCGCAGACTCGATATCAAGGAAGGAAACCACATACATGAGGTCTGAACCCTCGGACGACCTGATGAGCACCATTGCTTCGCCGGTGCTGTCGTCGCCGTCCGGGCCGCCGTCGGGTGCCTCTTGCAGCGCCCAGAACGCATGTGCCCGCTCTCGCTGTTGCCGTGTAAGCGATGTCACAAACCCTGCGGCAGCCTCCGCGTGAGGGAAGGTGGAGACGCGGAATGAGCTGACGCCGGCCACGTCCGGGATCATGACCAGTATCGGCGGGCCGTCGAATACGGGTTCAGCCGGGCCTTGTGGTTCCGGGTTTTCTTCTGCCTTGTTGCGGGATCTGCGAAGCAGCGTCCCCAGCCGCACCATATTCAGCGACTCCTTCTAAGCCTGATCGGTCCCAACCAAAAAACACCCCGCCTCCAGTAATAAGACATTCCTCATAGTCGTCACGTTACGTGGCAGCACCAGTCACGGCCAGTACTCATCGGCCCGGACGCGGCTTCCCCCATACCCACGTGTTTCACACTCCCTGCTGTCAAACCTCACGCCACGCCCGTGCCGATGAGTTCACCACTAGAGACGCGTTATGGGCGCCGGCTGCTACCACCGGAGCGGGAAACTCTACTTTGTATTAACCATCGATTCGAGGTCTGGCGGCCAATGCCCATTTGCCGCTAACCTAGGTGATGACTGGGATGATCGATTGACCCCGCCCTATCGAAGGAGGAGTAATGCCCGCAACGATGTCTGAAGGAGTCAAGCAGTTGTTCAAGGATGCCAACTTCGCCCACCTGGCGACGTTAATGCCGGATGGCTCGCCTCAGGTGACGGTAGTGTGGGTTGACCTGGACGGTGAGCGCATCCGAATCAACACTGCGGAAGGCCGTGTGAAGCCGCGCAACGTCAGGGGCGACCCTCGCGTTGCGATCTCCATCAACGCGCCCAGCGGCTACCCTAGCGCCTTTGTGCGCGGGCGTGTTGTAGAGATCACACACGACGGGGCCGACGCGCATATCGACAGCCTGGCCAAGAAGTACCTGGGTCAGGACAATTACCCATTCCGCCAGCCGGGCGAACAGCGGGTCACCTTCGTCATCGAGCCGGAGCACGTCTCCTCCCTCATGGCCGACTGAGGGCGCGACGACGAACGAAGGGACATCAACCGGCCGGCAGCCGGACCAGACCGGCGAACGATCTCGGGCCTCTGGAGAGATCCTGTCCGAGCGCTTGCTACTGCTGCTTGACGACATCCTCGCCGGACAAGCGCCGAACGCGGGCCGCTTTTGCGGCCACTGCTACCACCCGCTGGCGCCGGACCGTGACTTGTGCGCCCACTGCGCGCGGTCCAGCGCCGAACAGCGCCCCGCCGAAAGCGTTCCGCGCGCCGTGATCGAAATGCACCGCCGCCGCCGAGGACGTGAGGGCCTCGTCGTGCGCACGATCGCCTGGGGCGGTCTGACTGTCGGCGTCATCGCAGCGTTGGTGCCGATCGCTTTCGGCAACATCACCTGGTTGAGCGTGACCGCCTTCTTCGCGCTATTGGCGTTCTTCTACCTGCTCTCCGCTAACCTCGCGAACAGCCTGGGTGACACGCTCGGCTACCGCTGGGGCCAATCGCTGGTCCGCCGCGAGTGGGCGCGGTTCGAGCAAGAGCGGACTGCCGACGACCCGGCGGGTTGAACTGACCTGCTCCACCACGACACCAAGACTCTCAATTCTGATTCTTTGCGTCTTTATGCCTTGGTGGTAAAGGAAGGCCGTGACGCCTCGGATTAGTACCCCTGCAGCCCCCGCAGCTCCTCGTCCGTGATCTGCACGTGCACCACCCCGTCTTGGATCTCCGTCACATACTCCATCGGCAGCACGACATCCTCATGGAAGAGCCCCCCCCGGCGGATCACGAGCTCTTTGATCTCGTCCGTCTCCTCCTCCACGAGCACACGCTCGACGTCGCCGATGTGCGTGTGCGGTTCCTGACGCCAGACCGGCGCGTCGTTCAGGATCTCCCGCTCGAAGCTCGCCTTGCGAACGGTCTCGGCAGGGACGGCGATGCCGGTCAGCAGGCTCGCGAAAGATGCCGCAATCGCGACGCCGGTATTCCACAAGCGGTGCGCGGGGTCCGCACGCCCGGCGTCCTGCGCTCCACTCGGGGCCGGCGTGAAGTCCCTGTCCACGTATGGCGGTAGATTCCGGAACTCGTCCCGCGAGCAGCCAAGGACCACTTTGTCCTCCCCGGCGTCCGCCATCTCATCGATTGGCACGTTTATCAGCTCCGGCGCGCCGAACCCCGGCTCCGGGAAGTGCGGCCCGGCGTTCACGACGATGTGCGTCACCTCGTTGTCTCGTGGGTCGACGACGATGGAGTGGAGGCGGCCGAGATCCTTCCCCTCCGCGCTCTCGACATGCGCGCCGTGGCGCAGGTTCTCCAGGAACGGCATCTAGCGGCCCTTGTACTCCGGCTTTCGCTTCTGCGCGAAGGCTGTTGGCCCTTCCCGCGAGTCTTCCGATTGAAACACCTGCCCGGCCAGCTGCGACTCCAGCTTCAGCCCCTCTTCCAGCGACATCTCGCGTCCGCGCAACGCCGCCTGCTTGATCGCTCGCACCGCCAGCGGTCCGCACTCCAGTATTCCTCCGGCGATCTCCTCCGCCGTGGGCATCAGCTGGTCCGCCGGAACGACTCGCGACACCAGGCCGAATCGCAGCGCCGTCTCCGCATCGAAGCGGTTTCCTGTGAGCAGCAACTCCATCGCGAACGCGAGCGGCGCGACGCGCGGCAGCCGCTGCGTCCCGCCTGCTGCCGGTATGATCGCCCGCTTCGGCTCCGGTAGCCCGAAGCTCGCGTGATCGGCAGCCACTCGGATGTCGCACGAGAGCGCCAGCTCTAGCCCTCCCGCCAGACAGTAGCCGTTGATCGCCGCGATGATCGGCTTCCAGCAGTCGAAGCCGCGGGTGATGCCGCCGAACGGCACATCGTAGCGCATCCCCTGGCCTCCGCCGGCGAACGACTGCGCCATCGCCACCAGGTCCGCCCCCGCCGAAAACGCCTGGTCGCCACTCCCCGTCAGGATCGCTACCCAGGCGTCATCATCTGACTTGAACGCCTCGAAGGCGTCACGCAGCTCACGGCTCGTGTCCGGGTCGATCGCGTTGCGGCGGTCAGGGCGGTTGATCGTAACATACGCCAGGCGGCCCTTCGTCTCGAATGTGATGTTCTTGAAATCGTCCACAAGGTCCTCCTCGCACTCTTGCTATGCGCGGCCAGTATGCACCATAGGGCACCATGGCACAAAAAGAGTGCGAGTAAACCAATCATCGCCAATCGCCACAACTAATGGCTCACAGCTAATCAATGGCTGAAATGATAGAAAGGTTAATGAACGGTTAACGGCGTAATGAAATAGCGAACGGAACTGTTATTGATGGTTGGAGGAGGTGCGGTTCTCAGTCACCAGTTGCGGGGCTGGTGAGGGTCGCGACAGCGACCGGGGTGCGTGCAGTGCCTCCTCCGCGATAACGACAATCAGGGACTCGCGGGAGGCGGCGGAAGACCCCTTCATAGGGGTGCGGCAGTGAGGTCCTTCCTCGTCCAAAAGGGCGGCGGAAGGACCTCCTCTCTTTTTTCAGTGTGTTCCCGCTTGAAAAAGCACGCCCCGGGGGCCGCCACGCTTTTCATTCATGTTTCTGACGTTTCCTTGACCGATAACGCTTGACCTGGTGGCGCGAACGGCGAAGAATCGGCGTCACCATGGGATTTCATAATCGTTGTGGGCGGTCTAGCGGTTGTCGCAAGACTCTTCGGCCCGTTCTGGTTCGAGACGGCAACAGCGGTGCCCTGGCTATCAACAAAGGGGGGCGCTTTCTGAACAGCGTGTAAGCAAACTAAGCATCCAATCTCATCCGAATAAGAACAACGCCCCGCACGGCTGTAACCGCGCGGGGCCGGCGAAAAGCTGTGGCGTCGAACCAGTGCTCTTGCCGCTTTCCAATTATAGCATCAGGAATTCTCGCGAAGCGGCAGACGATGCGGCCGAGCGACTCCGGCCATGCGGGGCACCACCCGAGGAGGTGATGTCCGCGTATCGACCCCTTTTCTCTAATCTCCCTTCGCATGAGAACGAATTTGGACCGAATTTGGACAAGGAGGAACGAAGATGAAGCGTTTGGCTTTGGCGTTGTTGGTAGGCGGAGTAGTATTCGGGACAGTTTGGGGCTTGGCCTCCACTCTGAACGTTGCGTTCCTGACAGCCGCAACCGGCAGTGGCGACGTCGGCAGCTGCGGGGACGTGACCGGAGGCACTTTCATACTGGAGAGCCAGAGCGTAGTCACGTCAGGTGACGACCTCGCCGGTGCTCTCGGTAACGTCGGTCCTGCCGACATAACCGAATTCAAGGCAGTAAACATCGAGACGGTCCCTGGCTGCGACAAGATCAACGCCTTTGTGGAAGTTCTCGATGGGTCGGGAAGCGTAATCGCCAGCGGTAACTGCCAAATCAGCGGGGATAGTGACGGCTCCACTGATCCCGGTGATCCCCCCGAGGATGATGGGCTTGGCTATGACGAGCTAGGCACTGCCGACAACGTCCCCGGCTGCACGGCATTCGTGGGCACAGACACCTTGGCGGATGATGACTTGCCCGACGTCGCCGCTGCTGAGGACATCAACGTGACAATGACCTAGCGTCGCCTGTGCCGCCGTATGGCCGCGCGGGATAGGGTTGGTCTGTCCCCGCGGCCGGCGGCGCACATGACAATGTGGAGTACCACGGATGCCGGTTACACGCTCTCTA
>Ga0209521_10001028_pt1 | contig 22494 bp, 36 predicted proteins | sample Rifsed19ft4_FD_184016 | JGI IMG/M metagenome (GOLD analysis project Ga0209521, IMG submission 184016) | Soil microbial communities from Rifle, Colorado, USA - sediment 19ft 4 (version 2) | ecosystem: Environmental > Terrestrial > Deep subsurface > Rock core/Sediment | place: Rifle, Colorado...
AATGATCGCCGCAAGACCAACCCGCCCTACCCATGACTATTCAGGGCCTCGTAAATGGGCAGAAGACCACGCTGCGCGGCTGCAAGGCGAAGTTGGCGTGGTCCGGGGCGGCATCGTGATTACCGCCGTCACCGCGCAGCGCTATGGCGAGAGCCTGACCGCCTGGGCGGTGGTGGAGAAATGGCAATATCTTGGTAAGGGCCATCTGGGGACTTATACCAGATATTTGACGTTGCCTTTGTGATATGGCCCCGCCCTGGCTTATGCTGGGGCGGGGGCCAATTCTTTCATGTTGGCTGCCGTCACCCGGCGACAGCTTATCTGGAGGAACCATGGCGCAAACCGAAGAAAGTCAAAGCGAAGACATTGAAATCCCCATCATCGAAATCAGCGCCGGATGGACGGTTGATGAAATAAAGACCCTTGATGATTGCGATGACGCTTTTGCGTATCTGACCGGGGCCGTGTGCGCGATTGAAAACAAGATCGATGCCGCGGAAGAAACCGGAGGAAACTCTGGCTTTGCCTACCGTAAGCTTAAGCGGGCGCTGCGCTGGAAAAAAGCGGCTCTCCAAGTCGTGCAGACCAAAAGAGGGAGAATCACGCGAGAGGCCAAGCAGCTGGAGCAATCCAGTCAAGAAAGGCGCCTGCTCAATATCCTGCGTGAGAGGTTCCCCGCCGAATTCGAGGTCGCTTTAAAGCTCGCAGAATAGGGGCTTTCGAAGTGAAGTGGACAAAATGAGCGGGGAACATTGACCCGCTCATTTTCTTGTCTTATCATTAAAGGATGAAACAAGTAAGCGACGCCTATTTCGCCGGGCTTATCGATGGTGAAGGAAGTATGTGGCTTGAAAAGCGCGGGAAGGGGAAAAGCCTCTGCCCCACGCTCGAAGTGAAGATGTCGTGCAAGCGAACAATCGACGCCCTGTTCGCTGCGTATGGCGGCAACATCCGCTTCCGCCCCGCTGAGAAAGAGGGCTGGAAGGATCAATGGAAGTGGAGGGTGACATCCAGGAAAGCATATGCCGTTCTACTTAGAATTAGGCCATTTATGCTCACTAAAGCAGAAAAGGCAGACGCATTCATGGCAGCCTGCCTATTGGTGCCCGAGCGAGGGCGGCCACGGCGTCCACAGAAAATCACCCCTCCAGCCAAGGGGCATTAGCGGCCCCCACCTCTCCCATGTTGGCAGGTGCGAATCGCCGCACCTGCTTATCTGGGAGAACGCCTTATGACCAGACCAGACTTGGCCGATATGGCCAAACCAACCGCCCCCGATCTGTCGGTCACGCCCGACCTGTTTTCGGTGGCTCTCGATCGTCTTTGCGAAGCCTATGAGGCCTGCGGCCTTGAACGCGAAGACATTATCTGCGAGCTGGAGATGAAAATCTCCGAGCTGCGCGGCGAAGATCACGATCCCGTCGCTATCTCGCCCTTGCCCTGATTCCTATCGCCGAAGAGGGGCAATTCTATGATTAAGGGTTGGATATTGGTGATGTTCCTCGCTTATTCAAATGGCGAGGGCGGCGTGGCGCTGGTGACGGAGAAAATCGACTTCAGCACGCCGGAAGAATGCGCATCGGCCCGAGACCAATTCCGGGCGGAAATCAAAGGTGCGGAATTCCGCAGATCGATTTCATTCTGTGCGCGCCGCAGTTTATAGCAACCTCTTAATGGGCCATATCTTACACGCAAATAAACTTCGCGGGCAGGGTATGACCCATTGGCGGGCGGCTACTCGCTCGAACACAGGAGAAACGCATGAAGCAAGTCTTGATAACCACCGCGCATCGCGGCGTCTTCGCCGGGGAGATCGCGGACGATCAGGATCTATCCGCGAAGTCCATGCCCTTGCAGAATGCCAAAATGGCAATCTACTGGGGGACGACACGCGGCGTGATGGAACTGGCGAGCGTCGGGCCGAACAGCAAAAGCAAAATTTCGCTCCCCGCGAATATCCCGATGCTCAATGATATCACGGCCATTTTCGAAATCACGCCTTTTGCCTGGGCGAAGTGGCGGGAGGCGTAGACCAATGGGGAGAAGGGTAAGCACAAGAATCTGCGACTTGAAAGGCTGCAAACACAAGCATCATGCTAATGGGCTTTGCAAAAAACACAGCGAAAAGATGCGGATCACGGGCACGCTTTCCCCCATTCACCACGGCACTCGCGCCTTTGTAGACGCCGCAATCGCCTCAGATTCTGACGGTTGCATTATTTGGTCATACAGGTTGAGCGCCAGCGGTTACGGTATAGTGACTCACGAAGGTAGGCAGACACCCGTTCATCGGGTCGTCTTGATCAAAACAAAGGGTCCGCCGCCATCGCCCGAGACCGTGGCCGCACATGCTCCGGTTATTTGCCATGACCGCAGGTGCATCAATCCCCGGCACCTGCGTTGGGCGACCAGAGCCGAGAACGAGGCAGATAAAGAGTTCGACGGAACTCGGCAAAAAGGTGAGGCGAATGGAAATGCCAAGCTGACCCGGCCGCAAGTCAATCTTATTCGCGCTGACGCTAGGGCACACCGAGTCGTCGCCGCTGACTATGGTGTAAGTCAAGCGTTGGTAACGATGATCAAAAGAGGACAAAGATGGAGATAGAAGACAGAATCATATGCCGAGACGACCTCATTAAGGGCGGCCTTTGCCTCGAAGGCGTCAACGAAGTTATTGACCGCCTTTGGCCCATTCCAGCGGCGATGCCAATCAGCCACGCCATCCGAAGCCTTGATGAGGATGAGGTGGCTCAGTTTTCGAGCGCCATCAGCCTCAATGGCAATGGCAATGGCTATGGCTATCGCAATGGCAATGGCGATGGCTATGGCTATGGCAATGGCGATGGCTATGGCTATGGCAATGGCAATGGCGATGGCTATGGCGATGGCAATGGCTATGGCTATGGCTATGGCGATGGCTATGGCGATGGCGATGGCTATGGCTATGGCTATGGCTATGGCTATGGCTATGGCGATGGCGATGGCTATGGCGATGGCGATGGCGATTAAGCCATCTTCTTGGACGTTATCCTACTTTCTCGAAAGGTAGGATAACGTCCTGGCGGGCGGCTTGCCCGACATGGAGGCCCAAATGAAAGTGTTCACCAGCAAGGACTTCAGGGGTCATTACCCCGTGCCCGTAGCGGCCGTCGTGATTGCCCCGAATGAAATCATCGCTCGCGCCATCCTGGAAAGTGCGCTGAAGAGCGCCGGGCTGCCCGGTGACGAATTCAGCCTGCAAGAGCTTGGCATGGCCGCAACCGGCGCCGTCATTCTCAGCGACGGCAATTACTAGGCCCCTCGGGGCCGCCTCCCTCGGCGCTTCCCGGAGCTTCGCGGCGGGCGGCTGTTCGCTCGATTGAGGAGACCTACCTACATGCGTAAACTGGTGCTCTCTGCCCTTGCTTTCGCCCTGTCCGGATCTGCGGCTTTCGCCGAATCGCCGACAGCTTGGCCGCGCTACCCTCACCAGGGTATCGAATCCCAGGCGCCAGGCGTTGCCTATAAGGCCGCGCCAGCACCTGCCGTGAATGCCTGGACGGCCCCTTTCGCCCCCTATGCCGATTGGAAGGCGATCCCGTCCGCTCATGACGCGCATACGTTCAGCTATGGCGTCACCGCTAAGCAGCAGGACGCCCAGCAGCGGGAATACCGCAAATATTGGATGGCCAGGCACCGCGAGCTTACCGCGAGCGGCGAATGGTCCGAGGTGCTGCCGGTGCGCATCCATGAGCGTCTGAATGCCGAAGCCTTCGGCTCGCCGGTGATGGGCGGCGACAACTAAGCCATAAACGCAGAAAAGGCCCGGCCCGCTGTCGATTATACAGCGGGCTGGGCCGAAAAACTAATGCGAAAGCCTCCTCATGCCACCGCCAATCACTCCGGCGGTGGCATGGGCGGGCGGTTGCCCGGAACTGAGTACCCAGCGCCATTGCAGCGCAAATTTGAAGCGAATGTCCACCTGGACCCCCGCAGGGTGAACGATGGCGTCGCGAGAAGGGAGGCTGCCGTGCGAATGCACTAAGAACCCGCCGGACATCTGGGGTGTCCGGCCCCCTCTTGTTCTGGAGAAAGGAATGCAAAAACTGACTGTGCCTGAAATCTGCGAAGTGCTCATGAGCCTCGCCGAGGACGAGTGCATCGCCTGTGGCGGCGGCCACGATGTCGCCCATGACGATGACGACTTCTGGCATGTTCGTGACGGCGTGCGCCGCGAGTGTCGCGCGCATCAGCTCCACCGCGCCATCAAGCGCTTTGAAGCCCTTGAGGGTTCAACACGCAGGATGTGATCTGATGGAATTCATATGGTTCTGCTTGCAGGTCTTGTTCTGGCCTGTCGTGCTGGTCGTCGCCGCGATTGCGTCGGCGATCGGCTTCCTGCTGCCCTATATCGTCGCCGTGGTCGGCATCGCTCTCGCGTTCGTCATCGTCGCGGGGGCAATCAGCGGCCTGATCTCCAGCTCGATCTGGGGCAAGCTCAAAATCCTCGCCTGGATCATCGCCCTCGGCACGATGTTCGCCCTGCCGTATCTCGTTCACCATCGCGGATGGGACGCACTCGCGGCGCTCATCGCGCTGCTGGCATTCTTTATTTACAATCAAACCCGCGAAATATAACGACCTTTTCCAGTTGTCAGCCACAAGTTGACAACTGTGATGGGCCGTTAAAACGCCCAGCCGCCGGCCGATCTTGGAAAATCATTGCCGGCGACCAGACTCGGAAGAACCTATTGGGAGATCATCCCGTGACCTCACCTATCATGCTGGCACCCAGATTGGCAACTGGGGCGGCAGGGATCGCCATTGGCGCCACTTGCGCGGCTATGGCATGGGAGAATGGCGCCGCGACCGCTCATGGCCTCCAGAGCCTCCTATGGGGCTCCGCATACGCCGCCGCTGTCGTCGGTTCCTGGTTCCTGCCAACCATCGCCAGGACCACGACGCCGGGCTACTCGCTCGGTGCCTGGGGGCTGTTCGCCATCGGCACCGCTTTCGTCCTGATCAACGCCATCGGCTATACCGCCAAGCACCGCGATAGCGGCGTCGGCGCGGCGCGGGACGAAATCCATGCCCACGATATCGCCCAGCGCGAATATGACCGGCTCAGCCTCGAACTTGAGGCCATGAAGCCGAACCCGCGCTGGGCCAAGACCTCGGGCTGCACCGATATCACCGTGCCGCAGTCCGATAGATATTGCGAAGGCGTCCGCCTTGTGCGCGGCGAACTCGCTCAGCAACAGGCCGTGCTCGCGCGGCCCAAACCTCTGAGCGCCGATCCCCAGGCTGAACGCCTGTCGATGGTGCTCGCCGCCGCGCCGGAGACCGTCGCCGATTGGCTGCCGATCTTTGTCGCGGTCGCCATGGATTTATTGGCCAGCGGCCTTATCTCCATGGCTTTTGCGCCAATGCGCAAAGCGCCAAGCCTGCCCGCTCCGCTCGCTCTTGCCGAACCTGAATGGCTCTCATCCGAGCCAATGAGCGGCAAGCGCCTGCGGCCGGCCAAGGTCTTCGATTTCAATATCGATGGCCGCAAGCTGCGCCACCTGCCGCGACGCGCGGCGAACTCCTGACATGCAAAACGCCGCCGGATCACTCCGTGCGGCGTTTTTGTCGTTTCTGGATGGCGCTTCCACGGCTTCCCTGGGTTTCCCCTCCACCTCACGCAATCCTCCGCGACTATCTAACTGCGAATTTCTGGGCTCCGCCTCATAGCGGAGCCCCTCTCTGGGGTGTTATTCTGCAAATATCCTAATAAATTCACTCAAGAAGTCAACGCCCAAAAGGGCATCGGCGGGCAAGAACTCCCTCGATTGCTCAGATCATCTGGAATGGTGCGGGGGTTTGCCGGTTGCCGCATTGTGGCGCAACTCTGGACTATGTAATAGTCATAGCAGACACAACCGGCGGCGTCAAGCCCGATCCGTCCCCAGGCGTCCGGCCAAAAACGAGTTCGGAAAGCAATACAGGCAGAAGAACCTCTATTTGCTTCATGGCCGTACCTGGATAGGCTGAAGCCTCCATAGGCGATTCAGGCATCGGCAATTTTGCCGAAATCGTTATCGTGGCCGTGCCATCTTCACTGAATTTCATTTTGTAATTCACGGTAATCTCCCTTCATCGCCCCTTGTGTGGCGCCACGAAAATTCCCCCAGCATAGCCAAAAAAATCCTCTTAACGGTATCTTCTCCGTCTACCCCATATTCAGGGTCATAGCGACTTAGATGGAGCAGCCCCGCTTCGATCATTTCGGGCGTTATCTCAATCTCGGCAGGCATCTCATCTGCTGGTTTCACGTTCCCGCATCCTTAAAACAGCCTTCCGCATTACGAGCCATCGGTGAGCGTTTCCAAGCCTCGCCATGAGGTAAAGACAGATCATCTGAAGCAAATCTTCGAGCCAGATCACCCCGAACTCCGCAGAAACATCTGTTTCGCCATGATCCGCCGCATCTTATCCGAAACATCCGCGACCCGGTGGAACGTCTCCTCGACCCCATCCCGCTCAATCATCACATTCAGCGCCGCTGAGAATTGCTCATACGGATTGGCCACGTCCACGCCCTTGGCGGTGATGGGGCGCACTGGCCGCTTCGGGAATTTGATGACGTTCTTTGGCTTGCGGGGCTTGCGCGGCGGCATGTCATCGGTTCTCCAGGAGAATCCGGGATAAGTTCTCGATTCTGGTCTCCAGAGTCAACCTATGCTTGATCCCGTAATGCCTGCAAAGGCAAGCGCAGAGCAGCGCCACCGCCGCGCCAGCCCGCGCGCTCTGCGTCTGGGCGCCAAGCCCCGGCGCGTAATCGTCGCCGAGCGAGGAGAGCGGCCGGCCTTCGCCGAGCGTGCCGACCAACCAGCGCAACGCAGGGTAGTAAAGTGGGTCGATCGCAAGTATGGCTTTCTCAGTTTTCCGGGCGCTGTCGATTTTCTCCGCAACGGGATCGTAACCGTTCGCTGATGCCGAGGATCGCTCATAGCACTGCCCCTTCGGCCCGATATTCGCAATCAACCCAAGGTAGTATTCGCGGAGGAACCTGCACGCAGCGGCGTGCTCCTCGGTCGTCAGCGTCTTGCGCCGCTTCAGCTCGTTCAGGATGGGCGAGATGTTCCAGCGCGGCTCTGCTGTCTGAGAACGGCTTGCGGCCACCCTGGCCGGCTCTGCGGGCTTCTGGCGCGGTTCTGGGGCGGGATGACCCTGGAGAGCGAGCCAGTTCTCCAGCTCGCTCTCGATCCCCTGCCGGATTTTTACGATGTTGCTGCTCAAATCCGCCCCCGCAAAAGCTCTGTTAGTTGAGCTTCGCAGAGTCGGGGATCATGGGCAACTCGTCCATCGCGGCGACCAGATCGGGAAAATTCTCCGCGAACAGCTCCAGCGCATGCTGCGCCCGCTTGCTCTGATCGCGCGGGAACAGCTTGAGCGGCCGGCCCTTCTCTCCGGCAATAGCCGTCAGCGCCTCATGCAGGAACACCGCCGCCGAGAACGCTTCGCGCGCCGCACGCTCCGCTTCCGCGCGCAGCGCCTGAGCTATGGCAATCTCTGGTGCCTGGAGTGGTCCATGCCAGATCGCCGCTTCACCGGGCGGATCATTGTCCTGGAACGGGCCCGGCTCATATTCGACGCAATCGGCGCAGATCTCGGCATCGCCGCAATCCTCGCGCCGGAATGCCAGGCCGCATAACCGGCACACCGCGCGCGGCCCATAGCCGAACGCAGCCGTCAGGTCGCGGCGATCACCGGCCATGGCGGGCAGCCAGACGCTTGACCTTGTCCTGACCGGCGTCGGCCAATTCCCACCAGCCCGCCGGAGGCACGGCCTCATGCCGCCATTCGCTGGCTTCGGCCAGCTTGCGCAGCAGGGCCAAGCTCTCCTCGCGATTGCCTGCGTCATAGAGATCAACGGCGCATTTGCCGAGGGTGTGGCGCGTATGATGATTAAGCATATTGACAGATACTCCCGTGCGATTCGCTTCTCGCCATTATCGCATAGGGTTCTGTGGCAAGTCGGCCCCAGACCGCGAAAAACCCGCCGGCCTTCATGGGGTCGCGACGGGTTTTCCGAATCAGACTCGGTCAGTTGCCATAGTTGGAAATAAACCGAAGTTAAGGTTTAACGCGGCGGGGCAGCCGAGTCAATGCTATCGATCGCGCTACTTGCATGGCCAGTCCCCCCGAGCTGCAACTGCGCCAGACAACGCATCTATAGCTCCCTGTGCCGCGTCGGCAAAGGTCTTGCCTGCCGACATCCCTTTAATGCCGGCGCCTACAACCGTGCCAAACCCTACGCGCCAATTGCCGGTAAATTTCATAACTGTGAAATGCCCGTCGAACTTGGCGTTGGCGATGCTCTGAAGCGTATCGAATAGCTCAGCATCACTCGCCGGGCCGTATTCATGCTCAATGCAGCACTCACACATCGATTCCCAGGCTACATTGACAAAACGAGCCAGATCAAGGCTTGAGGCCGCCTTCCAGCGCACAGTAAGCATGCCCTTGTGATCGTGGAGACTCACCAGCTCGCTGCGCAGCCGTGCGCCAAGGCCATCCTTGCTCGCGGCCGTGAGCGCTTTTTGAAAAACGCAAAGCATCCTATCGAGCCGGTTTGTTTCACGATAGCAGCCGATCTTTACCCAGGTGTCAACGAGATCGTCGATGGTCTCTATGCCGCTGCGCAGCATAACCTGGAAGTCGCGTTCGCCTTCAATTTCCTGCATTACTCACCTCAAAAAGGAATGTGACTACCATTCATAGAATGGTCTCGCTTGACATATTCACGCTCCAAGAATTTCGGCAGCGGCTTTTCGTCAGTGAAAGACAATTCATAAAAAGAATGATACCGATAGGTGCTCCTGTCAAACCAAAGTCCAACCTGTCCCTCGAAATCCCCATTCCTTTGTTTGGCTATGTTGCAGACGACCCCTGGGATTCTGCATAGTTCTCGCGCCTCTTCACTGTTGTCGTCTGGACTAAGCTTGCTAATGTCCCTCTCAAGGTCTTTGTTTCTCCACACCGTGATGACATTGGCGGCATTGCTGCCAATCTCGGATGTGCCCTTCACGTCCTCGGTGTCCGGCGCCCCGTTTTGCGACCCCCCCTTGCGCGAGTGGGCCACCAAATGCAGATGGACATCTTTTGCAACCGTCCATTCCAGCAATTGGAAAACGGCCTTTTCCTGCCCGGAGTAATCGTCGGCGGCAATGCCGAGCCGCATTAGGCTGTCCACGATAAATTGGTCGCAGCCATATTTGGCGTAAGCATACTCGAAAATCTCGATCAGGGAGGCTGCGCCAGCCTTGCCGATCTTGTCGTAAACCAGCAGACCGGTCTCCAGCCAGCGCAGGGTTGCGTCAATATACTTCTCGGTCGGCTGATCGATGCCGCCGGCTTGCTTGCACATGCGGCGCAGCGTCTGCGCGCCCTTCATCTCCAGACTGGAGATGCACATCCGACTGCCCTGCTTGACCCAGCTCACGGCGCAATCGGACAGGATCTGCGACTTGCCGGCGCCAGTCGCGCCGCTCCACAGCGTCACATCCCCAGGCCGAAAGATCAGCTTATCTTTTAGGGCGCCGTAGGGCATCTGGTAGCCGACATGCACGCCCTCCTTCGGCCAGAAAAGGTTGATGACCTCTTCCCGAAAATCCGTTGGCTTGCGCAGCCCGTCAGGGTCAAGGTTGGCTGCCTTGCGGATCGCCTCATCCATGGTTCCCTTGGGGACGGCGTTCAGCAGGCACTCGTTTCCGTCCTTGAACGGCATGGAGACCCGATAGCACCGATGCCGGCCCAGGCGCGCTGCAATCTCCCTGGCGGCATCATTGCCGCCCTTGTCCATGTCGGTTGCGAGGTAGATTCGTTCAAAACGCTCCAGGCGCTCAAAATCGCTCTCGATCCAATTCTGCTTGCCCTTGTCGCCTCCGCCAAACGGGATTGACATTGCCGGCCAGCCATAGGCCGCCCAGGACAACGCATCGATTTCGCCCTCGGTGATCACCATCTCGCGGGCATTGGGATCGATCGCCTGCCAACCGAACAGCACGGGCTCGCAACCGGACGTCGTTGGCTGGGGCTTCGCACCGCTCTCGGTCAGCCGAAACTTGGCCAAAGCAAGCTCGCCATCGGGCAGCAGGAAATGGAATATGATCCGGTTGCCCTGCTCACCGATCTTGTATTTTTCCAGGATCTCCAGCGGTATTTTGCGCTCACGAACGAGGTAATCCCTGACGGCCCCGACAGGGGCGTTGCATTTGGGGCGGGGCGGGCGGGTGAAGGTTCGCCTTGGCCGCGAAATAGGCTCCGGCCGCGCCATGCCCAGCCAGTCCCGCGCGGCGCAGATGGCCTCGCTCAGCGTGACCTTGCGGGTTTTGACCCAGAGGTCGAGCAGATCGCCACCTTCACCGGTGCTGAAATCCGACCAGACGCCGGCCTTGCCGCCAACGAGGTGCACGCCCAGGCTGCGCCCCTTCTCGCCGTCGATCGACCCAGCCCGCCACTCCGCGCCCTCCTTGACGCCGCGCGGCAAAAGATATTCCGCCACAGCTACCGCATTTGAGGCGAGCGCCTGCTTAACGCCGATGATATCGTTCATGCGACAAGACGCTGATAAGCCTGTTTATATTTGCCTCCCATGGCAGCTCCCTGACTATGAGCGCCGTTGCCGTAGCCTCCCTCCAGCAGGCGAATGAAACTTGACCTCTGACAAACAAAATTCAGATCGGCCTTGAATGGCTTGTCGGTTTGTCCTCGCAGGAACGCTGAGCGCTCGATGTTGAGCATCGCCTGCCTGAAGCCCTCCAGGCCGCCGGCATCCTTGACCCGCATCGCAAGCGCCTTGGCTCGCTCCTTGTCGAAAACACGGGCAGTTGGCAGGCCGCATCTCTTCGCCGTTTCGTTGTAAATCGCGAACGCCTCCCGCGCAGCGACCGACGCGGTAAGCTTTGCCGGCTGATCACCTAAATCGAGCTGAAGCGGGTCATTCGGCGCAGCCGATGACGAATCTCCGATAGGAGATCTTTCTTTTTCTTCCCTTCTTACCTTCTTAGATTCTGGCCCCTTGCTGGCCCCTTGCTGGCCCTTGCGCTGGCCGTCAAGCAATTCTTCCAGCTCAGAAATTGTCTGATAAACGTTGTAATTACATACAGTTATGACGTTTACCGAATTTCCCTTTGCCTGCCCCTTTGCTGGCCCCAAAATCTCTGGCATACCAGTTGTCGTTTGGCGCGGCTGAGATGTTTGGATCATCCCGTTCCTGGCGAGTTTTTCCATAAAATAGCGGACCTTTTTAGCGGTCCAACCCCATCTATGGGCGAGCCAATCGCGGGCGCCGAGAAGTTGCCCGCGCTCGATCAGAATGACTTTGCCCTTGTTGTTGACGGTGCGGTCCTTCCATCCGGCCTCCATGGTCAGGTCGAGCCAAGCCATGGCCTCGCAGACAACGATGCCGCGCGGCGTGCCGTCTTCGTTCAGGAAGCCGACCACGGGGTGAGAGCGGAGGGAGCGGTAAGCCTTAACCCAGTCCTTGGAGGGGTCTATAGTGTGGCCGATCGCTGTCATGCGCACCCCGCAAGCTGGCCACCCCGGCGCGCGAAGGCGCCCGTCAAGCGGCGTGGATTTTTAAGTGGAGATTTTGTGGAAAGGGCGCGAAATTCGCGCTTGCATGAGCCCAACGGTTGGGCTATTGATTGTTTCACAGACGCCCTCCTAGGGCCGCAGACGCAAAGCGCCTCGGTTTTAGTGTCTGATACGTCCCGGTCTGAAGCTTGCTTGGCGGCACCACTTCTTCCCGGCTCTCACCCTTCCGATTTTGCAGCGGACCCTTCGGGGTCCGTTCGCGTTTCGGAGGACTCTCCTCTTCTACGACGAACCCCAGCGGTTGTGCAAGGGGCAAGTTGGCGAGATTTTTCCTTGAACCCCAGGATAGCCCCGTGTAAGGATTATCGCGGGGTCGGCTACTTCTCCGTCCTCACATTCCTAAAATGTGCCCGCGCCGCATCGCCGTTATCTTCCAAGCCGGCGATGCGGCGTTTTTTGCTTTCAACGCTGCTCGTTGAGAATCTCCAGCTTGGCAATCTCCAGCGCGCCTATCGCGGCGGCGGCCGGCAGCCTCCCAGAATACTCATAGACTAGCGCCTTGATCCGCTCCGCCAGCTCCCCGGCGGCGGCCTGGACGCTCTGCCCGCCGCCGGTGAAGACTTTCAGCTCGAAGGGAGCGCTCAAGCGAACGCCCTCTGCTGCTCTTCCTCGGGGATCAAATCCAGCAGCACCAGCCCGATATAGCCGCGACCATTGGGCGCGGTGCCGATGCGCACATTGATCGAATGCAGGAACTTGCTGCGCGCCATTGGCTTCAACTCCTCCATGTCGCACCAGGCAAGATAATGCTTCCAGCATTCATCCTCGGATGCGGTGATTCGCAGATCGCTGGTGCGCTCGGTGCATTCCTCGATCCAGGCCACGGGGCGGCCGGGAAGCTTGTTGTTGCGCGGCTTTTGCTTGGCGATCTTCGCCGGGGGCGCCGACTCTTCGAACATATCCGAGGCAAAGCTGGGCAGTTCAGCCGCTGGGCGAATCGGCACGATCTTAGGCTCTGGCGCGGGTGCGCGGGTGCCGCCGTCAGTCGGGGGAGGCGTGGATGGCCTTGCCGGGGCCACAGGGACCTCGTCAGCGGCGCTCAGCCGGTCGCGGATGTCATCGAGCCTGTCGCCGAGACGCTGGCTTCTGGGGGCTTCCTGGGGCTCCTTGGCGGGGCTGGGCGGGCTTTCCCTGGCGTCGGGGAAAACCTCCTCAGCGGCTGGCTCGGCTTCCGGGGCAGCGATTGGGTTTTTCGAACCGCCTCCAAAAACCTCCTCGGCGACCGATTCGGATCTCTGGGCTTGGCGCTTTTGCTCGGCCTTTTCCTTCTGATCGCGGCGCGCGGCGAAATAGGTTCCCCAGATCAGCGCGAGGCCGACCGCCGAGATGAACTCCACCAGCAACGAAAACGACACCGAGCGGCCGGCGACCACGCTTTCGCGGTGATAGCCGAGCAGAACCGCCGCCATGGTGCCAAGCGGGTCGGCATCGGAGATGCGCTTGCGCTGATCGAGCTGGCCGCGCAGGTCTTTCAGGCGGGCGTCGAGCTGATTGGCGCTCTCGGCCGCCGCCATTTCCGCCGTCAGCGCGCGGTAGCCCTGACAGAACCGAACCGCCTTGCCAACGCTGGGGTCAGAGCAGCCCGAGGAGGCGGAAAACTTGGAATCCGCCTTCGTGGCTGCGATCTCGGCGCCGACCACCGCGCTTGGCCGGTGCTCAGGCACCATTGCCCGCGAGCGCTCCGCCTCATCCAGGGATTGCCCCAACGCCTTCCACTGATCGGCGGTCTGCCCCCTGCCGTCCACGGCGCGGCTGTGATTGCTCAGCACATAGCCGACCGAGTTCTGTGCGCTCCAGCCCAGGCAGAGCAGGAACATCACCGCGACGCCAATCGCCGCCATGCGCTTGCCCAGCACCCAGGCGACCACGGCCGTCGCCGGCAATGCCGCCTTGAGCACGTCGATGGAAAGACTGGCATAGCCATTCATCTGCGCTGTGGTTACAGTAAACCACAAGATGTGAACCGGGTCAGATGTGCCCTGGGTCAGGCCGTATTCATAGTTTGCGACAGCGGATACCGCCCAAACCGTAATGATTCCAAGCGTTGCTGGAATCACCCAGATAAGGTTGAACATCGTTGCTCCTCAAGATAGTAAGTTTTAGATAACTCGGGACGCAACTGACTGATTATGTTGGGGTTTTTATAATTGTTTTTTCATCACAAGAATAGGAGTCGGCTAATCACCGATCAACTTGCGAGACTCGCGCTCTTCTAGAACTGCATTGCGAATTACACTGGCGCAAGTCGTTGCAGCCGCAGAGCACTGCTCCACGCCCTGCTGATCCGTGACGACAATTCGCTCCGAAGTCAGCGCCTCGGAGAGCATGACCATGCCGAGGCCAACCTCGCTCATATGCTCACGAAGGTTGGCTTTCGCCGGCAACTTCTTCGCCTCGCGGATTCCGGCGGCATCTTTGCCCCACAACCCAACATAGGTGCTGTTCGTGACGCGACGGTATTCGTCCGGCTTATTCACACCGTGTCGTGCCAGGGTGGATGTTAGCGTGTTGCGCGCCTTCTTTCCCTCCTCGCGAAGGGACTTGCGCCGCGCTTGAAGGTTCTGCTCCAGCTTATTGAAAGCCTCGATATAGAGGAGCTTCCACTCCAACGCTCGCTTACCGGTGAAGCCCATCACTAGGAGCGAGAAGCCATCGCGGGTCATTTCGAAGAAGCGATGCTTTTGTTTCCCGGTCTTTTCCAGGGTGTACACCCCCTCCTTGAAATTCAGGAGGGTGCTTGGGGCGTCCTTTATCAGGGCGTCAACGGCCGCCAGCACGTTGTCGTGCCGTTTGCCGAACTTTTCGGCAATATCGCGGCTGTCAGCGAACACCCTGCCGTCGCGCATGAACACCGAAACCGCCAGTTCAGATTTTTTTTCCATCGCGATCACCGGCACGGCACCGCAGATACTTCACAGCGCTTCAAGAACCCATTGGCCCCGGTGATGTGGCAGCGGATACGCTCGCCAGTGGCGAACCGATTGTCCATATAGCTCTCGCCGCCGCCGGCCATGGCGCGAACCACCGAGCGCCATTCCTTCCACGCGGCTCCGCGCGCCAGCCCCTCGGTCGGCCGCTGGCCGCCAGTGACGGTGACGCGCCCGATGCAGCGGCGGCTGGCCTGGGCGCGGGTCTCGACATCGCGATAGACAGGGATGCGGCGCTCGACGACGACCTTGCGCGGGCGATCGTCGAGGGCGCGGCGGCGGGCAACCTCCTGGCGGATCTTGGAGCATTCCTTGCGGTTGAGTTCGGGCGGACAGACCCAGGGGCCGCGCGATTGTTTCACGGAATAGCTATAGGCATAGCCGCCATCCTTGGCGGAGCCCTCGAAGCCATCGGCAAGGGCGGGGGTCGCCAGCAGTGCCAGCGGGAGGATGTATTTGTACATTGGGATTCTCCGTAAAATAGCCCCGATATCGTCACGGGGCTGTCTCTATGAAACCTGATTCGCTTGGGGCAAACAAAAAGGCCGGGAGGCGGATGCATACCCCGCTCGCCTCCCGGCCTTCACCCGATGCCCCTCGGGAAGGTTGGCCAGCGCTTTTGTATTGCGTGCGCTGGCTGCTTTTCGCTTAGTCGATGACGCCGCCGAGGCCGGTGTTGAGCTTGATTTTCAGGGTGCCTAAAACTTTTGTCTCCCCAAGCTCGTCGTCGAAGCGGGTGCCGACATTGCGCTCGGCATCGTATTCGTCGAAGATCGTCTCCTTGCCGTAGAAGGTATGGGTGCCCTCGATGCCCAGGAAGACGTTGCCGGTCAGCGCGAACTCAACGCCGCCGCCGACCGTCACGCCGCTGAACGTGGTCTCGCGCGAGCGGGTCGCCTCATCGCCGCTGCCATGGAGGGTCAGCTCATAGTCGGTCTGGGTGTAGGCCGCCATGATGTAGGCCAGCGTGCGCGGGTTCACCAGGATGCCGGCGCGTCCACCGACGGACCACTCATCGCCCTTCTCCAGGGAGAAGTCGCCCAGGCCGCTCAGCTCACCGCTGCCGTCAGCTTCCATGTTGTTGAAACCGTAGGCGCCGAACACGCCGAACACGAAGCGCCCGCGCTGCACGTCGAAGCCGATACGGCCGTCGCCTACGAGACCGGAGGTGTTAAGTCCATCGAGGTGACCGATCTCATTGCTTCCGGCGTCAACGGTGGTGTGCGCGTTTTGGCGCCGATCACCATCTTCGCACTTGGTGAATGCGGTTTCACCCGCGACAAAGCCCTCATCCCCGGCGTTGTCGGTGCAATAGTCTTTCCAGAAATCATGCAGACTCAGATTGTGGTTGGCATTGCCATAGCCGACCGAGCCGCCGATATACAGGCCTGTCCAGTTTACCACCACCGGGCCGGAGGAATCGCCACCGTCCTTCGTGGAGCCCTTGTCATGGGCATCGGCCGCGATCGCGCCGCTGCTCATAAGCGCGACAATCGATGCCGCAAGTCCGAATGCTTTCATTTCCGAATTCCTCTAAAATTTGTGCGCCGCGCGCTTAAGCCAAACGATCGGCGGCGAATCTGTTTAGCATAAAGAGGGCAGTGGATAATCCGCCATCCCGGTTTTCCTTGAAGTCCACTGCATCTCTGTGGCGCAGAAGTCTCAGTTTTTATCACTTGCGCCGGGTCTTGCCGTGCGATCGCGCGTGCTTCCGGATCAATCTCACGCGTGGTCATTTTCGTTTCCTCTTTTGAATTGCGTCGATCGCAATAAGCAATGCCAGCATACCCACGGCGATCATGTCTTAAATATGGGAATTATATACTTTAGTCCCTTGGCATTATCGCGGGAGTCATCTACATTGTTGCTACCAACACACGAAGGTAGAAAACATGTTTGACCGTGATGAGAATGGCATATTGCACGTTGTCGGCCTATCCGGTGGCGACGACAGTACATTGATGGCCTTTTTGCTAAAGGAACGTGAGCCGCGACCTTACAGTTACGTCTGCACACCGACCGGCAATGAACTTCCAGACATGTATGAACATTGGCTATGGCTTGGCTCACATAATGGCTTGGGTAAGCGCCTTGTCCCCTTGATGGCCGGAACATTAAAATCGGTCGTGCATCAGCAAGGCATGATCCCGAATTTCCGCGCTCGATTTTGCACGCGCATCCTGAAAATTGAACCTTACGAAAAGATGCTTGTCGAGCAATCCAAACTTGGGCCGGTCGTTTCATATGTCGGGCTGCGTGCCGATGAGCCGGTTCGCGAAGGTGGCATATATTCCCACATTGACGGAGTAACCATGCGGTTCCCACTGCGTGAATGGGGCTACGATGATCCGCAAGTTTTGCGCGAGCTTGCCGAGCGTGAAATCAAGGTTCCTTGGCGCACTGACTGTGCGTGGTGCTACCATCAGCGCATTGGCGAATGGTATCTTTTGTGGCGTGATCAAAGAGAGTTGTTTTACGAAGCTGTGCAACTTGAACTTGACATAGGGGCAACGTTTAGGACGCCGGGACGAGATAGCTGGCCTTCTTCATTGGCGGAAATGGCAAAACGCTTTGAAGCTGGCGATGTGCCAACGATCAGTTTGCGCCGCATGGAGCGGGAGCGCATGATTGGTCAATGCCGCGCATGCAGTCTTTAGGGGAGGAGTGACATGTCCAAAAGCACCATATCGACATTCCAGCTCTTCGAGATGTTCCCGGATCAGGAAACGGCACGTAAATATCTCGAAGAGCGCCGCTGGCCAAATGGTCCGACATGCCCGGTTTGTGGACTTGGCGAACGCATCACTGCACGCAAGAAAGGCTTCTATCGCTGCAACCAGTGCAAGGAAGACTTCACGGTGCGCACCGGCACGATTTTCGAGCGCAGCCATATCCCCCTGCATAAGTGGATTTACGCGATGTACCTGCTCGTGACGGCACGCAAGGGCATATCCTCGCTGCAACTCGCCAAACAGATCGGCGTCACGCAAAAATCGGCTTGGTTCATGCTGCATCGTCTTCGCGAAGCATGCGGCGACGATCTTTCCAAACTACAAGGCATCGTTGAAATCGACGAAACCTATGTCGGCGGCAAAGAGGCCAACAAGCACGAGAGCAAGAAGTTGAGGGCCGGGCGCGGTGCAGTTGGCAAAACGCCAGTTCTCGGCATGCGCGAGCGCGGCGGACGCACCAAAGCCGTCAAGCTGGAAAACACCGATATGCAGACGATCCAAGACGTAATCGTCCAGAAGGTTGAAATCGGCTCAACCCTGCACACTGATGAACACGGCGCTTACCAGAAAATGGGCGGACTGTTCTTCACTCACGAAAGCATCAATCACAGCCAAGGCGAGTTCGTCCGTGACGGCGTGACAACGAACAGCATCGAAAGCGTTTTCGCCGTCCTGAAGCGCGGTCTGATCGGCGTCTATCACCACGCCAGCAAAAAGCACCTTGGTCGCTATGTTGACGAATTTGCCTTTCGCCTCAACGAAGGAAGCGTGAAGCGTCACACACTGGACCGGCTCGACGATTTGGTGTCCGGAACTATCGGTAAGCGTCTCACATACAAGGCGCTGATCCAATGACCGACACGCCCAAAGAGCTAGACGCTATCACAGACAAAGTTCTCAAATACCGGCCAAAGCCGAAATCAGAAGCCGCGAAGAAACGAAAACGCAAATCGGCTAAAGCCAAGCGAGAGAAGCCAAAATGAGCGTAAAAGGGACTAAAGTATATAATCCCCTTAAATATCCTCAATTACTGCGCACGCACGGTCGTGCGTCGCCAGCATCACCATCACAAGCTCGAAATCTAGAGTTCTGCTTTCGATGATGGCCGTTAATGCCTTCGGCGCCGATAGCGCTCCCATTTCCCAGGCGTTGATTATGGCGCTCCGCGCCCTGTCTGCGGCAAGACGGTCGCTGTTCCTGGCGAGCCAGCACAGTCCTTCAGCCCGCTCTTGCGCTGTCGGGAAGTTGCCAGAGAGCATCTCAGCATAATCAAGTATGCTGACTGCGTTGCCATCGACGGGCCGCTGCCCTTCAGAATCAACAGTCATGATATTTCTTGCTATGCAGACAGGTATCGCTCCAAGCGATCGCGTGCAGACTTAACGAACTCAGAGGCTTTCTCTGTTGGGGTGTATATAATTTTTCGCATGTCATTTGGGTCGTCCACGCGATCTAAATAACCGCGCTCGGCAAGTTGATTAAGATGGTAACTCGCATTGCTTCCAAAGCAACACTTATTCCTCTTCATCTGCGCGGGAGTCATGGGTCTTCCATCCATGAGAATGAGGACCAGCACGGCGGATGGAGGTAGCCTTCCATCCGCCGCCTGGGTGGCTCCATCCATCAGACGCTCATGATCTGACATAATCATTCGTATTTTATCGAACATTTTCCCCTCGGTATTAAGGGATTATTTTGTACGATTTAAACAAAAATGTCAACATGTTTCTGGTTGATTCTTCAGATCCGCGGGATCGTTACCTTAGCGCCGTCCCTACGGCATTTCCCGCACACCAACACACCCCCAATCAGAGTGATAAACTCATCGCCGCGATGCAAAATGGCGCCACAGCCCTCCCCCTGGCAGGGGCCGACGACCTCATCCCCAATCGGGGTTCCTCGGACAGGGCCGGGATAGGCCCTGCGCCGGCTGACACGCCTCATGTCGTCAGCCTATACGTCTGGCTGGCCACGCCGAACATCGCATCGCCACTGGGCTTGAGGATGCCCTTCTCGATCATCCGGCGCAGGCGTTGCTCGGGGACCCCGGCCGGCGCCATAGCGAAGGAGCCATCGGATTCCATGGCGACATAGCCGCCCATTTTGCCGATCGCGGTGACAGCCGCTTCGATCCCGGCGCGCTCTTCCTCGGCAAAGCCCTCGGCGATATATTTGCGCACTTTGGCGATGGTGACGGGCCGGCATTCTCGCCCAGCGCGCAGGCGGGGGACGAAGGAGCTGTCGCTCACCGCTTTCTGGCCAAGGACGCAGTGAGGCATCCCGGTGTCGACGAGGAAGCCGTCGACCTCCTCGCGGAGCCAGTCACTGGGGGATTTTTCGGCCATAGCGGACCTTCTTCGAACTGATCTTTTTCAATCTCGTGGAAACATCAAGCTTAGCGAGCGCTGCTCCGTGATCCTTCTCCAGCGTGGTCTTGCCGGTCTTCTTGTCGGTTTTCAGTTTGTAGCCGTTGCCGATTCGCGCGCTCATGCCGCCGCCTTTCTGGGCTTGTCGGGCATGTGCCCGCAGATATCGTCAAGCCATCCCCGCTTCCATGAGGCGTCGTAAGCGGCTGGGCACCCGAGCGCGAACTTACCCCTGGTCGAAAACTTGGCCGCCTCGGAGGCGCATCGCGCCTCCGTCCAGTAACCGTTGGGCCGCTTGACGATTTCCATGTGCGCGCAAATATCTTCGAACCAGCCCATCCTCTTGGCCTTCATGTACGCCTGCTGATCCGACCGCGCGAAGGCTGTTCTAGAGGGAAATCTCGCAGCCGACTTGGCGCACACTTCCTTGGTCAGATTCCTGGGAGATGTCGAATTTGCCAATTTCATTGCCCCAAACATCAAAGCCCGTCCTGAACTCTCTGCCAAAGAGGTCTACCCGCGCCATGTCGGGCGTTCTGTCGAAGATGAGCTTGTAAAACTCGTCCGGCTTCCGCGAATGCTGCCTTGCGACCCCGTCGAATATGGACGGCATAGCCTTCGCGAACAGGCGCGGCTTGCCTCGCGTGCCCAGGAGAACCTGCTCATGCATTGTTCGCGCCCAATATCCCGGCCCCATCCGGACCTTGCCGGACAGGGTTGTCTTGCGCCACACCATGTTCGATTTGTATGTGAAGCCCCAAGCTTTCATGGCTTCCATGGCCTGCGGCAACATTGGCGCGGTGGCCCAGAGGATCAAAACCGCGCTCGGCGCCGCCAAGCTGGCTATCGCCATCGTCTTGATCGCGGCCAAATCCATGCAGGAATAGTGGCGCTGCGCCGATTTCTTGAGCCCGCGATCGCTCCACGCGCTCCAGGTCCAGGGCGGATCAGCGACGATTATATCGTAAGCGCCCCTGGGGATATCTTCGAAGCAGCTATATTCCATCAACTTCTTCCCCCTGCTTCATCCGCCTCATCTTCCTCATCCAATCCTCGAATGCGACATCGCCCCGCGTTGCGTCCGCGATCAGCCCGATCAGCCTTGCGGATGGCCGCATTCCGCCCCTGATCAGCCGGCTTATACAGGCCGGCGATACCCCGATACTGCGAGCGAAGTGCTTCTGCGAAAGGTTCGCCCGCTTAAGCCATTGTGATAATTGCATCCGGGGACGATACCATGGGGACTTGGGGTCGTCAAATTTACTGATGCGAATTTTTGCGCCTGTAAGCCATTGCTGAGAGCCGTTGTAAATCAGTCACAGAGTTTAGCGATCTGCAATTTTACGCTTGCGCGCAGCGCCGAATCCCGCTACAAATTCCCCATGACCAGTCACCTGCATGACGGTCATCCAGCGCCGTAAAGGCGCTGCTTCCCTCCCTCTCCGGGTCGCCCGCACCTCCTCCCGCAGGCGACCCGTTTTTTGGGAGAGCTAAGACTGCAATGTATTGAAAAAGAAGAAGCGCGCGCGGGCTGATCCCCATTTTCCGGCACCGCGCAAGGCAGAGCCGGCGACCATCCCCTCCCTGCGCGACCATTCCCCCGTGCAGGTGCGGTCGCCGGCTCATATCGATGAGGATCGAAACATGCAGCGCAGCGCGCAGATATATTACTTTCCCCCTCCGGTCATAAATGTGGCGCGGCCTGGCGCAGTCTATGCGCAAGTGCGCACGACCCTGATCGAGGCGCAGCTGCATGAGGCGCGCCAGGCCATCCGCCGGGCGGCGCTGTGCGCGGGGGCCTGCGGCGCCGTCGCCTTGATGTGCGCGATCTGTGCTTATTGCTTTTATGTCTCGGCGATTCTGGCGCAGTCCATGGTGCTATGGAGCTTTGCGACGGCGGCGCTGATTGTTGGGGTGTTTTTCCTTTATATCGGCTGGAGGGAATATGTTGATTACCAGGGATTGCTTAGCGCCTATCGGCGCGGACGTGTTTAAGCCCAAGCACTCCGCCGCATGGTGTTATTGGGAATGCAGTATTGCCGCTTCGCGGGTAAAGACCGCTGAGGAGCGCGCTGCGATCTGGGCGCATTTTACTGAGCCCGATCCGGTGATGATTCCGAAAGTACAGTGCGGATACTACCGGCTGCGCCGGGGGCAGAAGGGTGAGCGGCGGTTTGTCCCGGTGGCGATCTGGGAGCGTGGCGGGGCCGTCGTGCTCAAGATCGACGGCGAGATGCAGGCCAACGTCGCCGCCTTCTGGGAGCGCAATTGCGCATGGATCGAGCCGGTATCCTATGATGATTACCAATATGCGGAAGAAAACGGCCAGTGGCCGGGTGATATTCAAGAGACCGCCCCGAGGCTGGGCGACAACCTTGACGACGGTGGAGAGGCTTCGGGCGCGCAGTTTCGCGATCAGCTTATCGATCTGGTCGGAAAGGTTGAGGCCTATATCGCCAGGGAAGTCGGCCCCGTCGTCGCCGACCGGGTGGTTGCCGACACCCTCGCCAATTACCGGGAGATGCTCGGGCTGGCGAAAAAAGGCGCCGAAGTCGCCCTCAAGGAAGAGGTGGCGCAGATAAAGCTGGTCATCGAGGATCGCAAGGAACTCTGGCGTCCCTCGATTGAGGCGGTGGATGGCGCCGTGGAGGCGATCAGGACGTTGCTGACGCCGTGGATGCAGGCGCAGGCGGCCGAGGGGCTGGAGGTGAGGATCGGCGGCCAGAAGGGCCGCAAAATGTCCCCGCGCACCTATTGGTCAGCAAAGATCACCGATTGGGACAAAGCAATGGAATCTTATAAGAACCATCCCAAGGTCCGCGCCCTGGTGCAGGATCTGGCTGACGC
>Ga0209521_10001029_pt1 | contig 22479 bp, 20 predicted proteins | sample Rifsed19ft4_FD_184016 | JGI IMG/M metagenome (GOLD analysis project Ga0209521, IMG submission 184016) | Soil microbial communities from Rifle, Colorado, USA - sediment 19ft 4 (version 2) | ecosystem: Environmental > Terrestrial > Deep subsurface > Rock core/Sediment | place: Rifle, Colorado...
ACCGAACATTTGTGCTAGATTCTAAGCGGGAAAGCGGGTCGTACTTCGTGGGCCATGCAAAACGATGAAGCGGAGATTGCTTCGCGAAGGGCACCCGCAATGACAGTTCAATCAAATAATGAGGCACAGATGGAAGAAAATATCGCTTCGCAAAAACTGTTCGCAGTGACAAATGAAGAGAAGATTCCGATGATGCTGACGTTTATGTTCGGGGAGGCGGCGAGGGTCGCCCAGAGGGGGGCGGCGGAGCGGCTGATGGGCTGGTGCCGGGCTTTCGATGAGTGGCTGGCGGAGCGTGGGCGGACTCACCGGCCGAGCACTACGAAGCAGGCGGTGCTGGCCTGGCGGCGGCTGGTGCAGCAGAGCGGCAAGACGCCGTGGGAGCTGACCCAGGCGGATATCGAGGGACACGCGGCGTGGATGGAGGCGGAGGGGTACTCGCCAGCCACGACCGGTTGCGCGCTGGGAATCTTCTCGAATTTCTACCGGTGGTGCGGCGAAAGGCAGGTGGACGCGGAGTGCGGGACGGGCTTCAACCCGGCAGAGAAGGCCCGGCGGCCGAAAGTGGGGCGCTACCGGGGGGCGAAGCTGCTGAGCCGGGAGGAGGTGGGGGCGCTGCTGAGGACGATGCAACGGGACGCGTCGGAGCTGGGCAAGCGGGATTACGCTTTTAGCCTGGCGCGCCTGCGGCTGGGGGCGCCACTGAGAAGCTTGCAGCGAGTGAAATGGGGGCAGATTGAACAGGACCCGGAAGGGAGCTGGGTGAGATGGCGAGCGGGGGCGGAGCGGCAACGCCTGCCGGCGGAGGTATGGGAGGCGATCCAGTCAGCGCTGGCAGCCAGCGGGCGGATGGCGGGGATGCGGGAGGGGGATTATATCTTCGCGCCGCTGGCAGAGCCGTTCAAAGCCGAGACGGGGAACCAGGCAAGCGACTGGCTGGCGGGGAAGTACGTTTCGAGCGACCAGCTGCTGCGCAGCTTGAAGCTGTACGGCAGGCTGGCAGGGATTCCGGAGGAGAAGCTGACGCTGATGGCGCTGCGGCGGACAGCGATGAGACTGCGGCTAGAAGAAGGGGCTAGCCTGGGGGAGATGCAGGTCTTCCTGGACAGCCAGGAGGAGACGAGGTTCACCAAGTACCGGCTGAGCAAGCTGCCAGAGTTGCCAGGGGAAGAGGGGACAGGGGTTGAGGGAGACAAGGAGTACGAGGCGCCAAGGCGGAAGGCGAAGCCATTCAAAGCGGGAGAGGGGGTGATCCACGGGTTTTATGCCTGCAGCCAGCCGCCGCAGGCTATTAAGGCAGTGCTGGCGGAGAATATCCAGGGGATCGAGGAGCAGATCGTTGGGTTGCGGATCCTGGCGCGCGGGCTGCTGGAGCGGCAGGGGCGGGCGAGGAACAACCAGGAGGCGGCGCAGCTGGGGGAGGCTTACACCCTGGCAGCGTACCGGCTGGGGGAGCTGATCAAGGCGGAAGCGGAGCTGGCAGAGGGGGGTAAGTCGAGCGAGTGGGCGGATGAATTCTTGGAGAGGCTGGACCGGGCGGCGATCGAACGAGGAAGGGAGGCGGTCGCGGAGAAGATGCGGGCGGAGGCGGCAGGGTTGGGCGCGCCAATGATGGCGGCGCCAGGATTGGCGGCGGCAGCCCGGGGGCTGGTGGAGGAGATCGCATCGATACGGTATGTGTTGAGGAATATGTTCAGGCTGGCGATTGAGGCGCAAGAGGCGCGGGAACAGATCCGCCTGGGGGAGATGTACAGCAGCGGCTGCATACGATTGGTGCATTTGTTGAGGAGGGAGAGGGCTGACGGCGACCAGCTGGAGAGGTACCTGAGGGATGGGATCGATGAGGCGATCAGAAAGGTGACGCGGGAGTGGAGGTCGAGCCGAGAAGGAGGGCAGTAATTGAGCTCGCTGGGGATATGGGGCAGGCAGGGATTAGGTTGGCTTTCTCTCAATTCGTTTTCACGTATTCGAGATATTTGTTCACAATCTTAAAGCCAATCGATTGATAGAGTCAGATCGCTGGTGTATTCGCATCGCCGGTAGAGACGCAGACGCGGTGCATCCCGCGCGCCTGCATGCAGCGCAAACCTTCGAGTAACACGGCGCGCGTCAATCCTTGCCGGCGGTAAGCCGGACGCGCGCCGACCGGACCAAAATCACCGATCCGGTTGACCGGATCAATCCAGCCATTCACGTACGCGGCGATGACGCCACCCGGCGTGACTGCAACCAGATCGAGATGGCGATCGTAGCCGGGCTGGCGCATAAAGCGCGCGTAATCGTCGGCGCTGACCTTGCCGACGGTCCATGGATGCCATACCTCGCGCTGGGCTGCAGCACAGTCTGAAATTTCGCTTGCATCAGCAACCACTGCGCGGACCTGGTAACCGGAGGGTAGCGCTGATTCGGGAATCGGCTCGTCCAACGAGCGCAGGAAATTCACCTCGGCATACTCGCCGCGCCGGAAACCGTGCTTCTCTAGAAACCGAATTCGTTTGGCAGCATCCTGCCGGGCACCGGAAACCAAATTGCCACTCCATTGTTGAGCGTCGGACTTGCGGAGTTCGGTGAGACGCGTTTCCGCCCATGCCATTGCCTCGGTCTCGATTCCGGACCATTCATACTCCGGCAACACCTGGAAGTCGAAAGACGGATCTTCGCCTAAAACCGCATAGGCGACCAACTTGCCCTCAGCATCGTGCCAGAGGCGAATGTGTTCTGGTGGATTCAGGTGGCAAGCCACCATAAAGAATCCCCAGGCCATTTCGCCGACGTGCGAATAGTGCCAGTCATCGGTACGCGAACGCGCCTCCATCAGCAAACCCTGCATGTGCAGTAAGTCATGTTCGGGTTCGTAGAACCGGGAGGTCAACGAGCGTGCGGATGCGGTGTGATCGAGATGCGAATTCATTGATGTGACAACGAGCAAGTCTCATGTCTGTATCCTCCGGGTAAATAACTCCAGGGAGGACACTTCGTCCCGAGGGGACAATGTCCCATAAGGGGATATAATATTTTATTATATGTGTCAATGAGTGAATGAAACTCGTTCGAGTTGCACGATCACTAAGCGCTAATGCGATCGGAGATGATGGTGAACGGTTTGAGCGGGGTGATGGTAGGCCACAAAGAGAAACAATCATGTTGATCGAAGAAAACCTACAACAAGTTCTAGAGCGATGGAAAGAGGCTTTTGGTCAGGATGGTGAACTGAGGGCGGCGCTTTCGCCTGAACGGTTACGGCCCGCTCTACAGCGAGAAAGGCAGAAACCCAGATGCACTCTATGAATGGCTTGGTCCCAAAGGTCACTTCAAACAGGTCGAGGAGTATGTCTATGATGGCGATCGTCTGACCAGAATTCTGCTCTACATCGAATCACCCGGAACCCCGCCATTTAAGGCTGAAGAACGATTCTTCTACGACGAAACAGGCAAGATCCTTCGTATTGATAGACAAAATGAGGGTGGGCAAAGGCAACTCTTGTATCGAAAAAGAGAGAAAGGCCAGACCTTCAAATCCATTCGTGAAGCTGCTACCCAGAAAATGATTGATGCTGTTGTCGAAAGACTACGTGCCGAAAATATCAGCGAGAAATTGTGTTGCATCGAACTATTCTATCAGGGAGGGCTTAGCTATTTTCCACCCCCAATCTTTCTCGGTCAGGAGGAGGACCGTCAACAACTACTCGCTTCCAACAACCCTGATGCAAGGCATTCCGTATTTGCCCCAGGGCTGATGGGTGAGTCGCGTCATCTGGAAATCACCGACCCAGACACATTGGAAATTTGCGACCAGCTTGAGCAGGAGATACAGTCAGGCCAGAAATGGGATACAGCTGTGGGTATCTTGCGCGATGTCGCTGCTGCTCTGACCCGCTACGACTGGAGTGAGATCCTGGATGTCACACCGGATTTTGTCGTCTTTGCGATTGACTGGGAAATGGAGGGGGATCATCTTGCGGCTGTTCTAGGGGCCAGCGCTTCGAAAGATCAGGTTCGGGAATGGAAAGCAAAGGGATGGCTATAAATCAGTTGGGGCTAAAGAAGCTCTTTTTGACAGCATATGATCTCATAGACGTTGAAGGCATACGGAAAAGGTAACTACTCAGGCAGGTGAACACAACCGAGCCTGAGTAGTTACCAAAATCGTATCCTTGGTCTGAAAATACTAGAAAGATGAAAAGGTCCCTCCATCGGGTATTTGTCCAATATCATACGGAGTAAGTTGATATACATAATAGTTGAGCCAGTTTGCATAAAGTAGATTCGCGTGGCTGCGCCAGCGCACTAGCGGTTTCTGGTTTGGATTATCACCCGGGAAGTAGTTCTTCGGGATGGGGATTAGTAATCCGTTGGTTAAATCTCGTTCGTACTCACGTTTTAGAGTTAGCGGGTCGTATTCTGAATGCCCAGTGACATAAATTCTTCGGTTATCCTTACTTGCGACAATGTACACGCCAGCCTCTTCTGATTCGGCCAGGAGCTTAAGGTCTTTTACCTGCTCAATATCATATCGGCGGACTTCGGTATGGCGGGAATGCGGTGCCAGGAATTCATCATCAAAGCCGCGCAGCAGCTTCTCATTCCTCATCGTTACCCGGTGAGGAAAGACACCAAAGATCTTGGCTGGTATCGAATACTTGGGGATACCATACCTATGATACAGCCCAGCTTGAGCTCCCCAGCAGATGAAGAAGGTGGAATACACGTGCGTGTCCGCCCAATCCATGATGGCTTGTAATTCTTTCCAATAATCCACTTCTTCAAATGGCAGGTTCTCTACCGGAGCGCCGGTAATCACCAGGCCATCGAACTTATGATCTTGGACTTGTTCAATAGTCTGATAATGATTCAACAAATGTTCCACTGGAGTATTCTTTGATTCATAGGTAGCCGGGTGTAACAGGGTAATATCCACCTGCAAGGGTGTATTGCCGATAAGCCGGCAGAGCTGAGTTTCGGTCTCAACTTTGGTAGGCATTAAATTCAGGATAGCGATTTTCAACGGTCGAATATCCTGGTGTAAGGCACGCTGTTCGCCCATCACAAAGATATTTTCTCTCATCAGCACTCGTTTAGCTGGGAGCGATTCGGGAATCTTTACCGGCATAGTTCACCTCACGATCACCTCTAATAAAGCTGCTTTGGCCTCGAAGGATAAGGAATATTCTGAATGTTGGAGGCTGATCTCCTTTTAAGAGCATCCAACCTGCAGAAGTATCACTACTCCAGGGCTTGATCCAGGTCCCACAGGATATCGTCAATATCCTCGGTCCCGATGCTTAAACGCACAAAGTCGGAAGTGACCCCGGCGGTAAGTTGCTGGTCCGGAGTGAGTTGGCTGTGCGTGGTGCTGGCAGGGTGGATGGCGAGGCTCTTAGAGTCGCCGACATTTGCCAGGTGAGAAAAAAGCTGCAAGCGATCGATAAATCGTTTACCGACGTCTAACCCCCCTACTATCCCGAAGCCCAGGATGGCGCCTGGGCCTTTGGGAAGGTATTTTTTCGCCGCGGCGTGGTCCGGATGGCTTTTTAGGCCAGGGTAAGCCACCCATTTGACGCGAGGATGTTTTTCCAGATGTTCGGCGACCGCCTGGGCGTTCTGGACATGCCGCTCCATTCGCAGGCTGAGCGTTTCTAACCCTTGGAGGAACAGGAATGAGTTGAACGGCGAGAGACAGGCTCCGATATCGCGCAGGATCTGTACCCGAGCTTTCAAAATAAAAGCTGGCGCGCCCAGGGTAGCATACACGAGCCCGTGGTAGCTCTCATCGGGCGTAGTGAAGTTCGAGAAACGCCCGCTGGCAGCCCAGTCGAAGTTCCCGCCATCCACAATAATCCCCCCGATAGAAGTGCCATGGCCGCCAATGAACTTGGTGGCGGAATGCACCACGATATTGGCACCCCACTCAAAGGGGCGGTTGAGATATGGCGTGGCAAAGGTATTGTCGACCATTAAAGGTATGCGATATTCCCGGGCTATAGCGGCGACCTCTTCGAAGGGGAACACGTTGATGCCCGGATTGCCCAGCGTTTCACCAAACAGGATCTTAGTGTTGGGGCGAATGGCGCAGCGAAAGTTTTCAGGATCTTTGGGATCAACCAGGGTGACATCGATGCCCAGGCGAGGGAAAGTGTATACGAACTGGTTGTAAGTGCCGCCATACAGCGTGGAGGCTGAGACGAGGTGGTCGCCAGTTCCACATAAGGTGAAGATGGCTTGAGCTTGAGCAGCATGACCGGAGCTAACGGCTAAGGCGCCCACTCCACCTTCGAGATCAGCCATGCGTTGTTCGAATACATCGCTGGTGGGGTTCATGATACGAGTGTAGATATTGCCGAATTCTTGCAAAGCGAACAGCCGGGCGGCGTGGTCGGTATCCTTGAACTGGTAGGATGTGGTTTGGTATATTGGGACGGTCCGTGAACCAGTGGTTGGATCCGGCTTCTGACCGGCGTGCAATTGACGGGTGTTAAAACCGAACTGGGGTGAAGTAGTAGCATCGGACGGCATGATCTGGATCTCCTTGAAATTTGAAATAGTAAAGCTGGCTTCGGTTGATTGGCAAATAGAAGAGATCATCATTTTCGCAGCAAAAGAAAAAACCTCCTCTCGTAAACTCCTTATCCAGGAATCAGATCTCAGAGGAGGATCAAAAAAACCTCTTCTGAAAGAAGAGGTTCAATACTTAGTATTCGTACACCTCTCATCTTCCAGATCTTACTCTGCCGGAATTGGCACCTGGGTTTCAATAACCTGGTTGCCGAGGCTTCATCGGGCCGGTCCCTCCGCCTCTCTGGATAAGAGCGTTCTCGTTTATTTAATTGGACGGTTTATATCATGCGTTTCGCGGGTTGTCAAGTGTCTATTCTGAGGTGTGTCTATTCTGAGGATATTGTACACATGATCGGGAGCGGCCAGGTTCCGGGAGCAGGAAAAGCTCCACCTGGTTCGTCTCCTTGGGGTCTAGTCCGATCTTAAATCGTCTAATCGACCTCTCAGGTAAAATTACTCCATTTATGTGTTATATTTATCAACCAAATAATCAATCAACCCGTTTGCCTGTGAACGGCATTATTCGGATGCCTGCGCCTACAATTACCCTCGAATGATTGAACAAGAAAGCGATAAAACCAATCTGCTGGCCCGCTTGCGACTGCGCTTACCACGCCCGTGGATAAAGATCCGGGGAGTGGTACAGTTCGCCGGCGGGATATTGGCGGCGCTGCTGGCGTTAATGGTTTACAACACCCTGACACCGGAACCAGACCTTTTGACAGAGAGAGATGTGAGGGATACCATTTCCCAGGCGATGGCATCGGCAACGCCTCCCCCACCCTTCTCAAGCCAGGTATACCAGGTCATCCAGCCTTCGCTGGTGCTGATCCATACTCGTTTCGAAGGCGAGAGCGGTGAGAAAGATGATGGACTGGGGAGCGGGGTGGTGATCAACGACAGCGGGGAGGTCCTGACCAGTCTGCACGTCGTCGATGGCGCAGCCGAGATCGAGATCATTTACGCCGACGGTACCCGGTCAAATGGTGAATTAATCGGAGCGCAGGCGGAGAATGATATTGCCGTGCTGGGCTCGGATCGTTTGCCGGAGGTGCTCATTCCGGCGATCCTGGGTAACCCGAATGCCATGCGGGTCGGCGACGAGGCCTTTGCGGTGGGCAACCCCTTTGGGCTGTACAGCTCGGTGAGCGCAGGGGTGATCTCCGGTTTCGGGCGGACATTTCAACCGGAAGGCAGGGATCAGAAGCTGGAAAACCTGATCCAAATCGACGCAGCCGTGAATCCAGGCAACTCTGGAGGCCCGTTGTTGAACCGCTACGGACAGGTGATCGGCATTGTGGTTGGGATTATCAACCCGACCGAGGATGAATTCTTCATCGGGATTGGTTTTGCTGTGCCGATTGATATCGCGGGCGGTGTAGCCGGAATTCCCCCTTATTAATATATTACTTGCAAAAGGAGTTCGAGATGGTTTTGAGTGACCAAGTGAAGAAAGACCAGCCTATGGAACGGGTGTTGTACGAGGTAAAGAAAATCATCGTTGGGCAGGATCACCTATTGGAGCGAATGATCGTCGCGCTGCTATCGCGCGGGCACATTCTGGTTGAAGGTGTGCCGGGACTGGCAAAAACCATGGCGATCAAGATGCTGGCAGAAGCGATCAGCGGTGAGTTCAAGCGCATTCAATTCACGCCCGACCTGGTGCCCGCTGATCTGGTGGGAACTCGGATCTATAACCAGAAGCAGGGCGAGTTCAACACCTCGCTGGGGCCGGTCTTCACTAATCTCTTGCTGGCAGACGAAATCAACCGGGCGCCAGCGAAGGTTCAGAGCGCATTGCTGGAAGTGATGCAGGAGCGTCAGGTCACCATTGGGCGGGAGACCTATCAAGTGCCAAACCCTTTCCTGGTGCTGGCCACGCAAAATCCGATCGAGACTGAAGGCACGTATCCATTACCAGAGGCCCAGGTAGATCGCTTCATGCTGAAAGTGCTGGTGAGTTACCCTTCAACAACGGAAGAATTCGTGATTGTGGAACGGATGACTGGTAACTTACAACCGGTTCAGAAGGTGCTGACCAGCGAACAATTGTTGAGATTGCAGAAGGAAGCTGACAGCGTGTACGTGGACCCGGCGTTGATCGAGTACGCGGTGCGGATAGTGACCGCGACCCGCCGACCAGCAGAGTTCGGCTTGAAAGAGCTGCAACATTACATCCTGTTCGGGGCCAGCCCGCGCGCCTCGATCAATTTGATCCTGACTGCGCGGGCGTTGGCATTCGTGCGCGGGCGCAATTACGCCCTGCCGGAAGACGTACTGGATATGGCGCTGGATGTGATCCGGCACCGGATTGTGCTCTCGTATGAGGCGCTTTCGGACAACGTCACCAGCGACGAACTGCTAGAGAAAATCATCGACCGAATCCCGGTCCCGGTGGTACCGTTGCGTGAGCATGGAAGCGTCCGCCTCAACGCCTGAGCGCATCTTGCAGCGCCTCGATTGGCAGGTCATCCGCAGGCTGGATGGCCAGCTGCAGGGCGATTACCGCAGCCTTTTTTACGGCTACGGGATCGATTTTGCCGACCTGCGCGAATATCAACTGGAAGACGATATCCGTTATATCGATTGGAACGTGACAGCGCGCATGGACACCCCCTACATCAGGCAGTATATGGAAGACCGTGAGATCACAGCCTGGTTTTTACTAGACCTGAGCCCATCGATGGATTATGGCAGCGCGGCGGCCCTCAAGCGCACGCGGCTGATCGATTTCGTCACGACGATGGCGCGCATCTTGACGCGGCACGGCAACCGGGTAGGCGCTGTTTTTTATGGTCGCCGCATCGAACGGACGATCCCTGCGCAGGGCGGGCGGCTGCAGGTGCTGCGCCTGGTCAATGAACTGCTTAAGCAACCCTACCTGACGCGGGCGCCGTTCACAAAGTTAAGTGCGCTGCTCGAAGGAGGGCTGAACGCGATCAAGAAGCGCTCGTTGATTTTCGTCGTATCGGATTTCATCAGCGAGCCAGGCTGGGAGAGGCCGATGAAGCTGATCAACCAGCGCCACGAATTGATCGCGGTACGCTTATGGCACTCGAGCGAGGTGGAGTTGCCAGATGTCGGGCCAATCATTATGGAAGATGCTGAGACGGGAGAGCAGCTCTATGTGGATACACACGACCCGACATTGCGCGCCCGATTCCGGCAAGCAGCGCTGGGAAGGGAAGTGGCGCTGAGCGAGGCTTTCAAGCGCGCTGGTGTGGATGCCTTCTCGCTGGCAACGGATGAAGATCTAGTGCGTGCTATCCTCCGATTTGCCCGGTTGCGGCAGCGGCGTAGGCGATAAGCGGAGAGAGCCAAGGATGACATTCGTTTGGCCGATAATGCTGGTCTCCCTGTTGTGTTTGCCGCTCTTGATCGGGTTATACATTTCCTTACAGCGGCGACGAGTGCGGATCGCGGCGCGCTATGGTGTTTTCGGGGGAAAACAAATTCAGAGTCGCCAACCGGGCCGGCTGCGGCACATTCCCTCTTTGCTGTTCCTGGTAGGCCTGACCCTCCTGTTGATCGCCCTGGCGCGCCCCGAGATGACCGTCAACCTACCCAGGGTAGAAGGGACGGTGATCCTGGCTTTCGATGTCTCGGGCAGCATGGCCGCCGAGGATCTGCAGCCCAACCGCATGGCTGCGGCGAAGGTTTCGGCAAGCGAGTTCGTGCAACGCCAGCCGCCCAGTGTACGTATTGGGGTGGTGGCCTTCAGCGAGAGCGGCCTGTCGGTACAGGTGCCGACGAATGATCAGGACGCGATTCTGGCGTCGATCAACAGGCTAGAACCACAGCAGGGAACGTCATTGGGTTATGGCATCTTGACTGCGCTGGATACGATCCTGACGGATAGCGGCGAGACACAAGCCAGTGAGAGCGAGCCTGCACCGTCGCCTGTGCCAGCAGGTTCATTTGGGCCCGCAATCATCGTGTTGATCACGGACGGTGAAAACACCGCTCCCCCCGACCCGTTCGAAGCAGCTTTTGCGGCGGCAGAGCACGGGGTACGGATTTACTCTATTGGAATAGGCAGCCTGGCAGGCACAACGCTGCATATCAATGGCTACACCGTGCATACCCAGCTCAATGAGACCGCGCTTAAACAAATTGCAGGTCTGACCGGAGGAGAATATTACAATGCCGGGAGCGGAGAGGACCTGAGGAAAATTTACGATAATATCTCACCTGAGTTGGTGATCAAGCCAGAGAAGATGGAAGTCACCTCGATATTCGCAGGCGCGAGCATCCTGATCCTGCTAATTGGGGGTTGGCTGATGCTGCTATGGTTCGGGAGGCTGCCATGAGCGCGTGTTTGGCGCGGAGCATACCGGGTTTGGCTGCACGGAGGTGGTAAATGGAAATCCTATGGCCTAGATTCCTTCTCCTGCTGGGGTTAATTCCAATGATCGTAGCGGCGTACATATGGATTTTGCGCCGCCGGCGGCAGTTTGCAGTGCGTTATTCCAGCCTGGCACTGGTTCGGGAGGCGATCCCGCGCGCGGCGCAGCTGCGCAGGCACCTGCCATTCAGCTTGTTCTTGCTGGGGCTGGCCAGCCTGGTGGTGGCGCTCAGTCGCCCAACCACTACGGTAGTCGTGCCTTCAGGCAAAGCGACGGTTATATTGACGTTGGACGTCTCGCGTAGCATGTGTTCGACAGACATTCCCCCCAACCGCTTGAAGGCGGCCAAAGCGGCGATTCTGTCCTTTATCGACCGACAGGATGCTAATACGCAAATCGGGATCGTGGCGTTCGCTGGATTCGCGGAAATTGTACAGCCACCCACATCCGACCAGGAAGTGTTGCGCGCGGCGGTGAATAATCTAGCGACAGCTCGCAGGACCGCGATCGGCAGCGGAATTCTGAAATCCCTGGACGCCATCGCGGAAGTGAACCAGAGCATCGCGCCGAGCGTGAGCGGCTCAGGCTCCGAGGTCCAGCAGGTGCCAGCGCCGAAAGGCGAATTTGCTCCGGATATCGTCGTAGTGCTGAGCGATGGGGCGAGCAATACAGGCCCACAGCCGCTGGAAGCAGCGCTCCAGGCCGTTGATAGGGGGGTGCGAATCTATACGATAGGCTATGGCACCGCTTCCGGATCAGCTATGAGATGCGGTGACCAGTTTCAGGAACAGTTTTTCCAAGGCGGAGGCCAGGGGTATGGCGGATGGGGTTTTGGGGGTGGGTTCCGCCGGGGGATTGACGAAGAGACGCTGATGGGAATCGCAGAGATGACGGGGGGTGAATATTACTCAGCCACCAGCGCCGGCGAGTTGCACGATGTCTTCGAACAGCTACCTACTTACCTGATCACCAAGGAAGATAATACGGAGATCAGTGTGGTGTTCTCTGCGGTTGGGATGCTGTTCACGAGTCTGGCGATCTTGCTTTCGATGGTATGGCACCCATTCCCGTGATCCTAAATGCTAAACTTCCTTGGCAACCACTCTTAACCGCGCCGACCGCTGCTGAGGGGTGTCGCGAGAAGATTGGCTAACAACAGAGCAAGCAGCAATCAAAAACCCGTTGCCTGTCCGCTGAGAATCCTGCCGATCGTATCATAGCCAACTCCAAAGACTTGGGGCAAAAAGATGCCTACCAAGCCTACGATCAGGCCGGCGACCATTGGTTTCAACCAACGAGGAACTTTCCAATGGTTGTTAAAGATATCCTGGGCCAAATAAAGCAGGCGGATATAGGTCGCAGCGACCGGGCCGGCTAACAGCCCAAACCCTAGATATAGGAGAAGCTCCCTGGGGGAATGAAAGGCATAGGCTGGCACGTGGAAAGCTGGTTCTGGGCCAGAAACCGCCTGGGTAAACACAGCCGGATCACAGCCGCCAGGATGACAATACCAAAGGCGCCACCGCTGATTTCTCCTAAGATGATCTCCAAGGAAAAGAAGACCCCAGCGATAGGGGCATTAAAAGCCACGGCGATGCCGCTGGCGCAACCAGCAGCAACGAGCGAACGGAGGCGTTCATCTGACAGGTGCAGCCATTGACCGAACATCGAGCCCAGGTTAGCGCCGATCTGCACCGATGGATCTTCCGGTCCAACGGATGCACCGCAGCCAATAGAAAGTGCCGAAGCAACCGCCTTAGCTGGCATACGCTTATATCGTAGCCGCCCACCAGCCAACGCCGCCGCTTCCATATATACCGGCTACGCCGTGGTGCCGCTCCTCGCCGATCATGAAATATACGATTACACCAACCGCCAGACCGCCCAGCATGGGGATAAGAACCACGGTCCACGCTCCCCAGCTCCCAAGAAAACCACCCAGCAGATCAAAAAAGACCTGATGCGCCCAATCAATCAGTCTTTTGAAAAGCTATACACCGCCACCACCGGTTAAACCGACCACAAGTCCAGTGAAAACCGGCATAAATGCTTCAGATGGGAGCCACCGATCTTGCCGTCGAAATAAGAAATATGGTACCGCAGGAAAACCTTTAAGTGTCTTTGACTTCTCTCGAAGTACTCGATACAGTCGCTTCATCTCTGGGTAACTTGACTTGGATGATGTAGTTTGATATTATTATAGCATGTTCCCAAAACGTTTTGGGAGTTGAGATATGCCAGTCACAATCCGTGATGTTGCCGAACGACTGAAATTGTCAATCACCACCGTCTCTCGCGCCCTAGACGGCTATGACGATGTTGCGGAGGATACACGCCAGCGCGTCATCCAGGTAGCTCTTGAGATGGGCTACGTACCCAACCGCGCGGCTCGCCAGTTGCGCAAGCAACGCACCGAGACAATCGGATATATCCTGCCCACGAGCACACCACGCTTCTCAGATCCATTTTTCTCAGAGTTCATCTCGGGGTTGGGTGACGAGGTTGCAAAGAACAATTATGACTTGCTCATTTCAACGGCCGAGCCTGGGGAAGATACCGAGCGTTTGGTCTACCAGCGCTGGGTTCATGGGCATAGAGTAGACGGTTATATACTCAACCGTATGCGCCTTCGAGATTGGCGCGTGCAGTATTTAGCGCAAATGAATGTTCCCTTTGTGACGTTCGAACGCACCCTGGATGCAGCGGATTATCCTTCCATAGAGATAAATGGGCAGGCGGGAATCAAAACGCTGGTAGATTATCTCGTTAAGCAAGGTCACCAGCGGATCGCTTATATAGGTGCATCTTCGGATCTGGCAATCCAGGCAGACCGCTACTCAGGTTTCCGCCAAGGTTTGCATGAAGCCGGGCTTTTACTTCAGCAGGAACTGGTGATCGAAAGTGATCTGACTCGCCAGGGTGGTTTAAGGGCTGCACAAAAATTACTATCCTTGAGCAACCCGCCAACCGCAGTGGTTTGTATCAACGACTTGACCGCTATTGGTGTTATCCAGGCTGCCTCTGAGCTGGGTCTACTGGTTAGTCGTGACATCGCGATCGCCGGCTTCGACGGAATAGAGGATGCCGAGCACACGCAGCCGCCATTGACTACGCTCAACCAGCCAATATATGAAATTGCTCGAGAGATCGTGAAACTCTTGTTAGCAGAGATAAAAGGCGAACCATTAGCCGAACGGCACATTCAACTCCAGCCAGAATTGATCCTGCGTGCATCAACTGGATAAATATTTTTTTACCATGCAGCCAAAACGTTTTGGGCCATAAGGCATCAATTTCTGTGAAAGGAGGTGTGGCTAAAAATAGAAGCTATATCGGGCCAAATGTAACACCATCTATCACTCGATATCTGAAATTTGGAGGAGATATAAATGAACCGCAAACTACTACTCACGTTGATTCTCATTCTGCTAGCTCCGATGGTGACACGATGCGCACCGACTGCCGTTCCTACCCCGGAGGTCATCATCCAAACGCAGGAGGTCGTGGTCACTCAAGAAGTGATTGTGACAAAAGAGGTAGAGAAGATCGTTGAAATAACGCCCGAAGTGGTCGATTATGGCTCCGTGGTGATCCTCTCTACCCAGGCCAACCCGGTTGAAGAACAGGAGAAGATGCGCGGCATCGTCCTAGCAGATTTCCAGGGTCAGCCGGAGTTTATCGGAGCGGAGGAACCTGTTTTGCTTGACCGGTCGCTGGCAGAAGCCCAGGCCGGCGGAACGGGTTCGGCGGATGTCTTGATCGCGCTACATGGTACTTACCCAACCCTGGTACAGGCTGATACGCTCATGGATCTCTCCGACATGGCCTCAGAAGCGACAGCTGCGGGTATCCCTGAGGCGTTTATGACGCTGGGCAAGCTGAACACAGACAAACAATACTATATCCCTGTGATGCAGGCCACTTATATCATCGGCGCTAACAAGAAGGCTTTAGACTACCTGCCTGCCGGAGCGGATGTGAACTCCTTGACCTGGGAGCAATTTCGCGATTGGGGTAAGGCTATAAAAGACGCGACAGGAGAGAGCAAGCTCGGTTTCCCGGCAAGCGACCAAGGACTGATACACCGCTTCTTGCAGGGCTATATCTATCCCTCCTATACAGGTGGTATGGTGACCGGCTTCAAAACAGCAGATGCCGAGAGCATGTGGAGCTTCGTGAAAGACATGTGGCAGTACGTCAACCCCCAGGCCACAACCTACGGCTTCATGCAGGAACAACTGCTCTCCGAAGAAGTCTGGGTAGCGTTCGACCACACCGCCCGCCTGATCGAAGCCTTCAAGCAAAAGCCGGATGACTTTTTAGCCCTCCCAGCCCCGAGCGGCCCGCAAGGACTGGGTTTCATGCCTGTGATCGTCGGTATGGCGATCCCCGCCAACGCCCCCAACCCAGAGGGAGCCAAAGCGATGATCCGCTACTTGCTCCAGGATGAGACCCAGGTACAAATCCTGCGCGAGATTGGGTTCTACCCGGTCGTGGATGTGGATTTCCCCGGATTCGTAACAGTCGGCATCCGTATGGAAGGCGATGCTGTGGCCAATCAGGCTACCGCTAGTAATGCTTTGCCAGCGCTGTTACCCGTGGGCCTGGGAGATAAGGGAGGAGAGTTCAATAAGATCTACCGGGATGTCTTCACCCGCATTGTCCTTCAAGGGGAGGATATCCCCACAGTTCTCGCAGAGGAAGGCGCCAACCTGCAGAGTTTAATGGACACAACTGCTGCACCCTGCTGGCCGCCTGATCCTCCCAGCGATGGAACTTGCCAGTTAAAGTAAGATCGGCTAATCTGGTATCTGGGTGGGCCTGCCTCACCCAGATACCAACCCTCCGATCGGAGATGATATGAGCCCAAAACGCGTGCGATCCCTCGAGCCATACCTGCTCCTGGCTCCATCCCTGATCTACCTGATCGTCTTTTTTGCCGTTCCAATGGTCAGGGCGTTTTCCCTTGCCTTTCGCGCAGAGGAAAGCACCTGGACAATGGAATACTTCCAACGTATGGTCAACGACGCCAATTTCTGGCCAGCGTTGCGTACGACCTTGATTCTGGTTGTGACGATTATTCCGTTGCAATTCATCCTGGCCCTGGTGATGGCATTGATCGTGACTGCGGGTCTGCGCGGCTCCGGCCTGTTGATCTACTTTTACGCTCTGCCCATTGCGGTCTCAGACCTGGCAGCCGGTATTGTCTGGTTTAGTATTTTTACCGAACGTGGTTACCTGAATACATTTTTGCAGTCGCTCGGATTAATCGAAAAGCCATTTATATATCTACAATACGGTTCTCCCTGGGCAATTCTTGCCGTTATCCTGGCTGAAGTCTGGCGGGCGACTTCGATCATCTTTGTTATCCTCGTAGCTGGACTGCAAGGTATTCCCAAAGAATATAATGAAGCTGCAGAAGTGTTCGGAGCTACATATTTGAAGCGTCTTTGGGTGGTAACGTTGCCGATGCTCAAGCCCAGTATCCAGGTGGCTTTAATTCTGCGCACCATCCTGGCGTTCCAGGTGTTCGCAGTAGTATTGGCCCTGACCGGGGATGGGGTCAAAGTACTGGCTTCCGAAGCATACGCCTGGTATGCCCGATGGCGCAATTTGAATATCTCCGCTGCTTTTGCAGCTCTGATCCTGGTGATTTCCTTAACCACTACGGTGATTTACTTGCGCTCTTTACGCTCTCAGGAAGTCACCCTGGGGTAAAGAAGGGCTAGGGTGATGCAATCGAGGCGCGTACTCTCCATTTCCCGGGTATTGAACCGCTTGATGCTTTATCTGGCGGCGATCTTTATCGCCTTGTATATTCTCATTCCAATCTACCTGATAGCGGTGCTGGCGTTGAGTCCGCGCGAGGTGATTTCTCAATATCCTAAGCCCTTTATCCCGCAGGATCTTACTTTAGATACGATGCGGTTCTTTCTCAACTCCTACGGCATACTAGACTCGGTGAAGAATAGCATCCTGGTCGCCATGATCACACTCCTGATTGCCCTGATCATTGGAGCTCCGGCTGGTTATGCGCTGGCGCGATATATCTTTCCTGCAAAAGATACATACCGGTTGATGGTCTTGACCACGCGCGCTTTCCCGGTTGTGATCCTATCCATCCCCTTGATCACCACTTATATTCGTTGGGGTATCGATGATACGGTGTCGGGGGTGGCATTCATGCACACTGCGATGGCCTTACCTACAACCATTTTAGTGACCAGCAGTATCTTCATCGCGGTATCTAAAGATCTGGAAGAGGCGGCCATGACCATGGGATGCAGCCGTTTTGAGGCTTTCCGGCGGGTTGCCTTACCGTTAGCCTTGCCCGGGTTGGCGGCCTCCGCCATATTTACCTTTGTGCTTTCCTGGAACGAAGTCTTCGCTGCCGCTATCCTAACCGTGCGCAACCAGACACTGCCAGCCAGGTTGATTGTCCAGTTAAACCAATCGCCGCTCCACTTTCGCTTTGCTGGGGGGTTTTTCATCCTCATTCCAGCGATCATCTTCATGTTCTTCGTGCGGCGCTATCTTTTCAGCCTGTGGGGAATAAAACTTAAATAACAGGTCGAGGTAAATATGGCTGAGATTCGGATAGAAAATGTTCGTAAAGAGTTTGGCAAAGTAATAGCGGTGAAAGATGTTAATCTAGAGATCCCCGACGGTGAGTATATCGTACTGCTTGGTCCAAGCGGTTGTGGCAAGACCACCTTACTCCGGTGCATTGCCGGTCTGGAGCAGGTGGATGCTGGACGAGTGTTCTTTGATGGGAAAGACATCACCGACCTGCCGGTTCGTAGGCGACCTATCTCAATGGTCTTCCAAAGTTACGCCGTCTTCCCACACATGAAGGTCTTTGACAACATCGCCTTTGGGCTGCGAATGCAACGCAAACCGAGCGATGAGGTAAAAAAACGTGTCCAGTCTTCATCCGAAATGCTCCACATCGAAGATTTACTGGACCGCTACCCGGCGCAGTTGAGCGGCGGGCAGCGCCAACGGGTTGCCGTCGCCCGCGCCATCGCCTATGACGCCGAAGTATTGCTTATGGATGAGCCGCTCAGCAACCTGGATGCTCTACTTCGTTTGGAGATGCGCGCTGAGCTGAAGCGCCTGTTGAATAATTTGGGGACAACTGTGGTCTACGTCACCCACGACCAGGTGGAAGCGCTTAGCCTGGGCAACCGGATTGCCGTAATGCGGCAGGGCGAGTTTTTACAAGTGGATACCCCCATCCGCGTGTACGATTTCCCCGCAGCGCACTTTGTAGGCAGCTTCATTGGGAACCCTCCCATGAATTTCCTGGCTGCACAGGTGGTAGAGAATGCTACAGCTTTGCTCGTTGAAGGAGCAACCCTGCCGATTAAGCCGGATCTCAGCGCAGCTTTAAAACAAGGCGAACAGAAAGTAGTGTGGTTAGGTATCAGATCAGAAAATATCGAGCCACAATCATTTGCTTCAAATGACGTACTTCCTGCTCGGGTGATCGTGGTTGAACCTCTGGGATCACACAACCTGATTACTGTACGGCTCGGTGAGACGGTCGTAAAAGTAAACGCTCACCCAGACCTGGAATTACAAATGGAGCAAGAGATCTGGCTGAAACTCAATATCAGTAAGGTACGCCTGATGGATAAAGAAAGCGGCAATGCGATTGGATAATCTGCAGGATTTAATAGCCAATGCGGAGGCCGTTCTGCGCCAGAATGATGCCGGGATATTCACCAAGCCAGGCCCAAAACAATACCCTCACCAGTGGAACTGGGATTCGGCACTCATTGCCCTGGGGTTGTCCCATTTTGACCTGCCTCGCGCCCTGCTGGAAATCCGCTCGCTGTTCACCGGGCAGTGGAACGATGGGATGCTGCCACATGTCGTCTATCACACGATCCCTTCAGACTACTTTCCACCCCCATCTTTCTGGCAGATCCAATCCAGCTTACATGCCCCAATGGTGGCGACCTCGGGGATCACCCAGCCCCCGATATTGGCCACGATCCTGCGGATGATTCATAATCGCACCCCTATTCTAGGCTTCCTACGAGAAATTTACCCTTCTCTTCTGGCCTGGCACCGCTGGCTGCACACAGCCCGCGACGCGGATGGCAGCGGCCTGGTTTGCATCATCCATCCCTGGGAGTCCGGAACCGATGACTCCCCGCGTTGGCTGGAGTTGCTGGCAGAGATCGCTCCGACCGAACTGCCGACCTTCCGGCGAGGGGATACCCAATACGTTGCCCAATCCGAGCGACCGAACCAGATCGATTATGACCGTTTCATTTACCTGATTGATATTTTCCGGCGCAATGCTTATCAGGCAAAAACTCTCCTGGAGCGCTCGCCGTTTCTGGTGCAAGATGTTCTGTTCAACTCGATCTTGTGCCGTGCAGATGAAGACCTGCGTGCCATGGCTGTAGAAATCGGGCAATCCACCGTAGAGCTGGATGTCTGGCTAGAAAAACTTCGGGCAAGCTTCAATGGCCGCTTCTGGGATGAAAGACAAGGATTATACTTTGATCATAACCTGCGATCCGGCAAGCCGATCCAGGTGAATACCGCCACTACCTTTTTGCCCCTATATGCAGGGCTTGCAAGCCTAGACCAAGCCGAGAGAGTGATCAGGGATCACTGGCTAAACCCCGTAGAATATGCACCCGTGCCGGCCACGCCCTATCGTATCACTACCACCAGCCGGTCCGAACCAGCCTGGGAACCACGTCGCTACTGGCGGGGACCAATCTGGATCATCATGAACTGGCTGCTAACTCTGGGTCTGGCCTGTTACGGATACCAGGACCTGGCAGAGGAACTTCGCCATCATTCGCTTGAGCTGGTTTCCCGTTCCGGTTTTCGGGAATATTATGACACGCGAGATGGCAGCGGCTGCGGATCACCCGATTTCTCCTGGTCGGCGGCATTGACGTTCGAATTAGCGCATTCAATAAGGAGTATAAGAAACCAACACCTGCATTTTGGTAATCCGGAATGACGATTAATAAAATTCAAAAACACCAGAAGTCAAGTCAGGCTAATCATCTTCATTACGATAGGCTGAGCATGTGGTATGACCGCTGGCTGTATGGAGTGAGAAGAGAGCGCAAGTTACCGGCTTGGATTTACTCGGCGTAAAAGAGGGTGATACTGTCCTAAAAATCGGTTTTGGTACTGCTCAGAACCTCCTGGTATCATGAAATTTGCAGGTGGCCGGTACCAAAGCCACCGATCTGTGAGATAAAGTACCTCCGCCCCACCATACGGCGAGGTCGGATCTCATTGCCAACAATGGGAGACGCACATGCCATTTTTCCTGCTCTGGCCTTGCCGGTGGGGACTTTCGCAGACAGGAGGTATTTCCCATGAGCAAGAAACGTACTGCCCATTTGCGAGGGGCACGCGGTCAGGCTTTCGCCGATCTCACCCGAGGTATTGCTTCGGAACGTATCTTGTGCGTCTCCCTGGACGTCAGCAAATACTTTCACGTCGTGATGATCCATAACGGGTTAGGTGAGATTGTGACGCCCACTTTCGAGATCGATATCTTCCAGAGCGGGTATGATCAGTTGTGTCAGGCCATTGATCAGGCCAAGTCTCGCACCAACGCCCAGCTCGTGCTGATCGGCATGGAACCGACCAGCCACTATTTCGAGAACCTGGCTCGCCGTTTGTTGCAACGTACCCAGCCGGTGACGCTCATCAACAGCTTTGCTGTCAAGCAGAACCGTGAGCAGCAGCTGATGCGGCGCGAGAAGACCGACGAAATTGATGTCGCCGCCATTGGTGACTTGCTGCGGCGGGGTGAAGGCACACCTTTCAGGCCGCCGACCGGCATCTACCTGCAATTGCAGCAACTGGATCGCGTCCGCCTGGGAAAAGTCAAGATCCAAGCCATGCTCAAGAACCAGATCCTCGGCCACCTGGACCGCATCTTCCCGGGTCTGGTGATCCTGGGCGACGAAGCCAAAGAGCGCTATACGCCCTTGTTCGAGGCGGACTTCTGGACCTGCCAGACCCTGCAACACCTGATCCGGGTCTGCCCCAACCCACACCAACTTGCCAGGATGCTGTCTGCCCAGCTTGTCCAGGTTTTTCACGCTCACCAGTATCGCTTGGGGCCAGCCGTCGCCGCCAAGCTCATCGCCTATGCCCAAAAAGTGCTCCTGCCCGACCCGCAACTGGCCGCCATTCGCTGCGAACTCTTGCAGCATGACCTGACCTTGCTCGACGAAGTCCAGGCGCACATCGCCGCCCTCGAACGACGCCTGGCTGACCTGGTCGCTCAGACCCCTTACCAGATCTGGACGAAAGTCAAAGGCTTGAGCACCGTTCAGGTCGCCAGCCTGGCGGCTGCTATCGGCGATCCAGATCACTACACCCATGCCGGCCAGGTTTTCCGCCGTTCCGGCCTGGTCAGCGGTCGCAATGACTCCGGTCGCCGCCAGCGCAAAGGCAAGGGCAACCGGGTGCTCAAGACCGGCGATGTTTACCTGCGCCGGGCGCTGATGAATGCGGTCGCTACCTTGATCTTGCACCAGCCGACCCTGGGTCGCTACAACCAGCTGCTCCAGAAAAACAAACCAGCCGGTGTCGCTCGCGTCGCTACCGCTCGACGTTCCATCGGTATTTTGTGGGCTACCTTGCGAGATCAATACCCAACTACTCTGATCAGTTGTAAAGGTGCTGAGATGTAATCTACTTCCCGTTCATCGTCGCAGGCTCATCCCTGCATTCATCTTCCTGACTGTCTGATCCACGCCCGCCCTCGGCGTGTCAGACGGCTCGGGGGCCGGCCGGTTTCCTCCTTGAGGTTCGCCCTCGCAAATAAGCTTGGACCGCCCCCGAACCGTGGCGCTGACACCCTGGATAACGTAAGGTGAGCTGCCTGTCCGGCACGCTCGTATACCAGGATAGGGACAACAGCGCCCGCCAGCTTTCGCTGGTCGCTGTCATACTGTGCTCGCCGTGGCTCTGTTGTTCAGGTTGATCCATGTAGTTCATACTGCTAGCCTGTGACTCCTTTTGACTGTCTTTTGCGAGCTAGCTCCTCGCGCACTCGCGTCGTTTTTGCTGAAAGGACTTGACATCATGATAGTAAGCTTATAGGTGATTGATCAAACATAAGTAATCCCTCGGGAAATAGGTTCACAACATTATCCTCTCTTACTGTTTACTTTCCCTAATTTGACAACAAAATATTCGGTAATCTTGTGATTTCTAAGTATCTTTGATACTGCTCTTCCCACTCCCCTAAATCCTTTGGAAGATATTCTTCGGTTGGAAATGAGCGGTCAATTAAGGTTCTACCTTCAGCGTGATCTTTGATATCACCCAATGCTATCATCTGAACCATAATATTTCCCAAAGCCGTTGCCTCATATGGTCCGACGATGACTGGTATCTTGCAGGCGCTAGCGGCGAATTGGCAAAGCATTTTATTTTGCCCCCCGCCTCCTACGATATGGAATGCTTTTGGTGTCTTACCTAGGATATCTGTCAGTTTATCGATTGTGTGGCGATACTTCAAAGCTAAGCTCTCCAGGCACACACGGATTATCTCCCCTTTGTCTTGTGGAATATT
>Ga0209521_10001032_pt1 | contig 22456 bp, 19 predicted proteins | sample Rifsed19ft4_FD_184016 | JGI IMG/M metagenome (GOLD analysis project Ga0209521, IMG submission 184016) | Soil microbial communities from Rifle, Colorado, USA - sediment 19ft 4 (version 2) | ecosystem: Environmental > Terrestrial > Deep subsurface > Rock core/Sediment | place: Rifle, Colorado...
CACTTGCCTTTCCATTAAGTGAATTATCGAAAAGTAAGCCCTTCTGATTTTCCCTTAACTGTTGAACAAAATCTTTTCTGTGAAGACTCCTATTTAAAACATTCAAGCGAAGTTTTTTAAAACCGGATTTAATGTTATTACCGAGAAACCTTACAAAATCACCGGAACCATTATTTTTATCATTCCCTGTTTTGTTCGATTTAAAGCTAAAGAGATCTGGAAGATCTTCCCAGTTTAAATTATGTGAAGAAAAATAGAAATATCCGTTATTTTTAAGTACCCTTCTTATTTCTTTAAGAGCTGTAAGTCTATCTTCATGGCTGAAGCTGTCGATTCCATTATAGCTAAACAGCACAAAATCAAACATACCGCTTCCAAACATGTTCATCGATCTTACATCACTTTCCATAAAACAATACTTATCTCTATATCTGATTTTGCATTTGGCGATCATATTGGGTGCATAGTCCGCACCGATATAACTCCTCGCCAGAGGGGCAAAATATTTAGTGGTGCGTCCTCCTCCCACCCCCATATCAAGCATGTCAATTTCTTTTAACCTGCTGTCAAATTTTTCGATTATTGCAGATTCGGCACCCTCAAGATAATCTCTTTTTGCATATTCACCGGAAATAGATTCCGAATTATATAATATTTTATGATCAAGCAATTTAAATTTACCTTTTTTCCAATTTTAATATTTTTAAGTTCCCATGATATTTAAAGCTATAAGCAAAATTCATAATATTATAGCAGATAGGTTTAAAATATTAAGAGGAAATTGATTTATATGACACTCCGGGATGATAAAGCCTGCGAGTTTTCCTATGCTTTTGAAACAAATTCCCTTTTTTCTCCCTTGCACAGATATTTAATAAGCCTTCTTGCCTGAGCCATGCACATTGGCACACCACCGCCCGGGAAAATCCACTGGCCGGTCATATAGAAATTCTCCAGTCCCGGCAGCTGTTTTGGTAAAAATTTTCCAAAGAGTTGCACCGTAGGAAGCCATCCCTGATATGAACCCTGCCAGTTACCAGTATATCGCTCCCAGGTAACAGGGGTTGCTATGTCTGTTACTTCGATCTGATCCGTTATACCGGGAAGTCTCTTCTCCAGTTGTTTAATGCACATATCAAGGACCTTTTGCTTTTCCATTCGATATTTCTGTCTATCTTCATAAAGAGATTTCCAATAATCATAATCTGATTCTATCTGGATTTTTATGACACTCTTACCCTTTGGAGCAAAGTAAGGATCCTGACAGAAATGAAAATAACCCATCCATTCACATTTTTTGCCTCCGATTATAAGCGGATCATCAAGTTTGAAACAATTGATCTCTACTTCACCAGACAGATCCCGCTTTACCCCTAAACTTATGGAGATTATAGGCGGCCATAAACTTGGCTTTTCATACATCTCATTTATTTCCTGGGTTATATACTTTCCTTCCAGCATATCATATATCGTAGATCTACCATCGGCTGCAGAAATGACAATATCAGCCCGGATTCTTTTACCCTTATCTGTTTCGACTCCAACTGCTTTCCCATTTTCTAACAGTATTTTTCTTATCCGGCAGTTATAATTGACTTTTCCTCCAAGAAAAGAATAAAGTTTCTCAATTGAACGGGCAAAATGAAGTGAACCTCCTATTGGATAGCCTCCTTCGTGATTATGAAAATATGCAAGCGGCAAGACAACCATGAGTGCCGGCATTTTTTTCACCGGAAACATCTGAAAGAGCATTTCACGCATGACATCATTTTTAAACATAGAAAGGAAGTCTTCTATTCTAGTATTTTTAAGCCTTAAGAAGGAGGGCATGTACGGCAGCATCTTTAGAATATCAAGAAAGCCGTAATTGCCAAAATCAGCATCAAGCGGCGGCCTGAATCTGGTATAAAAACGAATCAGGTTCATTAATTTTCTTATAGCTTTCTTTTCATCAGGGAATAATCTCAGAACCTCTTCTTCAAGCTTATCCAGATTCGTATAGACAGTAAGGATTTTCCCTTTCAACTCGATTTTCCTGAATCGTTCAGTAAAATAAAACTTCACATTCTGGGCAACTCCCAGTTCTTCGAAAACAGGATAAATCGAGCTTCCCTTATTCGATCCAAGCACCCAGTGCAGACAGTGGTCAAATAGATAATCACCCCGTTTCCATGAAGTACAGACACCACCCGGAGTGCTATGCATCTCATAGATCTCTGAATCATACCCGTTCATCTGCGCATAACATCCGGTGGAAAGACCTGCCACACCGGCTCCGATAATAAGCATTTTTTTCATACTATGATTCCTCTGGTAAAATAAAAAAAGAATTAAATAAATTTTAGTACTTATACATTTTGCTAATCAAGCTTTTTCTTAAGGATATCATAAAATTTGTCACTTGCCTCGCGTTCAAACCATGGATAATGGCCACATTTTTCAAGAAGGATAAAATGGAAATCTTTTATTATACGCGAAAGAGGTTCAAGAACTCCCTGATAGGGATGTGGATCATATTCTCCATGGATAGCTGCTACCGGACACTGGATTTTTTCCCCCATTTTTAATAAGTCCACACTGGACCTTAATTCCTCGGCATCTTTCCATACATTCCGGAATATATGATACTGATATTCCAGAACTTCATTCTTATAAGGCAAAGGATCATATGAATCGGATTTAAATAAAAGTTTTCCAAAGCGTGACATCAAAATATCCTTTTCTTTATCTTTAATCAAAGGATTATTCAAGTCCTCTGCCAGGATTTGTATTTCCATTCTTTCTTCCTTATCGAGGCGGTTCAACCTTTTTTCCATAATCTTCTCTGCATATTTCTGCTCGAATACAGCACTTCCCACAAGTATGAGTTTCTTCACCATTCGAGGATACTTTGCTGTAAAAATGAATCCGAGCATTGCTCCCCAGGACCATCCGATCAAGGTTACAGGTAGACTTCCATTCTTTTCCAGAACATCATATAATTCCCGGACCTGCCCTTCAAGAGATTCCGCAGTCTGAAGTGGTTCCAGAACACCCTTCCAGGCTGAGAGTACTCTAGCTATGGGAGCCATTTCGCCGGGCGCTCCCGGTCCGCCGTGTAATAAGGCAATACTAAAAGGAGGTTCCCCGTATTTTCTTAGATTTTTTTTATTCACTATGGAGTTCAATTTATAAAAAAGTAAAAAAGTTTATTTATATACATCTTTTCTATGCATCATATATTAAATGACTCAGTAGTTTCTAAGATATGGATATAAAATTAAAATTAATACATGGTGGAGGCGGCGGGAATCGAACCCGCGTCCGAAGACATTGACACTTAAACGTCTACAAGCTTATTCCATATTTTAAATCTTACTTTTTTGCTCGCATGGACACGATCAAAAAAGCCAGCCCGCATTAAATTTCCCCCGGTACTACCGCAGACATATCATACCGGAGTATCCTGCTAACCGGCGCCTGTTGAAAAGCGCAGGAAACCTTTCACAGACGTAGCGGCTTAAATTAAGCTGCTAATGCTAATTTATTATTAGCGTTTATGTTTAGTTTCAGTTATTTACGAGTTCTGATACTCGGCTTGCAATTTAAGCTCAACCTGTCCCCGTCGAATCCAGGTCGCCCCCTGTTCTATCGTGGTAATAACTCTGAATTTAGTGCGGAGGTTATTTTACATCAAAATCAATATTTTTTCAAAGCCCTCTTCATTTCAATCTTATGTTCTCTTTCCTGAATATCCTGTCGCTTATCTCTTCCGGCTTTACCTTTAACCAGTGCCAGCTCGATCTTGACTCTGTTTTTAATCATATATACTCTTAAGGGAACAAGGGTCAGACTTCTGTCAGTCAACTTCCCTTCTATTTTACCGATCTCCTTCCGGTGCATAAGAAGTTTTCTGGTTCTGGTAGGATTAATGTCCCCGACCCTGCTTTTACTATATGGCGATATATGCATATTGTAAAGAAATAACTGACTGTTCCTTATCCTGCTGTAACTGTCCCTCAGGTTCACTCTGTGGTCGCGAATAGACTTGACTTCGCAGCCTTCCAGCGCTATGCCTGCCTCGTATGTGTTTAAAATAAAAAAATTCCTGAATGCTTTTTTATTCAGGGCGATTATTGATTTATTCTCTTCGGAACCACTCTTTTTTTTTGGTTTTTTCATTCAATCTCGCTTATAAGAATATTAATTTCCTCGATAGCCCTGTTTAATTGTACGTCTTCGGTGTCAGCCTCTTCTAATTCGATTATTATATCAGGTCTTACCCCTATGCCTTCCACGGATGCCCCTGAAGGTAAGAAGTATTTTGCGGTCGTAAACTTGATTCCAGAACCGTCCGAAAGTTCGTAAAGTCCCTGTATGACACCCTTGCCATAACTTCTCTCTCCGACAAGGATAGCTCTGCCACTATCCTTTAATGCACCTGCAACCAGTTCGGATGCACTTGCCGAATATCCATTTATCAATACTACCAGAGGAATCTCGGTATATTTTCCTTCTCTGGCAATAAATTCATCGGCACTCTCTTTATCTTCGGTTCTTCCTTTTATAGTTGAAATTACTCCTTCATTTATAAATAAATCACAAACCTCGATTGCATCATCCCATGTGCCGCCCAGATTATTTCTCAGATCGAGTATCAAACCGCTGGCACCGTCATCAATCAGTTTTTGAATCTCTCTATCGAGCTGGGCAGCGCCATTAGACTGGAAGTCGTAATACCAGATATAGCCTATATCTTCTTCAAAGATATCGGAAATAAGATTAGGGATATAAAATTTCGCTCTGGTTACTCCGATTTCCAATGTTTTATCTTCGGAAGGTCTGAAAATCTTCAGATTTACACTGGTTCCCTCTTTACCTTTAATCATAGCTACGATTTTTTCAAGGTCCATATCTTTTATTTCTGTACCATCTACTTCGACTATAATATCCCCTTCCATAATGCATGCCCTGTAAGCAGGTGTATCTTCAAGTATCCTTATTACAAGGACCTGTTCTTCTTCATCCAGAGTCACTACAACCCCTATACCACTTGTTGTACCGCTGTAGGCTTCCATTATCTGACTATATTCTTCGGCAGTAAAATATTCAGCATATTTATCGTCAAGTGCCGAAAGTATACCTTCCATACCTGCCCTGATTATTGCCTCGTCGCTTTTCTCTACAAGTGAATTTCCGGAAATCAGGTCCATTACTTCTTCAAAGGTGTCTAAATTGAACTCATCAGCAGCGGCGGAAGTATCATTCCGCTCCGTATTTGATAAATATCCCTTAAGAGAATCGAAATTGATTCCTATCCATAATCCCGTAGAGAAAACAAATATAACTATAATAATCGAGATTACCGCTATTAAAACATTTTTTTTCATAACATTATCTTCCTACCCATTAGCATTAAGTATTTAATTATTATTGTAAATAAGAATATGGATTCTGTGGAGCTCCGTTTATTCTGACCTCAAAGTGCAAATGCGGACCAGTGGACAATCCGGTAGAACCGACCAGTCCGATAACCTGTCCTCTTTGTACCATCTGCCCCATGGCTACATTGATGCTGGAAAGATGTGCGTACCAGGTGGCAAAACCTCCTCCGTGATAAAGCATAATAGAATAACCATACCCGCCAAAATAACCGGCTTGTATCACCTGACCTCCATCCGCCGCTTTTACCAGGGTTCCGTAGCCAGCTACAATGTCCAGACCCGAATGAAATCTGTTATAACCAAGTATAGGATGGTATCTGTTCCCGAAACCGGATTGTATTCTGCCAATTACGGGCCATGCAAATTTTCCCGAAGGAGCCGAACCATACTTGTAACTCTCAAGTATTCTTGTAACCTCGGCCTCCTGTATCTCCAGCTGCTTCTCCATCTGTATGAGAGCTTTTTTATTGGCAGTAGCATTTTTAAGCAACTTCTGCTTTTCATCGTATATACCATTGATCTCATTTGCTTTCTCTTCGGCCTGGGCAACCAGCTTTTCCACACTCACTTTATATTCTTTTTGATCTTCCCTTAAATCGATTATAGATTTTTTTATCCCTATGGTTGCATCTCTTTTTTCCTTGATTGATTGAATATTTTCGGTATCCTGTTCTGCAAAAAGATTCATAAGTTTTAGTTTGGATATGAAATCCAGAAAATCCTGTGCCTTGAGCAAGATTTCCATTATGTTGCTGCCGCCATTTTTATAGATAGCAGTGACTCTGTCGTTCAATATTTTTACTTTTCCCTGAAGCTCGTCTTCTATCCTCTTGAGTTCTTCCTCTTTCAAAACAAGCTCTATGGTTGCTTTATCAACTTCACTTTTTGCATCAGCTAATTTTTGATTAAGACCGTCCAATTCTGAAAGTGCACTGGTCAGTTGATTTTCTACTTCATCTACCTGGTTAATATATTCCTGTTCCTGTTTTTCTACCTCTTTCCTTTTTTTCTGAGTTTCTTCTATATCCTTTTGTATCTGTTCCAATTGTTCTTCAAGGGATTGAGCCAGGATAGATTTAGGGGATGCAAAATAAACAATATTAAAGCCGGAGAGTGCTATAATAATTGTTACAAATATGGCTATAATGTTTTTACTTTTAAACTTCATATTATTTCATTTTTTCAGGGATTATTTTAATACTAATCAATAAAAATTGAAAATCTGAAAGATTTAAGGGTGTTTTTTAGATCTTTACATACCTTCTAAGGGCAATGGCACTGCTTAAAATTCCAATCAAGCCTCCCATTACTGCCACACCTATATATACATACAATACGACACTGCTGCTTCCGACTATGGCCAACTCCTTTATACGCATTGTATCCACTATCACTCTCTCGCCTCTGATCAACAGAAAATTACCTACAAAATATAGCAGGATAATTGAAATGATGCTTCCCACAAACCCTTCAAAAAAACCTTCGAATAAAAAAGGAATTCTTACGAACCAGTTAGTGGCCCCTACCAGTTTCATTACTTCGATCTCTTTCCGGCGTGCATAAATAGAGAGTCTTATGGTGTTGAATATCAATACAATAGCTGCAAGAAGCAGCACTATTATTACAAGAAGCGCTATGGTTCCTACGATTGCTGTTATGGAAAACAATTTGTTTACATAATTCTTGCCATATATTACGTCATTGACCCCTTCTATATAGTTTCCATCTTTATCATAGAAACGCAATGCCACCTGATCGATTTTTTCGGGGCTATCTAAAGTTATTTCAAAAGATGCCGGCAGCGGATTGCCTTCGATTTCTTTTAAGATATCACTACCTTCATTCTGTTCCTTGAATCTTTCCAGCGCCTGATCTTTGGATACATAATTTACGGAATCTGTTTCCTCCCAGCTTAATACTTCCTCTTCTATATAGTCTTTTAACTCCTCCGAGATCTCATCCTCAAGATATACAGCCAGCTCGACTTCACTTTCTACCGAACTTATTATACCCTGTATGTCATATACGATTATTAAAAAAAATCCGACGACAAACAGAGTAATGGCCACTGTAGTAATAGCAGTAAATCCCATAAAAAAGTTTCTTCTTAAACTTATAAATGTCTCACTGAAAAAATACTTGGGTCTTATCATCAATCCCCGTATACTCCTCTCTTCTGGTCTCTGATTATTTCTCCTTCCTCAAGTTCCACCACTCTTCTTCGCATCGAGTTTACAATATTCCGGTCATGTGTGGCCATAAGTACAGTGGTACCGATAAGATTAATACGGGATAATATCTTCATAATTCCTTCCGATGTCCCCGGGTCCAGATTACCTGTTGGTTCATCGGCAAGAAGTATCGGAGGTCTGTTTACAAATGCCCTTGCAATAGAAACTCTTTGTTGTTCACCACCGGATAATTGATGGGGGTAAGAATTTATCTTACTGTATATGCCCACAAGTTTTAAAACCTGGGGCACCTGAATTTTTATCTCGTAAACCGGCTTCCCGATGACTTCCAGGGTAAATGCTACATTTTCGAATATGGTTTTATTGGGCAGAAGTTTAAAATCCTGAAATACACATCCTATATTTCTCCTGAGCTGCGGAATTCTGTTTGATTTAAGGTTGCAAATATTTCTTCCCGCTATGAATATACTTCCTTCGCTTTCTTCAATTTCTTTTATAAGTAATTTTATGAAAGTGGATTTACCAGATCCGCTTGGGCCCACCAAAAAAAGAAATTCTCCCTTCTTGATGACCAGATTGATATTCTTAAGTGCAACGGTATTGTCTTCGTATATTTTACTGACTTGTTTGAATTCGATCATATTCATTTCGTATTTTTTCTTTTTCTTCCCTGGTTTTAATACTCAAGAGTTTACGCTTTGTATAATTTTTTTTCAAGAAAACCTCTGATAAGTAAATCTATATTACCATCTAAAACCGATCCAACATCTCCTATCTCGATTCCTGTTCTATGATCTTTGATCAATTGATATGGTTGAAGAGTATAACTCCTTATTTGATTACCCCATCCGATTTCTTTTTTTTCACCTCTAACTTTATTGATTTCTTCAAGATTTTTTTTCCTCTCAAGCTCGAAAAGCTTTGATTTTAAAATCTGCATGGCTGTCTGTTTATTAAGCAACTGAGATCTCTCATTCTGGCACTGCACCACTATATTTGTCGGAAGATGCGTGATCCTTACTGCCGAATCAGTGACATTTACATGCTGGCCACCGGCGCTGCTTGATTTAAAGGTCTCTATTTTTAGATCTTCTTTATTTATTTTTATATCTATATCCTTATCGAAAAAAGGTATTACATCAACGGATGCAAAAGAAGTGTGCCTTCTTTTAGAAGAATCGAAGGGTGAGATTCTTACCAATCTGTGGATTCCTTTTTCCGATTTTAAAAGCCCGTATGCATTTTTCCCGGTAACCGTAAAAGTGACGTTCTTTATACCTGCCTCCTCACCTGCCTGATAATCATTGACGATGTAAGAAAATCCTCTTTTATCGATCCAGCGCGTATACATACGAAACAGCATCTCTGCCCAATCCTGTGATTCTGTCCCTCCTGCTCCGGGGTGAATATTGACTACCGAAGGATAGGAATCATATTTGCCGCTTAAAATTACTTTTTCTTCCAGATCATCGAGCGAATCCTCTATATCGGTAAGATTTTCTGCCAGCTCTCTTTCAAGGCTGCTGTCTTCCTCGCTTTTAAGTATTTCCAGTGCTAAATTAGCGTTCTCCATTTTTTCTTCTAAATTTTCAATATCAGTGATTGTTTCTTTAAGTTCGGAAATCTCACGGACTACCTTCTGGGCAATATCGCGATCTTCCCAGAATTTTTCTGACAGAGTCTTGCTCTCAAGATTCTTAATGCTTTTTACTTTATTATCTATTTCAAAGACAGTTCCTTAAAAATACGAGTTTTTTCAGTAATTTATCCAATCTTGTATCATAATCCTCTAACATCGAATCCTCCCGGGCTTATTATTTATATTAAAATTATTTGCCGCAGCACTTCTTATACTTTTTCCCGCTTCCGCAGGGACAGGGGTCATTTCTTCCGATTTTTTTTGCAGTTTCGGTCCTTGTTTTTAAAGTTTGCACGGCAGATTTCACCGGACCGCTGGCCAGTATGTTCGTCACTTCCTGTCCCCTTACGACATTTTGCCTATCCTGTTCCTTTTGCTTTTCCTGTTCCTCTCTGGTAACTATCTTGACATTATATAATAATCTTACCGTATCAAATTTTATTTCCTCTATGAGCTCCTTGAAAAAATGAAATGCTTCTCTTTTATACTCAACAAGAGGATCCAATTGACCGATAGATCTGAGTCCTATACCTTCCTTGAGGTAATCCATTTCCAGCAGATGGCCTCTCCACATATTATCGATGACATTCAACATTACTATTTTTTCCAGTTTCCTTATAACAGGAGAGGTATAGTTTTTTTCTCTCTCCTCGTAAATCCGGTAGGCTCTTTCTGTTAATTTTTCCTTTAAAACACCTATATCCATTTTATCCTTGCCCGGCGACTTCTTATCTATGACATCGGCTACTATATTAGTTGAAAATATAGGATTCATATAATTGGACAATTCTTCCAGATCCCAATTCTCAGGATAATCTCCCGGATTTATATGGATATCGACACCCTTTGCCACTACATCTTTTATCATATCCAGAGCCGCAGGTTTCAAATCCTCTCCTTCCAGAATGTTCTTTCTTCTGGTATAGATTACCTCCCTCTGCTTGTTCATAACATCGTCATATTCAAGTACATGTTTCCTTATTTCGAAATTTCTTCCTTCGACCTGCCTTTGTGCATTTTCGATTGCTCTGTTAATCATGGTGTGCTGTATTGGTACATCGTCCGGAAAATTAAATGTCTCCATTACCCTGTATATTCTTTCCGATCCAAAAAGCCTGAGCAAATCATCTTCGGTACTCAAATAAAACTGGCTTGAACCTATATCTCCCTGACGGCCGCTTCTACCCCTGAGTTGATTATCGATTCTTCTGCTTTCATGTCTTTCTGTCCCCAGCACATGAAGACCGCCAAGATCTACAACTCCCTCTCCAAGGACTATATCGGTACCTCTACCAGCCATATTTGTGGCAATCGTAACTGCATTTTTTTGTCCGGCCTTTGCAATGATCTCAGCTTCTTTTTCATGGTACTTTGCATTTAGGACTTCGTGAGTTATGCCTCTTCTTTTAAGCAAAGTACTCAACCTTTCGGATTTTTCGATGGATATGGTTCCCACCAGCACCGGCTGACCTCTTTCATACCTGCCGACAATATCTTCCACTACCTTATTGAATTTGGCGTCTTCGGCTTTATAAATTAAATCAGGAAGATCCTTTCTTATCATCGGTCTGTTTGTATCTATCGCCACAGTTTCAAGTCCGTAAATGTGCCTGAATTCAGTCGATTCAGTCATTGCGGTACCGGTCATTCCAGCCAATTTTTCATACATTCTAAAATAATTTTGAATGGTGATCGTAGCAAGCGTTTGATTTTCATCTTTGATCTTCACTCTTTCCTTGGCCTCTATGGCCTGATGAAGACCTTCGCTGTATCTTCTGCCCGGCATCAATCTTCCTGTAAACTCATCAACAATGATTATCTGGCCATCTTTCAGCATATAATCCACATCTTTTTTAAATAGATGATAGGCTTTCAGAGATTGGTTTAAGGCATGTATATATAAATAATTAGAGGGATCGTATAGATTCTCTATACCCATTATTCTTTCAACTTTTTCAACACCCGCTTCCGTAATTGCCGCCGTCCTTAATTTTTCATCTATCTCGAAGTCTTCATCTGTTTCCATCTGGGGTACTATCTGCGCAAATTTTCTGTAGATCTCTGTAGTCCCATAGGCAATTCCGGAAATAATAAGAGGGGTCCTGGCTTCATCTATAAGAATGCTGTCAACTTCGTCGACAATGGCATAATAATGACCATTCTGTACCATATTTTCTTTATTCATCACCATATTGTCTCTCAAATAATCAAATCCGAATTCATTATTGGTGCCATATATTACATCTGAGAGATACTGTTCTTTCTTTTCAGAGTTGGGTGTCTCATGCCGGATAAGGCCCACTTTCAGCCCCAGAAACTTATAAATCATACCCATCCATTCGCTGTCTCTCTTTGCAAGATACTCATTTACAGTCACGAGATGCGTACTTCCGCCTGTCAAGGAATTCAGATATATGGGAAGTGTGGCTACAAGGGTCTTTCCTTCACCAGTTTTCATTTCCGCAATTTTCCCTTCAAAAAGAACGATACCGCCCTGTACTTGAACGTCAAAATGACGCATATTAATGGTTCTTTTTGCTACCTCCCTTACCACTGCAAAAGCTTCCGGCATCAACTGCTCAAGCTTCTCTCCCTTCTCATATCTCTGTTTGAATTCACCTGTCTTTGCGACAAGACGTTCATCTGTAAGTACACTTATATCCTTCTCAAGATCATTTACTGCACTTAAAACCTCTTCATATTTCTTTATTCTTTTACCTTCACCGAACTTAAGAATATTTCCAATTTTCCCAAGCATTTACTTCACCTTCATCATTTTGATTTGAGTTATAGAGTTGGTTCGATCAAACCATATTTTTTATCTTTTCTCCTGTATATTACCGCAGTTCTACCGGTTTCGGAATTTATGAAAACAAAGAAATCATGCCCCAGCAGCTCCATTTGCAATATTGCCTCTTCAGGTAGTACCGGTTTCAAAATAAAAGTCTTTGTCTTTACTATCGATTGATCGACTTCGTCTTCGCCAGCTTCGTATCCTTCTCCGGTTCCCTCAAGTTTTGCAGCCTCGCCCTGACCGCTGCTCTTCCTTCCCCTGTTTATCAACTTCTCTCTATATTTTTTCACCTGTCTCTCTAATTTGCTAATGACTTTATCCACAGCTTCGAAGACATCAGTTCCCGAATCGGTTGCCCTTATAACAGCACCTGCCGTAAAAACAGTGACTTCAGCAAGATTATTTAAATTGATCCTGGGATTTTTCTCATAAGTAAATTTTATTTCCATTTTTATTACTTTATCTAGAATTTTATCTATCTTATTCTTGATTTTCCTTTCCGCATAATTCCGGATCTTTTCATCTAACTCGATATTCTTACTTTTGATAACAAACTCCATCCTTTTCCCCCTGATCTTGACTTGCTTAAAAAATTATATTATTAGTGTCCTGATTTGTTTTAGACATATTACTTTATGCATCACTTTATTGCCACAACCTTTTTGGCTATACTACCCCTCTCATCCTTTTCAAGCTCGAATTCTACCCTCTGGCCCTTTTTCAATGTTTTGAATCCATCGGATTCTATAGAAGAGTATTTTACGAATATATCTTCGGCTTCCTTTGATTCGGTCTCTATAAAACCAAATCCATTCTCAGGACTGAACCATTTTACGATTCCCTTTAATCTTGACACTCTTATTATTTCCCCCTGGCAATAGTTAATAAATAAATCCTATCTGCACCTGCTCTTTTTAAAATACCGGAAATTTCCACCAGTGTACTTCCTGTGGTCCAGACATCATCCACCAGCAGTATATTCTTACCGTAACTGAGCATACAGTTCTTCACTTTGAATGCTTCCTCTATGTTGCTCTTCCTTTGCATGTAATCGAGCCCCTGCTGCTTGATTATTTTTTTTATACTCAATATATTACCAGCAAATGGAATTTTAATTAACCCTGATAATGATCTGCATAATATTTCCATGTGTTCACCCGGAACAGTATCCATGTAATCAATTTTCTCATCTTTATAATTTCTAAAATATGCCCTCTCCAAAAATCCTGTAATGACTTCCTTTAGATCATATATCTTTTTATACTTGTATTTCCTTATTATTTTTCTTATTTCTCCTTCATAAGTAGTAAAGCTTCTGTGCCTGTAAAAATTAAAATCCTCATTTTTACAAAAACTGCACATTTTTCTTTCAGGATCGATCCTGGATAATGGCCTGCCGCAATAATTGCATACTTTATCACCTATTTCATTGATTTTTGACATGCACTGCCGGCAGAGTAATTCGGGACCGGCTTTCCCGCAAACGGTACACAATGGTGGGACAAAAATATCTTTGAGAATATTTATAAAATTTATATTAACTTTCTGTGGTATTTTCTGTATCAATATCTATTATTTTATCGGACATGATTTTTACACTCGGATGGATCTTTATTCCATCCTTTATAACACTTCTGGAACCTATGACCGCTTTTTCCAGAATCGAAGCTTTATCTCTTATTTTTGTATTGTATCCTATTATTGCACCGATAAGTGAAGCATCTTTCCCTATATAACCACTGCCCCACTTTATACCCCTATATAAAACTGCCCTTTCATCCACAATTGTATTGTTTCCAAGAATTATTGGACCAAAAAGTTTTGCATCTTTTTTTATCGTACAATTGTCCCCCAGGCATACCGGAGGAATAATTACCACGCCTTCCTCTATTTTGCAGTTCTTTCCTACCCAGACTCCCTCTTTTATTTTTTTCCCGGGAATGCTGACCTTGACCTTTCCTTCAAGCGCATCAAAATTACCCTGTTGATATTGGTCCAGACTTCCCACATCATTCCAATATTGGTTATGGCAGTAGCCGTAGTAAATAATACTTCTATTAAGTAAGCTCGGAAAACAACTTTTACCAAAATCACAAAATTGTCCCCGCGGAGGCAGATAATCAAAGATTTCCGGCTCGAAAATATATATTCCGCTATTTGCGAGGTTCGACTTTGCCTCACCGCTTAAAGGTTTCTCCTGAAATCCTATTATTCTTTTGTCATCATCAAGCAATACCACACCATACTGTGATGTATCCTCTACCTCAGTTAAAATAAGCGTTGCCACACCGCCTTTATCTTTATGAAATTTTACTGCATCCGTTAAATCGATGTCTGTAAGAGCATCACCACTTATAACTAAAAATGTGTTTTTACCAAAAAAATACTCGACATTCTTGACACCTCCTGCTGTTCCAAGAAGTTCTTCCTCATAGGAATAAACTATGTTTACCCCCCATTTTGATCCGTCTCCAAAATAATTTTTTAGATCATCCGGATACCAGTGAAGGTTGCAAATGATATCGGTAAAATTATGTTTTACCAGGAGTCTGACGATATGCTCCATAACCGGCCTGTTGACTATTGGAGCCATGGGTTTGGAAATCAAATCAGTCAGCGGCCGGAGTCTTGTTCCGAGACCAGCAGCCAGTACCATAGCTTTTTTCGCATCCATTGCCACCCCGTTACTATCCTTTTATTTATTCATTTTTAAGAATTTTACTAATATTTTTTTTATAAGGAGGGTAAATCATGCCATTTTCAGTTATAATTGCAGTTATCTTATCAGCCGGTGTGATATCAAAAGCCGGATTTTCCACCGCCATGAATTCCGGTATGATAACTTTTCCCAGAATCTCCCTGACTTCTCTTTTATCTCTATATTCTATAGGAATATTATCTCCACTTTTTATTTTCATATCAATAGTCGAAATCGGAGCTGCAATATAGAATGGTATCCTGTAATATTCTGCAAGTATCGATAGGGTCAGGGTACCTATTTTATTTGCCGTATCACCGTTTGACGCTATTCTGTCTGCACCAACAAGTACCGCGTCGACATCCCCTTTTGACATAAAATAGCCGGCCATATTATCGGATATAATAAAAAAGGGGATCTTTTCCTGATGAAGTTCCCAGGCGGTAAGTCTTGCTCCCTGAAGAAATGGCCTTGTCTCATCTACTATCACATTTGCTATTTTATCTTCTGCGCTTAAACTTCTTATTACCGCAAGTGCCGTCCCGTAACCCGAAGTAGCCAGTGCCCCTGCATTGCAGTGGGTAAGAATCCTGATTTTACCTTTTATTTCTTTGAATATCTTCTTTCCATTATGACCGATTTTCCGGTTGACCTCCAGATCCTGCTTTTCGATTTCTATTGCTTTCTCGATCAGCTTTTCCTTGATTTTTTCAATTTCCAGATTTTTATTTCTATCCAGGACCTTTTTCATCCTGTCCAGCGCCCAGAATAAATTTACAGCCGTTGGGCGTGTTCCGGAAAGCAATTTTATGCTCTTGTCTATATGACTGATAAACTTTTCTTTATTCTTTCCTTTAAAATTCAAAGCTGCCAGCGCAATCCCATAACCAGCAGCAACTCCAATTGCAGGTGCGCCTCTTACAACCATATCTTTTATGGCTCCTGCTACACTTTCCGCAGATCTGCAGCTTACATATATCTCTTTAAAAGGAAGACTTCTCTGATCTATCAGCTTTAAAACATGTCTTTCCCACCTGAGGGTGCATACTCTGCTTCCCGCAGGATAACGATTTACGTCCCCATCTCCCATGAACTAAGGTACTCCTCCTGCTCGGGTGTCAATAGATCTATTTTGACCCCCATGCTTTTTAGTTTGAGTTCTGCTATATTCCTGTCGATATCTTCCGGAACCGAATAAACTTTCTTTGAGAGACTTCCGCTATTTTCAAAAATATACTTTACACTCAAAGCCTGATTCGCAAAACTCATATCCATTACACTGGCCGGATGGCCTTCAGCTGCACTAAGGTTCACAAGCCTGCCCTCCGCAAGAACATATAACTTCCTGCCGTCCTTCATATTATATTCTTCGACAAAAGGTCTGACTTTCTTTTTAGATGTACTATTTGCTCTCAGATAGTTCAAGTCGATTTCGGCATCAAAGTGACCGGAATTAGCCAGAATCGCTCCGTCTCTGCAATTTTTCAGGATCATCTCGCCTATTACATTTTTATTGCCAGTGACCGATAAGAAAATATCTCCTATTTTAGCTGCTTCCCTGGAATTCATTACATCAAATCCGTCCAGCTTAGCTTCCAGTGCTTTCAGTGAATCTACTTCCAATATAATCACGGAAGCACCCATGCCTTTTGCTCTTGTGGCAACTCCTCTTCCACACCAGCCATAACCTACTATTACAAATTTTTTGCCCGCGAGCAAGATATTGGTTGCTCTCAGGATCCCATCGATTGTACTCTGCCCTGTTCCATAGCGATTATCAAAGAAGTGTTTGGTTTTTGCATCATTGACTGCGATAATCGGATAAAAGAGCACACCTTTTTTCTCCATGCTCTTAAGTCTTATGACTCCTGTTGTTGTCTCTTCTGTTCCTCCATAAACCCTTTTAAGTAATTCTTTTCTTTTACTGTGGATAGTCGAAATCAGGTCGGCCCCATCATCCATCGTAATACGTGCTCCCGTATCAAGGACACTATTTATATGCCGGTAATATGTTTTATTATCCTCTCCCTTTATGGCAAATACCTTGATTTTAGAATCTTTTACAAGTGAAGCCGCTACATCATCCTGTGTGCTTAATGGATTGGATGCACATAAGGCTACATTTGCTCCGCCCTCTTTTAAGGCGATCATGAGATTTGCTGTTTCCGAAGTAACATGAAGGCAGGCTCCTATCGCCAGTTTTTTAAGAGGTTTATTTTTTGAAAAATCCTTTTTTATTCCCTGCAGCACAGGCATCTCTTTTGCTGCCCACTCTATCTTATTCTTTCCTTCTCCCGCCAGACTAATATCCTTTACGTCAAAATCCATCAAAATTTTCCTTTCTATATCTTTTTATTTCCAATAAATTTTAATTCAATTTTGCCAGCTCGCTCTTCAGCGAATCAATTTTTTCTACCGGACCGGGATCGATACCGCTCAGGATTGCCAGATACACAGTGGTTATATCACCCAGATACATCGTTGATAAAGCCTTCGCCAGCCTGGATTTGCCTTCTACCGGTATCTCTACAATCTTACCTACATTCTCCCTGATAAGTCCCAGCGTTGCTTCGATACGTGTCTTTATTCTTACTGTCTCTTCCCTGTCTCTAAAAACCAGGAGTATAAATTTACCGGTGGTCTCTTTTAACCTCTGCCAGCCAACGGTCTCATTGTGATTCAATTCCGGAAACTCATTCCACCACGCGGGAGTCTTTGAATTTTCATTGAATTCACACTTAAACCTGTAAGCAATCGTGGTCAGCAGGCCCTCCGTCCCATATACTATCGGTAAATAATCAGAAATCTTTAAAGCCAGTTTCTTTGCAGGATTGTTTTCACTGCCGATTTCTCTTTTATAAAGGCCGGCTTTCTCCTTTATCAGGCCAAGAGCCTCTTCTATATCCTGGGGATGTATTTTTACTACATCGAGATTACCCAGTGCAAGATAAGCGGGAAAAAATAAATAACCAATAGCACCTCTTGGCTGGATCCCTGCAGGTATTTTTATTATGGGTTTGTCATTGCTGAGTGCAATGCCTTCCAGCTTACCGCCCGAACAAACGATCAGAGCCTCACATCCACGCTCCAGTGCTTTATTGGTTGCAGAAATTGTCTCTTCTGTATTACCCGAGTAACTTATAGAAACTACCAGCCAGCCATTTTTTATAAAAGACGGCAGATTGTAACCTTTTACGATCTCGACAGGTATATTTATTTCATCTTTTATCAAAGCTTTGATAATATCACCGGAAAATCCGGATCCCCCCATACCCAGAATTGCAATACCACTGAAATTTTTCCCCTTTATTTTTTCTAAATCAGTCTTGCCGGCAATTTCTTTTGCTTCAAGCAGCTGATTGTAAAAATTTTCCTCAATTTCAAGCATTCCATTCTTATCAACCTCTTTGATCCTGTCCTTATCATCCAAAGAATTCATAATATACCTCTCTTTTTTATCTTACTTAAAATATATTTTTCTTAGAATTGTTATCTTTTTAAAAAACACTGTCTATGACTTCCTTGCCCAGTTCCTGAAGATATTTTATCTTTTTATCACTTTCACCTTCCGTATATATTCTCACCACTGCTTCGGTCCCTGATGGCCTAATCATAATCCAGCTGCCGTCTTCCATAATATATTTGTAACCATCTAGAGTGACGACATTTCCGGCACCTGCTTTTTTAAGAATATCGGGGATATCCTTCTCCAGAAGAGCCTTTAAATTTTCTTTTTGTTCCGGACTAATTTTATAGTCGATCCGGTTAAAGACAAAATATCCGAACTCGTTATAAATATCTTCAAGAATCTGGTTTATGGTCATCTTCATGCTGCATACAATTTCAAGTAGTTTCAGGCCCATAAGCATACCATCTCTTTCCGGCAATTCTCCTCCTGCCCATAGACCCCCGCTTTCTTCACCACCCATAATGACTCCGCCTTTTATGATTTGTTCCGCTATATATTTGAATCCCACAGGAGTGGTGATAAGATCCAGATCATACTTTTCGCATATCTTATCCACTATGGAAGAAAGATTAACTGATTTTATCACTTTGCCTTTCACTTTCTTTATGCGGGCGAGATACCATAAAACTATGGCATAAAGATGATGGGAGCTGATATAGTTGCCTTCCTCCCCCAGAGCCGCGATCCTGTCACCGTCACCATCCAGGCAAATTGCCATTTTATATTTTTTTTCCCTGAGTATTTGTTTGGCTTCAGCAAGATTGTCTCCTATAGGCTCCGGATTTATACCTCCAAATCCCGGATTTAAAATAGAATGTATCTCAAGAAGATTTTTGGGATTAAATGTATCAACAATACCTTTAAACATACCCTGAGTTGCACCATACATCGGTTCAAGCAGCAGTCCGAAATCAAAACCTTCTATAACTTCCCTATCTACCTGACCCAGAATTTTTTGCCTGTAACTGGAGAAAAAATCAACTTTTTTAATAGCTTCATCTTCTATTCTTTCGGGATATAAAAATTCCCTGTAACCTTCAATGTTCTTTAATACTTCACCGACTTCTTTTTCGACTTCCTCTATTATATCCATGGTAGCAGAACCGCCAAAGGGACCCTTGATTTTATAACCATTGTAATAAAAAGGGTTATGACTGGCAGTGATCATGATTCCTAGATCAGCCTTCTTTTCAATAACAGCATAAGAAAGAATCGGTGTAGAAGTAAACCTGTCGGAAAAATAAACTCTGATATCATTACAAGCAAAGACTTCTGCGGAGACATTAGCAAATTTATCGGAAAGGAACCTGGTATCATACCCGATCACCACGCATGGTTTAAGGTCTTTTTTTACTTTCTTCCTGAGATAATTGCTGACACCCTGTGTAACGATTCTTACTCCCTCGAAAGTAAACTGGTCAGCTATTACACCTCTCCAGCCATCGGTTCCGAATTTTATAGTATTTTCTTCCATTTGATAACTCCCTCCGGCAGTAGAATATTACATTTGTTTTTTCAAAGAATTATAATCAAATTCAATCATTATCTTTACCAGTTCATCAAAACCTACCTTCGGCTTCCAACCGAGTTTTTCTTTAGCTTTGGTATAGTCTCCTACCAGAAGGTCCACATCTGCTGGCCGGATAAAACTCTTATCGATTTTTACATACTTCTTCCAGTCAAGATCCAGACACCGGAAAGAAGCTTCGACCCAATCTTTTACAGAATGCGCCTCTCCGGTGCTTATAACATAATCTTCCGGTTTGTCTTGCTGGAGCATTATCCACATTGCTTCGATATAATCCCCGGCGTATCCCCAGTCTCTTTTTGCGTCCAGATTACCAAGATACAGGCTGTCAGCCAATCCAAGCTTTATTTTTGCTGCTCCGTAAGTTATCTTTTTGGTAACAAACTCCAGACCCCTTCTTGGTGATTCATGGTTAAAAAGTATGCCACTGCAGGTAAACATATCATAACTTTCCCTGTAGTTTACGGTCATGTAATGGCCATAGACTTTTGCTACTCCATAAGGACTTCTGGGGTAAAAAGGGGTATTTTCATTCTGGGGAACTTCTTTTACTTTCCCGAACATTTCAGAACTGGATGCCTGATAGAACTTAATATTTTTGTTCATATGTCGTGCCGCCTCCAGCATCCTCGTCACTCCCAATCCGGTAAACTCACCCGTAAGGACTGGCTGCTTCCAGGATGTTGGCACAAATGACATAGCGCCAAGATTATATATCTCATCTGGACAGGATTCCTTTATAGCATCTATTATGGACAACTGATCAAGCAGATCTGCCTGGACAAATTTCAGCTTGTTCCTTATATGTTCTATTCTATTAAAATTCTCTACAGATGAGCGCCTTACCATTCCATAGACTTCATATTTCTTTTCCAATAAAAACTCCGCCAGGTAGGAACCATCCTGACCGGTAATTCCGGTTACCAATGCCCTAGTCATTATCTACCTCCCTAAATCTTAAAAAATTTAATAGTTAATTCTTATGGTCAGATCCTTTATTTAAAAAGAAATCTGCCCCGGTGCAATGTTAGAATTTATACCAATCTTTACGCCGTTTTTCAATATATTATTTTTCCCAATTGTGCTGTTATCTCCGATAACGGTGTAGTCTTCTATTATCACATTGTCATCGATTTTTACATTATTTGAAATTATTGCCCTTTTTATCAGACATTTTTTACCTATTTTGCAGCTGCCAAAAATTATGCTTTCTGATATTTCTGTTCCTCCGGATATATGACAGTCGTCACCTACCACCGTAAGAGGCATTATCCTGGCACTGTTTTCTATTCTTGTATTTTCCCCTATAACAACCGGCCCTGAAACGAAATTATTTTTTGAATACTTTGTATCTTTCCCTATATATATATTTTCCATAACTTCTTTATAAGGGAATTTAAAATTTATCTTTTTATATAAAACATCCCAGTGCGCCATTAGATATTTCTGAGGTGTCCCGACATCGAGCCAGTATTCATCGGAAACATAACCAAAAACTTTATATCCTTTATCCAGAACATCGGGAAAAAGATCTCTCTCGAAAGAGTACCTTTTACCTTTTGGTACCAGTTCCATAATATTTGGTTCTATGATATATATTCCGGCATTAATCAAATCAGTGATAGCCTCACCATGTTTAGGTTTTTCGAGAAACTGCATCACTTTACTTTCTTTATTGATAGGTACCAGACCATAAGATGCAGGGTCCTCGACCCGGGTCAGGGATATAGTTATATCCGCTTTTTTTCTCTTATGAAAAGCTACCATTTCGGTCAGATCGATTGAAGAAAGAATGTCACCATTAAACACCATAAAACTTTTACCATCCAGATATTTCTCCACATTTTTTACTCCTCCGCAGGTATCCAGTGGTTCTTTTTCCTGAACATAGATAAAATTCATCCCAAATCTACTTCCATCTCCAAAATAATTCTTAAAAATTTCCGGAAGGTAGCCAGTGGAAAAAATTATATCTTCGATCTTATGGGATTTGATCCATAAAACAAATTTTTCCATAAATGGCCTGTTTACCAGGGGAAGCATCGGCTTTGGATTCAAAAAGGTAATCGGACGTAATCTTGTTCCTTCCCCGCCAGCCAGTATTACTGCTTTCAATCTAACTCCTTCTCACTCCAACATTAGATTTTTAAACCGGTTTTTCCCCTCCAGTAATCAAGTGTATCCTTTAATGACGTTTCGATGGAATAACCGGGAACCCATCCGGTATGATTTTTTAATTTACTGTTATCTCCGTACATTGATTTAACATCAATTGCTCTGAACCTCGTCCGGTCAATCTTCACTTTGATATCCGACCTTTTGCTTAACGATATAAGCATATCAAGCAAATCTGAAATCTTTCGCTTCTTCCCTGAACAAACATTATAAACCTGACCTGCACAACCTTTGTTTATTATATAATTGTATGCTCTCACTGCATCTCTTACATCAAGAAAGTCCCTCTGCAATTGGATGTTCCCAACCCATATCACCGGTTCCTGTTTGCCGCCATCTATTAGTGCTATCTGCCTGGCAAAGTCCGAACATACAAATCTTTCAGACTGACCCGGACCAATATGATTGAATGCCCTGCTTATAAATACCGGAAGTTTGTATGCACTATAATAAACAGAAGAAAAAAAATCCAGAGCCGATTTGCTTATGGCATATGGATTTTGAGGATAAATCCTGAAATCTTCATTTACTGCCTTAT
>Ga0209521_10001033_pt1 | contig 22456 bp, 25 predicted proteins | sample Rifsed19ft4_FD_184016 | JGI IMG/M metagenome (GOLD analysis project Ga0209521, IMG submission 184016) | Soil microbial communities from Rifle, Colorado, USA - sediment 19ft 4 (version 2) | ecosystem: Environmental > Terrestrial > Deep subsurface > Rock core/Sediment | place: Rifle, Colorado...
GCGCGATCCCGGCCGTCTGGACGCCCACGCCGGCCTCGGCGTCGCCCGCTACAAGCTGGGCGCCTTCGGCGAGGCCGAGGCCGCCCTCCGCCAGGTCCTCGCCGAGGCGCCGAAGCATGCCGAGGCCCGCCTTTATCTCGCCCTGGCCTACCTGCAGAAGGGACAGAGCAGCGCGGCGGACGAGCAGCTGACAGCCTTCCTGGCGCTCGATCCCCACCCCCGCATCGCCGCCCAGATCGACCGCGCGCTGAAAGTGATCCGGGCGGGGCCGCTGTCGGACGAGGTGAAACGCTTCGTGGCGGCGAGCCTAGAGGACGAGGCCCAGTGGGAGCGCGAGGTGCGCGAGGCCGAGCGGGCCCGCCCCATCTACGTCGAGCCGGCCGGGATCCTCTACTGGCCGCCGTACCGCTACCCCTATCGCTACCTTCCGCCGTGACGGCGGTGCAGCGCGCTCTTGCCCTTCACCGCGCCCCTCAGTATGATGAAGCCCGCGAGGTGATGGGATGAGCGCGCTGAGCCAGGTTCAGGTCCGGCGCTTCACCGCCGGCCAGGCGATCTTCCAGGAAGGCGACGACGCCCACAACGAGGCGTTCCTGATCCAGTCCGGCAAGGTCGCGATTAGGAAGATCGTCGGCGGAGAGGAGCGGATCCTCCGCGTGCTGGGAGAGGGGGAGCTGCTGGGACATGTCTCGCTCTTCCGCTCCGGCCCGCGCACGGCCACGGCGTTGGCCGAGACGGACGTCGCCCTCTGCGTGATCCCCGGCGACCGGCTCGAGCACTTCATCCGGACCAACCCCAAGCTGGCGGTGGAGATCGTCAAGGGGCTCGCCGCCCTCCTCGTCGAGGCGGAGGAGCGCGCCCGCAAGTGACCTCTTGAAATTCCTCTGCGTCGAGTGCGACGAGCCGATGCGGCTCCAGACGAGCCAGGGCCCCGACGAGGGCTCCCTCGCCGTGATCTTCGCGTGCCCGCGCTGCAGCCGGCGCGTCGCGATGCTGACCAATCCGGCGGAGACCCAGCTGATCCGGAGCCTCGGCGTCAAGGTCGGCGGCCGGTCGGAGCCGGCCGTGCCCTTCGAGCACCTCCGCTCGTCCCTCGCGCACCAGCGCCCCCAGGCCTTCGAGGAAGCCCCGGAATCCCGGCCCGAGGGCGCTTCCACAGGGCCCGGCTGTCCCTTCGCGGGGATGATTGCCGAGCAGGAGGCCCAGGGCCAGAGCGGGATGGCGTGGAGCGGGGAGGCGGAGGCGCGGGTAGAGCGGATCCCGTCCTTCATCCGGCCGATGGCGCGGAAGGCGATCGAGCGCTACGCGGAGGGCAAAGGGTACCGCACCATCACCGAAGCGGTGATGGACGAGGCGCGCGCCGCGCTAGGCATGTAGCAACGGCTCGATCTCTTCGCGGTTGGCCCCGAAGCCGAAAAACACGCGGCCGTCGATGACCACGGTGGGTACGACGAGCCGCCCCGCCAGGTCGAAGCACTCCAGCGTCGCCCCGCCGTCCCGTCCCACGTCGCGCACGTCCACGCGCGTCCCCCGCGCCTGAAAGAACGCGAGCGCGGCTTCGCCGTCGGCGTTCCCTGCCATCGTGTAGAGCAACACCTTCTTCACGGATGGATCTTGGCGTGCCGGCTGTACTGGCGGTGGCAGCGGCGGCAGCGGAGCCAGCCGGTGCGGACCCGGCGGACGATCCAGCCGCAGTGCGGGCAGAACTGGAGCGCCTGCCGCGCAACGCGCCAGCCCCCCAGACCGGCCAGGGCAAGCGCGAGAACGACCAGGCTCCCCCACACCCACTCCATCGGGCGCCTCAGTAGGTTTCGGGCAGGTCTCCGGGATCGAGGGCCAGGGGCTCGGGCGCGAGACGGAACGGAATGGCTTCGGCCCACGGTGGCGGCCGGTGAGCGTAGAGCACTTGGCGGAACTCGGCGACGCGCTCCGCCTCGAATAGGGGGTGACGCGCCAGCTCTTCGATGAGCCCGTCCGGGTCGTCGTACGCGCGGCGGCTCACGCGCGCCACGTCGCGGAAAAAGCGCTTGACCTTCTTCTGGACCATCTCCTCCGTGAAGCTCCGGGCCACCGTGGCGATCACCTCGGCCAGGACGCTATCCAGGCGCAGGTAGCCGGCGACCCGCATCTCGGCGTAGTTCTCGCCGTCCGGCGCTTGGGTGTAGCTGGTGTCGAGCACGAGCACCAGGCGCCCGGCGATGGAGGGCAGGACCGGGGGATCGTAGCGCCCCTGGAGGTAGAAGACCCGGCGGTCCCCGTCGTCGTAGAGCGGCCTCAGGAACCCGTGGGCGCCGTGGCCATCGTCGGCCTCGAAGCCCGTCGGGGTGCGGCGCATCCGGTACTTGCCCACCCGGAGCATCCGGGCGACGTCGGCGGCGAAGTCCATGTGCTGGATCAGGTAGTCGTAGACCTCCTTGCGGCTGCGGAAGGCGATCCCGTCCACCTGCCGGAAGACGAGGGCCTGGCTCACCACGTCCCGCGCGAGCGCGAAGGATTCCTCGTCCAGCTGCTCCCACGGGATCAGGCGCCCGCCGGGAACCAGCGCGATCTCTCCCGCGGGGGGCGGGGGCGCGGGCGTCGCCGCGGCGTCGGCCGGCGCCTCCTCCTCGGGCGAGGGCGGCTCGGCTGCCGCCGGGCACACGACGAGCAGCGCAAGCACGAGAGCAACCCCCCATCCCGGCTTCATGGTGCCCCCAGGATACCACCGCCGCACCGACGCACCAACTCGGGCGGTTTTTTTGTTGACGCCGCCGCGCCGCCGATCAGTAGAATGTCAGTCAGTGCGCCTCACCCAACACGCGAGGAGGGAGCGTGGCGACTCCCCGTTATGCGGTCTGCCGGCTCAGCAACGGAGCCTGCCTCGAATCGCGCTGCCCCCTGGCGGACCTGGTGGCCGGCACCTGGGTGGGCTGCCGCGAAGGCTGGCTCCGCTGGGAGCTGGCCGAGCCCCGGGCGCTCGACGACCCCGGCAAGGCCCGGCTCAACCTCTATCTGAGACTCCACGACCTCCCGATCCCCATCGAGCTCCGGCTCGCTCCCGCCAGCCCCGCCGTCTGATCCCGGCGCTCTTCGCCCTCGTCCTCTCGCTGGCTCCCGTGCCGGCGCAGGCCCAGAACGGCAAGGCGCTGGCCCTGACCGCCGAAGCGGTGCTCCTCATCGATCCCCGGGGGAATGTGCTCTTCGCCAAGAACGCGGAAGAGGAGCACGCGCCGGCGAGCCTCGTGAAGCTCATGACCCTCTACCTCGCCTACGAGGACCTGGAAGCCGGACGGGCGGACTGGGAGGACCCGGTCACGGTGAGCCTCAAGGCATCCCGGACCCCGCGCTACCGGATGGGGCTCCGGGTCGGGGAGGTCGTGCCGTTCGGGGTGCTCCTGGAGGGCGTCGCCATCGCGTCGGCCAACGACGCCGCGACGGCCGTCGCCGAGCACCTGGCGGGCGATGAGGAGAGCTTCGTGGCGCGGATGAACGCCAAGGCTCAGGAGCTCGGTCTCACGGCGACCCGGTACGCAAATCCGCACGGCCTGCCGGACCCCGCGCAGCGCAGCACGGCCCGCGATCTCGCGGCCCTGACCGATCACCTGCTCCACGACTTTCCGGGGGTGCGCACGATCCTGGGAGGCAAGACCTTCATCTACCGGGGACGCGTGTACAGCCGGCGCGTGCCGCCGTTCATCGAGACAGGCGGTGTTCAGGCGTTCAAGACCGGATTCACCAACGAGGCGGGATACAACCTGGCCGTGGCCGCGTGGCTCGACGGCCAGCGCTTCGTCGGCATCGTCCTCGGCGCGCCCAGCCGCGGGCTTTCGTTCCTGGACGCCCAGCGGCTGATCCGTTACGGCCTCATGCTGTCGGGGCTCGACCCCCCGGCCGAGAACCACCGCCCGGCGCTGCCGCCTCGGAAGCGGGGCACCCGCTTCTGATCGCATGGCTCTCCCCCGGGGGTTCGTCTTCGACGCGTACGGCACCCTCTTCGACGTGCATTCGGTGATCGAGGCCGGCCGCGAGATCACGCAGGATCCCCAGGCCCTCTCCCAGACGTGGCGGCAGAAGCAGCTGGAATACACCTGGCTGCGCGCGCTCATGGGACGCTACGAGGATTTCTGGCAGGTGACGGAGGCCGCCCTGCGCTTCGCCGTCCGCCGGCTCGGCCTCGCGGCCGGCGAGGCGCAGCTCAAGCGCCTCATGGAGGCCTATCTATCCCTCGCCCCCTTCCCCGAGGTGAAGACGGCGCTGGTGCGCCTCACGGGCTCTCCCCTGGCCATCCTCTCCAACGGCTCGCCGAGGATGCTGGAGGCGGCCGTGCGCTCGAGCGGCCTGGGCCCGTGCCTCCAGCACGTCCTCTCGGTGGACGCCGTGAAGACCTACAAGCCCTCGCCCGCCGTCTACGCCCTCGGGCCGAAGGCGATGGGGCTGCCGGCGGCGGATCTGCTCTTCGTGTCCTCGAACGCGTGGGACGTGGCGGGGGCCAAGGCCTTCGGCTATCGAGTCTGCTGGTGCAACCGCCAGAAGGCGCCGATGGAGGAGCTGGGCTTCGCTCCTGACCTCACCGTCGAGCGCCTCGACCAGATCCCCGACCGCCTCTAGGACAACGGCCCCCTCACCTGTGTCCTCTCCCCCGTCGGGGGAGAGGGTGGGGTGAGGGGGATCCGCTACGAACCGAGAAACTCGTTGGGGGCTTCGAAGACCGCGAGGATGAGGCAGCCGTCGGGGCTCCAGGCACTGTGCACCGACCCCGGGCGGCGCCAGACGAAGTTGCCCGGCGTGCAGGCCCCCTCGTCGTCCACGAGCGTTCCTTCCAGGACGAAGCTCTGCTCCACCCCTCGATGGCGATGCTCGGGCAGGCGGGCCCCGGGGGCCATGCGGACCAGGACCGTCTGCCGCCCCGAGGGCTCCCGGTAGAGAGTCTTCGTCTCCACGCCCGGGTGCTCACTGGGCTCCCAGGCGATCCGGGAGACGTCGAGGTACACGCTCCGCGCAGTCTCCTTGATAATCACAGGCCGCCTCCTAACGCCTCTCGGTACAACTCCTCGGTGTAGCCTCGGACGAGCAGATCCCCGATCGCCAGCACGGGCACGCGGAGGAAGCCGTCATCGTGCACCAGATAGGCGTGGATCTGCCCCTCGGTGATGGGATTGGTCGCCGCGTCGAACCTGAGCGTATCCTGCCCGACCTTGATCAGGAAGCGCCGCGCCTGCCGCGCGAGGTCCACGGTCTCCTCGCGCGTCACGGGCCGCGTCTCCACGAGGTGGCTGTCGTAAGCGACGCCTCGCAGCGAGAGAAACTCTCTCGCCTTCTGGCAGGTGGGTCAGTTCTCCCGGTTGTAGAGGACCGGGCACGCCATGGGGAGGATTCTACCAGAGAAACGAGGAGAGAGGCCCGTGACGAGGACGTCGGGGTCCTCTCTCCCGCTATGTGCTTGAGTCTGGAAGCGCCGGGCGGAGTCCTACCGCTTTGCCAGCCTCTTCCGCTTGACGTAGGCCCAAATCTTTTTTGTCATGACGGAGGGGCCGATCGGCTTCGAGCCGAAAATCGACTCCGCCGAGTCATTGCAGCCCTTGAAGCTGATGGAGTAGCCGCCGAACGCCGCCTTCTTCTTCGCCATGCTCTCTCCTCCCTCGAGGCGGAGCCTCGAGCGCAAAAGGAACCGCGTTCACCTGCCTTGCCGAATGCCGAAGGGGAACCTCGCCGCCCGGCGCCTCCGATCCGGCCGAGGGTATTATCGCCGGTTTACGAGGGGGAAAAAAGAAAAAAATACTATCCGTGGGGGGGGTCCCCCGAGGAGGGGGCGAGGGGGTGGGGATCAGCCGGAGGATGGCTTGACGCTGCCGAGCCACGGCGGTACAGTACCAGCGTAGTTCGTGCCCACGCGGGAGCTCGGGGAACCCGGGCTGAGAGGGCGGCGTAACGGCCGCCGACCGCATGAACCTGATCTGGTTAATGCCAGCGAAGGGAGGCCACAGGATGCCCGCTTCCCGCAAGATCTACCTCGCCGGGTCCCGTCCCGATATCCGCGTCCCCATGCGCGAGATCGCGCTCTCGGGGGGCAATCCACCCCTGCGGCTCTACGACACGAGCGGCCCCTATACCGATCCCGACGCCCAGGTGGACATCAAGCTGGGGCTCCCGCCGCTCAGGCTCCCCTGGATCCTCGGGCGCAGCGACGTCGAGGAGCTGCCCGGGCCGTCGTCGCTGTACCGGCGCCAGCGCGAGAGCGATCCGAGCCTCGGCGGCGTCCGCTTCGCGAGCGTGCGCCGACCGCTCAGAGCCAAGCCCGGCCGGCGCGTCACCCAGATGCACTACGCCCGACGCGGCGAGATCACTCCGGAGATGGAGTTCATCGCCCTCCGCGAGGGCGTCGATCCGGAACTCGTCAGGAGCGAGGTCGCCCGTGGCCGCGCCATCATCCCCGCCAACGTGAACCACCCGGAATCCGAGCCGATGATCATCGGGCGAAACTTCCTGGTGAAGATCAACGCCAACATTGGCAACTCGGCCGTGGCTTCCTCCATCGAGGAGGAGGTCGAGAAGATGCGCTGGGCCATCCGCTGGGGTGCCGACACCGTCATGGACCTCTCCACCGGGAAGAACATCCACGAGACGCGCGAGTGGATCCTCCGGAACTCGCCGGTCCCGATCGGGACCGTGCCGATCTACCAGGCGCTCGAGAAGGTGGGCGGCAAGGCCGAGGAGCTGACCTGGGAGATCTACCGGGACACGCTGATCGAGCAGGCCGAGCAGGGCGTGGACTACTTCACGATCCACGCCGGCGTGCGGCTGCCCTACATCCCGCTGACCGCCCAGCGTGTGACCGGCATCGTGTCGCGGGGCGGCTCCATCATGGCCAAGTGGTGTCTGGCGCACCACCAGGAGAGCTTCCTCTACACGCACTTCCGCCAGATCTGCGAGATCATGGCCGCCTACGACGTGGCCTTCTCGCTCGGCGACGGCCTCCGCCCCGGGTGCACCGCCGACGCCAACGACGAGGCCCAGTTTGCCGAGCTGGACACGCTGGGCGAGCTGACCCAGATCGCCTGGGCGCACGACTGCCAGGTGATGATCGAGGGGCCCGGCCACGTCCCCATGCACCTGATCAAGGAGAACATGGAGCGGGAGCTCCAGGTCTGCCACGAGGCGCCCTTCTACACACTGGGCCCGCTGACCACCGACGTGGCCCCGGGCTACGATCACATCACCTCGGCCATCGGCGCGGCGATGATCGGCTGGTTCGGGACCGCGATGCTCTGCTACGTGACCCCGAAGGAGCACCTCGGCCTGCCGAACCGCGACGACGTCAAGGCCGGCGTCATCGCCTACAAGATCGCCGCCCACGCCGCGGACCTCGCCAAGGGGCACTCCCGGGCGCGCGAGTGGGACGACGCGCTCTCCACAGCACGCTTCGAGTTCCGCTGGGAGGACCAGTTCAACCTCTCGCTGGACCCGGAGACCGCGCGCGCCTTCCACGACGAGACCCTCCCCGCTGAGGGCGCCAAGCTCGCCCACTTCTGCTCGATGTGCGGCCCCCACTTCTGCTCGATGAAGATCACCCAGGACGTGCGCGAGTACGCGGCGAAGAAGGGCCTGGACGAGGCGAGGGCGCTGGAGGAGGGCCTCAAGGAAAAGGCCGAGGAGTTCAAAAAAGGCGGGGCCGAGATTTACCGGAAGGTCTAACGAACGCGGCGGATCAGGATCCGAGTCCGGTCCGGCTCCTGAACGACCTCCAGAATCTGCTGCCCCGTCTGCTTGGCCAGGGCCTCCATATCCGGGACGGCTCCCGGGTCGGTCGCGTGAACCTCCAGTACCTGGTTTAGGCCCAGAGTTTTCAGGGTCTTGGCCACTTTGATGACCGGCCCGGGGCAGAGCTCATCCCGACAATCCAGAACCTGATGCGGCGAGTCCATGCAGATATAATCATATTCTCAATCGGCATTGTCAAGAACTATTCCCCGGCGAGGGCGTCGGGGTCGATGCCGTGTTCCTTGAGCTTCTTGCGGAGGGTGTTGCGGTTGATCCCCAGGAGGGCAGCGGCCTTGATCTGGTTGCCGCCCGTCTCGCGTAGGACGGCCCTGAGCAGCGGCTTCTCGATCAGCCCCACAATCAGCTCGTAGAGGTTGGCGCCCGAGCGCCCGCGCAGGCCGCGAACGCACTCCGCCAGTTTCTTCTCGATGACCTCCTCGAGGGTGTGATCGGCGCTGACCGTGGCAGCGGCGGAGACCGGCTCGATCGGCAGGTGCTCGGGCAGGATCACGCCGCCCCGGGCCATCACCATGGCGCGCTGGATCACGTTCTCCAGCTCGCGCACGTTCCCCGGCCAGTCGTAGCCCACGAGCCGGTCCAGGGCCTCGGGGGCCAGGGCACGCTCGCCGAGGTCGCCCGCGTACTTGGCCAGGAAGTGCTCCGCCAGGAGCGGGATGTCCTCCCGGCGCTCGCGGAGCGGCGGCAGCGCGAGCGCCACCACGTTCAAGCGGTAGAAGAGATCCTCCCGGAAGCGCCCCTCGCTCATCATCGCCTCCAGGTCGCGGTTCGTGGCCGCAAGCACGCGGAGGTCCACGCGGATCGGGTCGTGGCCGCCCACCCGCTCGAAGGTGCGCTCCTGGAGGACGCGGAGGAGCTTCGCCTGGAGGTCGAGCGGCATGTCGCCCACCTCGTCCAGGTAAAGGGTGCCGCCGTGGGCCAGCTCCAGCTTCCCGAGCTTCCGCTCCTTGGCGTCGGTGAACGCGCCGCGCTCGTGGCCGAAGAGCTCGCTCTCGAGAAGGTTGGCGGGAATGGCAGCGCCGGAGACCGCGACGAAGGGCCGCCCGGCGCGGCGGCTGTAGTAATGGATGGCCCGGGCCACCAGCTCCTTGCCGGTGCCCGACTCGCCCCGCAGGAGGACGGTGACGTCGCTGGCCGCCACACGGCCGATGGTCTTGTAGACCTCCTGCATGCGCGGGTGACGGCCCACGAGGGCGCCGAACTCCCACACCTCCTGGAGCCCGGTCTTGAGGTGCGTGACTTCCTGGGTCAGGCGCTTCACCAGAAGCGCCCGCTCGGCGAGCAGGAGCAGTTCGTCCATGTCGAAGGGCTTGGCGAGGTAATCGTAGGCGCCCCGCTGCATCGCCTGGATGGCGGTCTCCATGGTGCCGTGGGCCGTCATGATGACCACCTGGGCGTCGGGCCGCGCCTCTCGGATTTTCCCGAGGAGGGTGAGGCCGTCCATGCCCGGCATCCGAATGTCGAGGAGGATCAGGTCGAAGGGCTCGCTGCCGGCCTCCTGGAGGGCGGCCTCCCCGTCCTTCACCGCGACGACGCGATAGCCGGCCTGCTTCAGGCCCTTTTCCAGGACCCAGCGCAGGCTGTCTTCGTCGTCGGCGATCAGGATGCGGCCGTCAGGCATGAGATCCCCTCACCCCACTCATAATCCCCTCACCTTCATCCTCTCCCCCCCGAGGGGGAGAGGGCAGGGTGAGGGGGAGAGGAGAAGAGGTGAAATGCGCATCAGCGGGCGATGGGGAGGAAGCACGACACGGTGGTGCCCTTGCCCGGGACGCTCTCGACCTGGATGGCGCCCTTGTGCTCTTCCAGGATCCGGTGGCAGAGCGCCAGCCCGAGCCCCAGGCCCCGCTCCTTGGTGGTGACGAACGGATCGAAGATCTTGTCCTTGAGCGCCTCGGGAATCCCCTCGCCCTCGTCGGCCACCTGCACCTCGACGAAGTGCCGCGCGCCAGTCCCCAGGTCCACCTTGGCGAAGAGCGGGCTCATGCTGAGGCGCGTCGTCAGAGTGAGGCGGCCACCCCGCGGCATCGCTTCGATGGCGTTGCGCACCAGGTTGTGGAAGACCTGAAGGATCCGGTCCTCGTCGACGAGGATCGGCGGGAGGCTCGGATCGTAGCGCCTGACGATCCGGACGCCGCGGCTCGCCGCCATCTCCTCCGACAGGAGCGCGACGCGCTCCAGGAGCTGGTGAAGGTTCAGCGGGCCGAGCCGGAGCTGGACGGGCCGCCCGAGGTCGAGCAGCGACTCGAGGATCCGGTTGACCCGATCGACCTCCTTCATGAGCACGTCGGTGTACTCCCGCCAGCGCGCCTCCTCCCCGAGCTCTTTCCCCAAGAGCTGCACGGCCCCGCGGATGGCGCCGAGCGGATTGCGGATCTCGTGGGCCAGCCCCATCGCCATCCGTCCCGCCGCCGCCAGGGTCTCCCCCCGCCGCACCTCCTCTTCGAGCTGGCGGATGCGCGAGAGGTCGCGGAGCACGGCGACCGCGGCCTCGACGTTGCCGCTCCTCCCCGTGATGGGCGCGGTCACGATGCTCACGGGGATCGGGCGGCCGTCCGCCCCTTCGATCATCGCCTCGGCTTCCGACCGGCTCTCGCCCGTCCGGAGGGTCTCGCTCAGGTGCCGCGCCAGGGACGAGTCGGGGGCGAAGACCTCCTTCAGGGTCCGAGCCTGGACGCGCCGCGCGGACTTGCCCGTCAGCGCCTCCGCCGCCGAGTTCCAGAGGATGATCCGGAATGCCTCGTCCACGCCGACGACAGCGTCGGGCAACCCCGAGAGGAATGATTCGTAGTCCAAACGTGCCATCGCTTCGGTCAGGCTTCCCCCTCACCTCGGTCCTCTCCCCCGCGGGGGGAGAGGGTAGGATGAGGGGGCCGCACTATCTCTCCTTACGCCAGTTTCATGTCGGGGACCGCGTTCATCGTGAGGGAGGCGCGCTCGCCGGCCAGGAGACGCGCGTGACCGGCCGCGGCGATCATCGCGGCGTTGTCGGTGCAGAGGGCCGGCGGGGGGATGAAGAGCTCCCACCCGCGCTCGGCGACCTCCGCCTGGAGCGCGCCCCGGAGGGCCTTGTTCGCCGCCACGCCTCCCGTAAGCACGATCCGGTGGACGCCCAGGGCGAGGGCGGCCCTCACGGTCTTCCTCACCAGCATCTTGACAGCGGTGGCCTGGAACGAGGCCGCAATGTCGGCGACCTGGCCGGCCGAGAGCGGCCGGTTGCGCTTCACGTGGAGCGACACTGCGGTCTTGATCCCGCTGAAGGAAAAGTCCGGCGCCCCATCGGTGATCTGGGCCATCGGAAACGCGATCGCCTTTGGATCCCCGGACCGCGCTGTCAGCTCGATGACGGGCCCGCCCGGGTAGCCCAGGCCCAGCAGCTTCGCGACCTTGTCGAAGGCTTCGCCGGCCGCGTCGTCCCGCGTCTGGCCGATCACCTCGTAGCGGAGCGGCTCACGCGCCAGGTAGAGCGCCGTGTGGCCGCCCGAGACCACGAGGGCCAGAAAGGGATAGGCGGGGCTGGGCTCCTGGAGAAACGCGGCGAAAATGTGGCCCTCGAGATGGTTGACGCCGACCAGCGGGAGCCTCCCGACGTAGGCGAGGGACTTCGCCACCGAGCAGCCGACGAGGAGCGACCCGACGAGGCCCGGCCCCTGGGTCACCGCGATGGCCTTCAGATCGGCGAGGGAGACCCCGGCGTCACCGAGCGCCTTCTGGATGACCGGGACGATGACCTCGAGGTGGCGCCGCGACGCCAGCTCGGGCACCACGCCGCCGTAGGGCGCGTGGATCTTGTCCTGGGAGGCCACGACGGAGGCCAGGACCTTCGCGCCGTCCGCCAGGACCGCCGCCGCCGTCTCGTCGCAGGAGGTCTCGATCCCCAGGATCAACTAAACAGCTATTTCGCTTGCGCCTGCGGCGTCGGCGACGCGGGCCGGGCCTTGTCGAGAATGCGCATCGCCTTCAGGATGTCCACGGCCCGCTGGACCTGGACGTCCTTCTTCAGCTCTTCCTCGGGCGAGGGCGGCGGTACCACGGGCTTCGCCGGGTCGGCGGCGGCCGCCACCACCTTCGGGGGCTCCACGATGATGTCGGGCGTGATGCCCTTGCCGTGGATCGAGCGGCCCTTCGGCGTGAAGTACTTGGCCGTGGTCAGGCGGAGCCCCGATCCATCCGTCAGCGGGATGATGGTCTGGACGGAGCCCTTGCCGAAGGTCTGCGTCCCGAGGACGATGGCTCGCCCCCAATCCTGCAGCGCCCCCGCGACGATCTCAGAGGCCGAGGCGCTTCCCTGGTTGACCAGCACCACGATGGGAAAGTCCAGGTAGGGCTTCTTGGCGTGGGCGGTGAAGCGCATGCTCTGGTTCCGGACGCGCCCCTCCGTGTAGACGACGAGCTTGCCGTCCTCCAGGAACTTCTCCGAGACTTCCACCGCCGCGGTCAGGAGCCCGCCCGGGTCGTTCCGCAGGTCGAGGATCAGCCCCTGGAGCTTCCGGCCGTTCTTGGTGAACTTCTCCAGCGAGGCCTCCAGATCGTTGGGCGACTGCTCCTGGAACTGCCGCAGGCGGACGTACCCGATGCCCGGCTCGAGCTCCTGGCCCCGGACCGACTGGACCCGGATCTGCTCGCGGGTGAGCGTGAAGTCCCGGGGCTCGGTCCACCCCTCGCGCATGATCGTGATCGTGATCTTGGTCCCGGGCTTGCCGCGCATCCGCTTGACCGCGTCGGCGAGCGGCAAGTCCTTGGTGGTGATCCCCTCGATCTTCACGATCCGATCGCCGGAGTGGATCCCCGCCCGGTGCGCCGGCGTCCCATCGATCGGCGACACCACGGTCAGCACGTCGTCCTTCAGCGTAATCTCGATGCCGAGGCCGCCGAACGTCCCGGTGGTCTCCACCTGCATCTCGCGGTAGCTCTCGGGGTCCAAGAACGAGCTGTGCGGGTCCAGGCCGCGGAGCGTGCCCTTGATGGCGCTGTAGATCAGCTCCTTGGGGGGCACCTCGTCCACGTACTGGCTCTGCACGATGGAGAGCACCTCGGTGAAGAGCTTGAGGTTCTCGTACGTCGCGCCCTGATCGGTGCTCTTGCTGGCGCTCGTGCCCCCGAGGGAGAGGGTGAGCACGAACAGCAACCCGGTGATGAGGACCGCTTTCTTGACCTGCCGGATGGGACCCATCGGAAGAGCCTCCTCGCTCTCGAGTTTTACCCGCGTCGCCGCAGCCACTCGGCGGGATCCTGGGGCCGCCCCTGGTAGCGCACCTCGAAGTACAGGCGGGGACCCGCCAGGGACCCGGTGTCCCCCACCGCGCCGATCGTCTGGCCCTGCCGCACGTCGTCGCCCTCCTTGACCCGGATCTCCGCGGCATGGGCGTACAGCGTGTAGAAGTCGTTGCCGTGATCGAGAATGATCAAGTTCCCATACCCCTTAAACCACCCCGTATAGACCACGTGGCCGGCGGCGACGGCGACGATCCCCACCCCTTCGCCGGCCTCGATGTCGATTCCCCGCCTGAACGTCCGGGTGCCGAAGCGCGGGTGCACCTGCTCGCCGAAGGCGCTCACGATCCGCCCATCGGTGGGCCACGGCAGTGAGCCCCTGAGCGTCCCGAACCCGATCGCGGGGGGCTCACCGCCCTTGCCGGGGGGCGGGAGCTTCGTCATGCGGCGCTGCCGGGCCTGGAGGTCCCGGATCAGCGCCTCCAGCCGCTTGGCCGCTTCCGACAGCTCGCCCACCATCCGCTCGTGGTAGGCCCGCTCCTCCCGGACCTTGGCCAGGAGCCCCCGGCGCCGAGCCGCCTCCCGGTCCATCTCGGCCCGCTCCCGCTCCACCTGGGCTCGGAGGGTGGACAGCACTTGCCGCTGCTCCTCAACCTTCCCCTGCCGCTCCCCCAGGTGTTCTGAAGTTCCACGATACTCCCGAATCAGCCGGGCGTCCACCACCGCGAGCGTCGTCAGGTGGCGGAGCTGGACCGCCCGCGCCATGGGATCATCCTCGGCGAGGAGCAGCGGCAGGGCGCCGCCCTGAGCCTGGAGCTTGTACATGGCCCTGAGGCGCCGGGCCAGCACCTCCTGCTGGCCGGTCCGCTGGGCCTCCAGGCGCCTGATGTCCCGCTCCAGGCCCTGGATCTCGCCCTGGGCTTTGACGATCCGGCGGCTGAGCGCGTCGATGTCCCGCCGCTTTTGGGCGAGGGTCAGCTCGATGGCCTCGAGCTCGGAGAGGAGGGAGGTCTCCCGCTGCCGGGCCTCGGCGGCCTTGGCCCGCTCTTCCCTGAGCTGCTTCTGGGTCTGCTGGAGGGTGCGCTCGCTCTGGCGGAGCGTCTGGTCATCGCGCTTCTGGGCCGACGCCGGCGCCGCCAGGAGGGCGAAGGCTACCAGACCCAGACCGATCGTGCGCGCCGTCACGCGGGCCTCTCGCCTTTGGCCATCAGCCCACCCAGGGCTCCCAGGAGACCGCCCCCGCCCACAAGGACAGCGATCTCGGCCGGAGCAAAGAACGCGGCCCGGGGCAGCCCCAGCGTGAAGGACAGGAGCGGCTCCAGCGTCGGCAACGCCAGGCGATATGCCCCGTAGAGCCCCCCCACCGCCATCGCAGCGCCCACGAAGCCCTGGATCAAGCCCTGGAGGAGGAGCGGCAGGCGGATCACCATCTCGGAGGCCCCCACGAGCCGCATGATCTCCATTTCCTCCCGCCGCGCGTGGAGCACCAGCGTCGTCGCCGTCGTCGCCGTCAGGATCGCCGCCAGGGCCAGGACGGCGCCGAGCGAGAGGCCGATCGCCTGGAGCAGTCCCTGCAGCTGGGCCAGCCACTCCACCCACGCGGTCCCCCCCTGCACTTCCTCCACCTCCGCGAGCGCCGAGAGCCGCTGGATCAGCGCCCGCGTGCCCTCGGGAGTCATGGCCTCGCCGGCGGGCGTGACCTCCACCGACGCCGGCAGCGGATTGGCCGGCAATTCCGCCACCACGCTGGCCTGGCCGCCGATCTGCCGCCGCAGCGCCTGGAGCGCCTGGCCCTTGGAGACGTACCGCAGCCGCTGGATCCCGCCGACACCTTCGATCTTCTTGAGGAGCCCCTCGACCTGGCCCGCCGGCGGCTCCTCGCGGAGATACACGACGACGCGGAAGCGGTCGCGCCACTGGACCAGGGCGCGGCCGAGGTTCAGCGAAAGCACCCAGAAGGCGCCAAGAGCGGTCAAGGACAGCGTGATCAGGAGCACCGCACTCACCGCCACGCGCCCGCCCCGCCGGAGATCGCGCAGCGCCTCGCCGACCAGAAAGAAGAGCATCGCGCTCAGGCCTCGTCCTTCAAGAGCCGGCCGCCGTCGAGCACGAGGGTGCGCCGCTTGAGCTGGTTCGCGAGCGTTGCCCGGTGGGTCGCCAGCAGGATCGTCGTCCCGCGGTTCCAGATGTCGCTCAGGAGGTAGAGAATCTCCTCTGCCATGGCCTCATCGAGGTTTCCCGTGGGCTCGTCGGCCAAGAGCAGAGCGGGCTCCTTGATGAGCGCCCGCGCCAGCGCGGCCCGCTGCTGCTCGCCCTGGGAGAGCTGCGCCGGGAGCGCCTGGGCCCTGGCGGAGATCCCCACCGCCTTCAGCGTCTGCATGACCCGCGGCGTGATCTCGCGCCGCGGCGTCCCGAGCACCCGGAGGACGAAGGCCACGTTGTCGTACACATTCCGGGCGGGAAGGAGCTTGGCGTCCTGGAAGACCACCCCGACGGCGCGCCGGAGGTGGGGGATCCTGGAGCGCCGCATGCCCGTGACGTCGAAGCCGGCGACCCGGATCTCACCCTCCGTCGGCACCTCGTCGCGGTAGAGGAGCCGGAGGAGCGTCGTCTTGCCCGACCCGCTTGGCCCGGCCAGGACCGTGAACTCGCCCTTTTCGATCTCGAGCGAGACGCCGTCGAGGGCCGTGACCTTCACCGGCCCCACCCGGTACACCTTAGACACGCTTTTCAGCTGAATCATACAAGGATTACGCCATTATAAGCCGCACCGGTGGGGCGCTCCAAGGTTTGGAGCGCGGCCCCAAGGCCGGGCCGAGAGCCGAGCAGCCCAAGGCCCGAGGGAGGAGGGCACCGGAGGCGTACGACCAAGCCCGCCTGCGGCGGGACTCGGTGCCCGCAAAGGAAGGATGCCCGACGACCGAGAACGCCGGGATGCGACGGCTATCGGCCCGGCCTTAGGATGGCTTCGGGAGCTGCTCCAGGAGGAGCTGGTTGACGATGGCGGGGTTGGCCTTGCCCTGGGTGGTCTTCATCACCTGGCCCACCAGAAAGCCGAGGCTCTGCTTCTTACCCTTCTTCCAGTCCTCGACGGCGGGGGCGTTGGCTGCGAGCACCTGCTCCACGACCGCCGCGAGGGCGCCGGCGTCGGCCACCTGGACGAGCCCCTCGCGCCTGACGATGGTCTCGGCGTCCTCGCCCGAGCGGTACATCTTCTCGAAGACGTCCTTGGCGATCTTCCCGCTGATGGTCCCATCGTCGATCAGGGCCAGGAGCCGCGCCAGGTTCTTGGGCGGGATCGGGCAGCGGGCGATGGCGGCCTCGTCATCCCCCGGCAGCTCGCGCAGGAGCTCCGACAGCACCCAGTTGGACACGATCTTGGGCTTCGGGTACTCGCGCACCGCCGCCTCGTAATAGTCCGCCAGGGCGCGGCTCTGGGTGAGGAGCTCGGCATCGTAGGCCGGCAGCCCGTACTGGGAAACGAAGCGCTGCTGGCGCACCACGGGGAGCTCGGGCAGGGTCGTCCTCAACTGATCGACCCAGCGCTGCTCCACTTTGAGCGGCACCAGGTCGGGCTCGGGGAAGTAGCGGTAGTCGTGGGCGTACTCCTTCGAGCGCATCGAGAGCGTGTACCCCTTGTCGGCCTCCCAGAGCCGCGTCTCCTGGACGATCCTCTCACCCGCGGCGAGCGCTTTAGCCTGGCGCCGCGCCTCAAATTCCAGGGCGTGCTGGACGTTCTTGAAGGAGTTCATATTCTTGATCTCGACCTTGACCCCGTACTCTTTCGAGCCCCGGGGGCGGAGCGAGATGTTGGCGTCGCAGCGGAACGAGCCCTCCTCCATGTTGCCATCGCAGACGCCCAGATAGAGCAGGATGGCGCGAAGGGCCCGGAGGTACGCCGTGGCCTCCTCCGCCGAGCGCACGTCGGGCTTGGAGACGATCTCCATCAGCGGGACGCCCGAGCGGTTGAAGTCCACGAGGCTCGCCCGCGCGGTCTCCAGCGTCCCCTCGTGGATGAGTTTTCCCACGTCCTCTTCCATGTGCAGCCGCTCGATGCCGATCCGCCGAGGGGCGCCGTCGACGGCGACCTCCAGCCATCCTTCCACCGCGAGCGGCTCCTCGTACTGGCTGATCTGGTAGTTCTTCGGCATGTCGGGGTAGTAGTAGTGCTTGCGGGCGAAGCGGCAGCCGGCGTTGATCGTGCAGTGGAGCGCGAGCGCCGTTCGGATCGCGAACTCGATCGCCCGGCGGTTGATCACCGGCAGCACCCCCGGCATCCCCTGACAGACGGGGCACGTCTGGGAGTTGGGCGACCCACCGAAGGCCGTGGGACAGCCGCAGAACATCTTGGAGCGGGTCAGGAGCTGGGCATGGACCTCCAGCCCGATGACGGTTTCGTAGTCGGTGCTCACGGGAGGGCGGGGGCGCGCGCGTGCCAGGGCGTGGCCTGCTCGTAGGCGTAGGCCGCGCTCAGCAGCGTGGACTCGTCGAACGGTTTGCCGATCAGCTGGAGCCCGATGGGGAGCCCGCTCTGGGTGAAGCCGCACGGCAACGAGAGGCCCGGGAGCCCCGCCAGGTTCACCGGGATCGTGAAGACGTCGCAAAGGTACATCTGGAGCGGGTCCTCCTTCTCGCCGAGCTTGAAGGCGACGTTGGGGGCGGTGGGGCAGGCGAGCACGTCCACCCGCTCGAAAGCCTGCTGGAAGTCCCGCCGCACCAGCGTCCTCACCCGTTGGGCTTTCCCATAATAGGCCTCGTAGTACCCGGCGCTGAGCGCGTAGGTCCCGAGCATGATCCGGCGCTTCACCTCCGGGCCGAACCCCTCCGCGCGCGTGCGCCCGTACATCTGGATGAGGTCCTTTCCGCCCGCCGCGCGGTAGCCGTACTTGACGCCATCGTAGCGCGCCAGGTTCGAGGACGCCTCGGCCGGGGCGATCAGGTAGTAGGCGGCCAGTGCGTAATTGGTCGTGGGAAGGGAGACCTTCTCCGTCTTGGCGCCGAGGCCCTTCAGGGCTTCGATGGCTGCCGATACGGCCTTCCCCACCTCGGGGTCCATGCCCTCGATGACGTACTCGCTCGGGATCCCGACGCGGAGGCCCTGGATCCCCTGCCCCAGCGCCGCCGGATAGTCGGGTACGGGGATATCCGTGGAGGTGGAGTCGAGAGGATCGTGGCCGGCGATGGCCTGGAGGAGCAGCGCGGCGCCGCGCACGTCGGCGGCGAAGGGGCCGATCTGATCCAGCGAGGAGGCGAAGGCCACGAGCCCGTAGCGGGAGACCCGCCCGTAGGTGGGCTTCACCCCCACGGTGCCGCAGAACGCGGCGGGCTGGCGGATCGAGCCGCCCGTATCGCTCCCGAGCGCGCCGGCCGCGAGGCCCGCCGCGACCGCCGCCGCTGAGCCGCCGGAAGAACCCCCAGGCACGCGCGCCAGGTCCCACGGGTTGCGCGTCGGGAAGAACGCCGAATTCTCGGTGGACGAGCCCATGGCGAACTCGTCCATGTTGGTCTTGCCCAGCATCACCGCGCCGGCGGCATTGAGACGCACCATCACGGTCGCGTCATACGGCGGGACAAAATTCTCAAGGATTTTCGAGGAGCAGGTGGTCCGCACCCCTTTGGTGCAGATCACGTCCTTGATGGCGAGGGGCACGCCGTCGAGGGGGCCCAGCGGCTTGCCGGCCTTCAGGCGCTTCTCGGTGGCCTCGGCCCGGGCCAGGGCCGACTCCCGCGTGAGGGTCAGGTAGGCGCGCACCTGCGGGTCCAGCGTCTCGATCCGCTGAAGATAGGACTCGACCACCTGGGTCGGCGTCGTCTCGCCGCTCCGGTACCGGGCCCCGAGCTCCGCGATCGTCGGCATGGCTATTCTTCGATGATCTTCGGGACGCGGAAGAACTCCCGCTCGCGCTCCGGCGCGTTGGCGAGCATCTCCCCGGCCGGCAGGCACGGACGGACCTCGTCCTCGCGCATCACGTTCACCATCGGGATCGCGTGGGAGGTGGGCTCGACGCCCTCAGTGTTGAGCTGCCGGAGCTTATCGATGTAGGTGAGGATCGCGTCCAGCTGGGAGCGCATCCGCTCCTTCTCGGGCTCCGAGAGGTCGAGCCGCGCCAGCCGCGCCACATGCTCGATGTCGATTTTGGGGTCAGGCATGCGTATTTGCGTTTGGGGTCAGGCTTGCGTATTTGCGTGTTTGCTCGTCAGGTCGTCGGAGGTGGTCACCTGGGCCAGAAAGCCGTTCAGGCTGGCCAGGTGGGTCCGGTGGACCTGATCGTGAGGAATGATGCTGCCGTCGGGCGCCTTCAAGTCCATGGCCGCGGTCGCGTCGGCCAGGAGCAGAACCCTGAACCCCCGGTGGGCCGCTTCCCGCGTCGTCGTGTCGCAGCACATCTGCGTCATGAAGCCGGAGACGATCACCTGCTCGATTCCCAGCTTCCGGAGGTGCTCCTCGAGCGGCGTCCCCGTGAAGGCCCCGGGCAGGTGCTTCTGGATCACCGTCTCCCCCGGCTTCGGCACGACGGCCGGATGGATCTCCAGCGCGGGGCTCCCCGGGGCGAAGGTGGTCGCGTTGGGCCGCCGGCTCTCGTGGGTGATGTGGACCACGGGCACTCCCTTGGCCCGCGCCCACTCGAGAGTCTTGGCGATCTTGGTCACGGCCTTCGGCCCGTCGGGCAGCACCATCTTGCCGATCGGCGCGAAGTACTCCTGCTGGGCGTCGATGATCAGCAGCGCAGTTTTCTCCACTAGATCTCCTCTAAATGCGCGTACTGCAGCGATAACTTTTTGCGCCCCACGCTGGCGAAATGCACGGTCACGAGCACGTCCTCGCCCTGGCGCTCGATCCCGACCAGGAGCCCCTCGCCCCAGCGCGCGTGGCGGAGCTTGGCTCCGACCCGGTACGGTAGATCCTGGTCAGCCTCACTCTCGTCCCCCCTCACCCCGCCTTCGCCCCCTCGGGGGAGAGGATGACTCCGAGCCCCGGCTGCGTTGAGGAGGGTGAGCTGCTCTTCCGGAATCTCCAGGAGGAAGCGCGACGGCTCGCCCAGGCCGTAGCCGTGGAGCCGCCGGTGGAGCGCGTAGGACAGGTAGAGCTGCCGCTTCGCCCGGGTGAGCCCCACGTAGCAGAGCCGGCGCTCCTCCTCCAGCTCCTCCGGGTCGTCCATGGACTTCACGTGGGGAAAGACCCCCTCCTCCATTCCGGTGAGGAAGACCACGGGGAACTCGAGTCCCTTGGCGGAGTGCAGGGTCATGAGCGTGACCGCGCCACGCTCCGCGCTCCACTCGTCCACGTCCGAGAGCAGCGCCACGGTGTCGAGGAACTCCTCCGGCGTCGCCGACTCCCGCGCGTGCTGGAACTCCTCCGCGGCGGCGATCAGCTCTTCCAGGTTTTCCAGGCGCCCCTCGGCCTCCGCCGTCCGTTCGGCCCGGAGCGCGTCCCGGTAGCCGGAGCGGGAGAGCGCCTCCTCGATCAGGGCCGGCAGCGCCAGCGCGGACTTTCGCTCGCGCAGGTCGGCGATCAGCCGGGCGAACTCCTCGAGAACCCGCCGCGGCTTGGCGGCGACCTCGTCCCCGAGCCTGCCGCAGGCCTCGAGTAGCGGCGCCTTGTCCCGCCGGGCCACTTCCTCGAGGCGGGCCAGCGTGGCCCGGCCGATTCCCCGGGACGGCGCAGCGATCGCCCGCTTGAACGCGACGTCATCCGCCGGGTTGATCGCCAGGCGCAGGTATGCGAGGGCGTCCTTGATCTCCCGCCGCTCGTAGAAGCGGACGCCCCCCACAATGACGTACGGGATCGTGCTCCGCCGGAGCGCGTCCTCCAGGACCCGCGACTGGGCGTTCGTTCGGTAGAAGATCGCCATCTCGCGCTCGTCCACGCTCTCCGCGCGGAGCCGCCCGATCGTCGCCGCGACGAACGCCGCCTCCTCGTTCTCGTCCCACGCGCGGTACACGCACGCCCGCTGGCCTTCGGCATTCTCGGTCCAGAGGGTTTTGCCTTTCCGCCCGGCGTTGTTGGCGATAACGGTGGACGCCATGGCGAGGATGCGCTTCGTGGAGCGGTAGTTCTGCTCGAGGCGGATGACCCGCGTTCCGGCGTAGTCGTGCTCGAAGTCGAGGATGTTCCGCAGCGTCGCCCCCCGGAACCGGTAGATGGCCTGATCGTCGTCGCCCACGACGCAGAGGTTCCGGTGCTCCCCGGTCAGGAGCTGGATGATCCGGTACTGGGCGCGGTTCGTGTCCTGGTACTCGTCCACCAAGACGTACTTCCAGAGCCCCCGGTACCAGGCCAGCACCTCCGCCGCCTTCTCCCAGAGGCGCACCGTCAGCAGCAGGAGATCGTCGAAGTCCAGGGCACCCACTTGCGCCAGTCGCTCCTGATACCGGCGGTAGACCGCTGCGATCCGGTCCTCGCGGGGCCCGCGCGCCAGCCGCTCGGCCTCCTCCACGGACAGCATCTGGTTCTTGGCGTGGCTGATCCGGTACACGACGCTCGCCGGCGGCAGGGCGCGCTCGTCCACTTCCTCCTCCCGCAGGCACTCCTTCACGAGGCTGAGCCGGTCGTCCTCGTCGTAGATGACGAAGTGGGGCGAGACGCCCAGATGGCGGATGTGCTCGCGGAGGATCCGGACGCAGGCCGAGTGAAACGTGGCGATGATGGGAGGACGGATGCCCGCGGGCAGCAGGAGATCCTCGACCCGCCGACGCATCTCCTCCGCGGCCTTGTTGGTGAACGTAACGGCGAGGACGTTCTTCGGATGGACCCCCTTGACCCCGAGCAGGTAGGCGATCCGGTGGGCGATGACCCGCGTCTTCCCGCTCCCCGCCCCCGCCAGCACCAGGAGCGGCCCTTCGGTGTGGGTCACGGCTTCCCGCTGGGGCGGGTTCAAGTCGCTAAGAATCACATCGGTGGGCAGACGAGCAGGCAGCATGGGACTCTACGATACCACAGCGGAAGGAGCGTTACCGGCTACCTGGGCTGGAACTGCTCCGGCAGTGCTACCCACTGATAGACACCGGGAGTGAGCTGCTGGACGCTCCAGCGCAGGGGGTAGATGTATCCCGTTGTCGTCTCCGCGACGACATAGCCTGGAATCTCGATGACCTGCTGCTCGTACTCCCCGGAAAAGCTGCCCGGCCCGGGGATGTAAACGTTGATGACCACCTGCTGCGGGGGAACCTCGACGTAGCCCACCACCTGGCCGTATGTCACGGCATCTGCCCCCCTACGATACGGGTTGGTATTCGGATGCGGATAGTTCGGATGGTAGGGGTTCCACGTGTGCCACCACGGCCAGTCGGGAGTTCCCGGGGCTTGGGCGAAGACTGTGACAGGGATAATCAACAGCGCCAACAGCAATGCGATAAGCGTAGCAGTCTTCATCGCCAAGCCTCCTACTCCACCGTCACGCTCTTGGCCAGGTTGCGCGGCTGGTCCACGTCGCAGCCGCGGCGGACCGCCATGTGGTAGGCCAGGAGCTGCAGCGGGATCACCATC
>Ga0209521_10001039_pt1 | contig 22383 bp, 19 predicted proteins | sample Rifsed19ft4_FD_184016 | JGI IMG/M metagenome (GOLD analysis project Ga0209521, IMG submission 184016) | Soil microbial communities from Rifle, Colorado, USA - sediment 19ft 4 (version 2) | ecosystem: Environmental > Terrestrial > Deep subsurface > Rock core/Sediment | place: Rifle, Colorado...
GGCGCAGGACTGAACAACCGCGAGATTGCCCACCTGATCCATTTAAGCGAGTCGAACGTGGGCACGATTTTGTATCGCGCCGTTGAGAAGTTACGTATTGAATTGGAGGTTAAATCATGAACGATGAATTTTTAACCCGATTTCGTAAAATGCCACGCGGCGAATTTGCTGATCTTCGCCGCCGGCGGACTTGTCAATACGCAGCCTCCTTTAATACTGCCAGGCACAGTTGTAATCTATGCCATATCGGAAGATGGTTTGACTGAAACCACATATTATATAGATATTAATCTGGATAACTAACAAAGCAATTCTAAAACTTGACACAGTCAATATTTTTTTATATTATAAGTAAGCACTTGCGCAAGCACTTGGTATTTTTAAATATTTTTTAATTCTTTGTAATAGCTTTATGATACAAAGTATGGAATTCAATAAATTAAGTTTTTATGAATTTGGTAATTTAAAAACTTTCTTCGAAACAAATAAATATAAAGGGAGGTGATTTATAAAAGTAGTTTTATTTTTTATTATAATTAAAGTATTGTAGTGAAAGGAATTGAAAATGAAAAAGTCATTATTATGGATTGTTGTTTTGGTAGTGAGCATATCAATGATTGCAGCTTTTTCATTATCTGGCTGTAAAGAAGAAGCAGCCGAAGAAGAAGTAGCTGAGGAAGAAGTAGCCGAGGAGGAAGAAGTAGCTGAAGAAGTAGCCGAGGAAGAAGAAGTAGTGCTGCCTTCCGGTAATCTCACAATCTGGTTATGGGAACCAAACGAACAATGGCTGGATGCATCCCTGGAAGGTTTCAATGATGTATATCCAGACATTACATGGGAGTATGTAATGTATGGAACAGGTGATGTCTACGTGAACTTGCCTCTGGCAATTACAGCAGGTACAGGTGCTCCTGATATTTCTATAACAGAAAATACCCGTTTAAAATCGTTAATTGACATGGGCGGCTTATTAGATATAACGGATAGGCTTACACCATACGTTGATAATTTATCAGCAGCAAAGCTGGCAGATGCTGAAATGGATGGAAGTTACTATGCTGTGCCTTGGGAACCGGGTCCTGTAGCTTTATATTACCGTCGTGATGTCTTTGAAAGAGCAGGTCTTCCAACAGATCCCGCTGAAGTAGCAGATCTGTTAAGCACTTATGATAAATACTATGATGTTGCCAATACCATAAAAGAAGAGACAGGTGTCTTCATGCAGGCTCAGAGCCAGGCTCAAAACAATGGAAGACTCTTTGAGATGCTTCTATGGCAGCAGGGTCTGGGGTATGTTGATGATGCAGGTAATATTTCGATTAATAGCCCCGAACATGTTGCAACTCTTGAGTTCATAGGAAAAATGGTATCTGAAGGTTTATACTCAGACACAGTTGATTGGTCCGATCCCTGGTATGCTGAGTTTTCAAGTATTGATGCTCCGGGAGTAGCAACCTATATCGAAGCTTCATGGATGGCTGGTGTCTTCAAATCATGGCTTGCTCCTGATACTACAGGTCTTTGGGGTGTAGTACCTATGCCTGCCTGGGAAGAAGGCGGAGTTAGAGCAAGTAATGATACGGGCGATAGCTTTATCATACCAGCACAGTCCGCGAATCCTGATGCAGCATGGGCTCTGCTTGAGTATGCTCTGTTAAGAGATGAGAGTGTCATAAATTGCTATCTTGCCGGTGGTTATACACCATCACTGCTGAGCTCTTTAAGTTCAGATGCATTCGCAACCCCGGATCCATTCTTTGCTGACCAGCCTGTTGGTTCTCTGTTTAATGAAATCGTGCCGAATATACCTAAGGCAAATATATATATAACAGAGTATGCAGAGGTAGTTAATCTCATAACACCAGAGATCCAGAAATACTTAACCGGTACAGAGACCGCTCAGGAAGCTCTGGATAACGCTGCCGTAGCTATGAGAGCAGCAACAGGAAGACAATAGGGTATAATGTAATTAGCTAAGGAAAAAAGTAATGGTATAATAAGGGAAAAAGTAGGTAAGACACCCTGAGGGTGCTTACCTACTTTTCTAAAAAATAAACCAATTGGGAAAGGTTTTTAAAAATATGGCAGCAAGTCCAGGAGTACTAACAAGAATAGGGAAGACCTTGCGCGAAGTCAAAAAAAAGAGATGGGGATATGTATTCATATCTCCTTTTTATATTCTGTTTGCTGTATTCAGTGTGTACCCTATTTTATTTTCCATCTATTTAAGCTTTACAAAATGGAAAGGCGTGGGGCCCAAGGTCTTTGTAGGCCTGGAAAATTACAGTAGGTTATTTAAAGATCCTATTTTTTGGCAATCCATTAGAAACGGTTTCATAATATTTTTTATGTATGTACCGATTATGACCCTTTTGGCTCTGGTTCTGGCAGTCATACTAAATGCTAAGTTTATCAGATTTTTCCGGCTTTTTAGGACAATTCTCTTTATCCCGTATATTACAACCATGATTGCAGTTGGATATATTTTCAGGACGATGATGGATACAAATTATGGTTTATTTAATGTTGTGTTAACATCAATAGGCCTGCCCGCGGTCCCATGGCTTGAGAATATATGGTGGGCAAGAATATCAATAAGTTTACTGATTTTATGGGCCTGGCTTGGATATAACATGGTGATAATGCTTGCTGGTCTGCAGACTATCCCTAAAGATATGGTGGAGGCAGCGACAATAGATGGAGCGAGTCCGGCACAGGCATTTTTCCGTATAACGATACCTCTTATGAGGCCCATAATAATATTTAGTGTTATTCTATCTACCATAGGAAGTTTTGGTCTTTTTAACGAGGTCTATGCTCTAACTACTGTTGGTTATATGATGGGTACTCCACAATATGCTACAATTACTCCTCTGGTCTATGTTTACCAGCAGGCTTTTCAAAATTTTAATTTCAGCTATGCTTCAGCTGTATCCTATATATACTTTGCAATTATCTTTGTTCTGGCAATAATACAGTTCAGATACTTGGGAAGGGAGGATTAAAGTCAGATGGCTTTTATGACAGAGAGTTCAGCTATTAAAACAAAGACAATATTCAAGAGGATATTCATTTACCTTATATTGATCCTTATAGGTATTTTTATGCTGCTTCCTTTTTTCTGGATTTTGATTACATCTTTAAAACCAATTGCGGAAGTGTTTACCAAGCCAATAATTATTTTCTCCCGTAATATGGGTCTATTTAACTTCATAAATGCTATTGACAGGGGAGTTTTTATAAGGTTATGGAATACTTTTCTGATCGCTTTCCTGGCTACTGCTCTCAGATTGTTCTTTTGCTCCCTTGCCGGTTATGGCTTTGCAAAGTTTCGTTTTCCTGGCCGCAATATTCTTTTTTCAGTGCTTATCGCGAGCATGATTATACCTTTTACTGTCACTCTGATTCCTTTATACGCTATGATGGTTAGTTTCCGCTGGATAGATACTATTCTACCGCTCATAATACCTGGGGCGGCAAGCGCTTTTGGTATCTTTTTTATGCGCCAATATATAAGAAGCATACCTGATGAACTATTGGACGCTGCACGTGTTGACGGCTGTTCGGAATTTAGAATATATGCTCGAATAATACTGCCCATAATAACTCCCGGTTTAATCAGCCTGGGGCTCATATTCTTTATGCAGGTCTGGAATGACTTTTTACTGCCTCTGGTTATACTTAAAACTCCCGAAAATCAAACCTTACCTGTTATGATAGCATCACTTTTTGGTCTACCGGGCGAAACAAACATGTTTACTGTTCAAATGGCCATCTCGGTTATAAGCATAACCCCCCTGATTATAATATTTCTAATCTTCCAGAGAAGATTTACTGCCGGAATAACTTTCGGAGCAGTTAAAGAATAATTTTATACAGTAGGGGGTAAATAAATGTTTGAACGATTATCCAAGATTTTTTACGGTGGCGACTATAATCCTGACCAATGGGATGAAAGCGTCTGGGAAGAAGATATTAAACTGATGAAAGCCCTGAGGGTAAATGCGGTGACATTACCGGTTTTTTCATGGGCCAGGATACAACCTTCCGAAGAGAAGTATGATTTTTCATGGCTGGATAAAGTAGTAGATTTGTTGGGCAGAAACAGCATATCTATAATCATGGCAACTCCGACTGCAGCTCAACCAGCCTGGATGTCTAAGAAATATCCCGAAATGTTGATTACCGATATACAGGGGAGAAAGCATAAACATGGAAGACGTGTGAATTTCTGTCCCAATAATACCGATTACCGAAGGCTTTCAGGTTTGATAACAGAAAAGATGGCCCAAAGATATAAAGACCTTCCAAATCTTATCATGTGGCATATATGTAATGAATATGGGATCTATTCTTACTGCTATTGCGAAAATTGTGCCAGGGCTTTCAGAATATGGCTCAAAAACCGTTACGGAAGCATCGAGGAATTGAATAGACGCTGGAATGCAAATTTCTGGGGACATACTTATTACAACTGGGAAGAAATAGAGGTACCTTCCTATTTGACTGAAATCATGCCCAGCTGGCTTGGTAAAAAGGATATGACTGCATTTCAGGGTATGGCGATAGATTATAACAGGTTCATGTCGGACAGCTATCTTGATTGCTTTCTTAATGAAGTCAGGGTTATCAAAAAACATACTCCGGATATACCTGTGACAACTAACTTTATGGGATCACACAAACCAATTGATTACTTCGATTGGGCGAAGCATATCGATGTAATATCCTGGGATAACTATCCAACCAATAACCTTCCTGTAAGCAAACCTGCAATGCGGCATGATTTGATGAGAGGATTAAAGAAGGGACAACCATTTTTTCTTATGGAACAGGCGTCTAACCAGGTGAACTGGGAACCCCAGAATGCTTTGAAGCGTCCGGGGGTAATGAGAATGTTGAGCTATCAGGCTATTGCACATGGAGCAGATTCTATATTATTTTTTCAATGGAGACAAACAAGAGGGGCCTGTGAAAAGTATCATTCGGCAATAGTGCCTCATGCCGGCCACTTGAACACCCGCACGGGCAGAGAATTAACTAAACTGGGAAAAGAACTCGAGGGACTGGGGAAGAAGACTGTAGGTTCGCGAATAAATTCAAAAGTAGCCATGATGATGGATTGGCCAAACTGGTGGGCAATAGAATTCTCCGCGGGTCCAAACGAGGATTTGTTGTATCTTGACCAATTGGAAAAGTATTATAGGGCGTTTTATGATTTAAATATCTCAGTGGATATAATCAATCCCTCTTATGATTTGTCCGGATATGATATTGTAGTTGCTCCGGTATTGTATATGGTTATGAAGGAAACAGCATCTTCGGTAGAAAAATTCGTTGAAAGCGGAGGAATCTTTATAACCACTTTCTTTAGCGGGATGGTGGATGAAAATGATCTTGTAATTCTTGGAGGTTACCCCGGTGCATTCAGGAAACTGCTGGGCCTCTGGGTTGAGGAAATAGATGCTCTTTATCCGGATATGACCAATAAAATAGTTATGAAAGAAAAATTTCCGGAAATGGCAAAGAAAGAATATGAATGCAGACTTATTTGTGATGTCGTCAATACCGAAGGGGCGAAAACACTGGCTGTCTTTGGTAAAGATTATTATAACGGATCTCCTTCTTTGACCGAAAATGAGTTTGGAAAGGGTAAGGCAGTATACATAGCAACTGAACCGGAAGATGATTTTATGAAGGATTTAATTAAGCATTATTGTAAAGAGAAAGCTATCCATTCTTTTATAAGGCCACAAAAAGGAGTGGAAGTGACCCAGCGGGTAAAAGATGATAGGACCTTTACATTCATACTTAACTATAACAGTGAGGAAATCAGTGTTGCCTTGCCCGAAGGTAAATATACAAACCTATTAAATGGAGCCGTTGTTTCTGGTGAAATAACCATTCCTTCAAAAGAAGTTTTTATTTTAGAAAATTGACTGGCAGCTATAAATATTAAAAATCAGTGATCCTTCTGGTACGATCCCGGTATTTATCACGAAATTGGGCATTAAGTCTGAGAACTTCCTGTTCATTACCGGTAAAGGAGCATCGCAAGCAGTAATATTCGTCTGCTTCTTGATCATAAAGCATATCCATATCGATCTCACGTATGAGACATCGTGGACAGCGATAATTCAACTTGCCTTTTCTACCTTGAGCCATGTGCGAAGTTCTCCTTTCTCTTTGACTGTGCTTTTAATACCGATAGTATACATAGGTGAAAATGCAAAGCCTTCACGGAAATATCCTGCAGCCCCCTTTGTATCCGTTCTCATTGTCAGACGGGTACTGATCTGTGGAATAATAGCTTCGGCCTCTATAATGTCTGATATTTCTGCTTCGCGGCATTTATACGCATATTCAATAGATTTATTTTCAGATATTCCCTTAAGCGAGAGTCTGATTCCTGTAAGATCTTCCGGGTATTCAGTAGTACCATAACAGCCAGTGATATATTCATCTATAGTGATTTCTGCCTCCGGACCAGTAGCATCAATGATCCTCCTCACTATCTCTATTTCACCTGTGCCTTCGACGAGACGGAAGACTGATTGCACACGAATGGTAAACTTATCAAACTCAATATCTACAGGATCAAGTGTCACGGTTCGTATATTCCCCTCCTCTGAAAACGATGCAAGTGTACGACAGGTACAAAGGTCGACTTCTTCTTCTTTATGACTGAATTTGCAGCTCTTTACGGCGCCTTCACCTGCATAATGAGTGAAGTAGCCGGCCCGGTAGAGAGATTGTACAAGGAATGGATAGGATGCATCCTGAATATGCCTGGTACCAACGCCGCATGGTCTTATAAGTCTGGCCGCATATGGCCTGAGATCTATAATGGCACCACCTTCATTCATATCAAGACAAAAACGCATCCAGGGATCGACATACCAGAAAAACTGACGTCTGGAACCATAAAGGATATCTTTCCACAGCGTGCATTCAGGACGGGTATAAGGACGATTTTGACGATAAATATCGGCAAACTCACTCATGGTCACATCTATTGCCTCTCCTTCCTTTTTGAGTTGTCCATAATATGCCATACCTTCCCTGTAACTCTTGAGTAAAAAATCGTAGTCTGCTTCCCACCGTCCGTTCTTGCTCATCCAGCCCGGGCCCACATACATCATATTATAAGCATAGCCTCTATTGTATCTGATCATGGACCGATATTGATCTACGAGATTTTTAAAATAAGGAATTTCATGGTCTTCATAGACCATACCGCGTAAGATGTTTTGAGGATGAGCGCCGTAGTAGGAACCAGGTCCATCAAAAACAGCTAAAAGATCCCGTGAAAGATGCGGGATTGCTACGATTCCGATATCGTCCTCCTCATCCGAGGCAGGGCAGTGGATATTATGTTTCGATGGTATCCAGGGGTTCCATGGACTTCCGTCAAAAATTGTATACCAGGAATTATTGGCATTCCGGTAAGCTTTGGGGCCTTCCTCCCAGCAAGTCGCTATAGCAATCTTTATCATTGGATACTGCTTTTTTATATAATTTACTAATTCTGCATCCATATAATAAGAACCAGTCGAAGTCGGGTAAAAACCAAATACTTCATGGAACTTGTTGAATACTTCGTCTACGATTTTTCTTTTATCATCCATTGAGAATAACCAGATAGCCAATTCTTTGGACTTGAATTTATTACGAAACTCATGGCATTGCAACCCCAAAAAAGTGGAACCGATTTCATCGCCAAACCTTTGATGATGCTCTCTTGCGAGAGCAACTGCTTCATTATTAAAAAGACTTGAATAAGTCATCTGAATAGTTGTCCTTAAACCGTTGTCATGCGCAGTTTGTTGTTGAATGCGGAAAATATCCAGTGATTCCTGTATTACTGTGCCTCTGGCAAGATCTTCCTGCTTGCCCTCTTCCGCTCCTTTTTGAAGGTATTCAGGAACCATTTCAGGCCTGTGGATAATATTTATATAAAAACTCATTTGATTCCTTTGGTGTCGCCTTAAGGCTCTTATCTTTGTTTATTGTGTCCGATTATAATCAATAATATAAAAAAAGGCTGTAAAAAAATATTACAGCCTTTTTTTATTTATCTTTATAGTTTATTTCATGACTAAATCGAAATCATCGAAAGTACCCCACATCGCTGCAGGCGAGTCACAATATAGACCTATAATGCATGTTCCGCTTTCATCAACGGTTATATCGACGGAATACTGACTCCAGATGTTCCATCCTGTGTTTACAATATCCTGCCTTACCGTTTCTTCTCCGCATGTAGCGAAAAGATAGTATTCATTCTCACCGCCGCTGCCTTCTGACCATACCGAAATAGTATAATCTCCAGGAGTTAGATTGGAGACGGTTTGTGAAATCGTAAACTGGAAATCGCTTCCAAGCCAATATCCTCCGGCATAAGCACCGCTGTGGACGTTTCCGGCAGAAGTCTCCATATTATCTTTCACTCCTGTTCCGGTTATTTCCCAGCCTTCGAAACTGCCTAATTCAAATCCCGGATTTACCATAAGGCTTACGGTTACGGTCACAACGGCAGTAAAAGATGTCCCGGTTAGAGTGCCCTGAACGGTAAAACTGCCGGTCGAAGCATAATTTTCAGGCGGGACCTCGTCCCATTCTATTGGAACCATATGAATTGCGTCATCACTGTACCATGCTTTTACCTCGGACGGTAAAGGAGGAGCGGTCCCGGGATTTGTAGTTAATTTTATACCAGGAACAACAGATACAAACTCTGGTTCAAAAGAATCCTGCGATTCGGAAACCAGCATGTATGTCCAGATTGATTCAAGCGGATTGCCATCCCTGTCCCACCAGGCTTGATTTTCCCAATTATTTCCTTCTCCTGTAACCCAGCCCGCGCCGGGTACCGCTATCCAATCCGGCTCCCAGAAAAATACTCCTAGGCCCTTGTTGTCAGAAACCTGTGCAACCGCATCCATTATATTTCTTATTGCTGTTGCCTGTCCCTGAACTGAAGCCTGGTAACCTCCCATATCGATTGTAGAAGAATTAAAAATATTACCCATATCATCATAATTGTCGGTCGTGTATGCATATGCTATTTCAGCGGCTACAACTTCCTTATCATAACGGCTGGAAATATCGTTCATATTTGCAATGAAACCTTCTATCGGTCCGTCCCAGTAAGGATAATAAGAAAGACCTATTACATCGTAATCAAGAGAAGCAGCCTCGAGCTCGTCAAACATTTTACGATAGGTTTCATTCTCTCCGCCCTTGTTAAGATGGATCATTATCTTTGCATCGGGAAGTACTTCCCTGACTGCCTGGCATCCTTTTTTCAGTAATTTTATGAAATTTGTGTAATCATCTTCGAGGATCCTGCCTGTTGGCCAGCACATTCCGTTTGAGACTTCATTACCTACAGCAACCATATCAGGAGCGGCGCCATTATCTCTAAGGTCGGTTAAAACATCTTTTGTATACTCATATAAGGCTTCTGCCATTTCATCGGGGTTCAGGTCAACCCAGGCTGCCGGAGTAGGTTGACGTCCAGGATCAGCCCAAAAATCGCTGTAATGAAAATTCAATAAAAACTTCATACCCAGTGCTTTGGCCCGCTGAGCAAGACCCTTCATGCTCTCCAGGTCGCAATTTCCACCGCCTACAGGATCACCGGGCTGTACGGTATTTCCTTCTTGAAGGTTCTCTAACGCAATACGGTCAGCCGTAAAGACCGGATCATTCCACAATCGCAGTCTGATCCAGTTTACACCATGATTTCTGAGGATTGTAAGGCAGTCTTTTTGTTGGCCATCTGTATCATAATATATTCCGCCATTCTTTTCGATCTCTGCAAGCATTGAAACGTCGACACCTTTAATGAAATCCGGGCTTAAACCAGGAATTGGATTTACCTTAATGCTGAGAGAGGATGGTATTTCCGGTAATTCGACGCTAACTACCTCTTCTGCTGCACCGTCTTCTTCTTCCTCCTCACCGGATGATGCAGAATCACTACAGCCGCTTAATGAAAAAACTGAAATCATTAAAAAACTCAATACTATACCTCCTATCAGTAGTGATAACCTTTTCATCTTTATTTTACTCCTTTTTAAATGTTAATTATCGGACGTTTGCAAGAACAGTTCTTAAATAATATTTCAGGTAATTTTTATGGCATGTAATTTTAGGTCAAACAAGTACATAAGTATATATAAGCGCTTGCGCAACCACTTACTATATATTATAAGAAACTTTTTTTTAAGTCAAATCTTTTATGCATCTAAAAGCGTCTGAAATAGACTGTAATCATAAAAGCAGTACATAAAAAAGTTCAAAACCTTGACATAAATAATTTTTTTTTATAATATGAGTAACCACTTGCGCAAGCGCTTGGGAAACTTTATTTTTCTTTATCGACTTCTAATGAAATAAGATATAATTAGAATGTTTAAAAACTTAATTAATGGCAGGTCCGGTATTTTTTAAATAGATATGAAGTAATAATATGGAAAAATTAAAAGTCCTCGATAATTTTGGAAAACTAAATAATTTTTTTTTTAAGATGCTCGTAGAAAACAAACAGAATAAAAAAGATACTCCTGAAAGGAAAGATCTTATAAATATTCTGTCCCCGGGAAGAGTAAATATAATCGGTGAACACACAGATTATAATCTGGGACTGTCCATAACTACCGCAATAAATAAATACAATTTTATAACAGGTTGCAAAAACAACACCGATATTGTAGAAGTTTTTTCCAAATACCTCAATGATTCCAATAAATTTTCAATAAGTGATATTAATTTTGATAAAGACTCAAACTGGGTAAATTATATAAAAGGGGTTTTAAAAGAATATATCCAGCACGGTTATAAAATTGGTGGGTTTAATCTGGCTATTGACAGCAACCTGCCTATTGGTGCGGGCATGAGCTCATCAGCCTCTCTTGAGGTCGGAGTCGCCAGATTAATTGAAGAACTTTTTAATTTAAAGGTTGATAAAAAAGATACGGTCCAATACTGTAATAATGCAGAAAATGATTTTGTAGGGGTAAATGTCGGATTGATGGATCAATTTTCTGTTGCTTTTGGGAAAGAAAGTCATGTAATTTATTTGAATTTTAAAGATTTATCTTACGAATACATCCCTTTTGATCTTGAAGATAACCTGATTCTGATCATTGATTCCAAAGAGGAAAGAAATCTCGCAGATACCGAATATAATAAAAGAAGACAGGAATGCAACGAAGCGGTTCAATTAATATCCGGGATAATGAAAAATAAAAATATGAATTCTCTTTCGGATGTTAGTCTGGATATGCTGTATGAACTTGAAGATAAAATGCCTGAAAGACTTTTTAAAAGGGTAAAGCATGTGGTCACTGAAAATAATAGAGTCTTATTGTCAAAAAAATATCTGCTTAAAGGGGATATCGAAAAATTAGGCAAAGTATTATTTGAATCACATGACAGCCTGAGATATGATTATGAGGTATCAACTGAAAGGCTTGATTATCTTGTGGATGAGATGAGTAAAACCAAAGGAGTTTTTGGGGGAAGGTTGATGGGAGCAGGATTTGGAGGAAGTATCATCAGCATTGTAAAAAAGAGCGAAGTCGAAGGTATTACCGATACAGTGGGGAAAAAGTTTTTAAAAAAATTCAACATTTCACCTGATTTTATAGATTGCTTATTCTCGGATGGAACAAAAAGATTAAGACTTACGGATAAATAAAAGAGATGAAAAAAGAAGAATTAAAATCAATCGGGAACGATAATAGCAGAGCAAGTAAAAGAAAAAAACAATCATCTGAGGGAAGCGGATATCCGGTAAACCAGGGATGTAAAGAAAATTCCGGTCTTAAAAAACGAGTAATAATAAAAAATGACGGAAGATATTTAATATATTATTCTTTTTAAAGAATTCCTGAAATGGTAAGAGAGGTTAAAAATGCTCCAGTTGAGATATGACCCAATCAAAAATCAACTGGTAGCTATTGCCACTAAAAGACAGGAGAGGACCTTCCACCCGCCAAAAGATTTTTGCCCTCTATGCCCCACAAAAAAAGGTAAGATGGAAACCGAGATCCCTGAAAGTGATTATGATATAGTTGTTTTTGAAAACAAATTCCCGACTTTCGATAAGAATCCAGAAAAAGTGGATAATAAAAAAATAAATGCCGGTTGTGATTTTAAATATGAGTTACGGCAGTCCAAAGGGATTTGTGAAGTTGTCTGCTACACTTCAAACCATGATCTATATTTAGAGGATTTGCCTCTAGAGAAAATAGGCAACCTGATAAAAGTGTGGATAGACCGGTATTCAAATCTTGGCAAAAAAGAATTCGTAAAATATGTCTTGATTTTTGAAAATAAGGGTGAGGAAATAGGAGTCACACTATCACATCCGCATGGCCAGATTTATGCATTTCCTTTTATACCCCCGGTAATTTTAGAAGAATTAAAATCCGCGAAAGGATTCTTCGATGAAAAGAAGAAGTGTCTTCATTGCCAGATAGTAAAGAGGGAATTAAAGGAAAGAAGCAGGATCATTACCGCGAACGATGATTTTGTGGCATTCGTTCCATTTTATGCCCGATGGCCCTATGAGGCACATATTTATCCGTTGAAACATCTGCAAAGCCTGTGTGAATTAGGTGGGGGAGAAATCATTGCTCTATCAAGAATAATAAAAGAATTGGTGAATAGATATAATAAACTATTTGATTTCAGGATGCCCTATGTAATGGTGATCCATCAAAAACCAACAGATAATGAAAATTATGACTTCTATCATTTCCACTTCGAATTCTACCCCCCATACAGAACTAAAAACAAACTCAAGTATATGGCAGGAGTCGAGCTGGGAGCCGGAACTTTTTTAAACGATACCTGGCCGGAGGAAAAAGCTGCCGAATTAAGAAATCTGATATTAGAAAAATAAAGCAACTTTGATATAGTATTAGAATCAAAAACTGCTTATAATTTAGATAAAAATTCTTACTAATAGAAATTACTGGTAGCCACAGGAAAAATCTAAATGGCAAAACGCATAAAAAAAGATAAATCAGGCATCTGCGAGTCACAGATGATGCAAGCTCTTATGGAGCATATTACAGACAGCATATATTTTAAAGATCTTAAAAGCAGATGCATAAGGATCAATAAGGCGTGCGCCGAAAAATTCGGGATTAAAAATATAGACGAGGCAACCGGAAGGACCGATTTCAACTTCTTCAGTGACGAACATGCGAAACAGGCATTTGATCTTGAACAAGAAATAATCAAAACCGGTATTCCTGTTATAGATATTGAGGAAAAAGAGACATGGCAAGGAAAAGAAGACAGGTGGGTATCATCGACAAAAATGCCATTTTATGATGATAAAGGAAAGATTATCGGTACATTCGGAATTTCAAGAGACATAACAGAAAAGAAGAAGATAGAAGAAAAAATAAAATATCTCTCATTCCATGATTCGCTTACGGGGCTCTACAACAGGGCATATTTCGATGAGGAGTTAAAGAGACTTGACACTGAGCGTCAGCTTCCGATAACGATAGTAATGGGAGATGTTAATGGACTTAAGGTAATAAATGATGCATATGGCCACGAAAAAGGTGATTTATTTTTAAAAAAGATAGCAGATATACTAAAAGACGTCTTCAGGAAAGAAGATATCATCTCAAGATGGGGAGGAGATGAATTTATAGCAATTCTTCCAAAAACGCATGCAGAAGATACAAAAGGTATAATAACAAGGATAAAGGAATTTTGCAGCCAGAGAAGCACAATCGGTATGCCGCTAAGTATTTCAATGGGTGTTGCCACGAAGAGGTCGCCGGATGAAGATATAAATTCCATTCTCAATAAGGCCGAGGATAAGATGTACAAAAGTAAGATATCCGAGAGTAAGTCTACGAACGAAGTGATGATTTCTTCACTCAGGGATAGTCTTAAAAAAGGGGAGGGGACCTCCAGTAAAGAAAGCGGCAGGATGAGAAAATACGCACTTGATATAGGAAAGAAGCTAAAGCTTTCGTCTGTAAAACTCGAAGAATTAAAACTTCTTATGGAACTGCACAATATTGGGAAACTTGCACTGGCAGACGAGATAATGGCAAAACCCGGAAGACTTTCAACAGAAGAATGGGATATAATAAAAAAGCTTCCGGAAATCGGATACCGCATAGCAGAATCATCTGTGATGTTAAAACCAATAGCGGAAGCAATACTTTGCCATCATGAATGGTATAATGGCGAGGGATATCCGAGGGGTGTAAAGGGTGAAGAGATACCGATACTTTCAAGGATATCACTTCTAATAAACTCTTATGAAGCTATGATAACAGACAGGCCATACAGGAAGAAAATGGGTAGAAAAGAAGTCATAAAAGAGATAAAGAAATGCTGCGGAACTCAGTTTGATCCCGACGTTGTCAGTATTTTCCTGGAAATATTAAAAGAGAAATCCGCAATATGATTTAATCTTTTTAAATGACTTGGACCTGATATCAAACTCTCTAAAGAAAAGTAATCGTTAATTGACTGTCTAATAAAGTTTGAAATTATTTGTAATGGGATATCTCCTATCCTTACCGAATGCTCTGGGAGTTATTTTGATGCCCGGGGAACTCTGTTTTCTTTTATACTCATTATGGTCTATCATGTTAATGACTTCTTTTACGGTTTTTTTATCAAATCCTTTTTCCGAAATGGAACGGTAGTCAAGATCGTCTTCTATATATGCTTTGAGGATTGGATCCAGGATCTTGTATGGAGGTAATCTATCTTCGTCCTTCTGATCCGGTTTAAGTTCTGCAGATGGGACTTTATCGATTATTTTTTTCGGTATTATATTTGAATAGTTTTTATTGATGTATCTGCAAATTTTGTAAACCATTGTTTTATAAACATCTTTTATTGGTGAAAATCCTCCAACCATGTCTCCGTAAAGGGTGCAATATCCCACGCTTATCTCACTTTTATTGCCGGTAGATAATACCAGCCAGCCGTTTTCGTTGGCAGCTGCCATTAAGATATTTCCTCTGATCCGTGCCTGTATGTTTTCTTTGGTGATGTTGATACTTGAGTGTTTTAATACGACCTTTAAATTTTCGAGATAGGTGTTATAAATATCCGAAATAGGGATGGTCAGAAAACTGATGCCCAGGTTGCGGGATAATTCTATTGAATCATCAACACTTCCCTTTGATGAATAAGGTGAGGGCATTATGATTCCATTTACCCTCTTCTTTCCAAGAGCTAAAGTGGCGACTGCCGCAGTTAAAGCAGAGTCAATGCCTCCGCTCAATGCAACGATAACTTCATCGAACTGATTTTTATTTACATAATCTCTGGTCCCCAGAATCAATGCCTGAAGTATTTCTGCTTCGATACAATCAATGTAACGGTTATATCCGGTGATAGTTTTATATTCCTTATTTGTTTTTTTTCTTTTTTTATAATATTTAAGGTCAACCAGGGGCAACGGCTTATAATACTTCTGCATTTCGGATTTTTGGTTTCCAAATCCGGGATCTTTCGATCTGGCTGCAGATGCACCTTCGGTATCAAGATCATATATAAGTACATCTTCTTTGAATGGCTTTGCATTGCTGAGAATATTGCCCTTTTCGTTAATTATTATGCTATTTCCGTCGAATACCAGCTCATCCTGGCCTCCGACCAGATTTAAATAAGCAATATTCACACAATTAATTGCGGCGGTATGCGTCAGAAACTTTTTTCTTTCCTTGATTTTTTCGATATGGTATGGAGAAGCGGATATGTTTATTATAAGTTCGGCCCCACCTAATACGGACTGAATTTTTAACGGTCCTGAAGGATGGAAAATATCCTCGCATATATTGATCCCGATAAATGTCTTCGCCGCATTGAAAATATAGCTTATGCTGCCTTTTTTGAAATATCTTTCCTCATCAAAAACCGAGTAGTTTGGCAGAAATTGCTTGTTATATACCGCTTTTACCTGTTTGTCATGAATCACTGCAGCCGAATTGTATATTTCACTGCGTTCTCTGCCAACAAAACCAACAATTGCTATAATGTTTATTGCATTTTTTTTAAGTTTATCCAGATAAACGATATTTTCGTCAACAAAAGACTTCTTGAGAAGAAGATCTTCAGGGGGATAGCCGGTAATGGAAAGCTCAGGAAATACTACTATATCTGCATCATTTTTTTTTGCTTCTTCGATGTGCGAAGCAATGATATCATAGTTTCCTTTGAGATCTCCGACAGTTGGATTAATCTGTGCCAGATATAATCTTATAATGGATATTTTTTCCTCCTTTTTAGATATATTACCTTAAGATTTAAATCTTATAATTATACTTCTAAATTATAACTCTTTTTATCAATTTACTTTATTCTTATATAAGGGAGAGATTCTTCTCAAGTCCGATATTATTTTTTGAATGGCTTCAAGAAAATAATCTATTTCTTCTTTCGTATTTTCGAAGCCAAGGGTTATTCTCAGGGAACCATAGGCTTCCTCGTTCGAAAGCCCCATTGAAACCAGTGTATGAGATGGTTTGAGCGATGAAGAAGAGCAGGCAGAACCACTTGATGCTGCAATGCCGGCATAATCGAGTTTCAATACTATTGATTCTCCTTCTATATATTTAAATGAAAAATTGCAATTACCAGGCAGTCTTTCGGAAGGATGGCCATTGAATCTTACCTCGTCGATTTTACTCAGGACACCACTTATAAGATAATCCCTCATTTTTGTGACTTTTCTTATTTTATCTGAAAGATTTCTCTGCCCCAATTCCGCGGCCTTTGCCAGCCCTGCAATTCCGGGTATGTTCTCGGTGCCTGATCTAATTCCTCTTTCATGCCCTCCTCCAAGGATCTGCGGCATTATTCTGGTCCCTTTTCTTATATAAAGAGCTCCTACTCCCTTTGGACCATATATCTTATGACCTGAAAGAGAAAGCAGATCGATATTCAATTTATTAACATCTGTTTCTATATTTGTAAAGGTCTGAACTGCATCAGTGTGAAAAATAATGCCACGTTCCTTCAATATTTTTCCTATTTCGCTGATAGGTTGTATGGTCCCGACGATATTATTTGCGTGCATTATTGTTGCAAGAATGGTTTTGGGGGTTATGGATTTTTTGACATCGGAAGGATCGACCATCCCAAATCTATCTACAGGTATATATGTCACTTTGAAACCGCACCGGGCCAGTTTCTTAAGGGGCATATGAACAGCAGGGTGTTCGATCTCCGAAGTGATTATATGGTTGCCTTTTTTCTTGTATGCTTCGGCCGTGCCGATTATTGCAAGGTTCTCGCTTTCTGTTCCGCTGCCTGTAAACACTATTTCTTTTGAACCGGTACCAAGAGATTTACCGATTATTTCTCTTGAATGTTCCAGAATTTCTCTGGCTTTAATTCCTGGAGAATGAGGTTCTGATGCGTTGCCGTAATAAGTGGTAAAGCAATCATCCATTACTTTCACTACATCCGGCAGAACAGGGGTAGTAGCGCTATGGTCAAAATAGATATATTTTAATTCCTCATTCATGGTTTTATTTATTGTTTTTAATAGTGAAGAAAAAACTATCACTGATTTTGACTACTGTCAATAATTTATACACCTGCATCAAAGAGTCAGAAGGCAGGGGATCGATGTTTATAAATCTTATTTACTATAATTAAATATTATAATATTATATAAAGTATTCGTTGATTTATTTGTCAAAGTAATTTAAATCTATTAAAATTATATAAGTTTTATAAATTTCTTATAATTTTATTGAAATGTTAAAGAAGTTTTTACCATATATAGAAAAAATACTTCAGAATACAAATGAAATATTTGTAATAAAAGACATTAAAAACAATATCCTTTTTGTAAATGAAAAGATAAGAGATTATGGATATGATCCTGACTTACTTGTTGGCAAAAGATATTTAAGTATTCTTTCGCCAAAGCATAAGGGAAAAAGGTTTAAAAAAATTGTTAATAGTAAAACTGCGCTTAATTATGAAATAGAATTCTTAAGAAGCGATGGAACAATCGTTAATGCGCTGGCAAGTAATTCACCCGTAAGGGATGATGATGGGAATATTTTATTTGTGGTTTCCACTATTGCAGACATAACTTCCTACAAACAGCTTCAGAAAAAACTTGTAGAGTCTATATACATTGATTATTTGACCGGGTTATATAATATCAGGTATCTGGATAGAAGATTGAGCGAGCAGATCAATAGAGGAAGAAGAAAAAAAGAAAGAGTTGCGATTATAATGTTCGACATCGATAATTTTAAGAAATATAATGACAATTATGGTCATGGTGATGGAAATAAACTGCTTAAGAATCTGGGGAGTATCATCCGTAAAAACATAAGGGAAGGTGTCGATCTCGGTTTCCGTTTCGGCGGAGACGAATTTTTGATAATAATAAACCAGGCAGAGGGAAAAATTGCACGGGAAATTGCATGCAGGATAAGAGAAAAGTTTTTACAATTAAACTGTGAAAGTACTGACCTTAGTATGGGTATAGAATATTATAAAGATGGATGCAGTATTAAGAATTTGATGATAGAAGCTGATAAGAAAGTCTATATGGCCAAGAAATCCAATGAAAAAATAGTGGAATAGTATTTTAAGCTTGTTTTAAAAATAGATTCATTTTAATATAATAGACTCCAATAAGAACGGAGTCTATTATTATTTTAACAGCACTATCTACTTCGATAAGCAAAAATAAAGGGGATTTATTGAATAAGTTTGCAAAAATAATATCTTATATTTTTGATGGGTCATTTATTTCTATCCCCATTTTACTCCTTATTTGTTTAATAGTCGTGGATAATAAACTCGAAGCTGTTGGCTGGGCTTTTCTCTGTCTTCTTTTTGGTGTGGCAATACCGTATCTTTATATAGGTTTTTTATATAAGAAAAAAGAAATAGATAGCATGCACATACCTAAAAAGGAAAACAGAATAAAACCTTTGCTCCTTACCTGTGCAAGTTATATAGTCTGTTTCATTATTCTGTATGTCCTGGATGGTCCTGTATTTTTAAAATCCATATTTGCCGTAAGTGTAGTATCCACTGTTATTTTGACTATCATAACCTATTTCTGGAAGATCAGTCTTCATACCAGCTGGATAACTTTTATAGTCATTACCTTTAATATTTTATTTGGCAGATGGATGCTGCTCATGATCCCTCTTATCCCCGTAATAGGATGGGCAAGAGTAAGAGTAAAGGAACATACAGTCAACCAGGTGATCTTCGGTATTGGAATCTCAACCATAACTACTTTTTTTATCTATCATAATTACGGATTGATCAATTTGTTTTAGGAGAGGTATCCGGTTTAGCTTAAAGATCAGAAGTTCGAAATAAATCTGTGAAACCAGTAAGAACCAAATAGTTCTATTGACGAAAGGGCTATAGCTATTATAGAAGGTAATGCCAGGTACTTACTGGTAAGCCTGTTCGCTTTTTGTGAAAATGGCGGAACCAGCAGCACAAGCACCATATTGATAAAATAAAAAGTAAAGAAGATAGAAAAGGTAACAAAATAATAATAAAAACGACCCGTAAAATCGAACCTGATTAGAGTAACGGCAATAAATACCGCAATTACCAGTATGTAAATCATAAATTCACCCGGACTATTAAATATTCTTTTCGCTTTTGACTGTCTGTAATATTGAAAAGTGAAAATTGGATAAAGTATTATCATAATCGATGATCCGCACAGAAAACCGGTTATGAATCTTATATTATTATTAGTCTCATACAAACCAAAATTCGAAGCGATACCATCGATCAGGGCGGATAGAAAAAAAAGTCCAAGGATTACAAGGACATAAAGGGGTGGAAGGCCATTTTCTTTTTTTCTATACATTATAAATAAAATAACGGCCGTGATGATAAATCCGGTATAAATGCCGCTGCATCTCGAACAAATCGGCAGGATAATACCGCCTATCATTAGGCTTCTCGAAGAAAGCTGGTGACAGACCGAAAAGCCGATTATTTCTATAAATGAATCAAACACTTTTAGTTTCTATTCCTTTAAATCTTTTCCAATATTAATAAAATTATAGTTTTAAATCTATAATATTGATAGAATTAACCTTATATTTTTTGGCCGTAAGCAGCCGGGGAAGGAATATTCTTTATGACATATGATTTTCATACCCATACATTTTTGTCTGATGGTAGTAACAGCCCCATCGAGCTTGTCAGATTTGCAGTTGTCTATGGATACCGGTGTATAGCCCTGACCGATCATGGAAGCTACTCGAATCTTGATTTTATTATTTCAAGACTGAAGAAAGATTGCGAGCTTGCAGAGAAGTATTGGGATATAAATGTGATTCCGGGGGTAGAGCTTACCAATGTTCCGTCAAAGAGCATAGATGATATGGCAAAAGCGGCAAGAGAACTGGGAGCAAAAATAGTTGCGGTGCACGGAGAGAGTATTGTTGAAAATGTGGAACCGGGTACAAACCTTGAAGCAGTTAAATCGAAATATATAGATTTCCTGGCACATCCGGGTATTTTAAAATTAGAGGATGCAAAACTTGCAGTTCAGAATGGTATTTTTATTGAAATTTCCTCCAGGGTCGGTCACAGCCTTACTAATGGTCTGGTTGCAAGCATCGGCAGGGAAGCAGGAGTCAAGTTTTTAATAAATAGTGATGCTCACAGCCATAGTGATTTATTTAATTCCGGAATGCAGGAAAGAATTGGTCTGGGTTCGGGTCTCGGAAAAGTTGAAATAAAAGAAATCGCTAGTAAAAATTGTATGGAATTAATAAAGAGAATCGGGTGATATTTTTTAATCCGGTTTTATGACCGCTATTTGAGTTAAAGAAGATATTTCCTATTACTGTAATCGATCCATACTTCCTGTCCTGTATCCTTCAAGATCCAGAGTGATATATTCAAATTCCAGCTTTTTTAATCTCTTGATTATTTTTTCTATGATTTTAGGTTGAAGCATTCCGGGGATTTCATCTTTTTCTAATTCTATTCTGGCGATGGGATAGTGATATCTTACCCTTACCTGTCTGAAGCCCAGGGAGTAAAGAAAATCTTCGGCTTCTTCGATTTTTTTTAACACAGGTTTCGATATTTTTTCTCCATATGGCAATCTGGATGCCAGACATGAAAGATCCTGCTTGTCCCAGGTCGGCAGGTTTAATTGCCTCGAATACTGCCTTATTTCTTTTTTGGTCAGGCAGGCTTCGGCGAGGGGACTTCTTATTCCCAGTTCCTTCAGGGCTTTTAGTCCCGGGCGATATTTACTCAAATCATCATAATTGGTTCCATCGGCGACAAAATTGAATTCATATTTATTCTTTACAGATATTAACTTCAAGAAAAGTTCTTTTTTGCAGAAATAACATCTATTTCTAGGGTTATTTATGAATTCCTTTATTTCCAGTTCGTCCGTGCTTATGATTATATGCCTGCAGTTTAATCTATTTGCAATTGTCTTTGCTTCCTTTAATTCTCTTCCGGGAAAGGTAGGCGATTTGGCGGTCACTGCAATTACTTTTTTTCCGAGCGACTGTGCAGCTGCAGCAAGCAGGAAGCTGCTGTCGGCTCCTCCGGAAAATGCTATGACCACGGAATCCATTTCTTTTATTATTTCCTTTAATTTGATAAATTTTTTATCTGAAATCATGCTTTTTACTGTATATAATTTTTAATTTTTATATTAGATATAAAAAAAGTATATAAAAAACTGTATTTTTGCAACAGTCTTAGTAAAATAATACCTGAAGTCAAAAAAATTGTTTAGAGAATTTATCCAGAGGCATATCAACCTCAAAGGATCTGGAATCATGAGTACAGGCAGAATGGAAAAAATTTTATATATTGATTGTTTCTCAGGAATCAGCGGCGACATGATGGCAGGCGCATTATGTGATCTGGGACTGGATCTTGTATTTTTAAGAAATGAACTAAAAAAAATGGATATTACCGGATATGAAATAGACTGCAAAGAAATAAAAGTCGGTTCCATAAAAACAAAGAAGTTTTATGTCAATGTGACGGGATCGCAGCCGCACAGGAATTTTGAGGATATAAAGAAAATAATCGGGGGCAGCTGCCTCGATAAAGAAGTAAAAAAAATATCTCTGGACATTTTTCATCTGATTGCCAAAGCGGAAGCAGCGGTACATGATTGTGAAATAGGTAAGATACATTTCCACGAGGTCGGGGCAGTAGATTCCATAATCGATATCGTAAGTACTGCGATAGGTCTAAAATTTTTAAAAATAGAATCGTTTTACTGCAGTAAAATTCCACTGGGCAGCGGTTTTGTCGAATGTTCGCATGGTAAATTACCTGTACCTGCACCGGCTGCATTGGAAATATTAAAAGAAATCCCGGTTT
>Ga0209521_10001043_pt1 | contig 22348 bp, 22 predicted proteins | sample Rifsed19ft4_FD_184016 | JGI IMG/M metagenome (GOLD analysis project Ga0209521, IMG submission 184016) | Soil microbial communities from Rifle, Colorado, USA - sediment 19ft 4 (version 2) | ecosystem: Environmental > Terrestrial > Deep subsurface > Rock core/Sediment | place: Rifle, Colorado...
GTCGGCCGAACCCTTCCTAGTCGGCGATTGGGAAGGTAATAGGAGTCTATTATGGACGCCTAATGGCTGTCCAGTAGGCGGCCGATAGAGAGTTCATGGCTCAATTCATTGAAGGATAGACCGGGTTAATCCCGGGGGGCCAGCTGAATCAGCTAAACACCGCTGCAACGCTGTCCGTCACTGCACACCTCACCCCACGCCGCAGCGCCAGATAGGTCGAGTAATGGCGCCCCCTCCGTGCACGGAGAGGGGGAAGCGGCAGCAGGGGGAGAGGTCGTCCGGCCCCTGACCCCTGGCCCCTGCTAGCTAGACAGCACCGCCGCCGCGCTGTCGAACCTCACCCCCGTTCCCCCTCTCCCTGCAGGGAGAGGGGGCGATTGCACTCGGCCTGCCGAGCGCCACACGCGTGGGGTGAGGTCGTTTCGCTGACTGCTGACTGCTGATTGCTGAAAGCTGACAGCTGTTAGCTAAACAACACCGCCGCCACGCTGTCCGTCACGTCGAACAGGGGCGCCGGGTAGAGGCCGACGAAGAACACGCCCACGCCCAGCACGACGACGGCGCCCTGCATCAGCAGCGGGATGCGGGGCCGACCCGGCTCCGGCGCCTCGCCGACGTACATCTCCCGCAGCAGATACAGGTAATAGTAAAGGGAGATGAGGCTCGCCACCACGGCGAGCGACGCCAGCCAGTAGTAGCCGTTCTCCGCCACCGACTGGAAGAGGATGAACTTCGTCAGGAAGCCGGCGAACAGAGGCATCCCCGCCAGCGAGAACAACGCCACGGCCAGCACCGCCGCCAAGAGAGGCGAGCGGTCCGACATGCCCCGGAACTCGCGGACCTCCTCCGCGCCCGAGGCGTTGTTGTAGGCGATGATCGCCGTGAAGGCGGCGACGTTAGTGATCACGTAGCCGGTCAGGTGCAGCAGCAGCGCGCTCGACACCGCGGGCGAGATCGCAACGATGCCCATGAGCATATAGCCCACCTGGCCGATGCTCGAGTAGGCCAGCAGGCGCTTGACGTTGTGCTGCTGCAGCGCCACCAGGTTGCCGACCATCATCGTTATCGCCGCGACGGCCGCCAGCATGAACTGCCAGTCGTCCGCCACCGGCAGGAGGGCGCTGGAGAACAGTCGCAGCAGCAGCGCGAATCCCGCCGCCTTCGACGTCGCCGACAGATACGCCGTGATCGGCAGCGGTGCGCCCTCGTAGGCGTCCGGCGTCCACATATGGAACGGCACCGCCGCCACCTTGAACCCCAGCCCGGCGACGATGAGCGTCAGGCCGATGAGCGTCCCCAGCGTGAACCCCGCCGTCCCGTCGGCGAACGCCGCCTCGATCTCCGAGTACGACGTGCTGCCCGCGGTGCCGTAGATGAAGCTGATGCCGTAGAGCAGCAGCGCCGACGCGAAGGCGCCCAGGAGCATGTACTTCATCCCCGCCTCGTTCGAGCGCGCCTCATGCTTCGCGTAGGAGACGAGGACGTAGAGGCTGAAGCTCAGCAGCTCCAGCGAGATGTAGGCGCTCAGCAGCTCCCGCGCCGCCGCCATGTAGATGGCGCCGATCGTCGAGAGGACGAGCAGCGCGTAGTACTCGCCCGGGTTGCGCAGGTTCTTCTGCACGAACTGCGCCGAGGCGACGACGATGGCGAACGTCGTCGCGATGAAGAAGCAGCGGAAGAACGTCGTGTAGTCGTCGACGAAGATGAGGCCGGCGAAGTCGTCCGACGTGTCGACGTAGGCGAGGGAGAGGATGAAGGCGCCGATGAGCCCGACGCCGGTGATGAAGGGCAGCGTCACTTTCTGCACCCGCGGCATCAGCAGGTCGACGGCGAGGATGATCAGCGCCAGCCCGCCGAGGACGTACTCCGGGATCAGCAGCCCGTAGTCGAGGTTGACGACCTCTCTCATCGCTAGACGCTGCGCATCCTGCGTCCTTCAGTGAAGGACTTGTCTGCTCCGCTCCCTGTTTCGAGGGAGAAGGGGGGACACCCCCCTTGCCCCCCGGCAGAGGCGCGGAGCTTGTCCTGAGCGCAGTCGAAGGGCCCTCTGCACTCCCGCTTGGCGGAGAAGCGGACGCTCATCCGACACCCACGCCTGTCATTGCGAGCCATCGCCGGCAGGCGAGGCGCGGCAATCTCCCGATGTCAGAGACAGCCCTCGCGAACCGTTCTAATGAAGACGCGGTCCATGCTGGCTGATCCTGCACGGGCGCCGCGACCGCCACTTTCAGGCCCCTCATCCCACACCCGGCAGGAAGTTCACCACCGTCGGCGAAATGCGGTCGACGAAGGGGTCCGGCCACAGCCCCATGAAGAGGATGAAGACGATGAGCAGCGCGCCGCCCGCCATCTCGAAGCGCGTCATCTCCTGCAGGCCGCCCCAGCGCGCCTCGTTGAACTGCCCGAAGAACGAGAGCGCCAGCATGCGGAAGATGTACACGGCCGTGATGCCGGCGCCGAGGATCGCCAGGGCGCCCGCCACCGGGTAGCTGCTAAACGTTCCCACGAAGACGTTGAACTCGGCGACGAAGCCGGAGAGCCCCGGCAGGCCCACGGACGTCAGCCCCGCCACGGCGAAGTAGACGGCGAAGCGCGGCATCTTGCTCGCCAGCCCGCCGAAGGCCGCCAGCTCGCGCGTGTGCGCCTGGTCGTACACCGCCCCCACCATGGCGAACATGAGAGCCGTCATGATGCCGTGCGAAAACATCTGCAAAGCTGCGCCGTTGATTCCGACCGGATCGAGGGTTGCCAAACCCAGGAGTACGTAACCCATGTGGCTGACGCTGGAGTAGCCGACCATGTACTTGAAGTCGCTCTGGGCCATGGCGGAGACGGCGCCGTAGAGGATGTTCACCGTCGCCAGGATCACGAGGCCGGGCATCCAGAACTCGGCGCCCTCCGGCAGCAGCTGGATGCCGAGGCGCAGGATGCCGAAGGCGCCCAGCTTCATCAGCACGCCGGCGTGCAGCATCGACACGGCGGTCGGCGCGGCGACGTGTCCGTCCGGCGACCAGGTGTGGAAGGGCCAGAGGCCGGCCAGGCAGCCGGCGCCGACGGCGAACAGCGGGAAGACGAGCCTCTGGAAGTCGGCGTCGAAGCCGCCGGACTCGGCGTGGGCGTAGAGGGCCGGCAGGTCGAAGGTGCCCAGGCCCGCCTCGTCGAAGACCGCGAAGATCGCGACGAAGATCAGCACGGACGCCGCCACGAGCATCATCATCAGCTTCAGGGCGCCGTACTCCTTCGTCCGGATGAAGGTCGGGAAGCGGCTGCTCGCCCCCCAGACGGCGATGAGCAGGTACATCGGCAGCACCGCCAGCTCGTAGAAGAAGAAGAAGAAGAACAGGTCCAGCGACGCGAACGTGCCGAAGACGCCCGTCACCAGGATGAAGAACAACACGAAGAAGTCCTTGTTCTTCGTCTCGATCTTCCACGAGATGAGCGTCCCGGCGAAGGCGACGACGCCGTTGAGCAGGATCATCGTCGCGGCGATGCCGTCGATGCCGAGGTGGAGCGTGATGCCGTCCTCGCCCAGGACGCCGACGTTCTCCAGCCAGTCGTAGCGCAGGTCGAAGGAGAACTGCTCGCTGCCCGCCTCGTAGGCGACGAAGACGTAGGCGGAGATGACGAAGAGCACGGCGCCGATGAGCACCGAGAAGACGCGGACGTAGTCCTTGCGCTCGGACGGGATGACGACGAGGACGGCCGCGGCCAGCAGCGGTATCGCGATGAGCGCCAGGAGGGCGTGCCCCTGCTCCACCTGCTACCCCTTCACCGAGAAGCCGACGATGGCCAGCACCGCAACGCCGACGATCATCGCCAGGGCGTAGTTGGGCAGCTTGCCGGTTTGCTGGAACTTGAGGAAGAAGCCGGCGCCGTTCGTCACCTCGCCGGCGCCGTTGACGCCCGTGTCGTTCACCACGGCGCGGTCGAAGACGGCGATGACCTTCGCCAGGCCGAGGACGACGTAGTTGATGACCCACTGGTAGAAGTCGTCGACGTAGAACTTGTTGCGGAGGAGGCGGTAGAGGAAGGGGAAGCGCTCGCCCGCAGCCTTCGCCGGCAGCGCCGCGCCGCTCCAGGCGTAGTAGCCGGCGTAGAGGCCGCCGACGACGAGCAGCGTCGAGACGGCGGCCATCGCCCAGTCGAGGCTGAAGCCGTGCACCTCCTCGACGAGGACGTTCTCGACGGCGCCGAGGAAGCCCGAGTGCACGCCGATGGCCTTGCCTATCGGCTCGAAGACGACGAAGCCGGAGACGACGGCCAGCACGGCGAGCGCGACCAGCGGCCAGCTCATGACCGGCGGCGACTCGTGGGCGTGCTCGTAAGCGTGGCGGTCGCGCGGCTCGCCGGTGAAGGTGAGCAGGTAGAGGCGCAGCATATACATCGCCGTGATCGGCAGCGAGACGAGGATGAGGAGGAGCGCCGCCCAGCTGAAGTCCTGCGCCGCCACCAGGATCTCGTCCTTGGCGAAGAAGCCGGAGAGCGGCACCACGCCCGCCATCGCCAGCGCGCCGACGGCGAAGGTGCGGCCGGTGATCGGCATCTTCGCCGCCAGGCCGCCGAGGTCGGTCGTCTCCTGCTTCTCCGTCGCGTGGATGACGGAGCCGCAGCCGAGGAAGAGGAGCGCCTTGAAGAAGGCGTGCGTGAACAGGTAGAGCATCGCCGGGCCGACGCCCGCCTCGCCGAAGCCGAGGCTGACCATCATCAGCCCCAGGCTGTTCAGCGTCGAGTAGGCGACGACGCGCTTGATGTCGGTCATCACCAGGCCCATGAAGGCGGCCATGAAGGTCGTGGTCAGGCCGACCACGACGACGAAGTAGAGGGCGCCGTCGTACGACGCCTCGAAGAGGGGCATGACGCGCGCCACCAGGTAGACGCCGGCGACGACCATCGTCGCGGCGTGGATGAGGGCTGAGACCGGCGTCGGGCCTTCCATGGCGTCCGGCAGCCAGACGTGGAAGGGGAACTGGGCGCTCTTGCCCGCGGCGCCGCCGAAGAGAAGGAGCGTCGCCGCCGTCAGGTACGTCTTGCCGAACTCGCCCGCCTCCGCCTTCTCGAAGATCTCGCTCATGTCGAACGTGCCGGCTTCGCGCCAAAGCATGACGATGCCGATGAGCAGGAAGACGTCGCCGAAGCGCGTGGTGATGAACGCCTTTTTCGCCGCCTCCGCCGCCGTGCGCCGCTCCCAGTAGTGGCCGATGAGCAGGTAGGAGCAGATGCCCACGCCCTCCCAGGTCACGTAGAGCAGCAGGAAGTTGTCCGCCAGCACCAGCGTCAGCATCGACGCGACGAAGAGCGAGAGGACGGCGTAGTACCAGCCGTAGCGCGGCTCGCCCTTCATGTAGCCCAGCGAGTAGATGTGCACGAGCATGCCGACGAAGCTCACCACCGCCAGCATCACCATCGTCACCTGGTCGACGCGGAAGCCGATGCGCAGGACGAAGTCGATGTCGGGAATCTCCACCCAGTCGAAGCCCGATGTGTTGCCCACGAGCTCGCCGGGGCCGGCCGGCAGCTGGCCGAAGAGGTCGGCGGCAACGAAGAGGGCGAGGAGGAAGGAGAGGACGGTCGAGCCGACGGCGATGAGGTCGCCTTTGCGGGGGAGGTATTGGTGGAACAGCGCCAGGATGACGAAGGCGGCGGCCGGCAGCGCCGGCAGCAGCCAGGCCTGCTCCATGTCTACCATTTCAGCTCACTAACCTCGTCCACGTTCGCCGTCGCGCGGTTGCGGAAGACCCGCAGGATGATGCCCAGCGCCAGGCCGACCTCCGCGGCGGCGACGATGATCACGAAGACCGCGAACACCAGGCCGCGGAACAGCTCCGGGTCCGTGTACGTCGCGAAGGCGACGAAGTTCACGGCCACGGCGTTGAGCATCAGCTCGACCGACATGAGTATCTGGACGGCGTTGCGGCGCGAGAGCACGCCGTAAACGCCCAGGGAAAAGATGACGGCAGCGACGAAGAGGAAGCTCTCCAGCGGGATCTGCTCTGCGGCAGTCTCCACCTACGCCTCCCCTTCCTCTTCCTGACGCGAGATGACGATGGCGCCGATGAGCGCCACGAGCAGGACGAGCGAGGCGACCTCGAACGGGAGGAGCCAGTCGCGGAACAGGGCGCCGCCCAGCGTGTTGACGCCGACGAGCGTCACCACGCCGGTGTCCCGCGGCCACTCGGAGTCGAGCACGGCCGTCAGCAACACGACGACCAGCGTCCCGGCCGCGAGCAGCGCCAGCGGCCACTGAGCCCCGGCGGGCACGCTCGGCAGCTCGCGGCCGCGCGTCAGCATGAGGCCGAAGAGGATGATCGTCGCCACGGCGCCGGCGTAGATCAGAACCTGCACCAGCGCCAGGAACTCGCTCGAAAGCAGGACGTAGAAGCCGGCGACGCAGACCAGCGTCAGGATTAGGGCCAGCGCCGAGTGGACGACGTTCGGCGTCGTCACGACGCCCAAGGCGGCGACGACGGCGAGGATGGCGAGCAGGTAGAAGACGAGTTCCGCTACCGTCACGAAGGCACCCAGGGGCGAATCTGCTTCGACTTCGAAAGCGCCATAAGCTGGTCCAGGTCTAGGACCAGGTCTTTGCGATCGAGGACGGACAGCTCGTGGCCGGCCCAGGTGTTGTTCATGGCGATAGCGTCGAAGTTGCAGACCTCGACGCAGATGTTGCAGCGCATGCAGCGCGCGTAGTCGATGTAGAACTCGTCGACGATCTTGCGTCGCTTGCTCGTACCCTCGGCGTGTTTCGGGTTGTCCTTCATGGTCACGGTCATGCACTCCACCGGGCAGGCGCGCTCGCAGGCGTGGCAGCCGGTGCAGAAGGGCTCGTCCACCTCGAAGTCCCAGAGGAGGATCGGGAAGGCGCGGTCGCGGTCCGGCACCGCGCGGTGCTCCGTCGGGTACTGGATGGTCACCGGCTTGCGCAGCATCGTCGCCATCGTCACGCCGAGGGAACGCAGGACGCCAATCATGGGGCACTCCTAGCGGCGAGCGCCGTGCCGACGCGCTCCTCGCGCGGTGGCTGGCGCGTCGCCAGGTAGATCACGTAAGACATCGCCACCATCAGGGCTCCGGACGTCGCGAAGAGGACCACGTCGCGCACCGCCTCAGAGTCGTCCACGTACAGGAGGACGATACCGTTAATCATCACCTGAAGGAAGCCGAAGGGCAGGAGGATCTTCCAGCAGAACGCCATCAGCTGGTCGATGCGCAAGCGGGGGAACGTCGCGCTGATCCACATGAAGGTCAGGATGAGGAAGAACGACTTCACGAAGACGAGCAGGAGCTGGTAGACGAAGTCGAAGTCGCCCCACCAGGAGCGCGTGCCGAAGGGCCACTCCCAGCCGCCGAGGAAGACGAGCGCGGTGAGGATCGACATGCCCCAGAGCCCGGCGTACTCCGTCAGGGCGAAGATGATGCTCCAGCGGATGCCGCTGTACTCCACCCAGGGACCGCCCACCAGCTCCGACTCGCCGATCGGGATGTCGAACGGCCGGCGCGACAGCTCCGCCAGCGTCGCCGTGAGGAGGATAAGGAACGGCAGCGGCTGCAGGACGATGTTCGGCACCGTGTCCTGCTGCAGCGTGATGTCGTTCAGGTTGAGCGAGCCGGCGATCATCGACACGGCGAGCACGGCGAGGATGAGGGGTATCTCGTAGCTGATGAGCTGCGCCGCCGAGCGCACGGCGCCCAGCAACGCGTATTTGTTGTCGGACGCCCAGCCGGCCATGATGTAGCCGATGACCGTCACGCCGGACACGGCGACGATGTAGAACAGCCCCAGCTGCAGGTCGCGCACGCCCCAGCCTTTCATGAAGGGCAGCGCGAGCAGCGTCATGAACACGGGCACGAAGGTCGCGTAGGGCGCCAGCTCGAAGAGCCAGAAGTCGGCCGTCGCCGGGCGCAGGTCTTCCTTGGTCAGCAGCTTCACCGCGTCGGCGATGGACTGCAGCGTGCCGTAGGGCCCGGTACGCATCGGCCCCAGGCGCATCTGGATGCGCCCCACGAACTTGCGCTCGATGTAGATCAGCGCCATGACAGTGACCGTCATGACGACGACGACCAGCTGCAGGCGCAGGATGGCGTCCAGCCAGACGTTCATGTCCACGCCGAAGATGCCCCAGAGGAAGTGGCCCATCCCTACGCCTCCCCACCAACGGGCAGAAGGGCAGAAGGGCAGAAGGGCAATGTCATTCTGAGCACAGCGAAGAATCTCCTGTCGCGACGCGATGCGGGCGCTTCGAGGCCGGCGAGATTCTTCGTCGCGGAGCCTGTCCTGAGCGAAGTCGAAGGGCTCCTCAGAATGACAGTCGACACGCTCATGCGTGAAAGACCTCGACTGCTAGCCCTTCGGGGTCGACGAACATTACCTGGTAGTAGGCGCCGCTGAGCAGGTTGAACTCCGGCCTCGCCCGCGGCGTCTCGAACTCGGCCTTGATGCCCCGCGGCTGCATGTACTCCCGCACGAACGCATCGACTGCCTCTTTGCTGTCAACGTGGATTCCGATGTGGTTGAGGCCGGTCGCGTCGCGATCGAAGGGGTGCTGGCGGTGGTCGTCCTGCGTTGCGAAGAACCAGAAGCTCACGTTGCCGTCGCCGACGCCGCAGCCGCCGGGCCATTCGGCGATGACCTGCCACTCGAAGTACCCCAGAAGGTCTTTGTAGAAGGGTATGGTCACGTCAGGCTTGGAGACGTGGATCTCGAAGTGGTTAGCCGTGCCCTTCATGAGTTGGGCTCCCATCGGTCTTTGCGAGGAGCGCGCAGCGATGAAGCAATCTTTGACGGGCCGTTTGCACGACACGCGGCCTCAAAGATTGCTTCGCCTTCTTCGAATGGCTCGCAATGACGCTTCATCTACCGATCCACCTCGCAAAGGACGATGTCGATCGACCCCAGGATCGTCACGGCGTCGGCGACGTAGTGGCCAACCGTCATGTGCCGCAGCGCCGACAGGTTGCAGAACGAGGACGCCCGGATGCGCAGCCGGTAGGGCTGCGTCCCGCCCCGCGAAACGATGTAGACGCCGTACTCGCCGCGCGGGTTCTCGCAGCGCATGTAGACCTCGCCGGCCGCCGGCCGCAGCAGGCGCGGCATCCGCTCCGGCAGGATCGGCCCCTCCGCCGGCATCTGAGCCAGCGCCTGCTCGACAATGCGTACGGACTGCCGGATCTCGGCCAGGCGCACCAGGTAACGGTCGTAAGAGTCGCCGTGCTGGCCGACGGGGATGTCGAAGTCGAAGCGGTCGTAAATCGAGTACGGCTCGTCGCGTCGCAGGTCGAATTTCAGGCCGGAGGCGCGCAGTATCGGCCCTGTCGCCCCGTAGTCGATGGCGTCTTCGAGGGACAGCCGGCCGATACCCCGCGCCCGGGCGATGAAGATCTCGTTGTCCGTGAGCAGCTTGTCGAGGTCGTTGGCGCCGACGAGTATCTGCTTGCACACCCAGCGCACACGCTCCGCGAAGTTGCCCGGCAGGTCCCAGGCAACGCCGCCCGGCCGGAAGTAGGCGTACATCAGGCGGTCGCCGGAGACCTCCTCGAAGAGGTCGAGGATGTGCTCCCGCTCGCGGAAGGCGTAGACGAAGGACGTGCCGAAGACGCCGAGGTCGGTGCCGAAGGCGCCGAGGAACATGAAGTGGCTGGAGCAGCGGTTCAGCTCCGTCAGGATGACGCGGATGTACTCCGCCCGCTCCGGCGGCACCAGCCCCGCCAGCTTCTCGACCGCCTGGACGTAGCACAGCTCGGCGTTGAACTGCGCCAGGTACTCCGTCCGGTCCTGGTAGCCGATGGCCTGGCGGTAGTCCATGTGCTCGGAGAGCTTCTCGGCGCCGCGGTGCATGTAGCCGATGTGGGGGACGAGCTCGACAACCCTCTCGCCGTCGACGACGAGGACCATGCGGAAGACGCCGTGGGTGGCCGGGTGCTGCGGCCCGACGTTGATGTTGAGGTCGATCGTCTCGAGCTCGTGCTCGGTGATCGTGGGGTCTAAGGCCACATCCCGCTCCGCATGCCCCGGGTTTCAACCCGCGGTGCCCAGGTGCCACCACCGGCTGCGCATCGCTCGCGCGCTGCTCCGCCACCTGTTGAAGAGGAAGAAGCTGGGGGGACACCCCCCATGCCCCCCGTCAGAGGGGCTCCACCCCTCTGTACTCCCCGAGGGAGCCAGATGGAGGAAGCGCTGTCATTGCGAGCCATCGGCGCAGCCGAGGCGTGGCAATCTCGCCTTGTCAGAGACGCGGCGGTCTGGTCACAGCTCAATCGTCTCGCCGCCGCCACGTCTACTCCTCCCCCTCGGCTGCCGCTTCGACCTCGAAGCCGGAGCCGGGCGGGATGTGGCCGGCGCGGCCCATGGCCGGGCCCAGCATCTCGCCCTGCCACTCCTCCAGCGGCGCCAGCGGGTTGTCCTTGCGCAGCGGGTGGTGGTCCAGCATGTCGTCCGGCAGGAGGAGGGGCACCAGGTTGGGATGCCCCTCGAAGACGATGCCGAACATGTCGCGCGCCTCGCGCTCGTGCCAATCGGCGGCGCGCCAGAGATCCGCCGCCGACCGGATGCGCAGGTCGTCCGCGGGCATGCGGGCGCGGAGGGTGACGTTGTGGCGGTGCTTGTAGGAGTAGAGGTGGTAGACCACCTCCATCCCCTCGTCCTCGAAGTCGACGCCGCAGAGGCTGCGCAGGAAGTCGAAGGCTAGCTTCTCGTTCCGCCTCGCTGCCTCCAGGACGCGGTGGGCATCGTCGCGCTTGACCATGAGGATGACGTCGAGCACGCCCTGAGTGGCGGTCACCTCGACGTCCGGCAGCGCCTCGGCGAAGAGGTCGGCGACCGAGCCGGGCGGCGGCGCGACGATCGGGGCGTCCTGCTGGCGGCGGCGGTCTTCCGGGCTCATCCGATGCGGCCGCGCTCCTCCATGATCTTGTTCTGCAGGGCGATGAAGCCGTCGATGAGCGCCTCCGGCCGCGGCGGGCAGCCCGGGACGTAGACGTCCACCGGGATGATCTTGTCGACGCCCTGCAGGACGCGGTCGTAGCGCGTGTAGGGGCCGCCGTTGGTTGCACAGGCGCCCATGGAGATGACCCATTTCGGGTTCGGCATCTGCTCGTAGAGCAGCTTCACGGCCGGCGCCATCTTCTTCGTCACCGTGCCGGCGACGATCATCACGTCGCACTGGCGCGGCGACGGCCAGGGGACGATGCCGAACCGGTCGAGGTCGTGGTGCGCCATGTAGGTCGCGATCATCTCGATGGCGCAGCAGGCCAGGCCGAAGGTCATCGGCCACAACGACGACTTGCGCGCCGCGGCGATGACGTAGTCGGCCGGCACCTGGAGGATGCCTGGCAGCAGCGAGCGGTACAACGCCCTCGGCCGCTCGATCTCGACGGGCGTCAGGCGGGCGTTCTCCAGCTGGACGCCGAGCGAGAGCGGACGGGAGGTGGGCGGCGGCTCTTCGGCGACCCGCGGGCTGGGCACGCGGCCCGGCACGTCAGACGCCGGCTGCTCCGGCCTTGACTCAGACGCCACAGCGACGATCCCCTCGGCTCGTCGGACGAGCCTGGCCTGAGCTTGCCCGCCCTGAGCCTCGTCGAAGGGTCGAAAGGCTCATTTCCACTCCAGGGCACCCTTCTTCCAGGCGTAGCCGAGGCCCGCGCCGAGAATGAGGATGAAGAGGATCATGGAGTACAGCGCCACCTCTCCGACAGCTACGACGGATACAGCCCAGGGGAAGAGGAACACGGCCTCCACGTCGAAGATCAGGAACAGGATGGCGTAGACGTAGTAGCGGACGTGTATCTGGGTGCGCACGCGGCCTATGGGCAGCATGCCGCACTCGTAGGGCGTGGCCTTGGCGCGACTAGCCGAGTACGGGGCGAGGATGCGGGAGCCGATGATCGCGACTAGGACGAGGATGCCGCCGGTGATGGCGGCAAGCAGAACGGCGAGGTAGTTCTCGAAGAGCGCCTGCATCCGCTCGACCTTGCTACGGGAACCGCCCGAATCCACCAGGCCCGGCCGCCGGCAGCGAGGCCGAAGCCTTGGTGTCAGCCGTCACAAATCCACGCGCATGCTAGCACCGGCCCCCCGCAGGGTCAAACCAGGGGTCAGGGGTCGGGGGTCGGGGGTCAGGGGCCAGCTCGTTAGACTTCGCGCCAGCGCATGCCGGCGACGCCGATCGCCATGCCAACGGCAGTGATCGCGGCCAGGATCGCCATCTCGCCGTAGAAGCCGCCGTCGCCGGAGAGGATCCTATCCAGCGCGTTCGCGGCGTGGGTGTAAGGCGAGATGAGGGTGATCAGCGTAGCGGGGCCTTCCCGGAGTCGGCGGCAAGCACGCGGCTCTGGAGCAAGACCGACTCTGGGTCGAGCCAGGCGCCCAGCTGGACGACGAGCCCGGCCACGCGCCGGCGCAGCGTTGAGGGCTCTGCACCGCCTTCGGCTCCGACCCTGCGGATCAGCTCCTGCTCTCGCAGCATCCTGCCGAAGGCCTCCGAGGCCTCTCGCGCCCGCATCTCTTCGTAGTACCAGTTGTTCATCTTCTTTCTCCCTTGCTGAATGGCTATAGCGTGGCTATGTGGATGGGACCTAGCACGGTGCGAAGGCGTACATTGCGCGTGGCGCCCCCGCTCCCGGCTCCGTCTTGCCGGACGGGGAGGTCAGACCAGACGGGCCCGAAGCGGGACTCGGCGTCGAGCCGGAAGCGGCTGTCGCGCGGCACGGCGAGGCGTACGGGGCCGTTGACAGTCTCGATCTCAAGGTCGCCGCCGACCTCGCCGCGGTAGTGAACGAGGCCGTTGGTCGTCTTCAGCTTCGCGCCGCCGCCGACCTCGCTCACGTTCAGGTGGGCATTCGTCGCCTCGATGGTCACGCCGCCGGCGCAGCGGTCGACGGAGACGCCGCCGTTCGTGGTTCGCACGTCCACGGAGGCGCCGGCGTCGGTCACCTCGACGCGGCCGTTGCGGGTCTGGACGTGCAGTGGAGCGGCCACCTGGGCCACGCGGACGGCGCCGTTGCGGTTCTCGATGTCGACGGCGCCAGCGACGCCGCGCACGTCGACGCGGCCGTTGCGAGACTCCACGGAGAGAGCCGTGTCTTTCGGGGCGGTAATCTCGTAGTCCACGCGCGCCGAGCCGCCAAAGAAGAAGAAGGGCGGCGGCGGTTGCTCAAGGTCCGGGACGGGGATCTGGAGCGTTTCGCCCTTGTGGACGATTCCCCGCTCGATGCGCTCGGCCTCTCGGTCGGCCTCGCTCTGCGAGTCGGCGTAGAGGTGGGCTGTAGCCCGCAGCGTCACTTCCGTGACGTCCTCGCCTCGGACGCTTATCTGCCCGTTGCGGTTTTCGACCCGCAGGCGGCATTTGGGACCAGTGGAGAAGGTGCGCACGAAGGAGCGTCTGTACCTGTCCATCTCAGTCGCCGGCGGTCTACCAGTCCTCCCAACGCCAGCGCCAGCGGTCGTCCCGCCAGCGGCGGTCGCGCCAGCGCCTGTTCCAGGGGCCGCCCCAGAAGAACATCGGGAAGGGGCGGCCGCCCCAGCCGAGGATGGAGAGGCCGGTGAGCACCACGAGGGCGATGAACCACCCCTCCGTCGGCTCGACGGCGTCGACAAGGAAGAGAACGCTAATGACGAAAGCGGCGACCCTTACGGCGAACATCTAGTCTCCCTTCGTTCTCACGTGCTTCGGGGTCAGTCGTCGCCGACGAAGCCGCGCAGGCTGCCGCCGGGACGCCAACCCCGCCTGCCGTGGCGCCGCTGGTCGTCCTCCCGCCGGGCCTCGTCGCGGACGAAGCGAGAGACGGAGCGGCCCAGCTCGCGGATGTACCAGGCGTTGGCGGAGCGACCGCCCAGGCTCGCCGCCTGGTCGATGAGCTCCTTCAGCTCCTTCGGCAGGCGAATGGTCACCTTCTCGACGTCGCCCTCGACGGTGAAGACCGGCTCCTGCTCATTGGCGGCTCCCGCCTCGGCGGCCTCGACGACGATGCTCGGGGCGCCGGCCTCGTACTGCAGGCGCACGCGGACGCCGCCGTTGGCGGCGTTGACCGCCTGCAGTACGCCGGCGATAAGATCGAGGATGGCGCGCTCCAGATGGATACGCGCCGTCTGAAGATAGCGCTCGATCTCAGCGCGGCGCTCCGGGCTATCGATGAGGGCGAGGGGACGGTCGAGCGCCTCGAGGACGGCGCTGAGGTCTAGCGGGTGCTCTTGCTGGCCTTGTGACTGCGTCATGCCAGCATTCTGATGGCATAAAGGCGGCTTGTCAAGCCCCAAAACCGGGAAATCTTGACCTTTTTCGCCAAGGCCAGACTGGAATGGAAACGATAGCGCCGGGCGCACCCCTTGTCGAGCCGTCCGGCGTATCGTATCTTGACGCCGCTTCACGAGGGGCACGTCCCACTTAGACCCCAGCCAAGGCTCGCAGCTTCAAAGGGAGGAAGAAAGATGAGCCAGGTTCGCGTTCTCGTCGGCACGAAGAAGGGCGGGTTTATCTACACGTCGGACGAACGGCGCCAGAAGTGGGAGATTTCGGACCCGATCCTGCCCGGCTGGTCGTTCTACCACATGGCGGCGGACCCGCGCAGCGACCCGCCGCGCTTCTACGCCGCGGCGAACCACTGGGCCTGGGGCCGCTCCGTCGCCAAGAGCGCCGACCTCGGCAAGACGTGGGACTTCCGCAGCGAGGGGCTCGCCTTCCCGCCCGATATGAAGAGCCCAGCCACGCCACCCCCCGGCGTCCCCGGCGAGTGGCAGAACACGCCGCCGGGCGTCATCGGCAACATCTGGAGCGTCGCGCCGGGCCACGAGAGCGCGCCCGGCGTCGTCTTCGCCGGGACGCAGCCCGCCGGCCTCTTCCGCAGCGAGGACTGGGGCCATTCCTGGCGGCCTGTCGAGGCGATCAACCGCCACCCCTACCGCAAGTACTGGTCGGGCACCGGCGGCGGCGACTCGTGCATTCACTCCATCCAAGCCGACCCACGAGACCCTAGACGCATCTACCTCTGCGTCGGCGCCGGCGGTTCATACGTGTCGAAGGACAACGGCGAGAGCTGGGATCTCTTCTCGCACAACGCGGTACCGACCGATCCCCAGGCGCTGAAGCTAATCCAGCAGTTCATCGTCGAGGGCATGCCGGCGGGCATTGACCGGGGTCCGTGGGACAAGGACCCGGCCGGCCTCAACGAGTTCCACAGGATGCGCCAGGATCCCAAGAACCCTAACCGCCTCTGGGGGCAGGCGCACTTTGGCGTCTTCCGCTCCGACGACGGCGGCGCCACCTGGGAGGACGTGACCGAGGGCTTGCCGTCGTTCCACGGTTTCCCCATCGCCGTCACGCGCCGCCAGCCGGACGCGGTCTTCGTGGTGCCCCTGGATTACGGCCAGGACAACTTCCGCGTCTCGCTCAAACAGCTCACCGTCTACCGGACGCAGGACAGCGGCAAGAGCTGGCAGGCGCTGACGAACGGCTTGCCCGGCCCGAACGACTACCAGAGCGTCTACCGCGAGGGGCTGGACACCGACGGCCTGAACCCAGAGGGCGTCTACGTCGGCACCAGCAACGGCCAGGTCTACGCCAGCGCGGACGGCGGCGACCACTGGCAGCGCCTGCCGGGCACGCTGCCGCCGGTGCTCTCCGTGACGGCCTTCGTCAGCGAGGCCTAGCGACCTCACCCCGCGCCTGCAGCTGCTCGACACGCGGAGGCGTTGATGCCCCCTCTCCACACTGTGGAGAGGGGGATGCCTGTCCTGAGCTCGCCGAAGGGCCGGCAGGAGGGGGTGAGGTTCTCAGTCCCGCCCGCTCCTTCAGCCTCCCTTAAGCCGCTCCCACTCCTGGCGCAGGCGCCGCACCTCGTCTTCCGGCGGCGGTGCGCCGCCGTAGCGCACCTCGTCGAAGACGGACGTGATGCGGGCCGGCGTCTCCGCCGCGAAGGTCTCGCTCAGGCGCGGCGCCAGCTCCAGCGGCGTCTCCGGCGGCTGGCGCTCGACGCCGCGCTGCGCCCCCTCGGCCAGCATCTCGAAGTAGAGGCGGCGCGCCGCGTCGAGCTGATCGCGGCTCGCCCGCGCATGCGGCCGCAGCCGGCCGAGCACGGAGCCCAGGAGGTCGCCCAGGTCGGCGCCTAGTCGACCCTCCTGATAGGTCGACTCCTTCACCTCGCCGGGCCGCGCCCGCCGCAGGAAGCGGTCGAAGAGCAGCGCCGTGCCGACGAGCGCCAGCGCCGCCAGGCCGCCCAAGACGATGATGCGCAGCAGCAGGTCCAGCCACGGGTCAAGCGCGCCGGGGCGGCGGCCGGCGGCTTCCTCTGGCGGAGGCACGGCCACATCCTGCCCCTGATTGGGGTTGCGCTCGCCGCCGAAGATGTTCTCGAAGAACCACCTCCAGCCTTCAACCAGGAACTCCGCGCCCTTCACGAATGGCCAGAGCACGACGTAGAGCGTCTTGCCAAACACCCAGCCGATCTCGTAGCTGATGGAGTGCACGGCGTCCGTCAGCGGCCCGAAGTCGACGATGGCAAAGAGCGCCGCCAGACCGCCGATCAGGACAACGGCGCCCGCCACGGCGCCGAACCAGGTCGGCGCGAAGGAGCGGCCGAAGCGGTCCTCCGCCCGCGCCGCGTGCGCCAGGCCGATGGCCAGCAGGCCGATTGCGACGTAGGGCATCGCCACCTGGCGCACCGGCGGCGGCGCGTGCACGGCACCTTCCAGTACCTGAACGAAGCCGATGATCAGCACGCCGACGGCGAAGCTGCCCACCACGCTGTCGAAGGCGATGGACTGCTGGCTCCGCAGCACGCCGCGCAGCCAGAGGAGCCAGAGCAAGGGCAGGCCGAACACCGCCGCCTGGTTCTCTCGCACAGTCGCCGTGACGTGATAGAAGAGCTGGTCAGCCCAGCCGAAGTCCCAGAAGCGCCAGTCGCCGTAGAAATCGACGCGGACGATGGCGTAGAAGGCAAGGAAGGAGATCAGGGCGCCCCAGACGCGGATCAGGCCCAGCTCCAGGTTGCTCTGCTGCAGGCCGCGCGAGATGAGGAAGGATCCGAAGACGATGGCGGCGACGCCCAGCGGTGTCGGCTTGCCGCCGCCGGAGAGCAGGGCGACCCAGAAGGCGACGAGAGCGTAGGCCCAGAGCGTCTCCATGAGCAGGAGCGCGCCGCGCGTCACCGGGCCGCGCCAGCGGATGTTCGGCGCGGCGTCGCGGCCGAAGGCGGCCTGCCAGGAGACGATCACTCGCGCGCTCCATTCCCGGCCGCGACCGGTCGCTCCGGCGGCCGCAGCGTCTTGCTCAAGTCGTGGACGCGGATGCGCCCCAGGTCTTCGTCGAACTCCTCGCCGGCCAGCGAGAGCACCGTCACGGTGTTGCCGGCCTCCGAGATTCGCCGCAGCGAGGCGGCCAGCGGCGGGTCCATGCGCGCCGTCACGCAGACCAGAGTCGCGCCGAAGGGAAACCGCTGCGCCTCCTGGTCGATGACCTGCTCGACGCGCGCCATGGTGAGCGGCCCGATGACCGCCAGCGCCTCCAGGACGCGCATCAGTTGGTCGGAGTGGCGGCCGACGGGCACGCGCATCGGCCGGTCGGAGTCCATGTAAGCGCCGTTGGCGACGAGGCCGATGGCGTAGCCGGCCTCGAAGCCGTAGTGGGCGACGGAGGCGGCAACGGAGAGCAGCTCCTCCATCAGCTCCGGCACGTAGCCCAGCCAGGCGCCAGCCATCGTGTCGACGTTGAGAGCGATGAGCATGTGCAGCGTGCTGGAGGGCTCGTAGACCTTCGACTGCAGGTCGCCGCGACGCGCCGTCGCCTTCCAGTCGATGCGGCGCAGCGGGTCGCCGGGGCGGTAGTCGCGCTGGCCGGCGATGCGGCCCGGGTCCTCGAAGATGCGCTCGCGGCCCTTCAGCTCGCCGAAGGGGCGGACGGGCGGCAGGCCCAGCTCCGGCAGGCTGTAGAGCTTCGGGTAGATGATGATCGTGTTGTAGCCTTCGTCCAGGCGCACCACCGGGTAGAAGCCGAAGATGTCGCCGGAGAGGAGCTTCACCGGCCCGAAACGATAGTAGCCGCGGGCGGGCGCCGTGAACTCGATGGGCCAGTTCGTTCGCTCGTACCAGGCGAGGTGCGTGGAGCGAATGAGGCTGACGTAGCCAGGGACCGCCGCCTGGTGCTTCTCCTCCGGGAGAATGCCCTCGGGCACGGAGTCGCGCACCTCGATCCAGGGGATGGGCAGGAGCTTGTCGTTGGCCAGGCGCAGCGTCAGCGAGAGCTTGTCGCCGCTGAAGCCGCGGTTCTCCGGGATGATGCGCTCGTAGTGGACGCGGTCGAGGACGTGCTTCGCCCAGAGGTTGGCGAGGAAGCCGGCCGCAAAGAGGAAGGCAGCGAGGCCGATGAGGGCGCCGCTGGCGATGGCGATGCCGATGAGCCCCGCCCAGATTGAAACCGGCAGCCAATACCTGCTAATCCACATCGCGCTGTTGCCTTACTGACCGTGTCATTGCGAGGCCGCACGCCGAAGCAATCTTTGACGGGGCGCCAAAGGCTGCTTCGCTTCGCTCGCAGCGACAGACCCTCTCACCCCTCCACGGGCACGGGGACGCTGGCCAGCACCTCCTGCAGCACGCCCTCCGTATCGCGGCCGCGCAGCCGGCTCTGCGAGCTGAGGATGGCGCGGTGGGCGAGGACGCAGGGCGCCAGGAACTTGACGTCGTCCGGCAGGACGTAGTCGCGGCCGCGGATCGCCGCCAGGGCGCGGGCGCCGCGGAAGAGGTTCAGGCTGCCGCGCGGGCTGGCGCCCAGGTCGTAGGCGGCGTGACGCCGCGTCGCCTGCACCAGCTGGACGATGTAGCGGCGCACGGACGGCTCGCAGTAGACCTGCGGCACCAGGTGGCTGAGACGGATAAGCTCCTCGCCCGTCACGACGGGTTCCAGCTCCGCCAGCGGATTCGACGCCTCGAAGCGCAGGAGGATCGCCTCCTCCTCCACCTCCTGCGGGTAGCCGAGGCGGATTTTCATGAAGAAGCGGTCCAGCTGCGCTTCGGGCAGCGGGAACGTCCCCTCCAGCTCGATGGGGTTCTGCGTCGCCAGGACGAGGAAGGGCAGCGGCAGCGGCACCGTCACGCCCTCGACCGTCACCTGGCGCTCCTCCATCGCCTCAAGGAGGGCGCTCTGGGTGCGCGGCGTCGCCCGGTTGATCTCGTCGGCGAGGACGATGTTGGCGATGATCGGCCCCGGCCGGAACTCGAACTCGCCCGACTTCTGGTTGTAGAAGTTGATGCCCGTGATGTCGGAAGGCATGACGTCCGGCGTGAACTGGATGCGCTTGAAGCTGCAGCCGATGGAGCGGGCGATGGCCTTCGCCAGCGTCGTCTTGCCGATGCCGGGCACATCCTCGATGAGGATGTGGCCGTCCGAGAAGAGGGCGACGAGGACGAGGTCTAGGACCTCTTCCTTCCCGACGATGACGCGGCCGATGTTCTCCTTGACACGCTCTGCCACCTCGCGGATGGCCGCTGCGGCCGCCTTTGTCGCGGCGTCGCGGCCCCTGCTCTCCGTTGTCATGCTCCTCACCCGTCTAGGTTCCGCGCAGCCGTCTGTCGACCGTCGGACAGTCGATCCTAACATAGCAGAACGCGTCTCTCTGGCGGCAGGCAGGCGAGCGCCGCCGTCGTCGCGGGCGCCGTCTGTCATTGCGAGGAGCGCAGCGACGAAGCAATCTCGGTGCGCCCGCCACTGACCGAGATTGCTTCGCTTCGCTCGCAAAGACAGACGCGCCCTCGGTGATATGCTCAACCGGAGGCCCCGATGACTGAGACGTTGACGGCGCCGGAGAGCGCCTTCGAGACCGCCCAGGCGCAGCTGCGCAAGGTCGCTGACCTCCTGAGCCTCGACCCCGGCCTCACGGAGATCCTCGCCCACCCCAGGCGCGAGCTCACCGTCCACTTTCCCGTGCGTATGGACGACGGCCAGACGCGCGTCTTCACCGGCTACCGCGTGCAGCACAACGACGCCCGCGGCCCCGTCAAGGGCGGCCTGCGCTACAGCGCGCGCGTCAGCCTCGACGAGGTGCGCGCCCTGGCGATGTGGATGACCTGGAAGTGCGCCGTCGTCAACCTCCCCTACGGCGGCGCCAAGGGAGGCGTCGTCGTCGACCCGCGCTCGCTGTCAGAGGGCGAGCTGGAGCGCCTCACCCGCCGCTACGCCACCGAGATCAGCATCCTCCTCGGCCCGGATCGCGACATCCCGGCGCCGGACATGGGCACGGACGCCCGCATCATGGCCTGGATCATGGATACCTACAGCATGCACCACGGCCACTCCGTGCCCGGCGTCGTCACGGGCAAGCCGGCCGGCATCGGCGGCAGCCGCGGCCGCGTCGAGGCGACGGGCCGCGGCGCCCTCTACGTCACGCAGGAGGCCTGCCGCCAGCGCGGCCTCGACCTGCGGGGCGCCACGGTCGCCATCCAGGGCTTCGGCAACGTCGGCGGCGTCGCGGCGCGGCTGCTATCGCAGGCCGGCGCCAGGGTCGTCGCCGTGAGCGACTCACGCGGCGGCGTCTACAGCGACGCCGGCCTCGACGTCGAGTCTCTCCACGCCCACCGCGCCGCCGGCGGCCTCCTCGCCGAACACCCGCTGGCCCACGAGGACATCACGAACGCGGAGCTGCTGGAGCTGCCGGTCGACATCCTCGTCCCGGCGGCCATCGAGGGGCAGGTAACGGAGAGCAACGCGCCGCGCATCCGCGCCGGGATGGTCGTCGAGGCCGCCAACGGGCCGACGACGGCCGCCGGAGACGCCGTCCTGGCGGAGCGAGACGTCTACGTGGTGCCGGACATCCTCGCCAACGCCGGCGGCGTCATCGTCTCCTACTTCGAGTGGGTGCAGGACCTGCAGTCGTTCTTCTGGGAGGAGAGCGAGGTCAACCAGCGCCTGCAGCGGATCATCAGCGCCGCCTTCGCCGAGGTCAGCGCCGTCGCGCAGCAGCGCGGCCTGCGCCTGCGCGAGGCGGCCTACGTCGTCGCCCTGCAGCGCGTCGTCGAGGCGATCCGGCTGCGGGGGATCTACCCCTAACCATCGTTGACAACCCTTCGTCTGTAAGGTACAACTGGGCTTCTTCGCTCCGAACCAGGAGTCGCCATGCCCTTCGCGAACAACGGCAGCGTCCGCATCCACTACGAAGTCGAAGGCGATGGGCCGCCCATCGTCCTGCTTCACGGCTACTTCGTCGACTACGAGACCCTGCGCGACCTCGGTTACGTGGACGCACTCAAGGATAGTTACCAAGTCGTCCTCATAGACCTGCGCGGTCACGGCATGAGTGATAAGCCCCACGATTCCGAGGACTACGCTTGGGAGCCGATGGTCGCTGACGTGCGCAGCGTCTTGGATGCTCTCCGCATTGTTAAAGCAGACATCTTTGGTTACTCCGGCGGCGCCGTGATCGCTCTTGCGCTCGCCGTGAGTTCGCCTGATCGTGTCCGTTCTCTCATGGTTGGCGGCGCGGGAGCCGCTCGACCCAATCCAGCGGCAGGTGCGATTGCCGACCTCCTGGGCCAGGGCATGGAAACCTTCATCCGCGCCGCCTTCGAGGCGAGTGGGCCTCTTCCCGCGGAGATGAGGGCGCGACTCCTCCAAAGTGACGTCGAGGCGCTGCGCGCTTGCGTCCTCGCTACAACTTATGTGCGCTCAGAAGATGCCCTGCGTCGCATGACGATGCCCTGCCTCGTCTTCGCCGGTGAAGACGACACCGCCTTCGCCGGCTTGCACGAGCTGGCTGCGCTAATACCCAACGCGAGCTTCGTATCGTATCCCGGTCTCGGCCATGTACAGGTCTATTGGCGCAGCGACCTCGTGCTGCCGCACGTTACGGCCTTCCTCGCGCGCGTCAGCAGTCAGGTCGTCTAGCGCGCTCCCACGCTCGTCGGCGCGCTGAAGCTGCGGATCACCGCCTGCGTCGCCGCGTCCGGCTTCTCGCCCATGGGCACGTGGCGCACCTTCTCCCAGATGCCGCGCACCTCCGCCATCACCGCTTCGTCCGAGCGCTCGATGTCGATCGGCACGCCGATGCCGAACCAGGACGGCAGCCCGGTGACCCAGAAGACCTCCGTCCGGTTGCCCTCCGGGTCGAAGAAGTAGCAGCCGATGGCGCTGCAGTGCGTCACCAGCGAGTCGATTTCGTAACCTTGCGCCTTGACGCGACGGTAGAAGTCGCGCAGGTCGTCGAGCGTCTCGACGCGCAGCGAGATCTGCTGGATGAGGTGCGGGTCCTCCAGCGACCGCCGGCCGGTCATGAGCGCGATCTCGTGGTCGGAGCGCGCCGGGTCGGAGCTGAAGAACGCCATCACGTCGCTGGACTTCGTGAGCGTCATGCCCATGAAGTCGCGATAGAA
>Ga0209521_10001045_pt1 | contig 22345 bp, 21 predicted proteins | sample Rifsed19ft4_FD_184016 | JGI IMG/M metagenome (GOLD analysis project Ga0209521, IMG submission 184016) | Soil microbial communities from Rifle, Colorado, USA - sediment 19ft 4 (version 2) | ecosystem: Environmental > Terrestrial > Deep subsurface > Rock core/Sediment | place: Rifle, Colorado...
CACATGACCGCGCGCGAGAACCTCCTGGCCGGCGGCTACGTCCGCCTCGGGCGGGACCGCGCCGGCGTGGAGGCGGACCTGGACGCGATGTTCGCGCGCTTTCCCATTCTGAAGCAGCGTGCCGGCCAGGCCGCCGGCACCCTTTCTGGCGGCGAACAGCAGATGCTGGCAGTGGCGCGCGCGCTGATGGCCCGCCCCCGCCTGCTCATGATGGACGAGCCGTCGCTGGGGCTCGCGCCACTCGTCGTGGAGCAGATCTTCCAGATCGTCCAGGGGCTGAACCGCGAAGGCATCACGGTGCTCCTGGTCGAGCAGAACGCGCGGCTCGCGCTCTCCATCGCCCACCACGCGTACCTCCTCGAGCAGGGGCGCATCGCCTTTCACGGCACCCCGTCCGAAGTCTCGGCGAACGAGGGGATCAGCCGGGCGTACCTCGGCATCAAGGGAGGCTGACCGGGAGGTGGTGGACTTCCTGCAAGCCCTGGTGGACGGGGTGATGCTGGGCGCCACCTACTCGCTGCTGGGCCTGGGCTTCACGCTCATCTTCGGCGTCCTCCGCCGGCTGAACCTCGCCTTCGGCCCGACGATCCTCGTCGGCATCTACGCCGGGAGCCACGTCGGCCTCGCCTGGCCCGGCGCCCTCTGGGCCGTCGTGGCCGCGACGGTGGTGGCCGCGATCCTTTGCGGGATCTACGTGGAGCGCTGCTCGTTCCGGGCGCTGGCGCGCCAGGCCCCCGTGGTCTCCATGATCTCGACCTTCGCGGTCTGGATGCAGCTTCAGGAGCTCGTCTCCCTCTTCGAAGCCAGCCGCACCATGCCGTACCCCTCGCCGGCCTGGCTTCCCGCCCTGACCGTGGGGCCCATCCTGCTCAGGTCGGACGCCCTCCTCATGTGGAGCGGCGCCACGGCGATCATGCTCGCCCTCTTCGTCCTCCTCTACCGGACGCGCTTTGGCACGGCGGTCCGCGCCGTGGCCGATTCGTCGGAAGCGGCGGCTCTCATGGGTGTCAATGTATCCATCATCGGGGCGGCAGCATTCCTCCTCGCCTCCACCGTGGGCGGCCTGGCCGGCGTCCTCATCGCCCAGAGCCAGCAGCAGGTCACCCCCTACTTCGGCCTGTGGGCGACGGTGAAGGGATTGACGGCGATGCTCCTGGGGGGCGCCGGCTCGCTGCCTGGCGCCGTCGCGGGGGGCGTGATCCTCGGCGTGGTGGAGACCCAGACACTCTGGCACTTCGGCGGCCAGTGGCGCGACCTGGCCTCCTTCGCCCTCCTGTTCCTCGTCATCGCGCTGAGCCCCCGAGCCCGCTCGGAGCCGACCCTGTGAGTGATTATGCCGTTTCCCTACTCGTGCGGATCGGCGTCGAGGCCTTCGTGGCGCTCTCCGCCTACCTCCTGCTGGTGATCGGCCGGGTCTCGTTCGGCCAGCAGGCCTTCTTCGTCATCGGCGGGTATGCTGCCGGCATCGCGACGGCCCTTTATGGCGCTCCCCTCGCCGTGGGCATCATGGTCGGGGCCGTAGCGGCGGGAGTGGCGGGGGCGCTCCTTTCCGCCGTGATGGCGCCGGTGGGTGGCATCTACTTCGCCGCGGGGAGCCTGGCCTTCGGGGAGCTCGTGCGCGTGGCGCTCTTGAGTTTCCACTACCAGGTGCCCGTGGGCGCGGATCTGACAGGCCCCGCGGGTGCCGACGGTTTCCGGGGGGTCCGCGCGCTGTTCACCGGCGGGGTTTCCGCGACTGCGTTCATGCTGGCCGTGGCGGGGCTCGTGGCCCTGACGTTCCTTGCCATCGCGCTCCTGCTTCGCTCGCGGTGGGGGGAAGCGATGCGCATGGTGGGGGAGGATGAGACAGCGTCTGCTTCTCTCGGCGTGAGGGTGCGGCGCGTCGCCGCGCTGACGATGGCCGGGGCGGGCGCCCTCGCCGGGTTGGGCGGAGGCCTCTTCGTCCACTACGTCACCTACATAGAGCCGGGGCACTCCGACGTCATGCTGGGCGTTCACAGCCTTGCGTATGCATTCATTGGTGGCCTCGGCACGCCCCTCGGCCCGATCATCGGCGTGGCGCTCGACATCGGGCTCCTCGAGTCGTTCCGCTTCCTCGCCGGCTACCGGATGATCGTCTTCGGCGGGCTCGTGATGGGGCTCCTCGTGGTGCGCCCGCGGGGGCTCCTGGACGAGGTCGCCGTCCACCGCCTGAGCCGGCTCGTGGCGTGGGGGCGGCGGTGATGCTCTCAGTCGAAGGCGTGTCCGTCCGCTTCGCTGGAATTTCAGCGCTCTCGTCGGTGAGCCTGGCGGTGGCCGCCGGCGAGCGCCTGGGCGTCGTCGGCCCCAACGGCGCCGGCAAGACGACCCTCCTGAACGTGGTCGCGGGCCTCGTCAGGCCGGCGGCGGGGGCGATCCGCCTCGACGGCCGGCCGCTCACGGGCCTTGCCCCCGACGCGGTGGCCCGAGCCGGTGTGGCCCGCACCTTCCAGTCGCCCAGACTTTTCTCGCGAATGACCGTGGAGGAGAACGTGAGGGCCGGCCGGTCGCTGGATGCCGAGCCGTGGCTCCGCCTGGTCGGGTTGCTCCCTCGCCGAGGGGACCTGGCCGCGGCCCTCCCACCCGGGGAGGCCCGCCGTCTGGAACTGGCGCGCGCGTTGGCGGGAGCGCCACACGTGCTTCTGCTCGACGAGCCGTGCGGGGGGCTCAGCGCGGCCGAGACTGAGGACATCGCCGCGCTCCTGGAGCGTGCGGTCACGCCCGCCACCATCCTGGTCGTCGTGGAGCACAAGCTCCGGGTCATCTCCCGGTTTTGCCAGCGGGTGGCCGTGCTCCACCTCGGGGAGAAGATCTTCGATGGCCCACCCACTGCCCTCCGGGCCGACCGGCGGGTGCTCGACGCCTACCTCGGCAAGGCTCGGGCCTCATGAGACGCGCCCTGCCGTTGCTCGCCGCCCTTTCCGTCGCCTGCTCTCCGAGCACGCCGCCGCCCCCGACCGTCCAGGTTTCGTGCGTCCCGGAGGCGTCGCCCTTGCGCCAGCGCTGCACCGTGACGCTCAGGGACCGGCCGGCGGGCCTTCCGATTGAGCGCGCCACGGTCACGCTCGCCGCCGACATGCCCTCGATGCCGCTTGCCCACAGCGTGCGCCCGGCCGCCGCGACCGCCGGGACGGCGCCGGGCACGTACCACGGCACACTGGAGCTCGAGATGGCGGGGCGCTGGGTCATTACCGTTCGCATCGCCGGTCCGGTGTACGATCAGGTGACCCACACCATCGACGTCGAGCACCGCTAGTGTTATCATTCGTCGCGCAGCCCCCAGTAAGGAAATGATCGGGACTCAGATCGGGCACAGGAACGGAGGCTTCTCATGAAAATCGTCAGGTTTTCCCAGAACGGCACCGCCCCGCGCCTCGGCTGCTTCATGGGCGAGGACCGCGTGGTGGATCTGGCGGCGAGCTGCGCCGCGTATCTCGCAGGCCGGGGCGTGGTCCGCGCCGGGGCCATCGCCGACGCCCTCTTCCCCCAGAGCACGCGCGGCTTCCTGGAGGGCGGCGTCGCCACCCAGGAGGTGCTGGCCGCGATGATCGACGCCACCAAGGCGGGGAAGCTCCAGCCCGTCGCCCATCCCGCGGGCGCCGTGCGGCTCCACGCGCCCATCGCCGATCCCGGCAAGTTCATCTGCATCGGCCTCAACTACAAGGACCACGCCGCCGAGACGGGCAATCCGATCCCCAAGGAGCCGCCGATCTTCCCGAAGTGGGCGAACGCCATCCTCGATCCGGGCGAGCCCATCCTCCGGCCGCGCGGGGAAAAGCGACTGGATTGGGAGGTGGAGCTGGGGGTCGTGATCGGCCGAACGGCCCGGCACGTGTCGAAGGAACAGGCGCTCGACTACGTGTACGGCTACACGATTGTCAACGACGCCAGCGCCCGGGACTTCCAGTTCGTCACGAGCCAGTGGGCCGCCGGGAAGATTCCCGATACGCTGGCCCCGGTGGGGCCGTACATCGCCGATCGCGCCGAGATCCCCGACCCCCACGTCCTGAGCCTCAAGACGTGGGTGAACGGGAACCTCATGCAGGATGGGACGACGCGGAACTTCATCTTCGACGTGCGCGACATCGTCAGCTATCTGTCGGGGCTCATGACGCTCGCGCCGGGCGATCTCATCGCCACCGGCACGCCCGCCGGCGTCGGCTTCTCGCGCAAGCCGCCCGTCGCGCTCCAGCCGGGCGACACCGTCCGCTTGGAGATCACCGGCCTGGGCGTCCTCGAAAACCCCGTCAAAGACGCCTAGGCTGGGGTCAGGCATGCGTTGTTGCGTTGCCGTGACAAGTAGTCAACGTAACGCAAATACGCATGCCTGACCCCATGATCCGATGATCGCGCGCTGGTCCGACGCGGAGGCAAAGGGGCTCGACGGCCTCGACTTGCTGGTGTACGGCTCCCGGCTGATCGGCGCCGAGCCGTCCCTGGTGGTGTGGGGCGGCGGTAACACGTCGCTCAAGGTCGAGGAACGCGACTTCCGCGGCCGAACCGTCGGGGTCCTCAGGGTGAAGGGGAGTGGGTCGGATCTCAAGAGCGTCGCGCGGAAGGACTTCCCGGGCGTCCGGATGGACGAGATCCTGGCCCTCCTCGAGCGGTCCGACATGGGCGACCAGGAGATGGTGGACTACCTGGCCCACTCGCTTCAGGAGCTGGGAGGCTCACGGCCCTCGATCGAGACGCTGCTCCACGGCTTCCTCCCGCACGAGGCGGTCATCCACACCCACGCCGACGCCATCGTCTCCCTCTCCAACACCGACCGCTGCCGCGAGGTGATCCAGGAGGTGTACGGCAAGGACGTGGTCTCGATTCCGTACCGGCGCCCGGGGTTCCTCCTGTCCAAGGACGTGGCAAACGCGCTCCGGGCCCACCCGGGGGCGACGGCGGTGATCCTCGAGAAGCACGGAACGATTAGCTGGGGGCAGACGGTGAAGGAGGCTTACCTCCGGACCATCGACCTCATCACCCAGGCAGAGGAGGCGATCAAGGCCCGAGCGAAAGGCCGCGCCCGCTTCGGCGGCGCGCGGGTGAACCCGCTGCCGTCTGCGGAGCGCCGGGAGGTCGCGCTGGCCATCGGCCCGGCCCTGCGCGGGCTGGTCAGCCGGAACCGACGCGCCATCCTCCACTTCGACGACGCGCCGGACGTCCTGGAGTTCGTCGGCTCGAAGGAGGCCGGGGCGCTCTCCCAGGTCGGACCCGCCACGCCGGACCACACCATCTACACGAAACGGGTCGCCTGCTTCGTGGAGACGGATCACCCCCGCGACGCCGACCGCGTGAAGACGGCCCTCCGCGAGGCGGTGGAGCGCTTCGTCGCCGACTACACCCGCTACTTCGAGTCTCACCGCCAGGAGGGCATGACGCTCCTCGATCCGTTTCCCCGGGTGATCCTGGTGCCTGGGCTCGGAATGTTCACCACCGGCAAGGACAAGCGCGTCGCGCTGATCGTGGACGACATCTACCACCACACGATCTCTGTCCTGGGTGGTGCGTCCGCCATCGGCAGCTTCGTGTCGCTGACCCCCAAGGACGCCTTCGACGTGGAGTACTGGCCGCTCGAGCTCTACAAGCTGACGCTGGCGCCGCCTGAGAAGGAGCTGGCCCGCCGCGCGGCGCTGGTGACCGGGGGCGCCAGCGGGATCGGCAAGGCGGTGGCGCGGCGGCTGGGCCAAGAGGGGGCCCACGTCGTCGTGGCCGACCTGGACGAGGGCGGGGCCAGGAAGGTCGCCGACGAGATCGTCACCGCGAATGGAACGGGAAGAGGGTTGGGTCTGAGGATGGACGTGACGAGCGAAGCCTCGGTGCGCCAGGGCTTCGAGGCCGCCACGCTCGCCTACGGCGGCCTCGACATCGTCGTGTCGAACGCCGGCATCGCGGTGAGCGCCCCTCTCGACGCGATGGTGCTGTCGGACTGGGAGCGCTCCTTCGCCGTCAACGCCACCGGCCACTTCCTCGTCGCCCGCGAGGCCCTCCGGCTCCTGAAGCGCCAGGGGCTGGGAGGCGCGTTCGTGTTCGTGGCGACCAAGAACGTCATGTCGCCGGGCAAGGACTTCGGCGCCTACAGCGCCTCGAAAGCGGCCGAGGCCCAGCTGGCGAAGATCGTCGCGCTGGAGGGCGGCGCTTACGGGATCCGCGCCAACATCGTGAACCCCGACGCCGTGTTCCAGGACTCCCGTTTGTGGTCCGAAGAGGTTCGCCGCGAGAGAGCGCGGGCGCAGGGGATCACCGTCGAGCAGCTCGAGGAGTTCTACCGGAAGCGCAACATCCTGGGCGTCTCGATCTTGCCCGAGGACGTTGCCGAGGCGGTGCTGTTCCTCGCGTCGGACCGCTCGGCCAAGACCACCGGCTGCACGCTCACCGTGGACGGAGGCGTGAGAGATGCCTTTCCCCGCTGACCAGGTCAGGTTCGGGGCGAATCTGGCGCCCCATCCCGACCCCGCGGAACAGTTTGCGCTCGCCGAGCGTGTCGAGGCGCTCGGCTTCGACGCGCTCTGGTGCGGCGACCACATCCTGTTCAACATCCCCCTCTACGAGTCGCTCACCCTGCTCTCCTTCTACGCGGCCCATACGAAGCGGGTCCGCGTGGGGACGTGTGTCTATCTCCTCGCGCTCCGCCATCCCACGGTGGTGGCGAAGATCACCGCCACCCTGGACGCCCTCTCGGGCGGGCGCCTGATCTTCGGCGTCGGCGTGGGCGGGGAGATCCTCAAGGAATTCGAGGCGTGCGGCATTCCCCATACCGAGCGCGGCGCCCGGGTCAATGAGGGCATCGAAGTGCTGCGGACGCTCTGGACCCAGGCGCCGGCCTCGTTCTCGGGGCGCTTCGTCAAGTTCGAGGGGGTGAGCATCGACCCCAAGCCCGCTCAGCCCGGGGGCCCACCCATCTGGATCGGCGGGCGCTCGGACGCCGCGCTCCAGCGGGCCGCCCGCCTCGGCGACGGCTGGGTCTCCTACGTGGTCACCGCCGAGCGCTACCGCCAGAGCGTTGAGAAGATCAAGGCGGCCGCCGACGCCGCGGGGCGCTCCGTCGACGGGTTTGAGACCGCGCACCTGACGTTCATCACCATCGGCAAGGATTACGAGACGGCGAAGGCCGCGTGGGTGAAGCGGCTCACCAAGCGCTACAACCAGGATTTCGGTCCGCTGGCCGACAGGTACGGCTTCATCGGGACGCCGGCCCAGTGCATCGAGCAGATCGAGCGCTTCATCGAGGCCGGCTGCCGCTACTTCGTCCTGAACGCGATCTCGGAGGTGCCCGACGAGGCCGAGCAGCTGGAGCGCCTGGCCTCGGAGATTCTCCCCCACTTCAGGAAGAACCCCCCTCACCCTACCTCTCCCCCTCACCCCACCCTCTCCCCCAGGGGGGGAGAGGACAAAGGTGAGGGGGGGGTCGGAAGAGGTGAGGGGCATATGAGTGGGTAGGGCCATGCCGCTTCCGGTCATCGAGTGCAAGACCCAGGTTGCCGCCGTGCGACGGCTCACGGCGGAGATCCTGGAGGTGGATTTGGCCATGCGCGAGCCGGCGGAGTTCACCTTCGAAGCGGGGCAGTGGGTGTCGGTGCCGCTCGGCCCGAAGACGGTTCGGGCCTACACGATCACCTCCACGCCCGCGAGCCGCAGCCAGATCACCCTCTGCGCCGACGTGACGCCCGGGGGGATCGGCTCCGGGTGGTTCCGGGCTCTCACCCCCGGGCAGGTGGTGGAGTTCAAGGGGCCGACGGGCGGCTTCGTCTTCAACCGCGCCGACCCGCGGCGCCCGCTCTTCGTGGCCGAGGAGATCGGGATCGTCCCGATCCGCTCGATCCTGTGGGACCTCTACCAGACGGGCTTCGGCCGCCCGGCCACGCTGATCTACTGGGGCCGCGATCCTTCGTGGCTCGCCTATGACGGCGAGTTCAGGCTCCTGGCCCGGCGCTATCCGCCCTTCGAGTATCTGCCGGTGGTCCGGGAGGCGGTCGGTGGGTGGCAGGGCGAGAAAGGGGAGGCGCCCGACCTCGTCGAGCGAACCGTAGGATCCGTGGCAGGGTTGATCGCGTATGTCTCGGGAGGCGGCCAGATGATCAACAAGGTGCGCCAGGTCCTCATGGCCAAGGGGATGGAGCGCAAGGCCGTCAAGTGGGAGAAATTCTGGTAGCCACCGCGCATTCGGGCTATCATCACGTCCACAAAAAGGAGGAACGGGTCATGGATGATCAGGCCACGAAAGTCCTGGTGAGCCGACGGGACCTGCTGAAGGGTGGGACCGCCGCCGGCGTCGGTGTGATCGCTCTGGGAGGCCTCTGGCGGCCCGCCCGCGCCCAGGCGAAGAAGGTCGTGAAGCTGTCGTTCATCGGGCCTCTGACCGGGGGGACGGCCTCCAACGGATTGGGCGGCCGGAACTCGTTTCTGCTGGCCGTCGCCGAGCGGAACGCCGACCCCAAGAGCAAGTACCGCTACGAGACCATCGTGCTGGACGACGAGTGCAAGCCCACGGTGGCGGTGCAGGCGGCCCTCAGGGCCGGCTCCGACCCGGAGGTCATCGCCTCAGTCTCCCACTACTGCAGCGTCGTGGCGATCGCGACCGTGGACACTTTCAACAAGCTCGGGCTGCCGTCCATGGTCTGGGGGGCGGTGCTCCCCGACATCACCTACGGCCACAAGCACGTGGAGATCACCCGGGTCAACGGCACCATGATCAACCAGAACCACATCGCTGCCGACTTCGCCGTGAAGAAGCTCGGCTTCAAGACGTTTTCGATCATCCACGACACCACCGACTACGGGCGCGGCCACGCCAAGTACTTCACAGAGGGGCTGGAGCGGCTGGGAGGGAAGATCCTCTCCACGACGGGGACGGCCAAGGACCAGAAGGACTACACGGCCGAGCTGACCAAGGTCAAGGCCGAGAAGCCCGAGGTCATCTACTACGGCGGGCTGACCCCCGACGGCGTGCGGGTCAAGGTCCAGATGGACAAGCTGGGGGTCAAGGCCCAGTTCCAGGGAACCTCGGGGATCAAGTCCGATACCTTCATCGAGACGGCCGGAGCGAGCGCCGAGGGGGTCTACTGCTTCGTCGAGGGGGCGCCCACCGAGAAGTTGCCGGGGGGGAAGAGGTTCCTGGAGGCCTACGCCAAAATGGCCTTCAAGGAGCCGTCGGAGGCGTACGGCCCCTTCGCCTACGTCGCGACCCATCTCGTGATCGACGCCATCGAAGAGGTTGGGCCGGATCGCCCCAAGGTCGCCCAGAAGCTGAAGCGGACCAGGAAGCCGGACACGATCATCGGCCCGGTCGAGTTCGACGAGCACGGCCAGAACACCGTCCCCCTGATCACGACCCATGTCGCCCAGGACGGCAAATGGGTGGTCTGGGAGGATTCCGAGTACGCCACGGGCAAGCGGGAGCTGCCGGGGCTCAAGTTCAAGCGCGAGCGGGCGTAGCGCCGCCGCCTGATGCCGCCGCTCGAGGTCATCCTCCAGCAGGCCTTCAATGGCCTGATGCTGGGCGTCATGTACGCCCTCATCGCCGTGGGGTTCACCCTGTTCTTCGGGGTGTTGGACGTGATCCACTTCTCCCACGGCGACATCTTCACGCTGGGGGCCTTTGCCGGCCTCAGCCTGACCTTCCTCTGGGCGGCGGTCGGGATCGGGAACCCGGCCGTCGCCCTCCTCCTCACGTTCCTCGGGGCCCTTGTCCTCACCGGCCTGATCGGCGTCGCAGCCGAGCGGGCGTGCGTCAAGCCGCTCGCAAAGGCCCCGCCGCTCATGACGCTCCTCGCGACCCTCTCCCTCGGCCTGGTCATCCGGGAGGCGATCCTCATCTTCTATCCCCGGGGCGCCGATCCCAAGCCCTTCCCCGCGATGCTCCCCCAGGGGCTCTTCGAGATCGGCGGGGTCGTCATCCGGTACGAGAACCTCGCGATCCTGGCCATCGCCGGGGTCGCGATGGTGCTGGTGGACCTGATCATCAATCGCACGCGGGTCGGGGCCAGCATGCGCGCCGTGGCTCAGGACGCCGAGGCCGCTCAGATGATGGGCGTGAACCTGAACCGGACGGTGGACTTCACCTTCTTCCTCGGCTCGGCTCTGGCGGCGGTGGCCGGCATCCTGAACGGTCTCTACTACAGCGAGATCCACTTCATCATGGGGATCATGGGGGGCATCATCGGCTTCTCTGCTGCCGCCATCGGCGGCCTCGGCAACGTGTACGGGGCGATCCTGGGCGGCCTCCTGTTCGGCGTCCTCCAAACCCTCGCCGCTGCCTTCATCCCGCGTGGCTCGGAGTTCAGGGACGTGGTCGCCTTCGCCGTGGTCATGGTTTTCATGGTGTTCAAGCCCACAGGGATTCTGGGCGAGAAGACAATCGAGCGCGTCTGATGATCGGGGTCTGGGCGGTCGAGCTGGGGCTCTTCGTCCTGGTGGTCGCCGCGCTCCTGGCGGAGCGCCCGATCGCTGTCGGCCTCACCGTCGCCGCCATCGGCATCCTGCTCCTCGCCGCGCGGACCTCGCCCCGGCTGTGGGGATGGGTGGCGACCGCCTTCAGGACGCACCGCGCCGCGGCCCTGAGCGGCGCCGCCGTGCTGGCCCTTGCGCTCCCGTTCTTCCTCCGGGCGAGCCCCTACTGGACGTTCGTCGCCACGATGGCGCTCATCTACGTCACCATCGGCCAGGGGCTGAATGTACAGATGGGCACGGCAGGGGTGATCAATCTGGCCGGGGCCGCGTTCGCCGGGCTCGGCGGCTACACGGTTGGCCTCCTGACGGTGAGGCTCGGCTTCGCCCCGTGGCTGGCCTTTGCGATCGGGCCCCTGGTGGCCATGGTGGTCGGCGCGCTCCTCTTCATCCCGATCCTGAAGGTCCGCGGCCACTACCTGGCCCTCGTCACCATCGCCTTCGGGTTCATTTTCAACATCCTCATGAACAACCTGGAGTTCACCGGCGGCCCCCAGGGGATCAAAAACATCCCGACGCTCCGGTTGTTCGGCCACGCGTTCACCACCGCCCCGACGCTCTTCGGCGTGACGCTCCCGTCCCACGCGAACTTCTACTACGCGGCCCTGGCGATGGCGGCGCTGGTGACCTGGCTGGCGTGGCGCCTCTATAATTCCTGGGTAGGCCTCACCCTGAACACGCTCCGGGACGACGAGATCGCCGCCAAGTGCAGCGGCGTGTCGGTGACCCGCCACAAGCTGCTGGCCTTTTCCATCGGCAACCTCTTCGTCGGCCTGGCCGGGGCGTTCTACGCCGTGATGGTGGGGTTCGTCTCGCCGCCCGACTTCGACTTCGGCTATTCGCTCGTCATGCTGTCCGTCGTCATTTTGGGCGGCCTGGACTCCATCCCGGGAGTCGTCCTGGGAGCCTGCCTCCTGATCCCGCTTCCCGAGCGCTTTCGCATGCTCCACGAGTACCGGCTCCTCCTCTACGGCGCCGCCATCGTCCTCATGCTCCTCTTCCGGCCCCGCGGCCTCTGGCCCGCGGGGGTCCGGCGCTACGGCCTCGGGAGCCCGGCGGGGAGCTTCGGCGCTGCCGGGACCCGCGCCGAAGGCGTCGGTGTGTCGCGGTGAGCCTCTTCGCCACGCGCGGCCTGACCGTTCGCTTCGGCGGGCTCACGGCGGTGGACCATGTGGACGCCGGCGTGGAGGAGGGCGAGACGCTGGGGCTCATCGGCCCAAACGGGTCGGGGAAGACCACCTTCTTCAACGCCGTGACCGGCCTGGTCCCGGCCACCGGCGAGGTGGTGTTTCGCGGGGCCCCCCTCCCCGGGCTCGAGCCCCACCAGATCTGCCGGCGGGGGATCGCCCGCACCTTTCAGGCGAGCCGCCTCTGCCTCGGGCTCAGCGTGTTCGACAACGTCCTGATCGGCATGCACACGCACGTCCGGTGCGGCCTCCTGGAAGCGCTCTTTCGCCGCGCGCGGATGCTCTCCGAAGTGCGCCAGGCCCTCAAGCAGGCCGCCCACCTCCTGAGCCTCTTCAACGCCGACCTCGTGGACCGGGGCTTCGATCCGGTGGGGGCTTTGCCGCAGATCGACCGCCGCCGGGTGGAGATCTGCCGGGCTCTGGCGGCCCAGCCGCGCCTCCTCCTGCTGGACGAGCCGTCGGCCGGCATGAGCCCCGAGGAGACCGTGGAGCTAATGAAGGATCTCCAGATCGTACGGGAGGAGATGCCGGGGCTCAGTATCATCATCATCGAGCACGATATGTTCGTCATCGAGGGCGTCAGTCGGCGCGTGGTGGCCTTCAACTACGGCCGGAAGATCGCCGAGGGGACGTTCGCCGAGGTCGCCCGGAACGAGGAGGTGCGCGAAGCGTACCTCGGGCGCGGCTCGGGCACGGAGGGGTCGGCGCGTGCTTGAGGTCCGAGGGGTCTCCACCCGGTACGGCCAGATCTCCATGCTGCGAAACGTCTCGATCACCCTCGGCGAGGGGGAGATTGCCTGTCTGCTGGGCCCGAACGGCGCCGGGAAGACCACCTTGATCCGGACGATCCTCGGCATCGTCCGCCCGGTGACGGGCTCCATCCTCTTCCGGGGGGAGCGGATCGACGGCCTCACGACCGACCAGATCGTCAAGCGGGGGATCGGGGTGGTCCCGGAGGGACGGCGGATCTTCCCGAAGATGACGGCGGAGGAGAACCTCCGGATGGGGGCCTTCGCCCAGTGGGGGACGACCGAGGTCGCGGGCCGGCTGGAGCAGATCTTCGACCGGTTCCCGCGCCTCCGGGAGCGGCGCCGGCAGATCGCGGCGACGATGAGCGGCGGCGAGCAGGCGATGCTCGCCATCGGGCGCGCCCTGATGGGGCGGCCGAGGCTCCTCCTGCTCGACGAGCCCTCGCTCGGCCTGTCGCCGCTCCTGGTGGAGCAGATCTTCGAGATGATCCAGGCGATCAACCGCCAGGGGACGACGGTGTTCCTGGTGGAGCAGAACGCCCGGAAGACCCTGGCGCTCGCCCACCACGGCTACCTCCTCCAGAAGGGGGAGATCGTCGGCGCCGGCACCGCGGCGGAGCTCGGCGAATCGGACATCGTGCGCCACGCCTACCTGAGGGCCTGAGATGGCGGAGCTGACGGGAGGGGAGCTGGTCGCGAAGACGCTGAAGCAGGCGGGGGTGAACCACATCTTCACCCTCTGCGGCGGCCACATCCTGCCCATCTACGACGGCTGCCTCACCCACGGCATCCAGATCATCGATGTCCACCACGAGCAGGCGGCGGCCCACGCGGCCGACGCCTACGCGCGCCTCACCCGCGGCATCGGGGTGGCGGTCGTGACGGCGGGCCCGGGCGTGACCGACGCCGTGACGGGGGTCGTCAACGCCTATGCGGCGCGGAGCCCGCTCCTCCTGATCGGCGGCGCCGCCATGATCGGCCTCAAGGGGATGGGCGCCCTCCAGGATATCCCGCAGCTTCCGCTGTTCAGCTCGTGCACGAAGGGGACGTGGAGCGTCCCCGAAGCGCGCCTCATCCCCGAGTTTCTCACCACGGCCATGCGGACGGCGCTCACCGGCCGCCCCGGCCCGGTCTTCGTCGAGATCCCGATCGACGTGCTCGTCAACGAGGTGGAGGACCGCCTGGCCCCGATTCCCACCGGCTACGTCCATCGCAACCCCGCCGCCGCGGACCCCGAGTCCATCACGCGCTTCTCGGACCTCCTGGCGCGCGCGGAGCGCCCGCTGGTCATGGCGGGGAGCGGCGTCTACTGGGACGATGCGGCGTCAGACCTCGCGCGCTTCGCCGAGCGAGCCGGCGTCCCGGTTTTCATGAACGGCGCGGGGAGAGGATGCCTCCCCTCGGACCATCCGCTGGCCTTCTCCCAGGCCCGGGGTTTCGCTCTGTCCAGCGCCGATGTCGTCATCGTCCTCGGCGCGCCGCTGGACTTCCGCCTGGGCTACGGCCGGCCGCCGACGTTTGCGGAAGATGCCATCGTCATTATGGTCGACGCCGACCCGACCGAGCTGGGACGGAACCGTCTGCTGGCGCTGGGGCTGGCCGGCCACATCGGCCTGATCCTTCGCCAGGTTGCGGACGCGTTGCCGTCGGGGGTGCCGTCGCGGTTCGAGAGGTGGCTGGGGCAGGTGAGAGACAAGGAGCGGGAGGGCCGGGAGAAGCTCGAGGCCCAGGCCGTTTCGGACCAGGTGCCGATCAGCCACTACCGCTGGGCCCACGAGATCGCCCAGGTGGTGGACGCCAACACGATCGTCGTGGGGGACGGGGGCGACGTCGTGAACTGCGCCGCTAAGTTCGTGCCGCTCCAGCGCCCCGGCCAGTGGCTCGATCCCGGCCAGTTCGGCTGCCTCGGCGTGGGGCCGTCCTTCGCGATCGCGGCGAAGCTGCTCCACCCCGAGAAGAAGGTGCTCCTCATTTCCGGCGACGGCGCCTTCGGCCTCAACGGGATGGAGCTGGAAACGGCCGCGCGGTTCAAGCTGCCCATGACGTGCATCATCGGCAACGACGGCGGCTGGGGACAGATCCGCAACCCGCAGATCTCGTTCTGGGGCGAGGCGCGCGCGGTCGGGACATCGCTGCCCTTCACCCGCTACGACCGGATGGTGGAGGCGCTCGGGGGCCGCGGCCTCCTGATCACCGAGCCCAAGGAGATCCGCCCCGCGCTCGAGACGGCGCTGGCCTCCGACGAGGTGTGGTGCCTGAACGTGATCCTGGATCCCGCCGCCTATCGCAAGACCGGCCAGGTCTCTCTCGCCATTTAATTCGGAGGGGGCCTCGACGGCCCCCTCCGATGCCTCCCCCCAAAAGAGTTGCGCGGGCAAAGCCCGCGCTCGAAGCGGCCATCCGATCGTTGAGGTAAGATCCCTAGCATGCGCATAACGTTTCTGTGCCCGCATGTGAGGATCGCGGGGGGCGTGCGCGCGATCCTGACCTACGCCGACCGGCTCGCCGGCCGGGGCCACCAGGTGACGGTGGTGGTTCCCGCCAGGGACGTGCCTCGCGCGTGGTGGCGGAATGTCCGCCGCACGGGTCCCGACTGGATTCCGGGCTTTAGGCCACGAGTACTCTGGACGCCGGGGCTCCGGGTGGAAGCCCTCCCGGCCGGGGATGTGATCGTCGCCACGGCCTGGCAGACCGCCGACGCGGTCAACGCCACCCCGGCCCGCTGCGGGAGGAAGTTCTACCTGGTCCAGCACTACGAGAGCCTCTACCACGGAAGCCCCGAGGAGGTGGACCGGACCTACACGTATCCTTTGCGGAAGATGGTCATCTCCTCCTGGCTCAGGGAGATCATGCGGGAGAAGTTTCAGGGCGAGGCCGAGTTGCTCGTAACGCCCGTGGACCCGGCGCTCTTTTCGCGTGTGGACCCCGGCCCCGACGACGGCCTGGTGCGCGTGCTGATGCTTCACCATGACTACGCCTGGAAGGGAGTGGCCGATGGCCTCGAGGCGGTGCGGCGGGTGAAGGCACGGCGTCCCGAGGTCAGGCTCGTCGGCTTCGGCGTGAAACGACCGAAGCGGGGGGAGGCCTACGACGAGTACTACGAAAACCTCCCCCAGGGCCGGCTCGCCTGGCTCTACAGCCGCTGCCCGATCTTCCTCTGCCCGTCGTGGGACGAGGGGCTCGGGATGCCGTCCATGGAGGCGATGGCGTGCGGCGCGGCGCTCGTGACCTACGACAACGGCGGCTGCCGGGACTATGCCCTGGACGGCCGGACCGCACTGGTGGCCCGCCGCCGGGATGTGGCACATCTGGCGCAGCGGCTTGAACTGGCGGTTTGCGACCCGGGGCTCAGGGCGAAGCTTGCCAGGGAGGGGATGGCCCACATCAAGCGGGAGTTCGACTGGGGGCGCGCGGTGGCGAAGATGGAGGCGCTCTTCGCTCTCCCCCCGGGAAAAACTAGGAGAAGCCAGGGAGGGAGTGGGATCATGTAGGCGGCTGGAGGTGCCATGGCGGAAACGTGCCCGAAGTGCGGCTACGCCGACGTCCCCGGCGACGAATGCCCGCGCTGCCGGGTGATTGTCTCGAAGTACCGCGCCCACCTCCAGAGCCTCGGCACAGGAGGGGTGGCCACACTGGTCGCCGCGCCGGCGCCGTCGGCCCCTCCGAGCCAATGGCGGCCGTCGCCGGCGGGTGGCGCCCCTGGCGGGATTCGCCGGCTGTCCTTCCACGGCTCGGGTGGTTCGCTCTTCGGGATCCACATTGTCAACGTCCTCCTGACGCTCATCACGCTGGGGATTTACTACTTCTGGGGGAAGGTCCGGGTTCGCAGCTATCTCCTGAGCCAGAGCGAGTTCGAGGGCGATCGTTTCTCCTACCACGGGACGGGCAAGGAGCTGCTGATCGGCTGGCTCAAGGCCATGCTGGTCTTCGGTATCCCCGTCGGGCTCCTGGCGAACTTGCCAGAGTTCCTCGACGCGGCCTTTGAGGTGAAGGTCGCGGCGGGCGTCCTGGCATACTGCATCGTCACGGTGTTCGTCCCGGTCGCGATGGTGGGCGCCCGCCGCTATCGCCTGAGCCGGACCGCCTGGCGCGGCATCCGGTTCTCGTTCCGGGGGCGCGTCTGGAATTTCGTCAAGCTTTTCGTCGGAGGGACGCTCCTCTCGCTCGTCACCCTGGGCCTGTACGCCCCGTTCTTCGCGACGAAGCGTCAGGGCTTCATGGTGTCTCACTCGTACTTCGGGAACCAGAAGTTCGACTTCGACGGCCGCGGGCGGGACCTGTTCAGCCCGTACCTCGTGGCGATCCTGCTGACGTTGCCGACGCTGGGACTCTGCTGGATCTGGTTCGCCGCGCGCAAGCGGCGCTATTTCTGGGACCATACCTCCGTCCGCGCCGCGCGCTTCCACTCGACGGTGACGGGAGGGGCTCTCCTCGGCCTCTATGTGGTGAATCTCTTGCTGCTGATCGTCACCCTCGGGCTGGCCTGGCCGTGGGTCAAGTGCCGGAACGTCCGGTTCGCCTTCCGGTACCTGACCCTCGAGGGACCGCTGGACATGGCGGGAATTCAGCAGGAGGCGCAGGTCGCGGTGGCGGCCACCGGTGAAGGGCTCGCCAGCTTCCTCGACATGGATTTCGACCTCGGCTAGTCCGGCCGTCGCCGCGTCTCGTCGATGCAGACCGACTGGGAAGGGTTTTACCTGGATGGCCGCACCGCCGCCCGCCAACGGGCGCGCGTGCGGTTGATGCAAAGCGGCATCGAGGTCAGCACCGAGGGCGGCCTGACCTTCCTCTGGCCGTACGACCAGGTCCGCCAGACCCAGGGCTTCTACGCCGGCGAGCAGGTGCGCCTGGAGAAGGGCGGGGAGATCGCCGAAGCGCTCCTGATCTCCGACGCGGCGTTTCTCACGGCCCTCCACGAGGTCGCTCCGGAGCGCCGAACGCGCTTCCACGACCCGGCCCGGCGCCGGACGCGGGTTGAGCTGACCCTCCTCGCCGCCCTGGCCGTGATCGGCATCGCGCTGGCGATCTACCAGTGGGGGATCCCGCTCCTGGCGGCGTTCGTCGCGCCGCGGGTCCCCATCGCGTGGGAGGAGCGGCTGGGGTCTAGCGTTATCGAGCAGCTGGCTCCGCCCAAGAAGCGGTGCGAAGATCAAGAGCTGCGTGCGGCGGTCGACGACGTGTTGAAGACCCTCACCGCTCCGCTGCCGAGCCGGCCCTTCACGCTTCGCGTGATCGTGGTGAATGACTCTCTCGTCAACGCCATGGCCGTCCCCGGCGGGCACATCGTCGTCTTCCGGGGGTTGCTCAAGCGGGCCCGCACTCCGGAGGAATTCGCCGGCGTGCTCGCGCACGAGGTCCAGCATGTCCTCCAGCGCCATGTGATGCGCGCCCTGCTCCAGCACGCGTCCACCGGCCTGTTGGTGGTCGCCCTGACCGGGGACGTGAGCGGCGCGATGGCCTATGGGCTCGAGGCCGCCCGGACCCTCGGGACCCTCCAGTACAGCCGTGTCGCCGAGGAGGAGGCGGACAGGGAAGGGATGCGGATGTTGCGGGCGGCCAGGGTCGATCCGGAGGGGATGATCACTTTCATGGAGGGGCTGAGACGGAAGGAGGGGGATCCGGCAGGATTCCTCAGGTACCTGTCCACTCACCCGACCACCGCGGATCGGATCGAGCGGCTGAGATCCCTGGCGGGAGCGCCGGGGCGCCCCTCGATCAAGCTGCTCCCCGACAGCGACTGGACGGCTCTGCGCGAGCGCTGCTGAGAAGCGCCCTTCAGGGCGGGAGCACCACCGCCTGGAAGAGCGCGTCCGCCACGGGTCGCTCGGTGAGGAGCTCGGGGGAGCGCTCGGCCGAGCCGACGACGCTCCAGGCCGCCAGCCACATCACCAGCACCAGGCCGCCGAACGCTGAGACCACCAACGGTCTGTTCACTCTTACTTTCCCCGGCCGCCGCCGTGGACAATGAACCGCCGTTTCATCGATGAGCCTCCTTGGTCCAGAGTGGGGGTCTATCCGACAGCGGTCAGCAAGGCCGGTGCCACAGGCGGGTGGCAGGAAAATCACTGAAATCGCAGGGGTCCCAGGGGCTTCGCGGTGTGGGTGTCAGCCCGCAGACGGCATCGGTCGCGCGAGTGTTGGGGACGGGACAGGGGGGGGAGGAGCCTCCCGGCTTGGTGATACAATGGGGGCCGCCGTTTCCTGTGGAGGTCGCCGGGGATGCCGATCTACGAGTATGAGTGTCTGAGCTGCCGTCGTCGGGTGAGCCTCCTGGTTCTCAACCCCTCCTCGGCCGCTCCCCCCCGCTGCCCCCGTTGCGGCGGGGAATCGCTCAGCCGACTGATGTCCCGGTTCGCGACGGTCAAATCCGAAGAGGACCGGCTTGAGTCGCTGGCCGATCCGTCAAAGCTGGGGGACTTCGACGAGGACGACCCCAAGAGCGTGGCGCGGTTCATGAAGAAGATGGGGAGCGAGCTGGGGGAGGATCTCGGCGAGGACTTCGACTCGGCCGTGGACGAGGCCACGGAGGAAGCCACGACCGAGGAGTCCGGCGGGGGGAACGGCGGGGACGAGGCGTGAAGGTCGAGTCCCTGGATCGGTTTGACCTGCTTGACGAAGGGACGTGGAACAGCCTCCTTGCCCGGACGGCCGCGCCGGTCCTCTTCCTCACCTGGCAATGGCAGGAGCACTGGTGGCGCGCCTTCGGTGACGGGCGGCCGCTCCGGCTTCTCCGGGTCTCGGATTCCTCGGGCCAGCCGATGGGTCTCCTCCCGCTCTACGCCGAATCCGGCGGGACCCTGCGCATCGTCGGCGGGGTGGACGTGTCGGACTACCTGGATCTCCTGGCGCCCGTCGGCGGTGAGGAAGAAGCGTGGGCCGCTCTCCTCCAGCACCGGAGCGCCGAGACGGGCGTCTGGGATTTGCACTGTCTCCGCGCTTCGTCCCCCACCGTTTCCTGCCTGCCCTCCCTCGCGCCCCAGTACGGCCTCCGCACCCGCGTCTCCAGGGAAGAGCGCTGTCCTGTCCTCGCCTTGCCGGTGACCTGGGACGCATACCTCGGAGGGCTTCCGGGCAAGGACCGGCACGAGCTGCGCCGGAAGATGCGGCGGCTGGAGCGGGAGCTGCCGGGCGCCGCGGTGCGCTCTCATGCGAGCGCGCCGGGCCTGGACGAAGCCATGAGGGCCTTTCTGGACCTCCACCGGAAGTCGAAGCCCGGCAAGGCCCGCTTCATGGACGCGCGCATGGAAGAGTTCTTCCGGGGCGTCGCCGGTGCTCTGGCGCGCGAGGGCTGGCTGCGCCTCTGGTTTCTCGAGCACGAGGGGCACCCACTGGCGGCCTACCTCACCTACGAGTACGGGGGGAGCGTTGGCCTCTATAACTCGGGCTTCGATCCGGCTCACGCCGTTCTCTCCCCTGGGATCGTGCTGCTCAGTCACCTGATCAGGGACGCCATCGAGCGGGGCTTCGGGCGGTTCGACTTCCTGCGGGGCGAAGAGCCCTACAAGTACGCGTTCGGCGCGACGGCCGAGGACCTGTTCAATATCGAGGTTACCCGATGACCCTGAAGATCGCGGTCCTGAGCGTTCATACCTGCCCGCTGGCCGCCCTGGGCGGCAAGGAGACGGGCGGGATGAACGTGTACGTGCGCGAGGTGGCGCGCGAGCTGGGCCGGATGGGCGTGGACGTGGATGTCTTCACCCGCTCCCAGAACCCCGAGATCCCGCGGGTAGTGGCGCTCGGAGCGAACGCGCGGGTGATCCACTTGCCCGCCGGGCCCGAGGCCCCGATGCCGCGGGAAGAGGTTCACCGGCACCTTCCCGAGTTCGTGGCCAACCTCGAGGCGTTCAGGCGGCGAGAGAGGATAGACTACTCCATCGTCCACTCCCACTACTGGCTCTCCGGCGTCGCGGGGCTGAGCCTCTCCTGCCGCTGGGGCGTCCCCCTCATTCAGATGTTTCACACGCTAGGCCAGCTCAAGAACGAGGTGGCGCGCGCGCCCGAGGAGCTGGAGCCGGACCTCCGCATCGCCGAAGAGGAGCGGCTTGTCGTCGCCGCCGACCGCCTCGTGGCCTCCAACCCGGTGGAACGCGCACACCTGGTCTGGTACTATCGGGCAGCCGCCGAGGGGATCCGGGTGATTCCCTGCGGCGTGGACACGGAGCTCTTCCGCCCCATGGACCAGGGCGAGGCCAAAGCGGCGCTGGGCCTGGGCCCGGCTCCGGCGCTCCTCTACGTGGGGCGGCTCTCGCCCATCAAGGGGCTGGAAACCCTGCTGGAGGCGCTCCCCCGGGTGCCGCAGCGGGGAGAGCCGATCCCGACGCTCGTCGTCGTCGGCGGGGATGCCGACGAGCCCCAGAATGGCCATGTCGCGCGCCTCCGGGAGCGGGTCGCCGCCCTGGGCCTTGGGGGGGCCGTACGCTTCCTCGGCGCCCAGCCCCAGGAGGGCCTGCGGCTCTACTACGCCGCCGCCGAGATGACGGTGATGCCGTCCTATTACGAGTCGTTCGGCATGGTGGCGCTGGAGGCCATGGCGTGCGGCAGGCCCGTCATCGCCTCCCGGGTGGGGGGCCTCACCACGACGGTCCAGGAGGGGGTCACGGGATATCTGGTGCCCGAGGGAGATCCGCTCGTTCTGGCCGACCGGATCTCGGCGATCCTGCGTGACGCCGACCTTCGCAGCCGGCTCGGCCGGGAGGCCGCCCGGCGGGCCGCCCAGTACCGGTGGCCGTGCGTCGCCGAGGCGGTCTGCCGGCTCTACGCCGAGTTTCGCCCCGCGGCCGGGCACCACCTGCGTCTGGCGCGCTGCCGCTAGCCCATGGCTCTCCGCCGCGCGCTCGTCTTCCTGATCGACGGCTTCGATCCCGACTACGTCCGCTCGTCTGACCTCCCGAACCTCACCAGGCTCGGGCGCGCCGGGGCGCTCACCCTGGACGGCCGCGGCGTGATGCCGAGCCTCACCAACGTCAACCACATCTCGCTCCTGACCGGGACGTTCCCCGGCCGCCACGGCCTGTGCGCCAACTTCTACTACGATCGGGCCACGGGCAAGGAAGTGTTCATGGATCAGGTGGCGTTCGTCCAGGAGCCGCTGCTCTTCGAGCGGGCGAAGGCGGCAGGCTGGTCCACGGCGCTCGTCACGGCCAAGGAAAAGCTCACCCGCCTCCTTCGACGCGACCTGGATCTCTGTGTGGACATGTCGAGCGCGCCGCCGGAGCTCGCGAAGGTCGTGGGCCCGGCGCCGGATATCTTCTCGCTGGAGATCAACCTCTGGGTCCTGCGCATGGCCCGGGAAGTGGCGGCCCGCTACGCCCCGCGGCTTCTCTATGTGGCGACCACGGACTACCCCGAGCACAAGCTGCCGCCCGAGAGCCCCCAGATGCAGGCCCATCTCAGGGAGATGGACGCCCTCATCGGTGACATCGTGGCCTGTTTCGATCTCAAGGATTCCGTCGTTGCACTCACGGCGGACCACGGCATGAACGCCAAGACGCGCTCGGTCAGCCCGGTGCGCGTGCTGGCCGAGGCCGGTATCCCGGCACGGGGTGTTCCGCTCATCAAGGACGGTCTCTTTGCCCACCACCGGGACCTCGGAGGCTCGCTCTACCTGTTTCTGGAGCGCCCGGAGGCCCTTGCCGACGCCCTCAGCGCGCTCCGGGGCGCGCCCGGGCTCGACGTGGTCGTGCCGCGGACGGAGGCGGAGCGCTACCACCTGCCCCCGGAGCGGGTGGGAGACCTCTTCTGCTTCGGCCAGCGCGAGTGGGCGTTGGGAGTCTGGGGGGAGGGCCCCGCGGTCAGGGAGGAGGCGGCGCTCCGCTCCCACGGCTCCGTGCACGAGCAGACCATCCCGATGCTCTTGGCGGGGGCGGGAGTCCGGCCCGGCTCCGAGATCCGGAACGGGCGGATCGTGGACCTCGCGCCGACCCTCTGCCGCCTCCTCGGGTTCAAGGCGGGCGA
>Ga0209521_10001046_pt1 | contig 22341 bp, 20 predicted proteins | sample Rifsed19ft4_FD_184016 | JGI IMG/M metagenome (GOLD analysis project Ga0209521, IMG submission 184016) | Soil microbial communities from Rifle, Colorado, USA - sediment 19ft 4 (version 2) | ecosystem: Environmental > Terrestrial > Deep subsurface > Rock core/Sediment | place: Rifle, Colorado...
GCGGGCGCGGCATCCGCCGCTGCAACAACGAAGACGAACTGAGCCGCGCCTACGAACGCGTGGTGTCCGAGGCCACCAAGGCCTTCGGCAGCGCCGACGTGTTCCTGGAAAAGGCCATCCTCAACCCGCGCCATATCGAGGTGCAGGTGCTCGGCGACAAGCACGGCAACATGATCCATCTCTTCGAGCGCGACTGCTCGATCCAGCGCCGCCATCAGAAGCTGATTGAAATCGCGCCCTCGCCCCAGGTCACGGAGGAACAGCGCGCCACGGTGTGCGAGCTGGGCGTACGCGCCGCCAAATGCGTGAACTACGAGAACGCCGGCACCGTCGAATTCCTGTTCGACCAGGAAGGCCGGTTCTATTTCATGGAGATGAACACGCGCTTGCAGGTGGAGCACACCGTGACGGAACAGATCACCGGCGTGGACATCGTCCAGGAACAGATCCGCATCGCCGAAGGGCAGCCCATGTCCTACAGGCAGGAGGACATCCAGCGCCGCGGCTACGCGATTCAGTTCCGCATCAATGCCGAAGACCCGAAAAACGATTTCCTGCCGAGCTACGGACGCATCACGCGTTACTATTCGCCCGGCGGCCCGGGCGTGCGCACCGACGCCGCGATCTATACCGGCTATGAGTTTCCGCGGCATTACGATTCCATGTGCGCCAAACTCACGGTCTGGGCGCTCACCTGGGAGAAGGCCCTGGCCCGCGCGCGGCGCGCGCTGCTCGACATGGGCGTGCATGGCGTGAAAACGACCAAGCCGTTTTATCTCGAGATCCTCGCCACGCCGGAGTTCCGGGCGGGAAAATTCGACACCGGGTTCATCGAAAAGCACCCGGAACTGTTAAACTATTCCGTCCGTCGTCCGCCCGCCGACCTGGCCGCGGCCATTGCCGCGGCGATCGCGGCGCACCACGGTCTGTAGGAGACAAAAGGCAACCATGGCGTCCTTATCCAAGAAAGTTCTGGTCACCGAAGTGGTGTTGCGCGACGCACACCAGTCGCTGCTCGCCACGCGCATGCGCACCGAAGACATGCTGCCGATCTGCGGCAAGCTCGACCAGGCGGGCTTCTGGTCGCTCGAGGCCTGGGGCGGCGCGACCTTCGACGCCTGCCTGCGTTTCCTCAAGGAAGACCCGTGGGAGCGGCTGCGCATGCTGAAAAAGGCCCTGCCGCGGACGCCGATCCAGATGCTGCTGCGCGGCCAGAACCTGCTCGGCTATCGCCACTACTCCGACGACGTGGTCGAGGCGTTCGTGAAGAAGTCGGCCGAATGCGGCGTGGACGTGTTCCGCGTCTTCGACGCCATGAACGACATGCGCAACATCGCGGTTTCGGTCAAGGCCGTGCTCAAGGCCGGCAAGCACGCGCAGGGGGCGATCTGCTACACCACCAGCCCGGTGCACACCACCGAACATTTCGTCGAAATGGCGCGGGAGATGGAGAAAATGGGCTGCCAGTCCATCGCCATCAAGGACATGGCCGGCCTGATCACGCCGGCGCGCACGGTCGAAATTTTCTCGGCGCTGTCCAGGGCGGTCAAGGTCCCGCTCGCCTTCCACTCGCACACCACCGTCGGCATGGCCAACATCAGCATGTATCTCGCGGTCGAAAACGGCGCGACCCACGTGGACACAGCGATTTCGTCGCTGTCCTGGGGCACCAGCCACTCGCCGACGGAAAGCATGGTGGTAGCCTTTCAGGACACACCCCACGACACGGGATTGAAGTTGGAACTGTTGCAGGAAATTGGATTTTATTTCCGCGAGATACGCAAAAAATACCACCAGTTCGAAAGCGAATATGCCGAGATCGACACCCGGGTCATGATCAACCAGGTGCCGGGCGGCATGATCTCGAATTTGTCGAACCAGATCAAGGAACAGGGCGCGTTGAATCGCATGAACGAAGTGCTCGCGGAGATTCCGCGCGTACGCGAAGATCTCGGTTACCCGCCGCTGGTCACGCCCACGTCACAGATCGTCGGCACCCAGGCCGTGCTCAACGTCCTCACCGGCAAGCGCTACAAGAGCATCACGAATGAAGTAAAACTCTATCTGCAGGGCCGTTACGGCAAGGCCCCGGGCAAGATCAACGAAACCGTACGCAACATGGCGATCGGCAACGATGAGGTCATCACCTGCCGTCCGGCGGACAAGCTCAAGCCCGAGATGCACCGTTTGCGCGATGAAATCGGCGAGCTCGCCAAGAGCGAGGAAGACGTGCTTACCTTTGCCATGTTCCCGGAGATCGGGCGCAAGTTCCTCGAAGAGCGCGCTGCCGGCACGCTCAAGCCCGAGGAACTCAAGCCGCCGAAATCCGCCGAGGCCGCCGGTCTGCCCGCCTACGCGCCGACGGATTTCAATGTCACGATGCACGGTGAGACCTATCACATCCGTGTCACCGGCGCCGGACACAAGACCGAGGAACAGCGTCCATTCTTCGTTTCGGTCGACGGCGTGCCGGAGCAGATTCTCATTGAAACGCTCACCGAGACCGTGCCGACCGAGGCCGGCATGGTGGACACGCGTCGTGCCTCCAGGGGATCGAAGCGGCCGAAGGCGTCGAAGGAAGGACATGTCACCAGCTCCATGCCCGGCACCATCGTGGACATCCTGGTCAAGGCCGGCGCCAAGGTGAAGGCCGGCGACCCGGTGCTGGTGATCGAGGCCATGAAAATGGAAAACGAGGTTCCGGCGCCGGTCACCGGCATGGTCAAGGCGGTGAACGTCGCCAAGGGCGACAGCGTCAACCCTGACGAGGCGCTGGTCGAGATAGAATAATATTTTCTTCACGCAGATAAACGCAGATGATGAATACAGAAGAACTCAGATTTGTAAATTCACATTTCAGAAAATCCGCGTTTATCTGAGTTTTCATCTGCGTTCATCTGCGGTCCCAATTTTTAATGCCTTTAAAACTAATTCTCGCTTCGTCCTCGCCCTATCGCCGTGAGCTGCTGGAACGCCTCAAGATTCCCTTCGAAGTAATGGCGCCCGAGGTGGACGAGACGCCGCGTCCCGGCGAGACCCCGGAAAAACTGGTGGAGCGGCTGGCCATCGAAAAGGCGCGCAAAATCACCGGACAAAAGGCGGGTACGCTGGTGATCGGATCGGATCAGGTGGCGGTCTACAACGGCAGCATCGTGGGCAAGCCGCACAACCATGACAAGGCCGTGGAACAACTGCGGTCCGCTTCCGGCAAAACCGTCACGCTCTACACCGGTCTGGCGCTGGTCAACGCCGATACCGGACGCGTGCAGCACGAAGTCATTCCCTATCGCGTAACGTTCCGCGCACTCACCGACGCGCAGATCGAATCTTATCTGCGCAAGGAACAACCCTACTCCTGTGCCGGCAGCGTCAAGTCGGAGGGATTGGGAATCGCGCTGCTGGAGAAATTCGAGGGCGACGACCCGAATACGTTAATTGGTCTGCCACTCATCCGCCTGGTGCGGATGCTCGAAAACGAGGGGATTAAGATAATATAAAAACGAAGCAACCGCAGATTAACGCGGATGAACGCAGATTACAGCAAGAAATAAACTCGAAGTTTTATGTTTTGATCCGCGTTTATCTGCGTTCATCTGCGGTTCCAGAATTATTTCAACACTGGGGTGCGGCCGAGGAGATCGGTACCAATCGTCTGCGCCATGGCAGTGCCCAACCGCCGCGCGAAACGATCGAAGACGTTTTCGCGATAGGTGTAGTCGACAATTTCTTCCGCGCCGATCACCTCGCGTGCGACATAACTGGCCCCGCCCAGACTGTCCACCAGTCCCATCTTGATCGCCTCTTCGCCGGTCCAGAAAAGTCCCGAGAACATATCCCTGGTTTCCTTCAGCGTCTTGCCGCGGCCCTGGCGCACCGTGTTAATGAATTGCTGATGAATCTCGTCCAGCATCAGCTGGGCATGCTTGGCTTCCGCCGGCTTCACCGGCCCGAACGGATCGAGAAAGCCCTTGTGTTCGCCCGCGGTCATGAGACGGCGTTCCACGCCGACTTTTTTCATGGTGTCCACAAACCCAAAACCGTTCATGAGCACGCCGATGGATCCGACGACACTGGCCTTGTCGGCGTAAATTTTGTCCGCCGCCGCGACCGCGTAATAACAACCGGAAGCGCATACATCGCCGATCACGGCATATATTGGAATCCGCGGATACTTGGCGCGCAGACGTTTGATCTCATCATTGATGTAGCCGGCCTGCACCGGGCTGCCGCCGGGACTGTTGGCGCGCAGGACAATGCCTTGTGCGGAAGTACTTTCGAACGCGGCACGCAATCCTGAGATGACGTTGTCGGCGCTCGCCAGGCTGTCAGCGCTGATCACGCCTTCCATCTCGATCAACGCCGTGTGGCGCGCCGCCAGCCCCTTGCCGCCCCAGTTGTTCGACTGCGCGATGACCAGGATCAGCACCAGATACGCGGCAAAGAACAGCTTGAAGAAAATTCCCCAGCGCCGCGCGCGGCGCTGCTCGGTAAGCGAGGCAAACGCCAGGCGCTCGAGCAGATCGCGCTCCCAGCGCGGGGGGCGTCCCTCGGCGCCGGATGACACAGGGGCGGAACTAGTGTCGTCTGTCATGGAAATAACCTCATGAACCGCTATCTGAATTTACCAAGTGTATATCATCCCCCGATTCGAACAGGACGTCGCTATTGTCCCCGATTAATCGAAAAAACGCCCTCAATTCGCGGCTGCGGCAGATGACGGACCGCTCGCCTGTTGCAACCACGCATAAACCTCGTGGAAGGAATCCAGACAGGCCAGCGGGCTGTGTTCCACGAGCAGCTCGCGCCCGTGCACACCATACGTCACGGCCAGGCTGTCCATGCCGGCATGGCGCGCCATCAGCATGTCATAGGTGGTGTCCCCTACCATCAACGCCTTGTCCGCCTCCATGCCGGTCTGTTCCAGAATATCCTCCAGCATGCGCGGATGCGGTTTGGAAAACGCCTCGTCGGCGCAACGCGTGGCGCAGAAGAGATGCGCCGTGCCGGTATCGCGCAACACGCGGTCCAGTCCGCGGCGCGCCTTGCCGGTCGCTATCGCGAGCAGATAACCTTGCGCCACGAGCGACTCCAGCCCCGCGCGCACGCCGGGGAAAAGCGGCATGTCGGTCTGGTCGAGATGCAGAAAATGCCGGCGATAGCGTTCCACCACCTGCGCGCGTGTGTCGGCATCCACCTGCGGCAACAACGTCGCGACCGCCTCCGCAAGACCGAGGCCGATGACATGACGCGTGGCGTCTTCGCCGGGATGAGGCGCACCCACATCGTCCAGCGCCGCCGTGAAACAGCGCACGATCTTGGCGATGGAATCCATGAGCGTTCCGTCCCAATCGAAAATAATCAATTCACGAGGCAGTTTCATGCGCGAGGCGTTCAAGCAAGGAAGAAAGTTCGGCGGGAAGCGGGGCTTCCACATCCATTTTACAACCGTTCACCGGATGCATGAATCGCAGCCGCTGGGCGTGCAGAAACATGCGCTTCAGCCCAAGCCGCTGCAGGCGCCGGTTGAATTCACGATCGCCGTATTTGTCGTCCCCCGCAATCGGATGGCCCAGATGGGCCGCGTGCACCCGCGCCTGATGGGTGCGTCCGGTGAGCAGCCGGATCTCCATGAGCGAGGCCGATCCGAAGCGTTGCTGTGGCGTGAAATGACTCGCCGCCTCCCTGCCGTCTTCGGAAACCTCCACCATGCGCTCGCCCGACCGCGGACGGTTTTTCTCCAGCGACGCCCTGACCGCGCGCGCGCCGCCGCGCCAGGTTCCGGCGACCAGGGCGAGATAGCGCTTCTCCATCTTGCCGTCACGCAACATCCGGTGCAGCGCGATCAATGCCGGCCGACTCTTGGCCAACAGCAGGCAACCCGAGGTTTCGCGGTCCAGGCGGTGCGCCAGTTCCAGAAATGGTGCCTGCGGTCGCAGTCCACGCAGGGCCTCGATCAGCCCCACGCTGACGCCGCTGCCCGCATGCACGGCCAGCCCGGCCGGCTTGTTGACCACCATCAGGTCGTCATCCTCGAACAGGATGCGCGGCAGCAGCCAGGCATATCCTTCCGCGGCCTCCGGCCCCCCGGCCTTGAGCGGCGGGGGCGCCTGTCGCAAGGGGGGTATCCGCACCACGTCCCCCTCTTCCAGGCGGTAGTCCGGGCGCGCCCGGCCTTTGTTAATTCGCACCTCACCCTTGCGCAGGATGCGGTAAATATGGCTCTTGGGAACACCTTTGAGGGTGGCGATCAGGAAATTGTCGAGCCGCTGGCCGGCGCGGGTTTCATCGATTTCGAGGTAACGGACGGCGGGAGTGGCGGGGTCTACGGCCTTTTTCATGCCGGGGCGATAATAACAGATTGCTGGGGAGTCCATTCGTTTGCTATAGTACGAATGTGTACTTTTAGTGAATTCTTTGAATTTGACACAAGTGCACGAAATGCAACGGATTTTCGCGCCAGGTAAAAGCCGGCGCGGGCTCTACCGCACCGTTGCCCCGGCGCAGCGCCGGTTAGCGAGATGCATAAACGCGACTGGAGCCCAAAAAGGGTGACACGCCTCTCCCCTACTTCCTGTAGAGGCGTATGGATTAGACGCTCATAAAGCGAGCACCTGCCGACACACACAGGCAGACGACGCGTGGGACAGCAAAACTGTTCACGGCGTGATTAAAGTCTGAATTTGCCCAACCCGCGCACAGCATCAGGCGCGGAATCAAAGCAGAAGGCCGTCAACCCTACATTAGCGGTCTCTGCACCCTGTCGGCAGGACGACGTTCCGTCATGTCGCGCTGAAACAACAGCGCGGGCGGGATTGCGCGCCAAACCGGGCGTCGGGGACATCAACAACAATGAAGCGTATTCTCTTTAACGCAACTCATCCCGAAGAGTTGCGGTTGGCTGTGGTCGACGGCCAGAAACTGATCGACCTCGACATCGAATCCTCGACCTACCAGCAGAAAAAAGGAAACATCTACAAGGGCAAGGTCACCCGCGTGGAGCCGAGCCTGGAAGCCGCTTTCGTGGACTACGGTTCCGAACGCCAGGGCTTCCTGCCCCTCAAGGAAATTTCCCGCATTTACTTTCAGGGTTACAACGAACGCACCCCGATGAGTCAGGTGCGTATCAAGGACGTAATCCGCGAAGGCCAGGAATTGCTGGTGCAGGTGGACAAGGAAGAACGCGGCACCAAGGGTGCGGCGCTCACGACCTTTGTCAGTCTCGCCGGCCGCTATCTGGTGCTCATGCCCAACAACCCCAAGGGCGGCGGTATCTCCCGCCGCATCGAGGGCGAGGAACGCGCCGAGCTGCGCGAGGCCATGTCACAGCTCAAGCTGCCGGACGACTATTCCGTCATCGCCCGCACCGCCGGCATCGGCCGTTCGGCCGAGGAATTACAGTGGGACCTCGATTACTTGATCAATCTGTGGGACGCCATTTACAAGGCCTCCCAGGAACGCGCCGCGCCCTTCCTGATCTACCAGGAAAGCAACCTGGTGGTGCGCGCCACCCGCGATTACCTCAAGGCCGATATCGGCGACATCATGGTGGATAACCCGGAGATCCACGAACGCATGTCGAAATTCATGCAGCAGGTGGCGCCGCAGTTTCTGGACAAACTCAAGCTGTACAAGGACGAAACGCCGCTGTTCTCGCGCTTCCAGATCGAACACCAGATCGAGTCGGCCTTCTCGCGCGAGGTGCGCCTGGAATCGGGTGGCGCGGTCGTGTTCGACAAGACCGAGGCGCTGGTCACCATCGACGTCAACTCGGCGCGCGCCACCAAGGGCGCCGACATCGAGGAAACCGCGCTCAACACCAACATGGAAGCGGCGGAAGAAATCGCCCGCCAGCTGCGCCTGCGCGACCTCGGTGGCCTGATCGTCATCGACTTCATCGACATGACACCCGAGCGCAACCGGCGCGATGTGGAAAACCGCCTGTTCGAATCCCTCAAGGTGGACCGCGCCCGCACCCAGGTTGGCCGCATTTCGCGCTTCGGACTGCTCGAGATGTCACGCCAGCGGCTGCGTCCCTCGCTCGGCGAATCCTCCAGCCTGATCTGCCCGCGCTGCCGCGGCACCGGACATATTCGCAGCGTACAGTCCTCGGCGCTTTCGATCCTGCGCATGATCCAGGAAGAGGCCATGAAGGAAAACACCGCCGCGGTGCACGTGCACCTGCCGGTGGAGACGGCCACGTACCTGCTCAACGAGAAACGCATGGAAATGAGCGCGATCGAATCGCGCATCGGCACACCCATCATGATCATTCCGATGTCGGACATGGAAACGCCGCACTACCACATCCGCCGCCTGCGTATCGACGAATACGAAGCCGAGGCCGACGTGCCGAGCTACGAGATCGACCTGGTCGAGGACGAGGAAGAGGAAGAGCGCAAACCCGCTCAACCCACGCCGGTTTCCGCGGAAGCGGAAAAGCCGGTTATCGGTCCGCTCACGCATGCCGCCGCGCCGCCGGAACGCCCAAAGCCTGCCGCCAACGGCGGCGGCGTCATCAAGAAGTTCATCACCGGCCTGTTCGGCAAAAAAGAAGCGGAGGAAAAGAAACCGGCGGCCCCGGAAAGCCGTCCCGCGCGTCCACAACAACCGGGTCGCGGCCATGGCGGCGGGCGTCCGTATCATCGCCCCCAGCACGGTCAACGGCATGAGCGTCACGCGCGTTCCGACCGTCGTCCCGGCGGCCAAGGCCAGGGTCAGGACCAAAACCGTCCGCGCCCACCGCAGCCGCCACAGGCCGGCGGCGGTTCCGGCCCGGGACCAAGTCCCGGCAACGAAACCAATCCGCCTCAACGTGAACGCCCTGAAGGTGGTGGCGGAAGACGCCGGCGTCGCGGTCGTCGTCGTGGCCGGGGTCAGGAAGGCAGGCCGCCGCAGGACCGGCAGGACATCAACGTGCGTAACAATGCTCCTGAGCCAAATGGTCCGTCTGACAGGCCGGCACGGGAATCACAGCCCCCACGCGAAGAAACGTACAAGGCGCCGGCCAGCACGGCTGGTGGCGTGACGGAATCCTTCATGGAAACTCCGTCTTCGGTTTCATCCCGGGACAAGCCGTCGGAACAAAATGACGGATGGCATACACCGTCGGCGAGTCCGTCTGAACATGAAGCACACCATGATTCGGACAGCCGTGAATCCTCTCCCAAGCCGGAAATGGTTCAGATCGAGACCCGGTCCGACACGGACAACGGGAACAAGTAGGAAACAGGCCGTCAAAACAAAAGGCCCGCGCAAGCGGGCCTTTTTATTTGGGTATTTGGAATCCCTGGAGTCCAGCGTGAAAAGTCTAGTAATGCTTCCCCGGTCCATCCCCACCACTTCACTATTGAAAAACAGTGGGAATGGCTCTTTTCAACCTATTCCGTTGAAAAACTCGCTGTTGAAATGATCCGGGGCTGAAGCAGTTGGGGTGTTCGAACTGGCGGGCGAGGATTATTTTTGTTTTTTGTGTTTCTGCGATCTGGAACTCTTCGGTTTCTTCATTTTCCTTGACGTTACGCGGGGATCCAAGGTGGTTCCGGCGCGGGTGGTGCGAGCCACTTCACCATTCTTCGTAAGTTCTGGGCTGTGGCGGCCAGCAGGAACTCATCCTGGGCACCACTGAGACCGCGTAATCGCAGCCGATCGAGCTTCAATATCCGTTTGAGGTGCGCGAAGAGCATCTCGACCTTCTTCCGGTCCTTGCGGGATTGCTGGTACGCCTCGGTCTTGGCGAGGGCGCGCGCCACATCGCGGGCGGATTCATGGGGGCTGCGATCAATCTTGCGAATCGCCATGTTGGGGCTGCACCGGGCCTTGAGGGCGCAAGGCTGGCAGTCGTACAGACTGGCGCGATAGCGAAACGGATCCTTTTTCCTGCTGCGCCACGCCGTCTTCAGAAATTTGCCGGCCGGGCAAACATACCGGTTGTGCTCGGCATCAAAGATGAAACTCGATCGCCCGAAGGTGCCGTCCGACCGCTCGGACTTGTCCCACACCGGCACGTGCGGTTCGATCTTCTTTTCGTCGACCATCCACCCGAGGAGGGCCGCCGTGCCATAGGCCGTGTCACCGATGAGGCGCTGTGGCTTTTTGCCAAGACGATGCTCGACGCGGTCGATCATCGTCTTGGTGGCATTGACCTCGTCGGATCGATACGCCGGTGTGGCCTCGACGTCCACCACGATGCCGGCGTGCGTATCGACCAGATAATTCGTCGAGTAGGCGTAGAACGCCGGACCACCCGGGGCGGCCGTCCACTGCGCCGCGGGGTCGGTCAGAGAGATATTCTTGGGCACCTTCTTCTCGCCATCCGCTTCATCCAGCGCCGCCAGATACTCGCGCACCGGGCGGCTGATCGCGCTGACCCGGGACCAATCGATGTCGTTGCCCGGCAGGCCACGCTGACGGTTGGCGTCCGCCTTTACCACGCTGGCGTCGATGGCGAAGCCTTCTCCGCCCACCAGACCTTCGCGGAGGCAACGATCCAGGACACGTTCAAACACAAAGCGCAGCGTGTCGCTGTCGCGGAACCGGCCGTGCCGGTTCTTGGAGAAACTCGAGTGATCCGGCACCGGATCCTCCAGGCCCAGCCGGCAGAACCAGCGGTACGCCAGGTTCAGATGTGCCTCCTCGCACAGCCGCCGTTCGGAGCGGATCCCGAAGCAGTAGCCGACGATCAGCATGCGGATCAGGAGTTCCGGATCGATCGAGGGCCGGCCGGTGTGGCTGTAGTAAGGACTGAGGTGCTGGCGCAAATCGCTGAGATCGAGGAATCGATCAATGCCGCGCAACAGGTGGTTGGGTGGAACGTGATCGTCGAGGTGGAAGGAATAGAACAGTCGGTTCTGATTGCCGCTGTGGTGACCCATCATCTGGATGAACTCCGTGCGTTGGCTTGTTACTCAGACCTTCGCAGCGTGTTGTGGTTCAGGGTTTTTCAACAAAATAGGCCGTAAGTGGACAGACTATCCTCTCCAAGGGTGGACTAACCTTGCTTTCATGCACAGATTCCCCCTGTTACGCCCTGTGCCGACTCTCACCGCTGGCGATACCGCCGGCGATGAGATGCGCCGTGCGCAACGGCTCCGGCAAGCGGCTGTGGACCGCGAAGCGTTTAATGAGTTCGCTGGTTTTTTCCAGTGAGATTCCCGCCCGCTGCACAAACACCCCGGCCACGGGCTCCATCGGCCCCAACTGCTCGATCAGCGCCCACTTGCGCCGTCCGCCCGGCACCCGCTGCAGCAGCGCGCGGCGGATGGCGGGGAAGCCTGGCTGTTTGCGCGCTATGGCGATGACCGGCACGCCCAGCGCCTGATGCAATTCGCCCAGGTCGATGACGTTGAATCCGGCGAAGGCAATACCCTGCAACAGAATCGCCTGGGCGTGTGCGGCAAAACGGGATTGCGAAACCAGACGGATCAGTGTCCGGGTGGAATTCGCGCCGTCGCGCCGCACCTTGCCGCTCAGCACGCCCTCCAGCCGTGCCCCCGCGTACACCGCGCCGACCACCAGCACGTCGCCACGATGCGCGCGGTCGAAAGGCGCATCGTCAAAGCCAATCACATGCGATATCCGTCGCGGCATGGCCATAAGAGTTAAATGACCCCCGGCAAAGCCGGGGGCTTATTGGGTGAGCGCCTCAAAGGCGCCAATAACACCGTGAGCCGCCTGAAGGCGGCGGATTTTTTCTCCTTCCCCCTTGAAGGGGGGCGAGGCGGAAACCGGAAAAGGTCCGGTGGACCTTTTCCCCGCCGAGCGGGTGCGCGAGCTTTTCGCGCACCCCGGGCAGGAATGGGGATGGGGGTGAGACGTGACGGTCCGTGCACACCGTTGACGCGGCACCCCCACCTTCGCCCTCCCCCTTCCAGGGGGAGGGAAATATATTTTGTGGCGACCGTCGCATAGGTCAAACCTCGATGAGTCCCCCGGCAGAGCCGGGGGTTTACCTTAAACTGAATTACCACGCCACGGCATTCATTGTTTCGCTTTACGGACATGCTCTAAAATCACGTCATGATTCGGTGCTGTTGGCTGTTCGTGCTGTTACTTTTCCTGACGGGCTGCGCCACGCCGGAAGCGGAGATACTGAGCAAAGTTGAATCGTTCCCGCCCACGCTCAAGGTTGAAGTACTGCTCGATCGCCCCACGCGACCGCACAAAACCATCGCCATTCTGGGGGACATCTACGGAGGCGCTCCGGAAGAAGTCAACGAACGGCTCGCGCGCAAGGCACGGGAAATCGGCGCGGACGCCATCGTCATCGTCAGTGTGCACGACAAGTCCACCACGGATTGGCTGCTGGACGATCCCTATTACTATCCCCACGGTGTGTACTGGCCGCGCTACCGCCCCATGAGACACGCTTATCGCATCGTCCGCGCACGCGCCATCAAGTATCTCGAATGACCACCGAAGATCTGTGGCTGCAAGGTGGCGGCCTTGTCACCGGTCTGATTTTCGGCGTGGTCGTGCAACGCCAACGGGTCGGTTGCTTTCCTGAGCAGTTTAGGAAATTCTGTCACCACTGTAATTACACGGGGAGTAATTATGAGTACCAATACCCTGCTTGTGATCTTGCTGGTATGGTCAGTCGCTGGAGTGCTGGCGGCCATCGCTTTCGGCAAGGCGATTCAGGAAACCTCACCGGATGACGAAGAAAGCCTTGCTTCCTCCGTCGGCACGGTCAAATGCTTTCGCAAAAACAAAGCCAAGCCTCGTGATACATCGGCAGTCGAGCCGAAATCACGTCAAGGCTCGACAAAACGGCTGTCGGTGTAGCGTTACGCGCCGTTATCCGTGCTCGTCGGCAATGGCGAGCCGGGCATTACGTTCTTGTTGATATTCCACGACAACGTAATACGTGGCCGCTTTCCCGCATAGGGATTGACGCTGTGCACCAGCTGGCTCGGGAATATCAGCATGGTCCCGGCCGCCATGCCGGGAAAAAACGGCGTGGTCATGCAACCCTCCTGATGCTGACAGCAATTTCGCAGGCGCGGATCGACGAAACAAAAGCGCCCTGACTGGGAATCGTCCGGGTCCTCATCGCCGGGATCCAGACAATAGACCACACTGGCCGTCGAACGCAGGTGGCTGTGCGGCAGACAGTAATCGCCATTACGGTAGACATTGGCCCAGCTCAAATCGACAACCGCCTGCTCGCAGTCGAGCACCTTCCGGAACAGCGCCTGCGCGCGCACGGTAATCAATTCGGCCTCGGTGCTGGCCCACTTCTCCAGATGATGGATCTTGGTGCCACAGGCGCCGCGGAAATAACGCTTGCGCAGACGGTGGTTCTCCTCGAGCTCGAGAATCTTGGCGACAAGACGCGGGTGATATTCCTGGGTGTCAGCGAAGGTGATCTTGTGGATGGTGGGATCACCACATATTTCTGACTGACAGTCCTGCGGCCATACTTCGATGGCCTTCATGCCCAGCAGGATAGTTTCGCCGCTCATCGGGTTTTTGCGCCTCGCAACCGCTGGGGACGTATTCTGTCATGTAACGGGGTGAAGAAGAAATCCCGCCAAGGAATCGGTCAACCGGTTTCGAGCGTCACAAACGCCACGGCATGATCCTGCTCGTCCGCGAGACTGATGTGGGCGATGGTAATGGATTTTTCCTGCAGGAACTCCCGGGCACGGCCGCGAAATTCCAGCAACGGCTTGCCCTGCGCGTCATGGGCCACTTCGATGTCGTGCAATTGCACGCCACGGCTGAACCCCGTACCCAGAGCCTTGGCCGCCGCCTCCTTGGCGGCAAAACGGCGCGCCAGAAAATTGGCCTTGTTGCTGTTCTGGCGATATTCGTGCAACTCATTCGCGGTAAGAATGCGCGCGGCAAAACGTTCGCCAAAACGGTCTATGTCTTCCTGCATGCGCGCCACGCGCACAATGTCGGTGCCGATTCCAAATATCATGCAGAGCCTCTAGCAAAACGAAATAGACAGGATTAACAGGATTTTTCAGGATTCACAGGATTAAAATTTAGATACAAGAAAACCTGTTAATCGTGTTTTTAATCCTGTAAATCCTGTCTGATTTTCCCTTTTATTAGCTCTTAATCGCCGCTTCATACATCAGCCGTTTCATTTCGCGCACGGCCTCCGGCAGGCCGGTAAAAAGTGCGCGTGCGATAATGGCATGGCCGATGTTCAGTTCCGAAACACCCGGGATCGCAGCGACCGCCTGAACGTTGTGATAATTGAGGCCGTGGCCGGCGTTCACTTGCAACTTGAGATCGAGCCCCTGCTGCACCGCCTGTTCGATGCGCACCAACTCCTGCCTGCCCGCCTCGCCGGATTCCGCTTCCGCGTAGCGGCCGGTGTGAATTTCGATCACCGGCGCACCGGTTTTGGCGGCCGCCTCGATCTGGTCCGGATCGGCGTCCACAAAAAGCGACACGCGTATGCTGGCACCGGCAAGTTTAGCGCAGACGCCGGTGATCTTCTTAAGGCCGCCGACGACATCCAATCCGCCTTCGGTCGTCAGTTCCTGACGTCTTTCGGGTACGAGACAAACCTCGTGCGGATGGATACGGCAGGCGAACGCCACGATATCGTCGGCCACCGCCATTTCGAGATTCATGCGCGTCTGAACCAGACGTCGCAACACCTCGACATCCTGCTCCTGAATATGCCGGCGATCCTCGCGCAGATGCAGCGTGATGGCGTCGGCGCCAGCCTGTTCCGCTTCCAGCGCCGCCTGGACAGGGTCGGGATAACGCGTGCCACGCACCTGGCGCAAGGTCGCCACGTGGTCAATGTTAACGCCCAGCTTTATCAAGTCCCGTCTCCATAGCCGTCTCCATGGCACTCAAGGGAACAACACGCCGAAACAGCTTGCGGCTGTGCAGCGGCCGGTCACCCAGATGGCGCGCCAGCGCCGCGCGCATGAGCGCTTTGGCATCACGCAGGGCTACAGGGTCACTCAAGGATTCCTGTGCCAGTGCCAACAGACTTGACCCCCGTATCTGCACACCTTCCGTCGGCCGGTTCAGCTCCGGGTATGCCAGGCGCATCGGTCCGCGATCGAGAATGTAATCATACATGGCCCGGGTATCGATCGGGGTTTTGTCCTCGATATCCTGATCCAGGACCAGCCCGTATCCCAGCTCGCGCAACAGATTTTTTTCAAAAATTCGCAACACGGACTCATTGGAGGCGTCCCTCCGCAACTGTTGCAACGCCGCCTGATAGGCGTCAAATAACGCGTTGTGCGGATCATGGCGATGTAACAGCCGCAACAATACTTCATTCATATAGAAACCACAGTACAGTGCCGGACCTTCGAGTGAGTAACCCGGCCCATCCGTCTCGGCAGCGGTCAGCACAGCAAGCTCGCCTTTACCGCTCCAGCCGATGAGCAATGGCTGGAATGGTTTCAACACTCCGCGCAGACGGCTGCTGGCGCGCCGCGCTCCTTTGGCGATCAGTCCGATACGCCCGTGGTTGGCCGTGAAGACCTCCAACAGCAGGCTCGTTTCGCTGTAGTCACGCTGGTGCAGGACCAAGGCAGGTTGCTGGTGAACGCGCATCGATCAGGCCTCGTCGGTGTAACCGAGGCTGCGCAAGGCGCGCGCGTTGTCCGACCAGCCTTCGCGCACCTTCACCCACAGATGCAGGTGCACCTTGGCGCCAAAAAGCTTCTGCATCGCCAGGCGCGCGCGACTGCCGACGGTTTTGAGACGCTGACCGTCTTTCCCGATCAGGATGGGTTTTTGCCCTTCCTTTTCCACCCAGATCGTCGCTTCGACGTGTAGCGCCCCCTTCGTGCGCCTGAATTGCTCGATACTCACCGCCGTCGCATACGGGACTTCCTGCTGGAATCCGCGGAATATCTGTTCGCGGATAAGTTCCGATGCGAGAAAACGCTCGCCGCGATCGGAGATCTGATCCGCGGGATACAAGAAAGGCTGGTATGGCAGGTGTTTGAGAATGGCGTTTTCCAGATCGTCCGTATTGGCGCCGGTGCGCGCGGAGACCGGCACGATCTCTGCGAACTCCGATTTATGACTCAATATTTCCATAAGGGGGAGCAGCTTGGCGCGATCCTTGAGCTGGTCCAGCTTGTTGATGGCCAGAATCACGGGGACGCCCTGCTTGGCCACCAATTGCAGGGGGTATTCATCTGCTTTGGTCCAGCCGCTCGCGGCGATCAACAGCACGATGCAATCCACGCCGTGCAGGCTGGCGCCGGCCACGCGATTCAAATGGCGATTCATCACGCCCTTATTATCCGTGTGCAGACCGGGCGTATCCACATAAACAATCTGTGCGTGCTCGGTGGTCTTGATGCCCAGCAACCGGTGGCGTGTCGTCTGGGCGCGGGATGAGGTGATGCTGATTTTCTGCCCGACCAGCCGGTTCAAAAGCGTGGATTTACCCGCGTTCGGACGTCCGGCCAGCGTCACGAGACCGCTGCGCGTGGTCGTGACTGCCATCAGCGTTGGTGCAGCAGATTGAGTGCCTGGGCCGCTGCTTCCTGCTCGGCATGACGGCGGCTGCTGCCCTCGCCCCGCACGGGCCGATCGAGCACCGTCACATGACACTCGACCACGAAATTCTGGTTATGCGGCTCGCCGGTCACGTCCCGGACAAGATAGGTGGGTGTCGGCAGGGAAAGTTTTTGCAAATATTCCTGGAGTTGCGTCTTCGGATCCTTGGGGATGGAATGTGGATCCAGCCCCGCCAATTTGTCGCGATAGAGGTGCAATATGACGCGTGCCGCTTCCGCCACCGATGTGTCCATGCAGATGGCGCCGACTACCGCTTCGAGGGAATCGGCCAGGATCGAGTCACGGTCATATCCGCCGCTCTTTAGCTCGCCTTCTCCCAGTCTCAGGTGATTTCCAAGATCCAGGTCACGCGCCAGCGCCGCCAATGTTTCCTTTTTGACCAGACTGGCGCGCAGGCGCGTCAGCTCGCCTTCGTACAGGTTCGGATAACGATTATAAAGTTCGGAGGAGATGGCGAAACCCAGAACGCTGTCGCCCAGAAATTCGAGCCGTTCATAGTTGGCGGCGCTCTTGCTGCGATGCGTCAATGCCCGCTCGAGCAGTTCGGGCTGCCGGAAAGTGTACGCCAGCCGGCGGGAAAGCTCGGCGGACGTCTTATTCCGGGCCACGGACCTCGATGCTGTGATCGAAAGTGAGCAGCGCGGATATGTTGAGCAGCATCGGCGTCACCGATTCATAATTGATGCGAATGACCTTGGTTCTTCCCCTGGCCGTGACAGTGAGCGAATTATCCAGATTAAAATTGTCCGCGCTGTCAATTTCAAGCCGTTTGCGGATGGCCTCCTTGATTTCACCTATTGCCATTGTTCCGGCATCCGGCTGCCGGCCCAGGCTTTCCAGCGCACTCTTCACCTTGAAGTCATCCATGTAAGGCGGAAGCAGCTTGAAGAGTAAAAAAAGGGAAAAAGCCAGCGTGCCCAGGACAAAAAGCAAGCTCCACATGGTCATGCCCGCTTGGCGTTTTGGATTTTGCATCTTCATCTCCTTCAAAAATACCAAATCAGATAAAAACGTTAATAGATCGAATTGCCGATACGGTTCCAGACAACGCGCTCCCAGAACCACTTGTCCTGCCCCGCCACGTCCCAGCTGAACCAGATCAGGAAAGCCCTGCCTACCAGGTTCTGGTCCGGCACAAACCTCCAGTAGCGGCTGTCGTTGCTATGGTCGCGATTGTCGCCCATCACGAAATATTTTCCCGCGGGCACGACGATCTCCGGCAACGGATTATCCGGGCGATCGGTCGTCAGAATGTCATGCTTCACGCCGTCGAGACTCTCCGTCAACCGCAGCGCTTCGCCCCGGGCATCGCCTCCCGGGGCAAAAAAGTAAGGTCTCGCGTCGGCCTGCTCCATCAGTGTCCCGTTGATATAGAGCTTCTTATCCTTATATAGGATACGGTCGCCGGGAACGCCAACGACACGCTTTATATAGTTGATCGAGGGATTTCCCGGGAAACGGAAAACCGCCACCTCCCCCCGCTTCGGCTGGCCCGCTTCCAGAATCTTGTTATTGGCGACGGGCAGGCGCACCCCATAGGAGAACTTGTTCACCAGAATGAAATCGCCGATATAAAGGCTGGGCAACATCGAGCCGGAGGGAATGCGAAACGGTTCCACCAGGAAGGAACGGATAAAAAATACGATCAGGATGACGGGAAAGAAGGCGCGCGCGTACTCCACATATATCGGTTCCTTGCGCGCCAGCGAGGCTTCCTCGGTCTTGCCCGCCTCCGCCAGCGCCCTGGCGCGACGTTCGCGGCCTGCTGCCCACAGCCAACGGTCGAGGCCCCACAGGGTCCCGGTGCCAACCAGAATCAGCAGCATGATCAATGCGAAGTCCATGGGATTATTTCTGATCCACGCGCAGGACGGCGAGAAAGGCTTCTTGTGGAATTTCCACGGTACCCAGTTGTTTCATTCGCTTCTTTCCTTCTTTCTGTTTTTCCAGCAATTTACGTTTGCGCGTCGCATCGCCGCCATAGCATTTGGCGGTCACGTTCTTGCGCAAGGCCTTGACCGTCTCGCGCGCGATGATCTTGGAGCCGATCGCCGCCTGAATGGCGACGTCGAACATCTGCCGTGGTATCAACTCGCGCAACTTGCTCGCCAGCTCACGCCCGCGATACTGGCTCTGCTCGCGGTGCACGATCACCGACAGGGCGTCCACTTTATCGCCATTGATCAGCACGTCAAGCTTGCACAGGTCGGAGGCGCGGAACTCCACGAAATCGTAATCGAAGGAGGCGTATCCACGACTGGCCGACTTGAGCCGGTCGAAGAAATCGAGGACAACTTCATTCAATGGCAATTCATAAGTGAGCATCGCCTGGCGGCCATGATAGGTCATGTCCTTCTGGATGCCGCGCTTTTCCACGCACAATCCGATGACATTGCCGACGTATTCCTGCGGCACGAGAATGGTGGCGCGGATGATGGGCTCGCGGATTTCGACGATGCGGGACGGATCCGGCAGCTTCGCCGGATTTTCCACGAGTTGCGCCTCGTTCGCCGTCACCACTTCGTAGACCACCGTCGGGGCGGTGGTGATGAGATTAATCCCGTATTCGCGTTCAAGCCGTTCCTGGATGATCTCCATGTGCAGCATGCCGAGAAACCCGCAGCGAAAACCAGAACCGAGCGCCTGCGATGTTTCCGGCTCGTAGTGCAGCGAGGCATCGTTAAGCTGAAGCTTCGCCAGTGCGTCGCGAAAGGTCTCGTATTCCGAGGATTCCACCGGATACAGCCCGGCGAACACGCGCGGCTTGATCTCCTTGAAACCGGGCAAAGGCTTGTCCGCCGGACGATCCACGTGCGTGATAGTGTCACCGACGCGCGCGCTGCGTACGTCCTTGATGCCGGCGATGACATAACCCACTTCGCCGGGACCCAGCTCTTCCACCGGTTTGCGCTTCGGGGTGAAAATGCCGATTTGCTCGACGAGGTGATCGCGCTGCATCGCCATGAGACGGATTTTCTCCTTGGGTTTCAAGCGTCCGTCGATGACGCGCACCAGCGATACCGTGCCCAGATAGTTGTCGAACCAGGAATCAATGATCAACGCCTTGAGCGGGGCATCGGCCCGGCCCTTCGGCATGGGAATGCGCCGGACAATGGCCTCCAGGATATCCGCCACGCCTTCACCGGTCTTGGCACTGGCGCGAATGGCGTCCTTGGCGTCGATGCCGATGATGTCCTCGATTTCGTCGATCGCGCGCGCGGGATCGGCGGAAGGAAGATCGATCTTGTTCAATACCGGCAGGATTTCCAGATCAAGCTCAGCGGCGGTGTAACAGTTCGCCACCGTCTGCGCCTGCACGCCTTGGGAGGCATCCACCACCAGCAGCGCTCCTTCGCAAGCGGTCAGCGAGCGCGACACCTCATAGGAAAAATCCACGTGGCCGGGCGTGTCAATCATGTTCAGGCGGTAGGTCTGGCCGTCGCGTGCCGTGTAGTCGAGCGCAACACTCTGGGCCTTGATCGTGATGCCGCGCTCGCGCTCGAGGTCCATGGAGTCCAGCACCTGCGCCTGCATCTCGCGCGCCTCCAGGGCGCCGCACGTCTGGATAAACCGGTCCGCCAGCGTGGATTTGCCGTGATCGATGTGCGCGATGATCGAGAAATTCCGGATGCGTTCCTGGTTCCAGCTCACAAATGTAGCCCTGCTGCGCTCGTCTTGTCATTCACAAATGTCGCGACGCTCCCGCCGCACAGGCATCGGTGAAAACCGCCCGTGTCGAGGATGCGAAAAAGGCGCCAAAGGCGCCCGGGGTTCTGGTCTGTGTCAAAGTGATCAGGGCCGTGGCCTGTGGTTCACGTCCGCCCTGTGCGGCGTAGCATACCCTATTTCAAGGGCAGCATAAATATTCAGGGGCCGGACCGGTCCGCGGCGTCCAGGGCCAGAAACAGCGTCGCCATCCCGCGCCGCACCCGCAACACCGCGGGTCGCCCTCGACGTGCGTGCGCCAGCAGCCGGTGAAAACCGGCAACATCCGTGACACGCTTGCCGTCCACTTCCAGAATCACGTCGCCCGGACGCAAACCGGCATCGCGCGCGCGACCTTCCTCCACATCGTTCACGCTCGCGCCGTGGTCGATATCCAGTTCCCGCCGTTGCAGGCCCGTGATATCGCCCAAGGACAGCCCAAAGCGTGAGTGATCCTCCGGGCGGTCCTTCCCGGGCGGTGGCTGTGCCGGGGATTCTTCCTTGAGCTCGCCCAAGGTCACGACGACGGTCTGCATGCCCTGATCGCGCCGGAACACGCGAAAGCGGGCATGCGTTCCCGGCATCGAGAGTCCAACCAGGGCCGGTAGATCGGAAGAACGGTCAATGGCCTTGCCTTCGTACTCAACCACGATATCACCGGCGCGCAGGTCGGATTTTGCCGCCGGACTTTTCGGCAGAACATCCGCCACCAGGGCGCCGCGCGGCTTGTTCAGACCGTAGGCGCTCGCCAGCGCGCGCGATACATCCTGCAGGCTCACGCCGAGCCATCCGCGACGCACCCTGCCCTCGCTCTTGAGTTGCGCGCCGATGTTCATGGCGGCGTCGATGGGAATGGCGAACGACACACCCATGAAACCGCCGGTGCCGCTGTAGATCTGCGAGTTCACGCCGACAACCTCGCCCCTCAGGTTGAACAGCGGGCCGCCGGAATTGCCGGGATTGATAGGCACGTCCGTCTGGATGAATGACACGTAACTTTCATTCGGCAGTATTCGCCCCTTGGCGGAAACGATACCGGCCGTGGCGGAACTGTCGAAACCAAAGGGCGAGCCGATGGCCAATACCCATTCGCCTACTTGAAGCTTGTTCGCGTCACCGATGACAATCGTGGGCAGTCCGGTGGATTCGATTTTCAGCAGTGCGATGTCGCTGCGCCGGTCGGAACCCACCAGATGCGCGCTGAATTCACGCCGGTCATTCAACCGTACCAGGATTTCACGCGCGTTCTCGGTGACATGCGCACAGGTGATGATGTATCCATCCGGGCTGACGATGAATCCCGAGCCCAGCGAATTCTCTTCGGTGGGTTGCGCGTTTTCTCCGGGAAAAGGCCGGATAAAATCACGCGCATTGCCGTTCTCCGGCGCGGTCGTATCCGCTGAAAAGCCGGTTGGCTTCAGGCCGCGCGTGACGCTGATATTCACCACGGCGGTGCCGTGCACGGTGACCAGCCGGCTGAAATCCGGCAGCCCGCCGCGCGGTGCGGCGGCTAACGGGGCCGCGAGAAACAGGGCGAGAAGGACCGCATAACGAAAACTTGCCATCACGGAAATAGACAGGATTGAACTACTTCTATTGTAGTAACAGGAAATGCCCGCGTTTGTTTTTTGGTCCTTCAGGGTTTGGCGTGGGTATGACGCGTTTCTGTCCGGAAGCCATCCTTAAAACCCCCTCTCCCTTGAGGGGCGAGCCGGTGAAGTGCGATCGGTCCTGTGGACCGATCACCCGGCAAGCGGGCAACCAGGGAAGGTTGCCCTGGACTTTCCTGCGTAGCAGGAAGCGCGGCAGGAAAGGGGCGGGGTGAGGGTGAAAATCAGGCATGCACGCGACATTTCGCCCCTCACCCTACCTTGTTCTCGCCCGGGGTGCACAAAATCATGTGCACCCGCTCGGCGGGGAAAAGGTCCACTGGACCTTTTCCTCTTTCCACCTCGCCCCCGGAGGGGAGAAGGATTATCTATTCGAGATGGCTTCCGACCCGCACAAAAGTCGGAAGAGCCTATTTTTATTAAGGAAGGTCCGATTAATTATGATTATTTGACGCCAGGCGCAGGAGCGGTACAGGGATGTACCGGTTGCGGAGCCGAGGACGCAAAG
>Ga0209521_10001047_pt1 | contig 22330 bp, 18 predicted proteins | sample Rifsed19ft4_FD_184016 | JGI IMG/M metagenome (GOLD analysis project Ga0209521, IMG submission 184016) | Soil microbial communities from Rifle, Colorado, USA - sediment 19ft 4 (version 2) | ecosystem: Environmental > Terrestrial > Deep subsurface > Rock core/Sediment | place: Rifle, Colorado...
CCTACGGTCGACGGCAAAGATCTCTCCTCCACCGAGGGAGTCGGTGAAGAAAACCGTCTGGCTATCGCTCAGCCACGCGGGCCCGGCTCCAAAATCCGCCAGGCGGTCGTAGTCGCCCGATTGCGCGGAGTAGATCGCGATCCCCCGCCCTGGCCCGGGGTCTCCCACCAGGACCCTGTCTCCGGCAATCCAGTTCCCGTCCGGCGACCAGGCCCGCGAATAGAAAACCTCGCCTTCGCCGAGAGGCGGCAGCAGCGGCGGTGCCTCCGTCCCGGACTCGCCCAGGGACACGATGAAAGAGCCCGAGGCATTGTCGTTGACGGCGAGACGCTTGCCGTCGGGAGACCACGTCGGCCAGAGTGGCCCACGCTCGTCGTCGGTGATCTGTTCGAGCCCACTTCCGTCCGGGCGGATCGTCCACACTTGATACTGACCGCTGCGGTTGGAGAAGAAGGCGATCTTCTCCCCGTCCGGCGACCAGCGTGGACCGCGGTCGTTGAACGGGTCATCGGTGAGCTGTCTCATCCCGGTGCCATCCGGCCGAACGATGAAAAGGTCCTCCTGGGGTGAAAGTCTCCAAAAGACAAGCCACGCGCCGTCCGGCGAAACATCCCCCATCTGCGTCCTCACCGAGCCTTCGGTCACCCACGCGGGCTCTCCCACGGACAGCGTTTCGGGATCGAGGGCAGCCTTCATGATGTTGGCCGTCACGGCTTCCGAGGCATAGGCGATACGCTTGCCATCCCCGGAAACACTCAGGTGCATGCTTTCCCCGGAAACACCGGTGGTGACGGGCTCGGGAGCACCGAGAGGCGAGCCGCTTTCCTCCTCGATGGGCACGCGCCACAGATTCATGGCGCCCCCGCGATCGCTCGCGAAGTAAAGATAGCGGCCATCGGGCGACCAGACAGGATTCCAATCCACCGGGCGATCCTGGGTAACTGCCACCGGATCGCCACCATCGGCCGGGAGGGTCCAGATGTCTCGCTGTCCGCCGGTCTGCCCCCAGTACGCGATACGGTGGCCGTTCGGTGACCAGTGGGGCTGAACGCCGTCGGGCACCCGAAGCTCCCTCACCTCCTCGGTCTCGATGCTCACGGTCCCAAGCTGGCTCGCTCTCCCACGACTTCGCGGGTTATCGACGATACGCTCCGTCGCGAAAACGACCTCCTCGCCGTCTGGAGACCACGAGGGGTTGAAGCCGTGGTCGGTGAGGCGCCGCACCGACTCTCCGGTCGCCCCCATCACGAAGAGTCCCCCGCCCTGGCGCTCGGAGCGAAAAACGATGGACTCGCCGTCGGGGGAGAAGCTCGGCTGCGTGTCGTCGGCATCGGAGTCCTCGGTCAGGTTGATCGGATTCCCGCCACCGACCCGCAACAGATAGACGTCGCGGTTTCCGGACTCCTCGGTGACGTAGACGACGGATCTCCCGTCCGGAGAAAGGCTCGGGAAGAGCTCCCACCCGGGCTGCGAGGTCAGCTGGGAGAAGGTCGCGTTGGTTGGGAAGCCCCCGCTCTCGCTTCCGCGCTCTGGCCAGAGGAGATAAGCGAGCGCCACCACGCCGAGCGCCACCGCTACCACCGGCGCCCAGGAAATGTAAACGGACCTTGGTGGCTCTGCGGAGACCGACGAAACTCGCCCTCCGCTCTCGGAGTCCCTCTTCACGCGGCGAAGCTCTGAAGCGAGATCCTTGGCTGTCTGATACCGATCGTTGGGATCCTTTTCCAAGCAGCGCTCGATGATACGGGAAAGCGCCGGCACCATCGGTCCCTTCACCGTGCTCGATAGCGGCGGCGCCGGGTCGTTGATGATCGCGCTCATCGTCTCCGCAGCACTCGCCTTAAGGAACGGCACGTCGCCGGTGAGCATCTCGGAGAGCACGATTCCGAAGCTGAAGATGTCGGTGCGCGGATCGACCGATTGGCCGCGCGCCTGTTCCGGAGACATGTAGGCGACGGTACCCACCAGCTGCCCGATTTTCGTGTCTCCCTTGACCTGGGTTTGGACTTCGCTACCGGACGACTCTAACGGTTCGACGAGCTTGGCCAGACCGAAATCGATGATCTTCGCGTGCCCCTCACCGGTCACCATGAGGTTGGCGGGTTTCAAGTCCCGGTGCACGATGCCCTTCTCGTGCGCGCTCGAAAGGCCCTCGACGATCTCGACGGCGAGCTCGAGACAACGCCGCACCGGGAGCTTCTCCCGGGAGAGGATGTCCTCGAGCTTCTTGCCCGCGATGAGCTCCATGGCGATGAAGGTCACCTCGTCGGCGTCGTCGATCTCGTGAACGACGGCGATGGCGGGATGCTGCAACTTCGCCGCCGCTTTCGCTTCGGTGACGAATCGACGTTTGCGCCTTTCGTCACGCAAGAGGTCGGGAGGGAGGACTTTGAGAGCGACCTCACGGTCCAGCTTGGTGTCCCGTGCGCGGTAGACGATACCCATGCCCCCGCGGCTGATCTCCTCGAGGACCTGGTAGTGAGACAGGGTACGTCCGATCATGGATGCTCCCGCGTTTGGGCCCTATTCTAAGCGGCCAAGGACCCATTGCCAAACGGCCATTGAATTCCTGGCTTCCTGGCGCCGCCCTAGCGGCCCTCGGTCTTCTCGAAGAGCCTTCCTTGCCCCAGCGATTGATCGGGAAGCGGTACGGGGTACTTGCCGTTGAAGCAGGCGGAGCAGAACTGGTCCGCACTGTTTTCTACCGATGCCATGAGGGATGGGTGGGAGAGGTAGCCGAGACTATCGGCCTCCAGGAACTGCCGGATCTCCTCGATCGAATGGGACGCGGCGATGAGATCTTCTCTCTTCGGGGTGTCGATGCCGTAGTAGCAAGGGCCGGTAGTGGGAGGAGACGAAACGCGTAGGTGGACTTCGCGCGCCCCAGCGGCCCGGACCATACGGACGATCTTCTGACTCGTCGTCCCGCGTACGATGGAATCATCGATCAGAACGACACGGCGACCTTGGAGCACCGAGCGGACCGGGTTGAGCTTCACTTTGACGCCGAAGTTGCGGATCGACTGTAGGGGCTCGATAAAAGTCCGGCCCACGTAATGGTTGCGGATGAGGCCGAACTCGAGAGGCAGTCCCGACTCCATCGAGTAGCCTACCGCCGCGAACGCCCCGGAGTCCGGCACCGGGACCACGACGTCGGCGTCCACCGCGGTCTCTCGAGCCAGGCGCTTCCCCATTTCGATGCGCGAGAGGTGGACGCTACGGCCGAAGACGATGCTGTCCGGCCGCGAGAAGTAGACGTGCTCGAAGACGCACTGCCGATGGGGCTCCGGTGCAAAGGGGTGAAGCGATCGGAGGCCGCGCTTGTCGATGATCACGATCTCGCCGGGCTCCACGTCGCGCACATAGACGGCATCGATGAGGTCGAGAGCGCAAGTCTCCGAGCACAAAACGTAACTGTCGCCGAGCTTGCCCAGAACCAGGGGACGAAATCCGCGCGGATCTCTTACCCCGTAAAGCGCGTCCCGGGTGATAAAAAGCAAGGTAAAGGCGCCTTCGAGAGGCCGCATCGCATCCACGAGAGCGTCTTCGACTTCCTTCTGATCGGAGCGGGCGAAAAGATGCAGTATGACCTCGGTGTCGCTGTCGGTACGAAAGATGGAGCCATGGCTGACCAGCTCACGCCTTAGAATGTTCGCGTTCACGAGGTTTCCGTTGTGGCAGACGGCGATCTCGCCGAACTTGCAGTCGATGAGGAGAGGCTGGGCGTTGACGCCGGAGCTTTCTCCGGCGGTGGAGTAACGAACGTGACCGATGGCGGCGGGTGCCCCTTCCAGCTTCCGCATGGCCTCTTCGCTGAAAACCTCGGCGACGTAGCCTCTGGATTTCTTGATGCGGAGCCCGTTGGGGGCAGCGGTGACCATGCCCGCCGCCTCCTGACCGCGGTGCTGCAGAGCGTAGAGCCCCAGATAGGTGAGCCGCGCCGCGTCGGCGTGAGAGAAGATGCCGAAGACGCCGCACTCCTCGCGGAAGCCGTCCTTTCCGTTCATCACGGCTGCATGTCTTTCTCGATCGCCGACCACCAGGCGTCTCTCAAAGCGGCGAGTCCGATTGCGATGGCCTCGACACCGTTCAATTGCACCCGGAGCCTCTCGCCGCCTGTGACTCCCAAGCGCGACAAGGGAACACCGAAGCTCTCCGCCAGCGACACAAGCCCCTCCGCCTGCCCGGGAGGGACACTCATCAGCATGCGACTAGGAGCTTCGCTGAAGAGCAGCGTGTCGGCTCGACCCGGGCATTCCAGGGAGATCGTCGCACCCACCATTTCGCCGAGCGGGCCGAAGAGACTCTCGGTGATGGCGACGGCGAGCCCACCCTCGCTCAAGTCATGCGCCGAGCGGAGCCATTTGCGCGCCGCGGCCTCGCGGGTGAAAGCCTGGACCGCTTTTTCTCGTTCCAGATCGAGCCGCGGCGGAAGCCCCTGGATCATACCGTGTATCGTCTTGAGGTACTCGCTACCGCCGATCTCATCGGTGGTCTCGCCGGCGAGATAGATCCAATCGCCCGCGCCCTTGAAATGATGGCTGACTCTCTGGGTCTTGTCCTCGAGGATGCCCACCGTCCCCACCACCGGAGTGGGAAAGATGCTTTCGCCTTCGGTGTCGTTGTAGAAGCTCACGTTGCCGCCGGTGATGGGTAGCTCCAGGGCGCGACAGGCATCGGCCATGCCATCGATCACACGGGCGAATTGCCACATGACCTCGGGCTTTTCCGGGCTGCCGAAGTTCAGACAGTTGGTGGCACCGATAGGCGTGGCTCCCACCGCGGCGAGGTTCCTACACGACTCCGCCACCGCCAAGGCCCCCCCTAAGTAGGGGTCGAGGTAGGAGTAGCGGCCGCTTCCGTCGAGACTCATGGCCAGTGCGAGTGGTGTTCCTTTGAGCCGAATGACGCCGGCGTCCGAGCCGGGGAGCACGATGGTGTTGCTCTGCACCATGTGATCGTATTGCTCGAAGATCCAGTGTTTGCTGGCCAGGCCGTGAGAGGACATGAGTCTCACCAAAACGTCCCCCAAGTCCCGTGGCTCGGTAACCGATCCCAGATCCAAGGTGGCCGTCTTTTCGAGATAAGAAGGCCTCGCCAGCGGACGCTCGTAGAGCGGCCCGTCCTCGACCAAGGCGCGGCAGGGCACGGTGGCGACTTCTGTTCCTCGATCGCGCACGCGGAGCATTCCGTCACCGGTGACGGTTCCAATCGTGACCGCGTGCAGGTCCCACTTGTCGAAGATGGCCTCCACTTCCGACTCACGTCCCGCCTTGGCAACCAGCAGCATTCTTTCCTGGGACTCGGAGAGCATGATCTCGTAGGGCGTCATACCCTTTTCGCGCTGCGGTACCTTGGCGATGTCGATGGCGATGCCGGTACCACCGCGCGCCGCCAGCTCGGATGTCGAGCAGGTCAGACCGGCCGCTCCCATATCCTGGATCGCGACCAGCGCGTCGGTGGCCATCAACTCGAGGCATGCCTCGAACAGCAGCTTTTCCATGAAGGGATCGCCCACCTGTACGGTGGGTCGCTTCTCCTCGGCCGCCTCGTCGAACTCCGTCGAGGCCATGGTGGCTCCGTGGATGCCGTCCTTGCCGGTCCGAGCTCCGACGTAGATGACCGGGTTTCCCTCTCCCCGAGCTCGCGCCAGGAAGATCCGCTCCTTGGGCGCGATGCCCAGACAGAAGGCGTTCACCAGCGGATTGAGGTTGTAGCATTCTTCGAAGGCGACCTCGCCCCCGACGGTGGGTATGCCCGTGCTGTTCCCATAGGAAGCGATACCCGCCACCACGCCCTCGAGCAGAGAGCGGTTCTTGGGAACGGAGAGCGGACCAAAGCGTAGGGAGTTCATGAGGGCCACCGGCCGCGCCCCCATGGTAAAGATGTCCCGGATGATGCCCCCCACCCCGGTGGCCGCACCTTGGAAGGGCTCGATGAATGAGGGGTGGTTGTGGGACTCGATCTTGAAAACAGCCGCCAGGCCGTAACCCAGATCTACCACGCCCGCGTTCTCGCCCGGTCCCTGCAAGACCCGCTTCCCCTTGGTGGGAAGGCGCTTCAGGTGCATGCGAGAGCTCTTGTAGCTGCAGTGCTCGGACCACATCACCGAGAAGAGGCCGAGCTCGGTGAGATTGGGCTGGCGTCCCAGTTTGCGGACAATCTGCTGGTATTCGTCCTCGGTCAGATGGTGCGTCTCGAGGAGAGCCTTCTGCGAGCCGTTCATGATACCGAGGCGACCAGGCTCCCAAAGAGCCGAAGGCCATGGTCGGAGCCCAACTCCGGCTGGTAGGAACGATCCAGGTGCGGCATGAGCCCCACCACATTGCCCTCCTTGTTGGTGATACCGGCGATGTGATTCAGAGAGCCGTTGGGGTTCGCCTCGTCGGCGAGCTCGCCCGCCGGCGTGGAGTAGCGGAGCATCACCTGACCACCACGTTCCAGCTCTTCGAGATCGGCCGGGTCGGCATAGAAGTTCCCGTCGGCATGGCCTATGGGTATGCGGAGCACGTCCCCTTTCCTACACTCACGGGTGAGCGGAGATGTGGTGGTCTCGACCCGGAGATTCACGTAGCGGCAGACGTAGCGCAGGGTCTTGTTCCGCAGCATCGCCCCGGGAAGTAGTCCCGCCTCCATCAACACCTGGAAGCCGTTACAGATGCCGATCACCGGTTTTCCCTCCTCGGCCATCGAGATGACGGACCCCATGATGGGCGAAAAACGGGCGATAGCACCGGGACGAAGATAGTCCCCGTGAGCGAAGCCTCCGGGGAGCAGAGCGGCGTCATAGCCCGCCAGCGACGTCTCCTTGTGCCAGACGAGCACAGCCTCCTGCCCCAGCACCTCACGCAACGCATAGAGAACGTCACCCTCGCAGTTGGAGCCCGGAAAAACGACAATCGCGAAACGCGGCATCACTCGGTGAGCTCCACTTCGAAGGTCTCAATCACCGGATTAGAAAGGACCCGGTTCGCCATCTCCCGAACGCTCGCCTCGGCCTCCTCACGCGATGCCGCCTCCAAAGCCATCTCGAAATACTTACCCTGCCGGACCTCCTGGACGCCTTGGTAGCCCAAGGTGGCGAGGGCGCCGCGGATGGTCTCGCCCTGCGGATCGTGGACGGAAGGCTTCAGGCGGACGAAGACTTTGGCTCGAAAGACCTTCAAGACCCGAACACTCGCTGGAAAATCGTGTCGACCTGGCGCATTTGGCTTTGGTAATCGAATGTCTCGTTCAGCTCCTCTGTGGAAAGCCGGCCCTTGATGTCGGGGTCTTTTTCGAGGAGAGACTTGAAGTCTTCCTTTCCGTTCCAGGCCGCCATGGCGTTCCGCTGTACGACCCGATAGGCCTCCTCTCGGGAGAGACCTCGTTTGGCGAGCTCCAAGAGCACTTGCCCGCTGAAGACCAATCCTCGCAGGGACTCGAGATTCTGCCGCATCCGCTCCGGATAGACGATGAGATTGTTCAAGATGTCCGTCATGCGGCGCAGGATGTGGTCGGTCAGAATGAAGCTGGAAGGCAGAATCATGCGCTCCGCCGAAGAGTGAGAGATGTCCCGCTCGTGCCATAGGGTGATGTTCTCCAGTGCGGCCTGCGAGTTGGAGCGAATCACCCGCGCCAGTCCCGATATTTGCTCGCACCCAACGGGGTTGCGTTTGTGGGGCATGGAGGAGGAGCCTTTCTGATCCCTGTCGAAGAACTCCTCGACCTCTCGGATCTCGGTTCTCTGCAGGCTTCGGATCTCGACTGCGATCCGGTCGAGCGTGCTGGCCAGGATGGCGAGGGCGCCCAGCATCTCGGCGTGCCGATCTCGACCCAAGACCTGGGAGGAGATGGGAGCGGGCTTGAGTCCGAGGCTCCGGCAAACCTTCTCTTCGACGCTGGGTGGAAGGTGAGCGAAGGTTCCCACCGCGCCCGAGAGCTTTCCCACCGCAACCGTCTCGCGAGCCCGAGCCACTCGCTCCCGACCGCGCTCGACCTCGGCGTACCAGAGGGCGAGCTTCAACCCGAAGGTCATGGGCTCGGCGTGGACGCCGTGGGTGCGCCCCACCATGAGGGTCCGCTTGTGGTCGAAGGCGCGGTTGCGAAGTACCTCAAGGAGCGCATCCAGATCGACCAGGATGAGGTCCGCCGCGTCCCTGAGTCTCAACCCCAGAGCGGTGTCGACCACATCGGAGCTGGTGAGGCCGAAATGGATCCACCGGCCGGCATCGCCGACCGTTTCCGCCACCGCCTGCGTGAAGGCCACCACGTCATGCTTGACTTCGCGCTCGATCGCGTCGATCCGCTCGATGGAAAAGCCCGCCTTCTTCTTGATCTCTCGCACCGCCTCGGCGGGGACGATGCCTTCCGCCGCCATGGCTTCGGCGGCGGCGATCTCGACTGCCAGCCATGTCTCGAACTTCTTCTGCTCGCTCCACAGGTGTCCCATCTCGGGATGCGTATAGCGGTCGGTTAGCATCGCCGACCGTCTCGGTTCTTCAAAAGGCCAGCACCCGTTGCGCGTTGCTCACCTCCGCCCTTCCGGGCTCCCGGAGGCGCAGAAGGTGGGTGGGTCGGTCGTGGTAAGTCAAGTGGACCCTGGGGACCGGATCTCCCCTCTTGCGAAGGGCCTCCCGGCAAGAAGCGAGGGCCAGGCTCTGGTGGTTGTTGGTTCGTGAGATGTGGGCGAGAAAGAGGTGCCGAACCGACATGGGGAGTCTTCGCTCCAGGTAACGGGCCAGGGCCTCGTTGGAAAGGTGTCCGGAGCGGCTTCCCACCCTCTGTTTCAGCGAGTCGGGATAGGGCCCCTGACGCAGCATATCCGCGTCGTGATTGGACTCGATCAGGATCGCCTGTGAGCCCCGAAGCGCCTCCTCCACCGCGGGCGAGACATGACCGATGTCCGTGACATGGGAGAACCGGAGACGCCCCTGGTGGAGTGCGAAACCCACCGGCTCGGCCGCGTCGTGCGGTGTTGGGAAGACATCAATCGTCAGTTTACCCAGCTTCATGCTCCGGTTCGCCTTCAAGCGGAGCCATTCGACGTCTTTGTGCTTTCCGGCGTAACGGGCGGTGAGCCCGCGGAACGTTCCCTCGGTGGCAAGAAGCGGCGTCCGGTACTTGCGGGCGAACTGGAGAGCGCCGCGGGAATGATCGTGATGTTCGTGCGAGAGTAGGAGAGCGTGGATGGCGCCGGGGGGGACTCCGAACAACCCCAAGCGTCTTTCGATTTCCCGGCAGGCCAGACCGACGTCGATGAGCACGCTCACCGAGCCGCATGAGACAAATGTGACGTTACCGCTGCTGCCGCTCCCCAGGACGGAAATCTGAAAGCCTATGAGACTCCTCCCGCGACAGTATACTGGGAAGACCGCTCGAGGGGTAGCCCATTAAGCGACCAACCGCTCCGGCAGAGGTTTGAACTGCTTCAGATTGCCAACCGCCGTCAAACCGAGCGGCCTTTGCTCGAACATCTCGCCCGCCAGACGTATCACATCCTCCGGGTGGACGGCCTCGATACCGAGAAGGACCTCGTCCAGGGAGAGCTGTCGCCCGAAATACATCTCGTCCCGGGCCAATTGGGACATGCGGGCACCGGTACTTTCCAGCCCCAGCATGAAGCTCCCTTTGAGGTGGTCCTTGGCGCGGCGTAGCTCCTCCGAAGGAACGGGTTCGCGCCGGATACGGCGCAGCTCGTCGAGGACGAGCTCCACGACCTGCGAGCTGTTCTCGGGACTGGTCGCGGCGTATATCGTCAGATTGCCGGCGTCCCGGTAGCCGCTGAGGCCGGAGAAGACGGTATAGGCGAGGCCGCGTTTTTCCCGAATGACCTGGAAGAGCCGGGAGCTCATCGTCCCCCCCAAGATGGTGTTCAGGACGTAGCTGGTGTAGCGGTCGTTGTGGCTCTGAGGAGGAGCGACGGTGCCGACGACCAGATGAACCTGCTCCAGGTCCTTCTCCCGGAAACGTACCGCCGCCGCAACCGCCGGCGGGAACTCGTGCACCCCATTGGCGGGCATTCTCAACGGTCGAAAGTAGCTCTCGATGAGCTCGACCACCTTCCCATGCTCCAAGTTGCCGGCCGCCGAAACAATCAAGTTGGCGGGGGCGTAGGTCTCTCGGAAGAATCCCAGGAGCTGATCGCGATCGAGCGCCGCAACCGACTCCTGCGTGCCCAGGATGGGGAGCCCCAGGGGGTGGTTCGGCCAGAAGGACTCGATGAAGATCTCGTGGACCAGGTCGTCCGGCGTGTCCTCGACCATCTTGATCTCCTCGAAGATCACTTTCCGCTCCCGCTCCAGCTCCTCGGCGTCGAAGCTGGGGTTGAGGACGATATCGGCCAGGAGATCCACTACCTGGGGAAGGTGCTCGTCGAGCACTTTGGCGTTGAAGCTGGCATACTCCTTCGCGGTGAAGGCGTCGGTCTGACCGCCGATCGCATCCATCTCCTCGGCAATCTGGACCTGGGTTCGCCGCGTCGTGCCCTTGAACACCATATGCTCGATGAAATGGGAGATGCCCCCTTTCGCGGGCAGCTCGTGGCGACTCCCCCGGCGTAGCCAGATTCCCACTGCCACCGAACGAACGTGGGGCATGGCCTCCGTGACGACGGCCAGCCCGTTATCCAGAAAGTCCTTTTTAATCATATACTTACCAACACCAATCCTGCTCAAGCTCCGTGGAAGCATCGACATTAGCACGACGGCCAGCAGTCGGTCAAAGCGAACCCGGGTGACCCAGAAATTGAAAAAGAGGCACTAGCGGTTGGGGTTGATTGGAAGAATGACCCCATTTCGTGTAGCAGATAAGAAGGTATTTCGCTCCTCATGCGTAAGATCTCGCAGCTCGCGTTTGTTCAAGCCTCCAAGATGTACCGAGCCGATGGCGGTTCTGCAGAGACTTGTTAGTTTCCCGCCGGCTGCCCGCACCATTTTTCGAACTTGATGGCGTTTTCCTTCCCGAATGCGCAGCCGGAGCCGTAGCTCTCCCAGGAGGTCGACTTCGGCCGGCCGGCTGATGATGTCGGGGCCGAGAGGTATGCCCTTGCGCAGGTTTTGAAGCGCCCCCATGTGGACCGGCTCCTCGAGCTCCGCAATGTACTCGCGAATTACCGCGAAGTCGGGATGCGCCACGCGCTCCGCCCAGAGACCATCACTCGTCAGCAAGATGAGACCGCTCGTGTCTTTGTCCAGGCGGCCCACTGGAAATACCCATCGAGGAAGCGGGGGCAGGATGTCGAAGACGGTTACCTCGCCGGGTCCCCGGCGGTTGCTAATGACACCACGCGGCTTGTGGAGGGCCAAATAGAGATGCGGGGCGGCAGCAGGAAGGCGCCGGCCCGTGAGCTCGATCACGTCGCTATCCGGCCGCACGGAGAAACCGGGCCGCCTCACAATCGTTCCGTTCACGCGGACTCGACCGGATTCGATGAGCCGACGGAGGTGGCTGCGTGACCCCAGGCCCCGGCTCCAGAGAGTCCTCACCAGAGAAAGAATGTCTTCCTGCGGCGGGACGATTTCGGGCGTCGTCGACAAACTTGCTCCTCGAGGGGAGCTTAGCACCCCTATTTGTCCTGGACTAGCGCGCAGAGGCGACCCGTTGTTCCGTGCTACCATTTGGCCGATGGTCGAGAAGGAGAACCTCTACGGGCGCACCCGTTCGGAGCTCGAGGTGTGCGCCTCCCAGCTAGGCCTTCCCGCCTACCGTGGGCGACAAATCTACCGCTGGATCTATTCGCGGTCGGCTACCGACTTCGATTCGATGACGGACTTGCCGCGGGCCGTGCGTGGCAAGCTTGCCGAACACTACTGCGTCCGTCCCCCGGCCGTGATCGGCCGGCATCGCTCCCACGATGGTACGGTCAAGTTCCTCTTGGGGCTGGAAGAGGCCAAGAAAGTGGAAGCAGTTTACATTCCCGACAATCCCGAGAACGGAGGCAAGCGAGCGGTCCGCCATACCGTTTGCCTTTCGACTCAAGTGGGATGCCCTTTGAAGTGCACGTTTTGTTACTCGGGGACGGTGCTTTTCGCAAGGAATCTGACGGTAGGGGAGATTCTGGGACAGTTCGGCGCGGTGAGGAAGGCGTTATTGGCACCGACGGCTCGAGTGAACGTGGTCTTCATGGGAATGGGGGAGCCTCTTCTCAACTCCCAGGCGGTATTGAGCTCTTTGGCGGTGCTCACCGATCCCGACGGATACGCGGTGTCGCCTCGGCGCATCACGGTATCGACCGCGGGTCTGGCAGAGGAATTGGAACGCTTCGCCAAGGCTGGTCCTCCGGTGGGTCTGGCGGTGAGCCTACATGCGACGACCAACGACACCCGCGGTCGCATGATGCCGATCAACCGAAAGTATCCTCTGGAAGCGCTTCTGGAGACGGCGCGCCGACTACCCCTGCCTCGCCGGCGCAAGATCACGTTTGAGTACGTGCTCCTGGGGGGAGAAAACGATTCCGAAGCGGACGCCCACCGTCTGGCTGGCCTGCTGAGGGGAATGCCGGCCAAGGTGAACCTCATCGCCTATAACCCCTGGCCGGGCTCTCCCCATCGAGCTTCCACAACGGAGGCTACCGGCCGGTTCCTGGAGATTCTGTCGGGGGCCGGCTATACCGCCAGCTTGCGCCGAAGTCGCGGCGACGACATCCTGGCTGCCTGCGGGCAGCTCGCCGGGACGGACGGCCCGGCACCGGGAGCAATCAGCTCGTCAGACGCCGGTTAGGCGCGCCCGCTTTGGCGTCGATGTAGGTGGTCTTGCCCATCAACGTGCTCAGACGCCCCGTCAGGCGCCGGATGGGGCGTCAATCAACGAGATCTTGCTAATCAGCTTGTCAGACGCCGGTCAGACGCGCCTTTCTGGCGTCGCTAGGCGGGATCTTCCTAGCCAGCTAGTAAGACGCCCGTCAGGCACTGCATGGGGCGTCAATCAACGAGATCTCGCTAATCAGCTAGTCAGACGCCTCTCCCCGGCACCTGTAGCTCTGGCATGGGCCGCGCCTGAAAGAGCAGCCGTAGAGGTCTGCCAATCCACCGCGTCCATCGACGCGCCCGGTTGGTTCGTGCGCTGTCGGTGGAGATGCCGGTGTTGGCGTACATCTGGCGATAGAGCTTCGAGACCAGCACGAACGCCAGCCGGTTCCGCAGCGAGCGAGCGATTTTGGCACGCTCCCAGACATACGAGAGCTTATAGAAACGATCCCAAACCCCTTGCGTTCGCTCCCGCACTTCCGCGGCGGACATCACCGGGTGCGGCGTGTACATCTTGGGCCGGAGGCCCTGCGGGATGAGCCAATACCGGCTCATGGGAATGCCGGCAATCTTCTCCCCTCGGTTCTCCAGTTCTTCTTCCCAGTGCTGGAAGTCTATGGTTCCGGGAAGTGGGGTCAGGGGGATGAACTGAGCAAACACCACCCCGGCCCGCTGCGCGATTTCCGCAGTCAGGTCGAAAGTTTCGGGGCGGTCGGTGGGTAATCCGAAAATGAAAGAGCCCAGAATGTAGACCTTGTGCTCGCGAAACCGCCGTAGTCGGCGTACCAGCTCATCGCCTGAACTGTTGAAGTTCTTATAGACCGACTTCAGCCCCTCGGGTGTGACCGATTCGACCCCGACCAGGGCTCCCTTGATGTGGGCCTTGCGCATCGCTTCCAAGAACTCCGGATCGTCTGCGGCCTCCATGGTGATTTGCGTCATGAACACGAGATCGGACGGAAGCTCGGCGAGACGAGCCATGAGCTCGAACCGCTCCTGCCGGATGGCCTCTAGCTCACGCAGTCTGCTGGTATCGTTGCGCCGAGCCGCTAGCTCCAGGTCTTCCAGTGTCACCGGATAGAAATTGTCGTCGGCGAGAGCGATGAAGCGAAACCCCATGCGACGAAGCTCGACGATTTCTTGGAGCACTGCGTCGGCCGCCCGCTGCCGCGGGCGCTGCCCATCCGTCCGCCAGACCGAGCAGAAAGAGCAATGCTTGGGGCAGCCTCGAACCGTCTGTACCGAAGCCCACATGTACTTGTCACGCGGCATCAGATCCCAGCGTGCCGGTTTGAAGTCTTCCGGCTCGATCCGGCCGCCCTCGTAGACCTGCCGGGGTCCCCCGTTCGCGCAGTCGGCAAGGACGTCTGCCCAGACCAGGTCCCCGTCGCCCTTCACCACGCCGAGCGCGCCACCGAGCTCCACCGCTTCCTCAGGATAGAGCGATGCGTGAACTCCACCGAAGATCACCCGGGCCCCTGCCTGGCGTGCCATCTGTCCGACTTTGTAACCGCGCAGGGCATTCAAGGTATGGACACCGATCCCGACGACGTCGCCCGGCTGAACCCGGGCCGGGTCGAAGTGCTCGATCGTCTCGTCTACGATGACCGGATCGCCGAATTCTCTGGGAGTCGCAGCGGCGATGACGTAGAGCCAGCGAGGCGTGATGACACTCAACCCAAAGGACAGATCGCTTGGGTTCACCAGGTGAACAGTCATAGACCCCTCCCTCTAAGAAAGACGACCGTCAACCAGTATGCTTGGGACCGATTGGTGTCGCTGGCTCTGGGTCCCCTGAAAACCGCTCCGAAACAGGACAAGACCCGCGTCCTCTGGGGCGTGGGGAGAATACCCGATACTTTGGAGCCGTGTCAAGGCGACCGGCGACCGAAGATGCAAGCAGTTTCGGCGTCTTTCAGACTTTCGAAGAACCGGTCGCGTACTCCTCGATCCGGCGAGAGCGAGGAGCCACCATCCGGAGCGGGATCACCGGTTCTTCTTGGAGAGCTCTTCGGAGGCTTTGACCGCCGCCTTCGCCTCGCGCGCACGCCAAGCGTCGAGTCGTTGGCGTAGATCGATGTCATGAAGCGCCAGAATCTGGGCCGCTAGTAGAGCGGCGTTGATGGCGCCCGGCTTGCCGATGGCCATCGTCGCGACGGGGAATCCGGCGGGCATTTGGACGGTGGCGAGAAGCGCATCCAAGCCGGAAAGCGCCGAGCCGGCGAGGGGAACGCCGATCACCGGCAGCTGCGTGCGGGCCGCGACGGCTCCTGCCAAATGTGCGGCGGCTCCCGCACCGGCGATCAGCACGCGGATACCGCGCGAGGCGGCCTGGGAAACGAACTCCTCGACCCGATCCGGGGTGCGGTGGGCCGAGTAGATCCCGATCTCGTAGGGGACCCCCAACTCCCTGAGTATCTCGGCGCCGGCGCTCATGACCTCTTGATCCGACGCACTTCCCAGGAGAATGCCCACCCTCGGATCGCTCACGAGATACCCGCCTCTCCGGACATGCGGGCCAAGGCTTTTTGGCCTATGTCTTTTCGGTAATGCATCCCATCGAAATGGATTTCACCCACCGCTTTGTACGCTCGCTCGATGGCCATCTTGAGGTTTTGACCGATACCGGTGACCGCCAGCACTCTTCCGCCGCTCGTCACCAGCGTGTCATCCGCTTTCTTGGTCCCGGCATGGAAGAGGTAGACGCCTTCACTGGCCTCGACGCCCTTGGCTAGGTCCACTCCCTGGATCTCCTTGCCCGTTTCGAAGCTACCCGGATAACCACCCGAGGCGAGGATCACGGTTACTGCCGGCTCGCGACTCCAATCCGGCTTGTGTTGACCCAGCTTTCCGTCCGCGACCTCTTTGAAGAGCGGCAGCAAGTCGCCTTTGAATCGAGGCAAGAACGCCTGGGTCTCGGGATCGCCGAGGCGAACGTTGTACTCCAAGACCTTGGGTCCGTCCTTGGTGAGGATCAGACCGCAGTAGAGTACGCCTTGATAGCGGCGACCCTCGGCGGCCAGCTTGGAGACGGTGCGTATCACGATCTCTTGCATGATGCGCTTGAGAGTCTCTGCGCTCAACATGGTTGCCGGACAAACGCAGCCCATCCCTCCGGTGTTGGGTCCCTGGTCTCCGTCCAAGGCTCTTTTGGTATCTTGGACGGCAACCAACGGGAGGACCTGCGCTCCGTCAGAGAGAACGAAGAGGGAGACCTCCTCTCCTTCCAGGAACTCCTCGAGGACCAACCGGGCGCCGGCCGTTCCCAGTGCTTTCTGTTGGATCCAGTGGTCGGCGACCTCTTGAGCCTCTTTGGCGGTCGGCGCCACGGTGACACCCTTCCCAGCGGCAAGCCCGTCGGCCTTGACGACCAAGGGAAGGCCGAGATCCCCTTTCTTGATGGCGGCGCGCGCTTCTTCGGTGCTGTTCACCACTCGAAACCGAGCGGTGGGAATACCGTGTCTTTGCATGAAGTCTTTGGCAAAGGCCTTGCTACCCTCGAGCTCGGCTGCGGCTCGGCTCGGACCGAAAACCGGCAGCCCGCGCCGTTGAAATTCGTCGGCCAAGCCCAGGATAAGGGGGAGCTCCGGCCCGACCACCGTCAAGCCGATGGAGAGTTTTTCGGCGAAATCGGCGATCTCCACGATGTCCGACGGTTCGATGTCCACGCAGTCGGCGAGGGCAGCGATTCCGGGGTTTCCGGGAGCGCAGTAGATCTCCTTGAGAAGGGGGCTTTGTTTGAGCTTCCAGACGAGTGCGTGCTCCCGGCCACCGGAGCCAACGACCAGAACTCTCATTCCACCGGCACTCGGGCCAGCTTCACTTCAAGGTCTTCTTTTTGAAAGAGTTACGCCCCATTTTGGAGGCTTGATTATCCCACGCGGGTCGAGAGAGTGTCAAGGCATGAGCGCCCTCTACGCCGGTGAATGTGGGAAGAAAGTGGCCCGCCCTCGCTCGGGAACCTCGCTGCAATCTATTTATAGATAAGGACTTGACATCATTGCCCCGTAGCAACATAATGAAGAATTCGGCGGCTGACGGTGCGCTTCCGCACGGAGCGGGAGGTCGAATTCACCCCTTTGACTTTCTGAATTCCGAACGGGAGGAGACCGCGGGCAGCGTCCTAAAAATAGAACGAAAAGGGAGGTGCTAATGCGTGGCCGAAATCAGAATCCAGGACGGTGAATCCATCGAAAGTGCCTTGCGCCGTTTCAAGAGAAGAGTCCAACAGGAAGACATCATCAAGGAGATCAAAAGGCACTCCTATTACCTGAAGCCAGGCGACAAGCGTCGAGCCAAACAAGCACTGGCGCGGAAGCGCGCAAGGAAAAAGATGCGCCGCGAGCACGGCGGTTAGGACGGTCTGCTCGACCGGTCTTGCTCCGACCGGCTCAGGCGATATGACCGGCTTGAATGGACGTGATGGCGGCCACGTTCACGATGTCATCGACGCTGCAACCTCGCGAAAGGTCATTGGCTGGTTTGGCCAAGCCTTGCAGAATCGGCCCAAGCGCCACGGCATCCGCGAGCCGCTCGATGAGTTTGTAGGCGATATTTCCTGAGTTCAAATCGGGGAAAATAAGCGTGTTCGCTTTTCCTCCCACCCGACTCCCCGGAGCCTTGCTAGCCGCCACCTCGGGGACGAGCGCGGCGTCAACCTGAAGCTCCCCATCGCTCGCCAGAGCCGGGCATCGTTCTCTCAACGTTTCGGCGGCCTCCGCCACTTTCTTGACGCTGGGATGGCTGGCGCTCGCTTTGGTCGAGAAGGAGAGCAGGGCCACTCGAGGCTCGGTCTCCAAGAAGAGTCGTGCGTTCGCCGCGGCGAGTTGAGCGATCTCGACGAGTTGGCTGGTGTCCGGGTCGGGAATCACGCCGCAGTCGGCGAAGACGTACTCTCCTTTGCCGCGCGGCAGAACCATCAGAAAAAAGCTGGAAACCCACTTCACTCCCGGCTGCGTACCCAGGATGCGAATAGCGGGGCGAACGGTCTCCGCGGTCGTGTGCTGGGCTCCCGCCACGTATCCCGCGGCTTCTTCGGTCAGAACCATGCAGGCAGCGAAGTGAATGGGATCCGACACCACCTGCCGCGCCTCGTCCTCGGAGATGCCTTTGGCGCGCATCAGGTGATGGTAGCGCTGTCCAAAGACCTCGAGGTCTCCGTCTTCGGACGGTGGGCGAATCTCGATACCTTTGAGCGAGATACCCGCGCGGCCGGCGGCCGCCGTCACTTCGTCCGGCTCTCCTACCAAGATCGGCCAGGCAATCCCTTCGTCCTGCATCGTCCGGGCGGCTCGTAGGGTACGCGGCTCGGTCGCCTCGGGCAAGGCAATGCGCTTGCGGGAGGCGCGGGCCCGCTCTCGGAGCCGGTTGACGAGGGGGTAATCCATGGGTTGGCGAGTCTAGCACAGGCTTGGGAGCTTGACACTCCTTCGCCTTTCGTGATAACACTTAGCGGCTTTTAGCAGCCGGAATATCTCTCGGACCCCTGGCAATAGGAGAGTTCTTATCATGAAGATTGATGAAAGATCGGTAGGCGGTGTCACCATCCTGGACCTGAAGGGTAAGATGCTCATCGGTGAAGGTGACGAGCTCCTGCGAGAGAAGATCAACAGCCTGGTTGAGAACGGTAAGTCCAAGATCGTTCTTAACCTTGCGGAAGTGCCCTATGTGGACAGTGCGGGGCTCGGTGAGATCGTGCGCTGCTATACGACGGCGAGCCGCAAAAACGGAAAGCTCAAGCTGCTGCACCTGACCAAGCGCATCCAAGACCTTCTCTCCATCACCAAACTGCTCACTGTCTTCGAGACCTATGACGATGAGGAGAAGGCTGTCAAGAGTTTCTGATCGAGCTGGCTTCTCGGAGTATCCAAGAGTCAACGAAAACTCAAGAAGAGCGGCTGACAACGCAGGGCAAATCGAGAGGGCCCCTCGCCTCATACGGCCTCGAGTCCTACTACCTTCTCCTATCCCTTCGCCCACATCAGTGGGCGAAGAATCTGGTTGTCCTCGCCCCGCTCATTTTTGCCCGCTTGCTGTTCCACCTTCCCGCGGTCGCAGCAGCGGCCGAGGCCTTTCTGTTGTTTTGTTTGCTGTCCGGCGCCGTCTATCTGGTCAACGATCTCGTCGATCTCGAGCAAGATCAACTCCATCCCGTCAAACGCCAGCGACCGCTGGCCTCGGGGCGTCTTTCGCCGAGGCTGGCGGGTACCGCGGTGGCCCTGCTGTTGGTGGTCGGGCTGGCGGGAAGCTTTGGACTGGGAGCATCCTTCGGCGTGACCGCGTTCCTCTACTTCGGTTTGATGATCTGCTACTCCTTGCTGCTCAAGAACATGGTCATCCTGGATGTTCTCACTGTATCTTTCGGATTCGTGTTGAGGGCAATCGCCGGCGCCGTGGCCATTGGCGTGGCCTTCAGTAACTGGCTACTCGTTTGTACGATGTTACTCGCACTGTTCTTATCCCTGACCAAGCGCCGCCACGAGCTGACGCTATTGGCGGGTGGGGCAGCCGAGCACAGGAGGATCCTGGGAGAGTATAGCCCCTATCTGCTGGACCAGATGATTGCGGTGGTAACCGCGTCGACTGTTTTGTCCTATGCTCTATACACCCAGTCGCCAGAGACGGTTTTCAAGTTTGGCACAGACCGTTTGGTTTGGACGCTACCGTTCGTATTGTACGGGATCTTTCGATACCTGTACTTGGTCCACCAACGGGACGAAGGGGGAAACCCCTCACTCGTGCTATTCAACGATCGGCCGCTTCTCGCGGCGGTGGGACTCTGGACGGTTGCCGTCATCGCCATCATCTATCACTTCGGAGAACCGGGCTAGACTCTCCCATAACTGTTAAGTCGACCGCAACAACAACCGAGCAACCCGTTTCTAGGCTTGGAGTCTACCAAGGAGGAACATGTCCACCTTCAGCATCAAGGGAAGCGATATCGACGTCGAGGCCGTCATGGCAACGATCCGCGCCCGCATCGAGGAGAAGCGGAAGGGTTTGTACACGGAAGAGGAGGTTCGCGAGATCGCGGAGATGAAGCTCGACTCCGTGCTCGACGCCAGTCAGTTCAATAGTGATTTCGTGGCCGCCTTCCGGGCCCGCAACGAGCAATGGAACTTCACCTTCGGTCCCGAGACGATCTATCAATCGTCCCGCGGATTCGCCGGCCGGCTGATTCGTCTCGCTCGCCGTCTGCTGAACCCGGTCCTCAAGTTGTTCTTCAACCCCGGCCCCATCGGAGGGGCGCTGGAGCGGCAGGCGGATCTCAATCGCTATTACGTCTCGCTCCTTCACAACATGGCGGTGGAGCTGACGAAGATGAATTTGGAGCTTACCAATCTCAAGGCTCGTCTTCGGGCAACCGGAGCCAAGGTCGAGTTTCAAACCCGTCGCGAGAAAGTCCTGGAGGATTTGACCGTATCTCGAGATGAGGCCACTTCAGGGCCCGAGGGCTCGGTGCGCCGACGGGCGCGGTCGGGTAGGCGTCCCTGGCGGCGACGGAGGGGAGGCCGCGAAAACGACGAGAAGCGACAGGCCGAGCGCAAGCCCAACGGGGGGAACAGCGGTGGCGAGAAGTCTGGTTGATCGCTTCGCATGAGTAACCCGAGAACCGAGCGATGGATTGGAGCAAGCGCGGTGGCTGGGGAAAAGAAAACTTTTCCACCTCTCCGCCTCGCTTTCGTCGTACAGCGTTATGGCGAGGAAGTAAACGGGGGAGCCGAATACCACTGCCGATTGGTGGCCGAGCATCTCGCCAAGCACCATCGGGTCGAGGTGCTAACTTCCTGCGCCAAGGACTACATCACCTGGCACAACGAGCTCCCCGCCGACCTTTCCGTCGTCAACGGCATCCCGGTGCGGCGTTTCAGGGTCAAGCGGCCTCGCGACACCGAGCGCTTCGGGCGCATCTCGCAAGAGGTCTTTAGAGCTCCTCACCGCGAGCAAGACGAGCTGCGGTGGCTCGAGGAACAGGGACCCTATTCGCCACGGCTCGTCCGCTATCTGCGCAAGAACCGGGACCGGTACGACTACTTCATTTTCTTCAGCTATCGCTATTACCACAGCTATCATGGAGTGGGCGCGCTCGCCGATCGGGCTCTCCTCGTACCCACCGCAGAGAAGGATGAAGTCGTCCATCTCAAGATATTCAAGCCGTTCTTTCTGTTGCCACGGGCCATAGTTTTCAACTCCATCGAAGAGAGGCAGATGATCTGGTCGGTGGCGGAGAGCCAGGAATTGAAAGGCGAGGTGGTGGGGGTGGGTGCGGAAGTCCCGAGCCGTCCCTCACCGGAGGTGTTCCTCAGACGACACGCCATTCAGGATCGCTATGCCATATTCATCGGTCGCGTCGACGAGAACAAAGGCTGCCGGCAGCTCTTCCATTTTTTTCGTCGATACAAAGAAGAGACGGGCTCGGCGCTGCGGCTGGTTCTGGTGGGCGGCAAGACGATGGAGATACTCGATCATCCGGCAATCTATTACGCCGGCTTCCTGTCCGAAGAGGAAAAGTGGTCGGCTCTGGCGGGGGCGGAATTTCTTATCATGCCTTCCGAGCTCGAAAGCCTCTCTATGGTGACCTTGGAAGCTTGGTCGCTTGCCAAACCAGTACTGGCGAACGGACTCTGCGACGTGTTACGTGGGCAATGCCGCCGGTCGAATGCCGGGCTCTACTATACGAGCTACTATGAGTTCCGCGAGGCGGTCGCACTGCTCGAAGAAGATCGGTCCCTCTGCGAGGGGCTAGGGAGGAACGGCCAGCGCTTCTACCACGACCATTATCGTTGGGAAGTGATCGAGGCAAAGTACAATCGCCTGTTGGAAATGCTGATGAACGAAGATCGCGCGGCCTCCGCGGCACGGGTCAGGACTCCGCGAGGGGTCTTCCAGCGCTGGCGGCAACGGGCCAGTTGAGGGCGGTTGGCCATGAGGGTTCACCAAATGTTGTCGGCACTTAGCTACGGCGACGCCATCGGTAATGAGGCGCTCCGCATCCAGACCATCCTGAGGAGCCGGGGACACGAGTCGGAGATCTTTGCGGAAGCGGTTCATCCGGAAATGTCCGGCCTGGCGCACAAGCTCTGGGATTACCGTACGGTCTCGAGCACAGACAACGTTCTCATACTGCACTTTTCGATTGGAGCCGGCGTCTCCACCTATGCTTATCATCTACCGGACCCACTGCTCTTGATCTACCACAACATCACACCCGCTCATTGGTTCACAGAGTTCCATCCCCACCTGGTTGGTCTCTGCCATCACGGGAGGCGGGAGCTCGCCGCCTTCCGCAAGCGAACTCGGCTGGCGCTCGGGGATTCGGAGTTCAACCGCTCCGAGCTCGAGTCCATGGGCTTCCAGCCCACCGGCGTGCTTCCTCTGTTGTTGAACCGACGGCAGTTGGAAGTACCACCGAATCCTGTGGTGCGGCGGATGTTTGACGATGGCAAGACGACCCTTCTCTTCGTCGGACGTACCCTGCCGAACAAACGCATCGAAGACGTCATCAAAGTGTTCTGCATCTATCAAAGATATATCGAGCCGGATAGCCGGCTCATTCTGGTCGGAGAGTCTCACGGGTTTGAGCGATATTTCGACTCTCTGGTGCG